>Ga0210390_10005661_pt1 | contig 10461 bp, 7 predicted proteins | sample IncBWH11OmetaG_FD_161050 | JGI IMG/M metagenome (GOLD analysis project Ga0210390, IMG submission 161050) | Forest soil microbial communities from Barre Woods Harvard Forest LTER site, Petersham, Massachusetts, United States - Inc-BW-H-11-O ... | reverse complement strand
GTGATGTTGTCATGCGTCAGTTGGTGCGCTTCGCCTGCGCCGGTGGGAACCACGCTAAGTGGACCACCTCTGGACGGTTTCGTGATAACCCATTTCCCATCCGGCGAAATCGCCAGCCCCATTCCCTCGCTGATGCGGACCGGAGGCGAACCATCTGTATCTCGCAAAAAAACCGTGTAGTTCGGGCCGCCCCCATCGGATTCCTCTTCGAATAAGATCTTTTTCCCGTCGCGGCTGAGGTCGCGCGCAACCGCCCATCCCAGCCACCCCAATTCCCGCTCCTGTTGTCCACCTGGGCTGACGCCACGCAGTCCGAGGCGCTTCTGATCGGCAAGGATCAGAGGCATACCGTTGTGGATGTCCTGAATCCACATGCCACCCGGGACGTTTGTGATGGTGCGCAGTTTACCCGACAACCTGACGCCATGCAGGCTCTGAGCAGAACCGGTGTTAGAGGCGGTAAACCAGATCTCGTCGCCCGTGGGGGACCAGACGATTCCCTGCGCCGCGGTCCACCCCGAAGCAAGTTTTTTCTCGTGGCCCTCCATATCAATAACAGCGAGCGACCCTTGATCATCGCCTTCGGGATTCTCGTGATCGCCAAAGGCGATCCACTTGCCGTCGGGAGAAATCTTCGGACCGCTAATCCAGTTAATGGTGTCGAGCAGCACATGGCCGATGGGATATTCGAGCCGCCAGTGGCTGTTCTGCGGAAGGTAGCGGACAACCGCGAGGTTGTTGCCATCGGGAGACCAGTCGGCATCCTGCACGTTTTCGAGCATCTCGCGCGGTGTGCCTCCGCCGAGCGGAACGCGTGCCAGAGTACCGATCTGTTGATAACCAGCCATGTAACTCGTTCCCAAGCGGATGGCTAGTTCTCCGGTCCTGGAAATCGCGAGTAGCCCCGCGCGTTTGATGCCAAGTGCGCGTGAAGTAGTGTCGTCGGGGCGCGCTAGATAGAGCTGAGGCTCGGCATCCTCCCACGTGGCCTCGTAGACGATGCTGCCGTCGGGCGTGTAGCGGGCATTGGCGATGTAGCCGGTCTGGAAGGTGATCTGCTTGTACTGTGCCGGAGGCGCTGCGGCACTGCCGCGACCAACGCGCCAGGCGGTTGCGAGCAGCGCGGCAACGGCGATGACTGCAGCCGCAGCGACGATCAGACGCCGTGACCCGAACAATGGAGCTTCCTGTACTGCGCTCTGTGCGCCCGATTTCGCCGTAGAGGAAACGTCTGTCATCGCTTCGAGGTCGAAGGCCAGGTCGCCGGCTGACTGGAAGCGCTGCGCCGGATGCTTCTCCAGGCAGTGGCGCACAATTCGTTCCAGGCCGGGTGGAACGTTGCGCGCGGTTTCAGAAAGCTCGGGCGTTTCCTCCTTGAGGATCGCGCTCATGGTGTCGGCGGAGGTTTCTCCATGAAAAGCGCGCTTGCCCGAGATCATTTCGTAGAGGATGGTTCCAAAGCTGAATATGTCAGTGCGGTGGTCGGCGGGTTTGCCGCGCACCTGCTCGGGCGACATGTAGCCTGCGGTGCCCATGACCACGCCAGCTTCAGTTGCTATTTGCAGTGTCGGCGCGTCGCCGCTGTCGGCGGAGGCTTCAGGGCGCGTCAGTTTGGCCAAGCCGAAATCCAGAATCTTGACCCGGTTGTCGGTCGTGATGAAAAGATTTTCTGGTTTGAGATCGCGATGCACGATGCCTTTTTCGTGCGCCGCCGCAAGACCGCGCGCCACCTGCAGCGCGTAGTCGATTACCTTCCGTATGGGCAGCGGGCCGTTGGCCAACCGCTGGCGCAGCGTCTCGCCTTCGAGCAATTCGGAGACGACATAGGGTGCGCCTTTTTCTTCGCCGATGTCGAAGATGGAAAGAATGTTGGGATGATTGAGCGCCGCGGCCGCGCGAGCTTCCTGCGCGAAACGCTGCAGGCGGTCGCGATCGGCGGAGAACGACGCAGGCAGTACTTTGATGGCTACGGTACGGCCAAGGCGGGAATCGTGAGCACGATAAACCTCGCCCATGCCGCCCGCACCCAGCATGGATTGGATCTGGTACGGCCCGAGTTTCGCCCCAGTGGCCAGAGTCATAGGCGGCAGCGATTATATCTTGGATGCAGGAGCGGTCGTCACCTTCGACCCCCGGTATTTACTCGCGTCGACACCCCTCCCAACAGGAGGATTTATGATGGTTTCCGGTTGGGAGCTCACCTTTTATGCCAGAAAAAACTGCCCTCGTTACCGGAGCGAACGGCGGTCTGGGAACAGACGTCACGAAAGCCTTGCTGGACGCCGGTTTTGCCGTCATCGGCCTTGCGCGTAAGATTCAGGTTTCCGACTTTGACCACCCGCATTTCACGGCTTTGCCTGCTTCGCTCGACAGTTTCGACGCGGCGAAGAAGGCCGTCGAAACGGTCATGACCCAATTTGGCCAGATCGACGTACTGGCGCACACGGTCGGCGGATTTGCCGGAGGCTCGACCGTTGCGGATACCGACGACGCGACCTTCCAGCGCATGTTCGATATGAACGTCAACAGCACATTCAACATTCTGCGGGCGGTGATTCCGCATATGCGCAAAACGGGGAGCGGCAGAATCATTGCCATCGGGAGCCGGGCTGCGGAAGATCCCGGGCCGGGCGTCGGCGCATACAGCGCATCGAAGGCCGCGTTGGTTTCTCTGATGAAAACCGTCGCACGTGAGAACAAGGACGCCGGAATCACGGCCAACGTAATCCTGCCGGGCACGATAGACACTCCCGTTAACCGCAAAGCCATGCCTGGCGCCGACACTTCACAGTGGGTACAGCCTGCCTCAATAGCAAGCCTTATCGTATGGCTCGCCAGCGATGCGGGCAAAGACGTAACCGGCGCGGCGATCCCTGTCTATGGAAAGGGACTGTAGGTTGTGCCGGAATGGGACGTAGCTCTTTCGGGTAATAATATACTTGACAAATCATTGGAATCTTTATATCGTTGATTCCATGAGGAAACAACAGCAACCACGAACCCTTCAAGAAGCGGTCATTTTCTATGGAAATCCTGACAATGCTCTTGACTACATGGTTAACATACGTTGGCCAGAGGGAGTCTGTTGCCCAACTTGTCAACGCAAAGACGTGGTTTTCTTGGAAAATCAGCGCAAATGGCAATGTAAGAGCACCCACGCAAAGCGCCAATTCTCTGTCAAAGTGGGCACCATTTTCGAGGATTCCCCTATCGCTCTCGAAAAGTGGATAGTTGCTGTTTGGATGCTCTCGAATTGCAGGAACGGTGTCAGTTCTTACGAGATCGGGCGCACCATCGGGGTCACTCAAAAATCGGCTTGGTTCATGATGCACCGTATTCGTCTGGGCATGCAGCGCGGCTCGTTCATGAAGATGGGCGGTAACGGTGGCGAAGTCGAAGTGGACGAAACTTTCATCGGTGGGAAAGCCCGGAACATGCACGCCGCTGTGCGTGCCCGTCGAATACCGTTTCAAGGCAAAAAGGACGACAAGACTATCGCCTTCGGCATTCTTGAACGCGGGAAAGAAATTCGCACTATGGTCATTCCAGACCGCACCCGCGATACCGTCCTCCCGCTGATCCGCGAACACGTTCACACTGGCACCGCCGTTTACACCGATGACATGAGCGGCTATCGCACCATGAGCCAGTCTGACGAATTCATTCACGGCGTCGTGGATCATGCGAACAGATATGTAGATGGCCGCGTACACACTAATTCGCTTGAGAATTTCTGGTCGCTGCTCAAGCGGAATATATCCGGCACCTACGTAGCTGTGGAACCTTTTCATCTTTTCCGTTACCTTGACGAACAATCGTTCCGTTACAACAATCGCGGCAGCAAGAAAAATCCCACCAGCGAACACAAGCGTTTCGATCTTGCGATGGCTGGTATCATTGGAAAACGCCTCACCTATGCCGGGCTTACTGGCAAGGTGGGAGAAACGGCTTTCTAATCCTTTCCGCCTAAAACGCGGCCCGAAGAAGAAACAGTAGAACCAATCGGCCTGCCACGCTTCTTGGGCCGTTTTGCTTTCTCAGTTTTTTCCGCGTCCAATTGAGCCTTGATTTCACTGCGCGGAACTTTCACCAAAGCCCGCATGGTTCGGTCGAAATTATCGAATTCGCTATTGTCGCGTGAGTGCGTCATGGTCATCTAGTTCTACCATCATCGCATTTTCATCTATCAATCCGCAGTAATAGACAGAATTTGAACCTGCCAAGACTGCGAAGCTCGAACGATCCTTCTTGGTGTTGTCTAGATACTTGTGCGTCTCGTGTCGCCCTTCGTGTGCCATCAAGTCTGCCATCTGCAAAGGTGGGTATTTTTTGTCGTCGGCATGCCCGATATGACCCAGCCGAGCCGCAAACCGTGGAACTTTACGGAGGTTTCTATAAGCTTCCTCCGCCTGTTGCCATTTGGTATGAGTATCAAATTCAAAAGCTATTGGAACTCCCTTGCTGTCAGGCCAATCATTATCTAGGAGGTCGATAGTTTTCTTGATTAGCGTTGCGTACACGTATGTCGCCGGATCATCCCCGAAATATGCTCGCGCTCTGGAATCCGAGAGCAGGACTTTTTGAAAATCCTCTAACAACAGGGAGACGCAAATCCCTCCAAGGCCCCGCGAGTTGCCAATAATTTCGGAAAGATCGCGCCTAACAGAATCGGCCATAGCGCGGGTTGAATTGAGGCTCATCCCTTTCGACACTGGATCGAATTGTTCTACCAATCCCTCACATTCTGAAGCCCTGAAATAATCGATGCCGTCTCGTCTTAAGCGATCAGCCCACTTGTTTTCAGCCTCAAAAAAAGTCTCCGGCCATCCCAAAAATGAACCAGCGCAAAGCACCCGTTTATCTTCTGCGTTTCTAGATTTCTTGTCGGTGCTGTCATCCCCATACAACGCCAAAATCACAAACACACCTCTCGTTCTGGGGAATATGATCTTTGACAGATCGACGGTCGAAAATCTCACGACTCACCGCCAGTCGCAAGACCGCAATCCCTGCCGCTATCATGCTCTTTTGAGTCTGATTCGGCAAGTATATTATGCCCCTCTTTCGTAACGGTTGCATTGCACAATTTTTGTTGCACATTAACATTCATGAAATATCTTCCAAGTAACATAGTTGCAGGCAGATTTGCTCGCAGGGAAGATTGCTCGCTGGAGGCTGCTGCTCATGGGTTCAGCCCGGGGGTCCAAGTCGTTGCCGCTGCAGGTTGCAGCCGTCTGCTATCGGCGGCGGGGCAATGCAATCGAGTTCCTGCTGGTGAATACGAACGGCGGCAATAAGTGGACATTCCCCAAGGGCTCCACGGACCCGCGCCTTTCGCATAGCCAGGCCGCCGAACGCGAAGCCGCCGAAGAAGCGGGCGCGATCGGCACCATTGAGCCGCGGCACTTCACTCTTTACCTGCATTCCAAGGGCGTCTTCTGGCAGCCCGGAGGCGTGCAGGAGTTTGTGATTAAAGCCTTCCTGATGGAAATCCACCAGATGCGGAAACCCGATGAGGCGAATCGCAAACCGACGTGGGTCAGTCCCGAAGAGGCCAAGAAGCGTCTGGCTAAAGGACGCGAAGTGAAGTACTTCCACGAACTCGAAGCGGTGATCGACCGTGCGCTGGAGCGCATCCAGTTTCACAACGAACTCTGGGGAGCGTATCCCGGGGCGCGCAACGCCCGCCGGGTATTAGCCTCGCCGAAAGATCCCATTGCAAATCCCGTCTGGCCGTAAGCCTTCACGCGCGTATAATTTGCACATGGAAGCCGGTGAAGTGCTGAAGCACGCGCTCACACTGTCCGACAAAGAGCGCGCGGAACTCGCGTCCAGCCTCATTGATAGCCTCGATCCCCTAGTCGACGCCGACGCCGAACGAGCCTGGCAAGAAGAGATCGTCCGACGCCTCGAAGAAGTCCACAGTGGAAAAGTAAGGACAGTTCCGTGGGACGAAGTCCGTCGGCAGGGCAAAGCACTGTTAAATGGCGGATAAAGCAGTTCGCTTCCATCCAGAGACCGAACAAGAGTATCTATCGTCACTTGCCTGGATAGCGATCGAAGCCGCACGGCGGCGCTAGGTTTTGAAAATGAATTTCAGCGCGCGATTTCGGCTATCGCTGAATCGCCCAAACGGTGGCCATCCTACCTCGCCCGCTTCCGCCGGTACGTTCTCCATCAGTTTCCGTTCAGCATTGTGTACGTCGTTCTCGATGAGGAGGTATTCGTACTGGCGGTAGCACATGGACATCGTCGCCCGGGATACTGGAGAAAGCGATTGCGCCAATAACATCGATTGGAATTATTCCAAAGCGCGAATCTCGTTCCTTAATGTGCTCACTTCTTGATGTTGCTGCTGTTCACGATAAACGCCGCCGTGTTGTCATGAATCGCCTTCAGCGATGCCTCATGCGCATAGACCATGTGGCCGGACTCGTATTGCTGATACTCGATATTTTTCTGCAGATCCTGCGACATCGGCAGATGCTGCATCTCATAGATTCCCTGGAAAAAAGGCGTGGCGAGATCGTAATATCCGGCGTTCAGCAGAACTTTCAGCTGCGGATTGTATTTCATGGCCGTGGCCAGATCCGGCATAACGTTGGCGATGCCGGGATACGGAGATCCCATGCCGGGTTGCTTGTGTTCTAAGTTCCAGTGGCCGGTGTCGATTTCCGATTTATACACGCGGCCTTCGCCGAACTTTAAATCTTTGCGCACATAGTCATTGAACACCGAAACGTAGGCGGAGGAGATTGCCGCCGACTGCGGATCGTAGTCCGCCTCTTTGCTGAGCGGATCGAAGGTCGGCCCGGAGAAGCGCGTGTCGAGGCGGCCCGTGGTCAGTCCGTTTTCGTCCTGCAGGTTCTTTTCAAATTCTCCGCCGTTGATGCGCATATCGGCTTTCTCAATGTAAGCCGTGGGCAGCCCGGTGTACTGATGGAGCTTTTCTACAATGGCGTGGCGCTGATCGGCGGGAAGCGCAGCGCCGGCTTCAAGCGCCAATGCGTAGTCATTCATGGCGAAGTGCTCGACCTCAGCCACGAACGCCTTCAGGTCAGGATGCTGCTCGGGCAGTTTGTGATGATACCACGCCGTTGCGGCATATGTGGGAAGGACGAGCTGGTAAGCAATGTCTACGCCAGGATTGATCTGAGGAACGTCGGAGTCGAGAGAAAAATTCAGGATCTGCGACAAAAGGATGACGCCGTTGAAGTCGACATCGCGCTCCGTTTCTAAAAGATTGACGAGGACGGCCGAACGTGTGGTGCCGTAGCTTTCTCCGAACAGGAACTTGGGCGAATTCCAGCGGCCATACTTCGCCAGGAACTGCACGATGAAATCAGAGAAAGCCCATGCGTCCTGGTCAACGCCGTAAAAAGCCTTTTCTTTGTCTTTGCCGCTCAGGCGGCTGAAGCCGGTTCCGGGAGCGTCGATGAAGACGAGATCGGTGGCATCGAGCAGGCTGTACTCGTTATTGACGAACGAATAGGGAGCGGCGGGTGTATGGGTGTCGTCGGCGGTGACGACGCGCTTGGGGCCGAAAGCGCCCATATGCAGCCAAACCGTCGAAGAGCCTGGGCCGCCGTTATAGAAAAATGTTATCGGCCGCGGAGCGCCCTGGTTTCCAGATTTTGTATCGGACTTGAAATACGCCACGTAAAACATGCTGGCTTCGGGAGCCCTGTTCTTGGGATCGGGGTCGGCATTTTGCGGAACATCGTCCCAGTCTCTGGGATGAACTACCAGCGTGCCAGCATATGCGTCGTAGTCGATCGCCTTTCCGCCGATGCTGACCGATCCTTTCGTTTGCTGCTGCTCCGGCTTGAATTGTTCAGGCTTCGTGGTATCCGTCTTGGTGGCCTCGACCTTGACTGACGATGTTTCTTCTTTCGATTGAGCGTGTAGCGAGGCAACTGGAAAGATTGCGGACAGGGTGATTGCGATCAGTCGGATAGCAACCAATCTGAAGTGGCACATTTCGGTGGTTCTCCTTACAGGATGCTTATGTTTTCTTCTTCTCAGGGGCATGCCACTTTAACATGATGGGCAGGACGATTATGACAGGCGGGTCTACTCCCAGAAAACTCGCCAGAAGCTTGCCCAGCGGGATTCGTAGGTAGCAATGAATACCGAGTAACGGACTCGGCCCGATGAATCTGAGCCTAGCGAACACACGCCGACTCCGAAGCGCGCAATAATTCTGTAGCTATCCGGGGACGTTGCCAACTTTCGGGCTGCATCTGACAGATGCGCAGGATCGGAAGTTTCGTACAGCACATCGCTGATGAGTCCTGACGGCATTCGCATATCGTGTTTACAGATCTTTTCGCCGAATGGATTTCTATCCATTCGGGTCAACTTTGAGAGATGCGCCACCTGGCGAGCGTCGACGAAAGCAGCCGCAACTGCGTCCGCGTTCGTGTCGTCAGGTTTTGATTGAGTCGCAGCCACTTGGGTGAATTGACTCGCCACTAGTGCCAAGCTAGCTGCTTTCAGGAAAAAATTCACGGCGCTATTTTAGCGGGAAATCAAATGGTGAGAATATCTCGTTGCGCTCAAAAGCCGCCTTCCTACTTGCGCCCGGATGCCTGTTACGATAATTCCAGCAAGATTTTAACGAAATATGATTCAGCTCTCCGGCGCCGGGAAACGCTTCGGCCACAAATTGCTCTACGAGAACGTTGACTGGCTGATCACGGCCAACGACCACATTGGCCTGGTCGGCGGCAATGGCACGGGCAAATCCACGCTGATGAAGGTTCTCGGCGGCATGGACACGCTCGACTACGGCTCGCTGGTCATTGCCAAAGGAACCTCCGCCGGGTATCTCCCGCAAGATGGACTCACGCTTTCCGGCCGCACCGTTTTTGCCGAATGCATGTCGGTCTTCGACGACCTGCGCGCGATGGAGAAGGAACTGGAATCGCTGACTCACAGCATGGCCGAACTCGACCACACCAGCGCAGAGTATGACGCAGTCGCCGATCGCTACACGCGGGTTGAACACGAGTTTCGCACTCGGGATGGATATTCGATTGAGTCGGAAGTTGGGCGAGTCCTGATGGGCCTGGGTTTTACCAAAGAAGACTGGGAGCGGCAGACCGACGAATTTTCCGGCGGATGGCAGATGCGGTTGGCCCTCGCCAAGCTGCTTTTACAGAAACCTAACCTGCTATTGCTTGATGAGCCAACCAACCATCTGGATCTCGAAGCCCGCAACTGGCTGGAGGAATATCTGCATGATTATCCTAACGCGTTCATATTGATTTCGCATGACCGCTACTTTCTCGACGTGACGGTTAACAAGATCGCGGAGATCTGGAACAAGAAGTTCTGGTTCTACACCGGAAACTACGACAAATTTCTGGCCCAGAAGACGCAGCGCAACGAGCAAATGCAGGCGGCGTACAAGAATCAGAAAGAGCGCATCGAGCAGATCGAAGTGTTCATCAACCGCTTTCGCTATCAGGCGACGAAGGCGAAGCAGGTGCAGAGCCGCATTAAAGAACTGGAGCGCATCGAGCGGATCGAAGTTCCACCGGAAGAAAAGACGATCCACTTCAAGTTTCCGCAGCCGAAGCAGAGCGGGCGCATCGTGGCTGAATTTGAAAACGTCGCGAAGACGTATCCGGCGCGAGTGCCGAAGGGCAGTAATGGTGCTGGAGCGGAGCAAGCTGCTGAGCGGGGTGCGAAAAAAGAAGTCTTCAGTAAAGTCAGCTTCATGATTGAACGCGGCGACCGCATCGCGCTGGTCGGCGTGAACGGAGCCGGCAAATCGACGCTGATCAAATTGCTCGCCGGCAGCGAGGCGCTGACGCACGGCGAATACCGCCTCGGATATAACGTGCAGGCTGACTACTTCGCGCAGGATCAGTACAAAGAGCTCGATGCCGACGCCTGCATCCTCGACGACCTCGGTTCTGTTTCCCTGCGGTCGACGGAAACCGAACTGCGAAATCTACTGGGCTGTTTTCTGTTTTCCGACGAAGAAGTCTTCAAGAAAATCGGCGTGCTCTCCGGCGGCGAACGCGGACGCTACGCCCTGCTGCGGATGCTGCTGCATCCTGCAAACTTCCTACTGCTTGACGAGCCAACTAATCACCTCGACCTGCGTGCCAAAGACGTTCTGCTGAACGCGCTGATGGAATACACCGGCACGGTCGTCTTCGTCTCGCACGATCGTTATTTCATCGACAAACTGGCCACCCGGGTGTTCGAGATCGGCGACGGAAAGGTCGAAATCTTTCCCGGGAACTACGAGGATTATTTGTGGCGCAAAGAGGGTGGCCAGAAAGTTGCGCCCACGCTGGAGGATGTGCCAAATCCCCACGTCTCGCATAAAGCGCGAGACATGGGGCACCCGGGTTCGAAAGATGCCAAGGGTGCCCCATTTCTGCCCGGTGTTGGCAGAAGCGGGGATTTCGATGCCTCTGATAACAAAAGCCCTTCATCAAACGG
>Ga0210390_10005660_pt1 | contig 10461 bp, 13 predicted proteins | sample IncBWH11OmetaG_FD_161050 | JGI IMG/M metagenome (GOLD analysis project Ga0210390, IMG submission 161050) | Forest soil microbial communities from Barre Woods Harvard Forest LTER site, Petersham, Massachusetts, United States - Inc-BW-H-11-O ... | reverse complement strand
GAGTCGCTGATCATCGCGGTCATGTCATGCCTCGCTCGCTGCCGCTTGGCGACGCTGCAGGTCCGACTCGAAGACGGCGTCAGCCCGGACAGCACTCGCGCTGAGGTAAGCCATCATCAGCCTCCTGACGGTGCCGGTCATGGCTGCCTGGCCGAGGCAACCTCGCCGGCGGTAAGGTCGCGGTCGGGGCCATGCGGGATCACGGTCCGGCCGGGCTCCAGGCAAAGCAGGGTGCCGTCGAGGTGCACCTCGACCTTGTCCGGCTCGAAGGAGATCAGCCCGGAGATGCGCCGGACCTCAGTCCGGGCGTCCTCGGCGCGCGGCTTGGTCTGCCGGACGGCCCGGACGGTATACCAAGACGTCATCCCGAGATCCTGGTGCCGCGTGGTGTACTCGCCCGGCTCCAGCGCGCCGTCGGCCGCCGCGGTGTGGAGGTACTGGTAGTGGATAGGGTGCATGTCTGACTGATCCGCCTAGACGAGGTGCTCGCCACCGTCGACCGGGATGGAGACCCCGGTCAGGAACCCGTTGGTCAGGGCCGCCAGCGCCGCGGCCGCGATGTCGTCGGCCGTGCCGATGCGCCGCGCGGGATTGGCCGCAGACCGGGCTTGGAACAGCGCGGCCTTCCGTTCGTCTCCGAGAGCGTCGTACGCGCCGGTGTCGATGGTTCCGGGGGCGATGGCATTGACCCTGATCGGGGCGAGCTCGACCGCCAGCCCGGCGGTGATGGCGTCGACGGCGGCGTTGGTAGCCGCGACGGCGAGCATGCCCGGGGCCGGCTTCAGCGCGGTGGCTCCCGACATGAACAGGAACGACCCGCCGGGTGCGAGGTTTCCCACGAAGTGCTTGGCCAGCAGCAGGGGTCCGGTCACCTTGGTGCCGAACGAGGCATTCACCAGGCTGGCCGTCAGGTCCGCGTAGCCACCGCGGGCGCGGGCCGAAGCGGTGGATACGACGTGGTCCACGGTCGCGATCCGGTCCGCCAGCGCGGCGACCGAGGACTCGTCTGTCACGTCGACACGCTCAATGCCGATGTCCATGCCGCGATACGCGCTGGCCAGATCATCCGGGTGACGCCCCGCGGCGATAACCTGGCCTCCGTCTTCGCTGACGGCCACGGCGATGGCCCGGGCGATCCCGCTGCCGCGGCCAATGATCAGCACGGTTTTGTCTTTCAGGGAAGGCATCTGCTCTCTCCTCCGGCGGCACCGATTGAGCCTCGTCAGGTCATCGCGCGACCCTATTGTGGCCGTGGATCTCATCAATACCGTCGCGGCGCCTGTCCCTTGCTCTGCGGCCCCCGCCCGGTTTCGTCTTCGTCCCTTATTGCACAAGTCTCGTACTCAGCCGGATGAGCCGGCCTCATACGATCCGTAGGATTTTGCCGCGAGCCGCACGCCCGATCGGGGTCATCGTGATCGGTCATCGCGGCGGCACACGGCGGACTTCGAGCAGCTCGAGCCCGAGGGCCTCGATCTCGGCGAGTACCCCATACAGCTCGGCCTGGTCCGACATCGCTCCCGTCAGCACGGTGTCCTCTCCTCGCAGCTGAGCCTGCAGGGCGGGGAACGCCGAGCGAATCGTCTCGCCCAAGTGGCCGCGCACCCAGATCTCGTAGCGCCGCGGCTGCCGCGCGCTACGTGCGCTGGTCGCGTCGTCAGTAGTCACGAGACCGAGCCTCGACACGGACAGGATGAGCGGCCAACGTACGATTCGGATGATTTCTGACGACGCTTAGCCTCAAGCGCGGAAGGTCGCCGAGTCAGCGCTGGTGTGCGGAGGGTGCGAGCAGGTCCAGGGCGCGGGCGGACGCGACGGCTTCGGCCCGGCTGTGTGCGCCGAGTTTGGCATAGACGTTGCGCAGGTGGGTCTTGACGGTGGTCGTCGAGACGGACAGTTCGGTAGCGATCTCCGGCGCCGTCAGGTGGGTCGGCAGGTAGCGCAGTACGCGGATTTCACTCTTGGTGAGCGGCTCAAGCGGCGGCCGCAGCCTGGCGGGCGACCGGGCGGGCCTGTTCCCGCCCAGCAGGTCGAGGATCTGGGCGATCAGGGCGGCGTGCGCGGTGCGCTGCCGGGCGTGGCACTTGAGCAGGCGCGGCGCGGGATGCATCAGGAACCACATGAGCGCGCCGTCGGGTTCGGCCAGGTCCAGCGCGTGCTCGAGGGCGTGCCCGGCGGCGGCCGGGTCGCCGAGCGCGTCCCGGGCGATCGCCTCCAGCAGGAAGGCCTCAACCAGCCAGGACCGCCAGCCCACTCCCGCGGAGCCCTCCAGGACCGGCGCGAGCGCGACGGTCGCCGCATGCGGGTCGTCCCGGGCAAGCCACAGCGCCGCGGCGGCGATGCGCATCTCCCCGCGGTCGCGGTCGCGTTCGCCGAGGCCGGCCAGGACCTGCTCGGCATCCTCGGTCTCGCCGAGCCGCACGAGTGCGTGCACAAGCCAGGCCCGCAGCGGCCTGGCGAGCGGGTGCGGCCCGGCCAGCCGCTGGGCGGCCCGGAACGCGGCCAGCGCGCCGGCGACCTGGCCGCGGCCCAGCTCGAACTGGCCGCGGACGTACTGGCTCCCCATCGCCACCGCGGGATTGGCTTCCGCCCTGATGGTGCGTTCGGCACGCTGTACCCAGGCCTCCGCCTCGTCCAGCCGTCCCTGCCAGGCCAGCGCGGCTCCAAGTGTCATGAAGGCGTTGCAAGCGTCCGGATCGTCGGTCCAGCCGTGCCGCTCGGCCAAGTCGATCGCCTGCCTACTGCGCTCCGCCGCCCGCGGGAAAAAGGGCCGGTTGAGCTCGATCTCCGCCCGGTACACCAGGCCCATGAACTCGAGATAGGGCCGCCCGATCCGGCGCGCCAGCGCGACCCCTTGTTCCAGGTGCGACTCGGCCTGGTCGAGCCGGCCGGCCCAGGTCTCGCTGTCGCCGATTTTAACCAGCGCAAACGCGCGCAGCTCCTCGCCCAGGCCGGCCCGCGCCACAGGCGCCAGGTCATGCTGCGCCGCGTCCGGGGCCTCGGCCAGGGCCTGCAGCCGCTGCGCCTGCTCGGCCACCGCCGGCAGGTTCCCATGCCGGCGAGTCAGCAGCAGCTGGACCACTCCGAGTAGCACCTGCGCCTGCCTGCGCCGACCCTCCGGCACCAACGCCGATCCCCGCTCGGCCAGCCCCATGCACCGTTCCGCCGCCTCCAGCGACCCGCGGGCCAGCTCATCGGCCGCGGCCACCGCCGCCAGCTCGGCGTCCGCCGCCGACGCCCGAGCCGGGAATCCCGCCATGAGCGCGTGCACCGTCGCCTCCTGCCCGCCCAGATACAAGCCTGGCCAGTGGTCGGCCAGCAACCCGGCGGCCAGCCCCCAGTCACGGGCGGCCTGGGCGTGCCGGATCGCCTCCACCGGGTAGCCGTGGCCCGCCAGCCACCCTGCCGCCAGCTTGTGCAGCGCGGCGACCTCCTCTGGCTGAGTGCGGCGCAGTTCCAGCTGCAGCAGGTCGGCGAACAGGTGATGGTAGCGGAACCAGGACCGCGCCGCGTCCAACGACACCACAAACGCGTTGGCCTCCTCCAGGTCCTGCAGCATCCGTTCCCCACCGCTGGCCCCGGTCAGCAGATCAGCCAGCTCGCCGTTGATGCGATCCAGCCCGCTCGTGCGCAACAGCAGCCGCCGCACCTCGCCGGGCTGCCGCTCCAGCACCTCGGCCAGCAGGTATTCCGCCACGGTCCGTTCGGTCCCGGAGAACTCCGCTGCGAACCGCTCCGGATCCGGATGACCGGCCAGCGACAGCGCCGCCAGCCGCAGCCCCGCCGCCCAGCCTTCCGTCCGCTCGTGCAGTATCATCACCGCCGAGTCGGGCAGTTCCACTCCGGCGGCATCGAACAGCTCTCGCGCCTCGGCTACGGTGAACCGCAGATCGGCCTCGCGAATCTCGGTCAGCTCGCCCTCCAGCCGCAACCGGTGCAGCCCGAGCCGCACGTCATGCCGGGTGGCCAGCACGAACCGCAGCTGTGGCGGGGCCCGCATCAGCCACAGTTCCAGCTGCCGCCGCGCCTCGTCCGCGCCCAGCTCGTGCAGGTCATCGATCACTAGCCAGATCCGGTCCTCCAGCGGCGCCAGGTCCGTCAGCAGCCGCTCGGTGATCGCCCAGCCGTCCAGATCCGGCGCCGCCGTCAACATGCGCACCAGCGTCGACCCTGGGATCGTTTGACGCAGCGCGCCCAGCACCGATAGCCACAACCGCTGCGGATCACGCTCGTCACGCCCCACCGGAACCCAGGCGGCGCGCTCGGCCAGGCCCGCCTCACGGATCCAGGACCGCAGCAGGACCGTCTTGCCGCTACCAGGCGGCGCCGACACCACCGTCACCCGCGGCGCCGCCCCCAGCCGCTGCCACAGCGTCGGACGGGAGACAACTCCGCTCGCACCCGGACGGGCCACGGGCTCCGAACTCCCGGCAGGCGGCATAGCCCATGATGACACGGTGATCATCAGGCGGGCGCAGGCGAGCGCGCAGAGGGCGCGAGCAGGCCCAGAACGCGGGCGGACTCGACCGCTTCGGCCCGGCTGTGCGCCGAGCTTGGTGTACAGGTAACGCATGAATCAACCAGCTCCGCCGGATCTGAAGAGCGGAGCCGTCCAGGACCGGCCTAAGGGCGGCGGCCGCCGCGTACGGGTCGTCCTGGGCGAGCTGAAGCGCCGTGGGCGCAATACGAATCTCGCCGTGTTCGCGGTCCTGGTCGCTGAGGCCGACGAGGACCTGCTCGGCGCGTTCGGTCTCGCCGAGGTCAACTCGCACCTGCGGTACGTGTTCACCAAGCTCGGCATCCGTACCCGGGTCGAACTGGCCGGCCGTGCAGCGGCGCGAGGGATATCGGCCGAACGTAGTTGATCCGGGCGATACCCAATCCCTTCCCTTCCCTGTTGCTTGTCTGCGCGCTCGTTCGGCATGCAGGCCTGTCCTGAATCCCGCCGCGAGACATGGGTGCACCTTGGCTACGCCCCCCGAAGCGCACATCGTCAGAAATGCGAGCGGCGCTGTTCCCAGCGCGCGCTCGAGGATGCGGCGGGATCGTCGCTGATAGCTGATCTGACGATGTGCGGCCGGGTCGCGGCGGCCAGTCTTGCCTGCGAGTAAGCAGCGGGCTTCCCCTGTGCACCCAGCCGAAAGGAACGTTGAATGAGCATGAACTGGCTCGAGGGCATGCACCAGCAGATGAACCTGCCCGACCAGCCGCAGGGCATGGCCAGGCCGGTCTTCGCGGGGCAGAAGCTGGTGGTCGTCGGCGGCAGCAGCGGGATGGGACGCCAGACCGCCGAGGACGTCGTGGCCGCCGGAGGCAGCGCCGTCATCATCGGCCAGGGCGCCGGCAAAGTCGACGACACGGTCCAGACCCTGGCTAAGGACGGCGAAGCGTTCGGCATCACCGCTGACCTGACCGACCGGATGCAGGCGGAGCGGGTCTGCCGGCAACTGGCCGCCGAGCACGCCGACGCCACCCTGCTGGTCAACGCGGCCGGGCTGTTCGTCCCCAAGCCGTTCCTGGACCATGACGGCGACGACTACGACTCCTACGCCGAACTGAACCGGGCGATCTTCTTCCTCACCCAGACCGTGGTCCGCGGCATGGTCGCCGCAGGCCGTGGCGGGTCCATCGTCAACATCGGCAGCATGTGGGCCCACCAGGCCATCGGGGCCACCCCGTCGTCGGCGTACTCCCTGGCCAAGGGCGGGCTGCACGCGCTGACCCGCAACCTGGCCCTCGAGCTCGCGCCCCACCAGATCCGGGTCAACACGGTCGCCCCTGCCGTCGTCGCCACTCCGATCTACGAGAGGTTCGTCCCCAAGGACCAGCTCGAGGCGACCCTGCACAGCTTCGACGGCTTCCATCCGCTCGGCCGGACCGGAACCGTCCGCGACCTAGCCAACACCATCACGTTCCTGCTCTCCCCGGCCACCAGCTGGGTCACCGGCGTCATCTGGGACGTCGACGGCGGCGTCATGGCCGGACGCAACTAGGCACCTCGACACGCCGTTGCCTGCGCCCTGGAGAAGAAAGGGAGAACTCTCATGGCTGACATCGCATACCGGACGGCGGACGTGGATGGTCTGACAGTGTTCTACCGGGAGGCCGGAGCACCTGACGCACCCACGCTGGTGCTCCTGCACGGTTTTCCGTCCGCGAGCCACATGTTCCGCGAGCTGATCCCGCTGCTCGCTGACCGGTTCCACATCGTTGCTCCCGATCTGCCCGGCTTCGGCAAGTCGGACATGCCCGTTCCAGGCATACTTTCGCGAGAGCAGGCCGCCGCTGCTCGCGGTGTGGGGCAGGAACGACCCGTTCTTCCTGCCGGCCGGGGCCGAAGCCTTCAAGCGCGACATCCCCGACGCTGACGTTCGTTTTGTCGACACCGGTCACTTCGCCCTGGAGACCCACGTCGAGGAGATCGCCGCCGCGATCGGCGAGTTCCTCACCCGGTAGATCTGCAACGCGCCGATCGTGGCCACCGGCGACGGCCCGTTCGACGTGACGCACCACACCAACACCTCGGACCGCGCGCTGGCCATCCACATCGGCGGCCCCTCCCAGCCCGGCCCGTTCGCCGACTCATGGGTGGACATGCTGTTCATCAAGGGCTTCGACGCCGGCCAGCCGCTGACCGCGGTGCTGGAACGGTCGGTCTACTTCTTGCCAGAGACCTTCTTGCGCCGGCGCTGGCCATCCGGGCCTGGCTTGAGACTGACTACGCCACGCCAGCGGCCCGGACAATGCCGATGGGTCTCAGGTCCCGGCACTCCCCCGAGTGACCGAAGTAGATGCTGTCTTCGCCCCAGCCACGCCTGCCCGCCATGGCCGGCAGCGTACCGGCTCGCGCTACAGGAATGGCTCCCATCGTGATCTTTGATAAAGACCGACATAGCCTCTGACCTGGTGGGCGATACTGGGATCGAACCAGTGACCTCCTCGGTGTGAACGAGGCGCATCGCGGTCGATGTCGGTCGTTAGTGCAGGTCACGAGCCTATATTGGTCGGATGAGGTCGATGCCGGACGGTAGGGTTGCTGTATTTTTCTGCTGTACCTGACCTGGCTGTTAGCGCATTGAGTACCAGGGGCTTCCGCTGCTGCCGTCTGGGTGACCACGATCCGGGTAGACATGGTCGCCCTGTGGCGCGTAGACGACAAGCCAGTCCGGCTTCTTCCGGGCGGCATGCTGACGAGGCGCGGCTCGAAGAGCTCATCGAGGCTGAGCCGACGATCCTCGGCGAGCCGTTGCTCATTATCGGCCGCCAGGTCGCGACGAGCTTTGGAAAGGTCATCGACCTGCTCGCCGCTGACGCTGATGGCGTTCTGCACGTGCTTGAGCTCAAGAAGGACAAGACCCCCCGCGAGGTAGTCGCCAGGTCCTCGACTACGGATCATGGGTCCGGAGCCTCGCCCATGAGGATGTGCTCAAGCTCTTCGCCGACTACGGCAAGGGCGGCGCATTCGAAGCGGCATTCCAGCAGCGCTTCGACGCCCCACCACCAGAGGAGCTGACCACAGGACACCGGCTGACCATCATCGCCTCTGCGGTCGACGTCGCCACTGAGCGGATCGTCGAGTACCTGGTCGATGAGTACAAGGTGCCGGTGAACGTGGTGTTCTTCCGGTACTTCGAAGACCAGGGCCACCGGTATCTTGAGCGTACGTGGCTCATCGATCAAGACCGGGCACCCGAACCGACCGGCGGCAGCACGTCCAAGGCGAAAGAGCCGTGGAACGGCCGGGACTGGTACGTCTCGTTCGGCGAGTTCCCGGACGGCCGCCGCTGGGAAGACGCGGTCAAGTACGGGTTCGTCTCCGCCGGAGGCGGCGAGTGGTACTCCCGCTCGATCCGGAAACTGCCGACCAGGGCAAGGATCTTCACCCACATCCCGCAGGCCGGGTACGAGCACAGGCAGCCGATCACCCGCGACGCGCTCCGCGCCCGGCCTCGGCGTCTCCAACCAGGCCGCCTCCGAGCTGCTGCGCCAGCTTCGATCTGGTCCAGTCGCTCGTTCAGCTCGGAATGTCAACGAATATGTTGATAAATGGAGTAGACCGGTCACGGCGGCCTTCTCCGTTGGTTTCCCAATGCCATGCCATCGATGCTGGCAACGCGAGAACCCGACTTCAGCTGTGGTTGCCGCCATGAGCGCGAGGCCGCTGGGGACGATGCGCGGCAACTGTCATCGCTTACCGATTTTCAATACAAGCGTTGACAACGGGGATGTGGTGGATTTACGATCGGTCTACCTCGTCCGAGGAAGCCCAGGAAGCATGCGCCTAGGACAACTCGCAGCGACCAGGCTTGCTCGCACCGAATTCTCAGGAGGGCATCATGGCCGGTAATCCTCTCAAGGATCACCTAGTGGCGCGGCAGTCGCTGTTCGGCGGGTGGTGCTCTGCGGGGTCGCCGTTCGTGTCGGAGGTCATCGCCGACAGCTTCGCCAACTCCGAGGCAGGGACCAACCGACCGTGCCCGGCTCTGCTCGGTGTTATCAGGCCCATGGTCGTCGACCTCCTAGGGATCCGACCTCTCATGTTCACGACAATGGAGTGAGAACATTGACGCAGGCTAGGCCAGTGACGGAGATGACGGTCGATGTGCTCGTACTCGGCAGCGGAGCTGGAGGCCTAGTTTCCGCACTGACCGCGAAAGAACTTGGCTTGCAGGCCCTCGTAGTCGAAAAGTCGGTTCGCCTGGGCGGCTCATCCGCGCTGTCGGGCGGTGGGATCTGGCTCCCGTGCAATCCGCTACTGGAGAGTTCGGGTGTCACGGACACACCGGAGCTCGCTCGCCAGTACCTTGCGGCTGCAGTCGGTGATGCCGGGCCGTCCGCGTCACCTGAACGTCAGGCGGCTTTTGTCGAGGGGGCACTCGATATGTCGCTATTTCTTCAGCGTCGGCGTGTCCGGCTTGTGCACTCATGGCACCCGGACTATTACGCGCAGCTGCCCGGCGGGCTCAATCCGGGCCGTTCGGTCGAGTCGGACTTCGTCGATGGCCGCCCCTTGGGTTCACTTCTAGCGCGGCTGCCCCCGCGTGCGGCACCGCTGGTGACGCTCTCCCGGGAGAATGGAGGCGTGTACCGCGGTGCGCGATCGTTTGGTAACTTCCGGACACTAGTGAGGGCGACGCTGCGGACGATATCAGCTCGGCTCCGAGGTGTGGAGCTTCTCTCTATGGGCCGGGGTTTGGTTGGGCAACTGCTACTTGAAATCCAACGCGAACAGATTCAGGTCTGGACTGAGAGTATCGCAGCCGAACCCATCATCGAGAACGGGCGCATAGTCGCTATGACGGTGACGCGCGACGGCGAGGCGACGCTTGTCAGGGTCAGGCGAGGAGTTCTGATCGCAACAGGCGGGTTCGCGCGAAACGCCGCAATGCGCGAGCAGTACTCGCCCAAGCCAGTCGCGGCGGCCTGGACCATGGCGAATATGGGTGATCAGGGTGACGGGATCAAACTGGGAATGAGCCTTGGTGGAGTCACTGCGCTGATGGATCAAGCGTGGTGGATGCCCGCGTTTCACATGCCTCCAGGCGGACGGGTGCAATTCACACAGTACGAGCGGTCCCTTCCCGGTTCAATCATAGTGGATTCGGCGGGCAAGCGGTTCTTCAATGAAGGCGTCCCGTACATGGAAGTGGGACAGTGGATGCTCCAGCACCACAAGGAAGTGCCGGCGGTGCCGAGCTGGCTCATTTTCGACCGCACCTACCGCCGCCGGTACGTATTCGGTGCCAGACCACCGTGGATTACTCCACGCTCGTGGACGAAGAGCGGTATGGTAAAGACGGCGGGAAGCATTTCAGAGCTGGCGACACAATGCGGGATCGACGCTGACGGACTCAACGGGACCGTGACTCGATTCAATGAATTTGCTAGATCTGGTCGCGACGATGACTTCCATCGTGGCGAGGTACCTTACGATCTACACAACGGCGACCCCACCAACAAGCCGAATCCATGCCTTGGACCGCTTCTGCGAGCCCCGTTTTATGCAGTACCAATATACCCAGGAGATGTCGGCACCTGCGGAGGATTGCTAACCGACCAGCATGCTCGAGTGCTGACTGATGAAGGCGCCCCGATCGCTGGTCTCTACGCAACCGGAAATGCCGCAGCACCGGTGTCGGGAACCGTTTATCCCGGGGCCGGAATGTCGATCGCTGCCTCGATGGTATTTGGGCGTCGCGCGGTACAGCACATGACGACGCTGGAACAGCTATACTACGCGCAGTCGATTCAGGCGGGAAGTAGCTAGGAGACCAATGCAATAGGCGCGGGAGCACTGCTCGCTAGCGTACCTTTGCGGCATTGGAAGCACGCACCTAGTACTCCAGCCGTAGATCGTTATGTTGCATGGTCTTGGGTTATTTGCCGCTGGTAGTGGCAGGTCCGGGCGCGGTGCTGGTGGCGGCGTCGCCAGTGTGACCAGCGGAGGCGGTGCCCGGCGTC
>Ga0210390_10005655_pt1 | contig 10466 bp, 4 predicted proteins | sample IncBWH11OmetaG_FD_161050 | JGI IMG/M metagenome (GOLD analysis project Ga0210390, IMG submission 161050) | Forest soil microbial communities from Barre Woods Harvard Forest LTER site, Petersham, Massachusetts, United States - Inc-BW-H-11-O ... | reverse complement strand
TACAGCGGTTCTCTGACCTGCCAGACGCTCGCGGTTTTAACGGCGCGTCCCGCGGCCGCAACCTGCGGCACCTCGCGGGGCGGTTCCAGCCCGAGAAACGCGCACAGCCGCTGAAGCGCGGGCTGCGGGTCGCTCACCAGCGCATCGTAGTCGAAGTCGAAGATATCCGACGCGAATTTGTTCTTCCAGTGTGCCATGAGCCGGCGATACTCGCGGAAATAGTGGCCGATATCCAGCAGGTCGAGGGCGTAGCTCATTTGTTGATCGAGATGCAGGAAATAGATCGACAGGCAATTGTCGAGCGGATTACGAGTCGTGTGCACGATCCGGGCGTCCGGAAAAAGGCTTTTGATGAGCCCAATGTATAGAAAATTATCGGGCCGCTTATCGATCACAAGGGCGGCCGTCGCGGACACTCGCTCCAGTTCCACGCGGTAGCGCTGCGCGATCTCTTCCAGGCGTTGCGCCGACAACGCCGGCAGCGATTCGGGAAACGGCACAAGTTCACTGGCCGCGAGGCGCGGCAGAAAGTCGAGCTCGCCGCCGGCCGCGACACCCGGAATTCCGGCGAGCAGCTGTTCGGTCAATGTCGATCCCGACCTGAACATGCCGCAAATGAATATCGGGCGCGGCCGCATGGGGCTCACGCGCCTCGCGCGCGGCGTGCCGTGGGCGATCAGTCGTTCCACGAACGCGTGCTGCTGCGCGCGGTCATAGCGCACCACATGCGGCGCGGCGCTCGTCCGGCTGGCCTGGTTCGCAGCCTGGATGGCGCCGAATGCCGCCGCGTACTCGCCCGACGCATCCAATATCCGGCCGAGCGCGAAGCCGAGACTCGCGCGCTCGGCAGCCGACGCCGCCGGATCCGCAAGACCTTGGCGGAGCTGCGCGACCAATGCGGGATCCGCAGCCGACGCTTGCTGTAGGTTGGCAAAACGCGCCAATGCCTCGAAGCAGCGGGGATCGAGCGCGAGGATGCGCGCGTAAATACTTTGCGCCTCCGAGCGGCGCCCGAGGTCCTCGTAAAGGTTCGCAAGATTGAGCAGTGCCGGCGTAAAGGCCGGATTGATTGCGAGCGCGGACTTCAGTTCGCGTTCCGCGGCCGCATGCTGTCCTAGATAATCGGTGTAGATCACGCTGCGATTGAGGTGGACTTCCTCCGGGCGGGAGACTCCGGCGTTCAGTGCCTTCTGATAGGAATCAAGGGCCTCGGTGAGGCGGCGCGCCTGCCGCTGCAGCACGGCCAGATTGAACCAGCACTCGGCCAGACCCGGCCAGCGCTTGAGTATGTCTTGGTAAGCCTCAATAGCTTCCGGAACGCGGTTCTGGCGCTGCAGTTGCGTTGCTTCGCGCAACATCGCCTCAGGAACTCCCGTCAAGCTTTACCTCTGTGAGCGCTACGCCCGGCGCGATTTTCCCACATCTGCGGCGCTGCGAGAAATCCGGTACTCTTTCGCTGATGGCGCGCGACCTTGAGACGGATATGGCGACTCTCCGCACGGTTCTGACATATGCTCAGAATCGCGATTTCCAGCGTGCCGGAGCGCTGGCAGAACAAACACTGGCGAGCGGGTTCGAGCATCCGCTGCTGTTCAACGTGCTGGCCACGCGGCTGGAACACGAAGGCAAGTTCGAGGATGCACTAAAGTTGCTCGAGCGGGCCGTTGTAATCGCGCCAGGGGACGTCGGCGCGCGCAACGCCTTGGCGCTGTGCCTGCAGCGCCTTGATCGGCCCGCCGAGGCTCTGCACCACGTTGACGAACTTCTGAGAAGGCACCCTGACCTTGCGTTCGCACATGCCAACAAGGGCAACGCGCTGATCAGTCTTGGATGGCTGGGTCGCGCAAAGCAGAGCCACTTGCGCGCGTTGGAGCTGGAACCCGGCAACCTGGCCGCAACAGTTGCGCTCGCCTCCATCGCCACCCATCGCGGCGAACACCAAGAGGCGAGGAGCTGGGCGGAGCAGGCGCTCAAGTTGGCGCCCGGCTTTCCCGACGCCGTCTTGAGCCTCGCGGCCGCGGAGCTCGCGGGCGGCGCGGCGGATAAGGCGGAAACACTGCTGCACCAGCTGATCCTTGACTCACGCGCGAGTGCGTCCGACAAGGCACGCGCGAGCGGGCTTCTCGGCGATGCGTTCGATACCCTCGGCCGGTACGCCGAAGCGTTCGATGCGTACTCGACCTGCAACGACGTACTGCGCCAGATTCATCGCCGTTTCGAGGACGGCACCAGCATGCTCGCGTACACGCGTGCGCTGAGCGCAGCCGTGGACAGCATCGGCGCACAAACCTGGGCGCAGAACCCAGCGGCGCCAGCCGGTTCCGCCGATGTGCTTGGACATGTATTCCTGCTGGGCTTCCCCCGTTCCGGCACGACGTTGCTGGAGGTGGCACTCGACGGGCACCCGCAGGTCACGAGCATCGAGGAGCATGAACTTCTCACCGACGCCGTTCTCAAGTTCATGCGCGAGCCGGTGAACTTCGAACCACTGGCGCGGGCAAGCGAGAGCGAATTGCGCGTGCTGCGCACCGCGTACTGGGACGGCGTCCGCAACGCGGGTGTTGATGTGGCCGGCAGGATGTTTGTTGACAAGTATCCCTTGAACACGCTGAAGCTGCCGCTGATTGCGCGTCTGTTTCCGCGTGCGAAGGTGTTGTTCGCCTGCCGCGACCCGCGCGACGTCGTGCTCAGCTGCTTTCGCCGTCGATTCAAGATGAATCCCGCGATGTATGAACTGCTGACGCTGCCGGGTGCGGCGGCGTTCTACGATGCGGTCATGCACTTCGCCCAGCAGGTGCGGCCTGTGTTGGGGCTCGATTGGCGCGAGGTTCGCTACGAGACCTTGGCCGCCGATTTTGCGCAGGAAACGCGCGGTATCTGCGAGTTCCTAGGGCTCGAGTGGCGGGCTGGCATGGGCGATTTCGCAGCCCGAGTCCAGACGCGCGAGCATGCTACTCCGAGCACTGCGCAGCTGGCGCGCGGCCTCGATCGCTCAGGCATCGATCAGTGGCGGAACTATAGCGGGCAGCTGCTGCCGGTCTTGGCCGTACTTGACCCATGGGTGCAACGCCTGGGATATCCCGCGTAGCCGACACACGGTGCTATTGCACGCGCTCGACGTGGTAAGAGCGCTTCGAGGGCGTGATCATCAGGAACGATCCCAGCATTGCGCGCTTGATGGTTACAAGGTCGCCGGGGCCCACGCGGCTGTCCTCGTCGGTGTACGACCATGTTTGTCCATTATCGAGCACCAGGTAGGCGCTGCCGAAACGATTCCGCGATATTTTCGTGACGCGTGCCTGAATGGATTGAGGCCCAGGCGGAGTTGCGCGCACCTGCGCCGGGGTAAGACCGAAATTCCGGGGATCATCCGCAGCCGCCGGTGCTGGGGCCGCGGCAGGTACTGGTGCTGACGCGGGCGCTGGGGCCGCGGCTCGTACGGGGGCTGGCGCTGTGGCCGGCGCCGACGCGGATGCTGCTGCAGCGGGGGCTGCCGGCGACGGCGTCGCGGGGACGGCTACAGCACCCTGCACGGCGGCCGCGGCGGGCGGGGCAGTACCTGCCGATGGTGGGGAAAGACTGTCATAGCACGCGAGCCGCGCATCGGCTGCAGGCATAGCGGCGCAGCGCGCCAGATCGGCCGCTGTGGGCGCCGAGGCCGACCACGCGGATACCGAAACGCCGAGCAGCAGTGTCGCAACGCGCGCGTCGCGCACGAAGGCTCGCAGGCGGTTCACAGTGCGTTTTCCTGCGGCAGCGCGTAGTACTTCTGGTAAATCTCGGTGGCTGTCTGGATCATGTCGCGCTCGGCGGGGGTGAGCAGCGGATTCCAAATATCGAAAATCAGAATGGCGCGCGGCGTATCCGACAGATTCCAGGCCTCATGTTCGATGGTGTCGTCAAACACCCATGCACAGCCTGGGACCCATTCGCGCGTTGTTGCGCCAACCCGAAATCCGCAGTTCGGCGGCACGACCAGCGGTAAGTGCACAGTGCAGCGCGTGTTGGTGATCCCAGTGTGCGCCGGAATGCGAGTATTGGCATCGAGGATTGAAAAAAACGCGGTCGGCGCTCGACCCTCGACCCGGCAGCGCGGCACGGTCTCGAGCATCCGCGCGGTCACCGGGCAACGGGCGATGTGCCCGGCCACCGCCTGACTTTGATTCCACAGAAAGTACGCGCTCCAGCGCCGCGAGCGATTCAGCTCCCGAAACTGGTCGAGGGGCATCCCGGCTGGGAAATCGATATATGGCTGCAGTCCGTCGCGATCGGCGACCAGTACCCGCAGCAGCTCGGTGCGCATGTCTCCGGATGCCGCCTCCAGTGCGTCGAGCCAGGGAAACTCCGCGCGCTCGAAAAACTCGATTGCTGGAAGCTCCGGGAAGTACATCCACGTCGGCTGCGAATGGTACACCCGGCGCCTGCCCATCAGGGTATCGAGGCACCTCTCGACGCGCACCTCACGGCGGCCCCCATGGCGCGCGCGAACTTCCGCCAGCGGCTCCTCGAGCGCTGTGGTCAATGCGGCAAGGTCGGCATCGACCATCGCCTTCGCGTGGGCGAAGGCTTCCTTGACGTTAGCGGGCAGCTCCGCGCCTGGCGGAACACAATCCAGTGCGTTTTGGTAGGCGCGCGCGGCGTTGCGCGGGTCGCCGGTCTCCTCCAGATAGACACCCTTCTGCAGCAACGCCGACACATGCCGCGGCTCGAGCTCGAGCGCCTTCTCGATCGCCTCGAGCTCCTCCGCGCGGCGGCCGAGTGCCTTGAGGCTGGATGCGAGGTTGGCCCACAGCGCGGGGTGCTTGGGATCCGCACTCGTGGCACGCTCAAACAGCACCTGGGCCTTGTCAGGAGCACCGCGCCCCAGCATGCGTACGCCGAGTTCATTGAGCACCGCAGGATGATTGGGGGCTCGCTGCGCGATGCCGGCAAGCAGTTGGTCCGATTCGGGCATTCTGCCGGCGGCCGCCTCCGCCTTCGAGGCCTGTAGCGTGCGGATGATCGTCGCGTCGTCGAGCGGCGCGGGGGTTGCGGTATTCACAGGCGAGGATTGTATAACACCTCGCAATGCATCGTCCTCTGGGCGCCACCTGGCCCGCGGCCTCGCCTTCACATAAAGCTCCCCGCGTTGACTTAACAACGCGAGTTCGTTTAGATCCGCCCAGCCCTTTTTTCTCCGGAGTGATTCTTGACATCCAGCGCCTCTGCCGACCTCGAACTCATGCGTGCGTCCATGCTGCTCGAATCGGATCCGGCCGCTGCCGCGCGCCACGCCAGCGACATCGTCGCAAAGTTCCCGGGCCATGAGGAGGCCAACCTGCTGCTCGCGACGGCATGCCGCCGGCTCGGCGATCCGGCGACCGCGACCCGCGTGCTCGAGTCCTTAAGCTCCGCGCATCCTGCGTCCCCGGTCATGCAGCTCGAGCTCGGCCGCAGCTACGCCGCGGGCGGCCGCGGCGCTGAGGCACGCGCGGCATTTCAGCACTCGGTCGAATTGGACGCGACGCTGGCGGATGGCTGGCGGGAACTCGCGGCTCAGCAGTTTCTCGCTGGCAACACGCTCGATGGCGATGCCGCTTACTTTCACTACACCCGGCTGGCACCCGACCCCCCCGGGCTCGCCGATGCCTATGTCGCGCTCTCGAGCAACCGGCTGGAGGCTGCGGAGGCTGTGGCTGGTAAGTATTTGCGCCAGGTCCCGGGCGATGTGATTGCGCTGCGGATGCTGGCCGACATTGCTTCCCGGCGCGGGGACAGCCAGGCGGCAGAGACACGTCTTGCTGAGTGCCTCGAGTTGGCGCCAGGGTTTGCGGCGGCCCGCTACGACCTGGCACGCCTGCTGTACATGCAGCAAAGAATTGCGGAGGCGCTGCCGCTCATCGAGCGATTGCTGGCTACCGATCCCGGCAACGCCGAGTATCTGACCTTGAAATCTCAGTCAATACGCCTCGTGGGCCGCGGCGCTGAGGCGATTGCAATAATGCAGGGAGTGGTCGCGGACCACCCTTCTGACCCGCAGCAATGGCTGGTGTTCGGCAATCTGCTGCGGGAGATGGGTGAACAAGATCGGTCGATCGAGGCCTACCGGCGCTCGCTGGTCGCGCACCCGGGATTCGGCGAAGGCTACTGGGCGCTCGCGAACTTGAAGACCTACCGCTTCACCGATGCGGAAATTGCGACCATGCAGCAGCAGCTCGCTCTACTCCCGGTGTATGCTTCGGGCCGTAAGCATCTCGAGTTCGCCCTAGGAAAGGCCTTGGAGGATGCACGCCAGTTCGCCGCGTCATTCGAGCACTACGCGCTCGGGAACATCCTGCAGCGCGCCGCGCTTGTCTACGATCCCGCCGCGGCCACCGCCTATGTACAGCGTTCGAAGGCGCTGTATGCAGCGGGCTTCTTCGCTGAGCGTTCCGATTGGGGTGAGGAGCGGCCGGATCCGATTTTCGTCGTCGGTCTGCCGCGCTCTGGTTCGACGCTGCTCGAGCAGATACTGGCGAGTCACTCGCAAGTCGAAGGCACGCGCGAGTTGCCCGATCTGCCCAACATGGTGATGGAGCTGTTCAGAAGCGGAAATTCCGGCGCTGATTCGGAATATCCGGCTTGCCTCGCTGCGGTCGGCAGAACCGAAATCGGGCGGATGGCCGCACAATATCTGGCGCAAACACAGGCTCAGCGGCCGCTTGGGTTGCCGCGATTCGTCGACAAGATGCTGGCGAATTTCAGCCATGTAGGACTGATCCAGCTGATGTTCCCCCACGCCGCCATCATTGATGCGCGGCGCCACCCGCTGGCTTGCAGCTTCTCCTGCTACAAGCAGCTGTTCGCCCGGGGCATGGAGTTCAGCTACGATTTGGCTGAACTCGGGCTCTACTACCGCGACTACGTCGATCTCATGGAGCATATGGACGCCGTGCTGCCCGGCCGCGTGCACCGGGTTCACTACGAACAGCTCATCGCCGATGCGGAGCGTGAAGTGAGGCGGCTGCTCGACTACTGCCGGCTGCCGTTCGAGCCGGAGTGCCTGCGTTTCTACCAAAACCCGCGGGCGGTGCAAACGGTAAGTTCTGAGCAGGTGCGCCGCCCGATTTACGCGGACGCGGTCGACCAGTGGCGCAGCTACGAGCCCTGGCTCGGGCCCCTGAAGGATGCGCTTGGCGATCTCATCGAACGCTACCCTGCAAGCTCAACAGCCCCGCCGCCGGGCTGACAATCCCCGGCCAAGGCTTGGCCAGGTAAAAAAAAACGGCGGGCTCGAAGCCCGCCGCAATTTAGGTTCTCGAAGTCTTTGAGCTTCGATTAGAACTTGGCCTGGATGTGCGCGTAGATGTAGCGGCCCATTGTGTCGTAGGTTCCGACCCAGGTGTTGTCGTTGCAGGACGTGTTCGGGCAGTCCGAGTAGTTGCCGTTTGCGACCACCGGCGGCGCCTTGTCGGCGATATTGTTCATGCCAACGCGGAAGCTGGCAACACTTCCAACCGGAATGGACGCCGAAAAGTCCAGGTAGGTGTACCCGCCGATATGCGAAGTCGGCCCGAAGTAGGTTTGCGAGAGCTGCGGATCCGAACTGGTACGGTCGGAATCTACAGGCCCGATGTAGCGCCAGCGCAGGGTCAAATCGGCTCCCCACCACGGGGTCGCCCAGGTGGTTCCCAGCACATGCCGCCATTTCGGTAGCGGAGCACCGCAAGTGGTTCCGAAATACCCGACGCAATCGTAGGTTCCGGATGTGGGCGTAGGCTGCGTGTCGAAGCTGTTGACGTAGGTTCCCGCCAGATTGGCCGATAGTTTGCCCATCGCCCCCAGGTCATACTGGTAGTGGGATGCAACGTCCACACCCTTCGTGGAGACGGTACCGATATTGACGTCGTTGGCGACGACGAAATCGTTGACGTTGAACCACAATGAGCCCGTACCCCCTCCCCGTTTGATCAAATTGCAGTACGTCGCGCTGCCGGTGAGGCCGCAATTGTTGATGATCGTGTTCGAACTCAACGACGTGATCGTGTTGTTGATCTTGATGTTGTAGTAGTCGATGGACGCCACAAAGTTCGGCAGGAAGCTCGGCTGCAACACGAAGCCCGCCGTGTAGGTATCGGCGACTTCGGGGGTGAGGCTGCCGCCGACCGATGTCGCGCCGCCTATCTGGGTGTTGATCTGCGCCGCCGGGTTCGCCAGGATGTGGCCGAACTCCGCCGAGGTGACGCCGGTGTTTGCGCAGAATGCGAACGTGTGGCCATTCACCAAACCACCGACTTCCGCTCCCCAGCAAGGATCCGCCGTGCCGCCCGCACCGACCGTGTTCGGGGCGTACAACTCCTCGATGCTGGGTGCACGAACCGCACGGTTGAAGCCGCCGCGGAAGCGGATGTCCCGAATCGGTGCCCACTCGAGGCCAACCTTCCAGGTGTTGGTATCGAAGCCATCGGTGTAGGTCGAGTAGCGGTAGCCGGCGTTGGCCGACAGCGCATACGCCAACGGCTTATCGTCCATGATGGGGAGGGTCATTTCGGTGAACACTTCACTCACGTGGAACCCGTTATCGACCGGGGGTGTCACTCCGCCGCCGCCTGAATTAAATCCATTTTCAAAAATGTAATCGGGTTCGAAATCGAACCGTTCCTCGCGATACTCGGCGCCGATGTTGACCACCAAGCCGCTGGAAGCGGTCGGAAGCTGGATGCCGTACTTGCCGAGATCACCCGTGGTATCCGCGTGCACGATGTATTCCAGCGACTCAACGTTGTAGGTCGACGGAACCTCGAGGTATGCGAGCGCCGCCGCGGTTACCCCGCCCGTCTGCCAGATGTTCCACGGCACGCATGACGTATCTTCGCCATTCAGGGCTGCAACGCAGGCGGGCTTCCCGGTCGCCGGATTGGTGACCACGTTCAGAGCGTTGTTGATCTGATTTGTGCCGAGGTAATCGCCTTGAACGTCCGCCACTTGCGAGATGCTGACCTGGGCGTAGGCATCGTACGACCACGCTTCGGCAAACTTGCCCTTGACGCCCAGCACCTCGCGGAATGCGTTCGAGGTGTAGTTATCGAGGCGCGGACCGCTCTCAACGCTGCGGCGGGCCATGTATAACTCGATGTTGCTGCCCGTCACGTTGGGGTTGCCGCCGAGCGGGTTCATCGCTGCGTTCGCGGGCCCGAATGTAGCCTGGTTCGCCGCGATATTTGCCGGCGAACACATGGCCGCCAGCTCGGTCGGGGTCAGCAGCGGATTCGTCGCGCAGTTAATGACCGGCTTGCCGAATGCAAACAGACCGCTGGGGCCGTACGAGGCCTGCGAGGTGTTGCGGGCGAACATGAACTGCGAGTACACATTCGCATAATCGGAGACATCGTAGTTCAAGAACGCGCCGGCCGTGTAGCGGTCCGCCTGGCGCTGCAGGTAGCTGAGCGCGCCGTAGTTATAGCTATCCGCGGCGGTGTAAGGGCGAAATGCGCCGGTGGTTTTATCGACCGTCCCGTCGGCCAGCGTCGAAAAAGCGCTGGCGCCTTTTACGCCAAACTCCAAGAAGCGGCCAGTGGCGCTTGAACTCGAGCCGCCGCAGGCGAGAACATTTTTTGCTGCGGTGGTGGGCAGGGTGCTCGGCGTATTGAGCGTGCAGCCCGCGTAGTCGTACTGGTAGCCGATTGCCGGCGAGGTGTTCATGTAGGTGAAGTAAACCGTGGCATTGCCCTTGCCGTCGGCGAAGTTCGAGCCGGCCAGGAACGAGGCGCTGCGATTCGCTCCCGCATTGGTGGTGCTCGGCGGAATCTGGTCTCCCGCCGCGGCCAGCAGGCCAAGATACTGGTTGTTATTGTTGCGGAAACTGTTGTACCCGTAGTCCGCATCCAGCCTCACGCCCTGAAAGTGCGTGTCCATGATGAAATTGACGACGCCTGCGACGGCATCGGCGCCGTACACGGCCGAGGCGCCGCCGGTCAGCACATCGACGCGTTGAATCATGGCTGCGGGAATCTGATTGATATCCGGACTCGCGGAGGTACCGAGGCCGCCGCCAGGCGCCATGCGCGTGCCGTCGATGAGTACCAGGGTTCGCTGCGAGCCGAGGCCGCGCAAACTGACCGTAGCGGTACCGTTCGAACTGATCGATTGACCGGAACTGTTCTCCGCGACCACCTGCGGCAGGTTGTTCAACAAGTCTTCAGTGCGCACCAACCCGGTTTGCGCGATTTCAAGCGCCGTGACGCTGACGACCGGGCTGATCGAAACGTCGTTCGGATTTTGTTGGATGCGCGATCCAGTGACCACGACCTCTTGCAATTCCGCGGGTTCTGCGGCCGCCACCGGTGCAGTCTGCGAAAATGCGGCCGGTGCCGCTGCAGTGGCGCCCGCCATTGCGATAGCGGCGCGGATTGCATACTGCAATTTGCGATTATTCCCCATTTGCTGCTCCCTTCAATGAATTAGGCGATTCAATTCGAGTTTCGGATGGCCCGCGCAGCGGCTGCGCT
>Ga0210390_10005652_pt1 | contig 10474 bp, 8 predicted proteins | sample IncBWH11OmetaG_FD_161050 | JGI IMG/M metagenome (GOLD analysis project Ga0210390, IMG submission 161050) | Forest soil microbial communities from Barre Woods Harvard Forest LTER site, Petersham, Massachusetts, United States - Inc-BW-H-11-O ... | reverse complement strand
AAGCCTCTTTCGGATTATTTCCTTCACATCGACAAATTGGCCGTCTGCAGGTGTCCCTGTTCTGTAGAACCACCGCAAACTGTTGATAACGTCGGCTGCACGATTGCTGTCCTGCTCGATCCTGACCGCTGCTGCCCGCGCTCTTTCCAGGTCGGGTGGATCATGTGCCAACCATCGTAAAAGGGCGTTCGCGCTGGTGATCGAGGCGGCGATGGGTTGCTTGATTTCGTGCGCCAGCGCGGCCGCCAGTTCTCCCATCATGTTGACACGGTTGATGTGTGCCAGATCAGCCTCTAACTGACGCAGCCTTTCGCGCTCCTCCTCGGCACGCTTTCGTTCGGTTATATCCATGGTGATACCGAGGTATTCGCCAATTTCACCAGACCGATTGTGGTGTCCGATGGAACGAAGAGTTCTGATGGTGCCGTCAGGTCGAAAAATCCGGTATTCGAGGTCATAATCCATTCTTGCCTGGATCGCACCATAGAATTTTTCTCGCAGGGCAGGCTCGTCCTCCGGGTGAGTGGCCTCGTAAAGGCGTTCGAATGGAATCGAGCCCTGGCTGGGATCAATGCCATAAATGCGAAGGGCCTCGTCCGACAAATGAAATATTTGAGCGGTGAGGAAATTGCACGCCCAACTGCCTGCGTGAGTCAGGCTTTGTGCTTCCGCGAGGTAGGCTTGCTCCCGCCGTAGCTCCTGCGTCAGTAGCTCCTGCTCGGTGACGTCCATGCTGGTACCATGAAGCCCCTTGAAGACTCCATCTTCCACAACGGGAACGCCAACGCAGCGAACGTACCGCATCTCCCCGTCTGGTCGAATTATTCGCTTGGTTACGTCACAACCACAACGCTGCTCATGCATCACTTTGACGGTTTCAGCCATGGATGCTCGGTCCTGCGGGTGGATTGCGGCCAGATACTGCTCAAGGTTCGGAGCCCCATTCCTGGGATCAAGGCCGTGAATCTTGTAGACTTCGTCAGACCAATAGATCCCCAAATCGTCGGACCAACGGATACCCAAATCCCTGGATGCCCAGCTTCCCATATGACCCAGGCGTTCCCCTTCTCTCAGATAGAACTGGCTTCGCTGCAGGGCTTGTTCTGCTCGCTTGAGTTCTGTGACGTCCTGGACGGTACCAAATAATTTGTAGGGCCGTTCCGATGCTTCCTTCTCGGAATCGCCCGACATCACGCTCCAACGCTTTGAGGTTATGGCATGCAAGGTGCGCACTTCCCCGCTGGGAAGAACAATACGAAACTCAGCAACGGGGTGCACTCCGGCAAGAAGGTCCACATCTACTCCGCTGTAGAGCGACTCCCGATCATCAGGGTGGACGATTCCGCGAACAGTTGCTAAGTCCATAGGACGTTCCTGCGGTTTTAGACCAAAGATGCGATAGCTCTCGTCCGACCAGACGATCGCATTCGTCTCAAGATCCCATTCCCAGTGGCCAACATGAGCGACACGTTGGGCTTCTTCAAGCCTGGCTTTGCTTTCTTCTAACTTGCGAGACAGGGCCTGGCGTTCTTCGTCAGCGCGTTGGCGTTCAGTGATATCGGTAACTACGCCCATGTACTCAAGATTGCCCGAGCTATCTCTTCCGGCATGGGCAACCACGTGAACGTATTTGTTGCTACCGTCGGGGAGCAAAATCCGATGCTCGAAATCCAGGTCTATGCCGTTCTCCGCGGCGCGCTCCCTAAGCTGTTGCAGGCGGTCTCGGTCCTCGGGATGAATTCTGTCGAATACCAGATCGAGCGTAGGATTTGTTTCTCGGGTGAAGCCCAGAATACTGTAGGTTTCGTCAGACCAAACCAGCTCCCCATTGCTGACTTTCCATCCGAAGGTTCCCGAATGACTTAGCCTCTGGGCCTCCGCCAGATACTGCCATCGTCTTTGCAACTCCACCTGCGCTGCTTGCAAATCTTCATTGGCCTTCTCAAGCGCAACCCGACCTTTCTGGATGGGAAGCGCTTCGCTAAGCTGCGTTCGGGCTCGACGCCAACTACTCCGCAGGCCAATGAACGAGCCTAACATCTTATTCATCCACAGCTCCCTGTCGCAGTAGAGGCGTTCATCGAGCCAGTCTGGCCAGCCGCTGTCATGATAATGCGCGTTCCTCCAGCCAGTCCACGTAGAGCCGGCGCTCTGCAAACAGCCACGAGCGGTCTACCTTCACGAACGTGTCGAGGTAGCGGAGAGAGGCGAGCATCAGGCGCCGCTTTCCATCGCCAACCGTTACGTGGTGTGCCAGACAGTAAGTTTCCCCTGTGGCCCGGCCGGCCGCCAGAGTGAAGATCGTGCTCTGTCCGACGAAGTGCGTGGTCGCGTCGTACTTGTTCAGATCCGCGAATACCGGAGCGAGCGCCTCGCGCGAGTGCAACTCCTGGGAGGGCGTTGAATCCCTGGCGTTCATGTACACGACGAAATGGGTGTCTGCGGTAAAGAGAGCCATCTGCCCCTTCGCATCGCGGCGGTCGGCGCAGTGTGCGTAGGCCTCCACGAGTTCCCGGATGGCGAGGCGGTCGGCGGCTTCTTCGGGAGAGATGGTGACGTGCTGGCTCATGAGTTGGTCCCCTGGTTTGATTCGCTGAGGAAATGCGGTTTCTCAAGTATGGGCCGGGGTTGGTGAAATGCCATCATTTCTGTGCTTTCGGCGAGGAATCGATGCACGAGATGGACGGCCATTGCGCCCTCGCCAACCGCGGACGCAACCCGTTTGACGCTGCCGGCTCGTGTGTCACCCACCGCAAATATTCCCGGCACACTGGTCTCGAGCAGGAGTGGGGAACGGCTCAATGGCCATTGAAAGTTCTCGTATCCAACAAGATCGGGTCCGGTAACAACGAACCCCTTCTTGTCCAGTACCAAGGAATCTTCAAGCCACTCCGTACGAGGCGCGGCACCTGCCATCACAAACACGTGGCGAATTGGCATGGTTACCTTAATTCCTAATGAATCGTCCTTCCACTCGATACTTTCCAGATGCGCGGTACCGGTGACGGCAACAATCTGAGTCAGATAGTGGATTTCGATCCTGGGATGTGCTTCTATCCTAGCGATCAGATACTGCGACATCGATTCTGAAAGTTTCCCCGAACGCACCAGGAGATGCACCTTCGACGATGTCTGAGCAAGGAAAACGGCCGCTTGTCCGGAAGAGTTTCCCCCGCCCACTACTGCTACTTCTTCCGAGTCACAGAGCTGCGCCTCCATATACGTCGCGTTGTAGTAGACCCCTCTGCCGGTAAAAGCCTCTGCCTCCTCGATAGGCAACCGCGCATATTGGGCGCCAGTTGCGATCACGACGCTGCGCGCATTGAACTTAAGGCCGGACTCCAAAACCACCTTAAATGGTTGCCGGCTGGAATCGATATGCACGACTGATTGCGCGACCATCAACTGCGCTCCGAATTTCTGGGCTTGAGCAATGGATCGATTCGCAAGCTCCTGTCCAGAAAGCCCCGTGGGAAAGCCCAGGTAGTTTTCGATCTTTGAGCTCGACCCTGCCTGGCCACCGGGCGCCGACTTCTCGATAACCAGCGTCTTCAGTCCTTCGGAAGCGGCATACACGGCTGCTGCGAGCCCTGCTGGACCAGCACCGATCACTAAAACGTCGCGCACGCCTTTGTCGACGTTGATGTTCAGATCAAGACAAGCCGCCAGCTCCGCAATAGACGGATTCCTCAACACATATCGCCGGTTGCAATAGACGACTGGAATTTCGCCATTACGAACAGCGAGCTTGTCCATCAGCTCAGCGGCGCAGGATTCGGTGTCAATATCGATGTATGTGAACGGATGCCCATTTCTGGTGAGAAATTCTCTGAGCGCAAGAGTACGTGCAGAACTCCTGGTGCCGAAGAGGACGACATTGCCTTCGCCCAGCTGAATCATCAACAAGCGACGTGCGACAAAGGCCCCCATGAGGATGTCACTGAGTTCCGTGTCCTTGGCCATGAGCGACAGCACTCTTTCACGAGTGAGTTCAAGGACGGCGCCATCTTTTGTTACCCGCGCCGTAAGGAGCGATCTGCTACCGGAGATAACAGACATTTCTCCAGTGAACTGTCCTGGTTCGCGAACAGCCAGGATCTTCTCATCCTCACCAGCTCTGCTGATCGAGACTATCCCTTCCAGGACAACAAAGAGAGGAACATCGGGACAAGAGGGTTCATAGAGAACCTCTCCACTACGCACAGAACGCAGCCGCGCCACTGATCTGATCCGGTCGATGTGTTCTCGATTAAGTGTCGGATTGTCTTCCATCCTGCGAACACCTCGCTCCCTCTCACAGGGCACTTTCCTTGACTTTACGTTTTGACTGGGTCCGAGAGTCCTCGCTTTACAAGCGAGAGGTTCTACTGAGTACATATTGATGGTATCCCCACCCCGTGCACAAAAACACTACATGTTCCTGTAGGTTCGACCGATCTTTTCCGGAAGGTGACCAACTATTGAACGGCGCGCGGCGCGACTGCGCTTAAGATGATCGAGACGGTTACAAATAATCAGCGATCTTTAATCGGGTCCGCGCTGGATTCCGATAGGAAATGGACTTTCTCCTTCTTCCAATATCCAGTCGTAGGTGAACGGTTTAACCGAAGAGCGCCAGGCATGAGGCGTACGGGTTTCTATCCAGTCCAGGGGTTCACTGCTGGGCCTATGAACGCAGCGTTCAAAGGCTTCGCGCAGCGCGTTTTGCTGCTCTTTGCCGATCGCCCTGGGGTCGGGTGAGACCAGGAGTACGCTGCCGCTATTTGCTACCGCCTCCAGCCATTGCCGGCTCATAGACCAGGGCACGTCTGGGGTAAGGGGAACACAGTCGGCATCGAGCGAGTAGAACGTCTTGTGCTGCGGCATGCGAAAGGCGAGTGTGTTGACGCCGATGCGTCGCGTCCTCTCCCACGCTTTTCCGCTGACGTCGTCCCCGGTACGGGAGGCGTCGAAAATTCCAACCGACAGGTGGCCGACGGTGTTGCAGCCAAGGATGACGCGTTCTTCTCCGCAGCTTGCACGGAGACGCCGATACAACGTGGTTACGATCTCGGCATTGGTGAGTGTGCGATCGTTGAAATGCCAATTCGCCTGGGCCGGGGAAGCTCCCATTTGACTGCCCCACTGGCCCAGCAGTTCGAAGGTGGTGAAGTCATGCTTGATGAGGTCAAAGCCCCACTCGCACGCTTCCGTTGCAACCGCCGCAGCGGCTTCGAGCGCATCTGGAATTGTCGGATCGTATGCCAAAGGGGCCTGCTCGCTGGAGGGCCCACTCCAGCGGGCAGCCGGGAGCAGGAGCGTGCTGCTGGTTGTCGCCGGAGCCCGTAAAGGTCGAATCCAGATCCCAGGGATGACCTGACGGCTGCGGATCTCGGTAGCCAGATTTTGCAGGCTCGGGAAGCGAGATGGATCCTGATATCCATCGTCAATGACGGTGAACGGCTTGTCCGCGTTTGCCGGCGCGAGAGACCTCACCAGGTCTGCATCACGCAGAATTCCGTCCGGCGTGTTTTTGCCGTAGGCGTAATACCAGTCGTTGCTTCCGTAAATTACATCAAGGGAAGTGACACCCCGTTTGCCAGGGATCTTCGTTCCCTCGGCCATCGCACGACACAAGCGCTGGGTGGCCGTGAACGCGCTTTCTCCCGAAGCCCCAATGTGGGTCACGATGGTAGCCATTTGCAGTGTACGGTCGCCCAGCTGCACGCCGTTACCACCATTTCGTACGTCGAGCCAAAGCGATATCCCGGAGCGGTCCACCTGCCAGAAGGCGAAAGATGCGGCTCCCGTCTTGACGCCCATACCGACGGTTTGTTCCTTCGAGTGCAGCATCGTGTACCAGGGCAACGGACGTTCTGCCTGCAATGGCCGCCACTCAAGATCGCCATAGCTTCTCTCCCAAGCGTCGCCAAGAGCAAGAACGTCAGCTGGAAAGTGCCCCTTCCAGCGAAGATGTATTCGCTGCACGGGGAGAGAGGGAGACTCCAGCGAGACCTTCGACTGCTGTGCCCCTGGAAGAAAGTCACACGCACGCCGGCAGCGCGGCTGCTGCCAGTCCAGGCGCTGCCGGCTCGTGACAGGTTGTAGCGGTCTGTCTCGACGTTCCCGACAAATGCAAATGCCAGGTCAGGTTGCGAGAGGACCGGCAGATGAAGGAGTGACTGTGCAGAACCCGGATGGGCGCCTCCGGAGTTCTGGGTCCAACCCGTTTGAGGAAGGATAACCGCGCCTGCTGCAGGGAGTGCGACGTTCTTTAACAAAGCTCTGCGTGTGATGCTTATCCCGGTCTTCGACATGACCCCTTTTTCTTTCTTCTGTCGGAACAGATGGCGATACTTCACTCTGTAGAGCCAACATTATCGGCTCAAGCCGTGCGGCGACGCCACTCGATCCAGTCTGCACGGCTTCCTCGGAATAGGCGAGGAGCATTATAGGGCGTGTTGGTGCACTAGCCATCGGCCACCGAACCGAGCTAAACTCCCGGTGCTATTGACTGCGCCCTGCTCTCCATGCAACTTTAGAGAGTCAATCTGAGACATGCTCGGTGCGGATCGCTGACCTTATCCTACCTGTATTTGCGGTGATCCTAAGTGGCTGGATCGTTGGCTACACCGGCTATCTGTCGCGGTCGTTGTCTGACGCACTGATTCACTTCGCCTACAACATCGCAATGCCGGCTTTGCTGATCGTCACAATTGCGCAAGAACCAAGCCGTTCGCTGATCAATTGGCGCTTTCTTGTTGCCTTCGGTGGTGGCTCCCTCCTCTGCTTCATCCTCGTGTTCGGCATCATGAGCATTCGTGTTTCCCGAAGTCTCGCAAGCCGAACGATGCACGGTATGGCGGCATCGATGACCAATACCGGCTTCGTCGCCTTACCCGTCCTGCAGGCGATCTATGGTCCGCGCGCCGTGTTGCCGGCGGCGATCGCCACGGTATTCGTGGCCGTTGTGATGTTTCCAGCAGCCGTGATCTTGCTGGAACTTGGTCAGCGGGATGCGCATGGCTCGCGCACGGCCCCAATGGTCACAGTTAAGCATGTCGTGCTTAACCCGATGGTTCTATCAACCCTGATCGGCATGCTTTGGTCGGTACTCGGTCTCCGCATGCCCGGGCCAGTCACCGCTTATTTTGGCATCCTGGCAGATGCGCTCACGCCTTGTGCTCTGTTCGCCATCGGACTGGGGCTGTCGATCGATGGATTGCGCGCCAACATTGGACGAGCCTCGCTGCTCGCGGCCGTCAAGCTCGTCATCATGCCTCTGATCGTATACGGGTTGAGCGTGTCCCTGGGGCTCGACCCCCTTTACACCATTGCGGCCGTAATCTGCGGCGCGGTGCCCACAGCCAAGACAGCCTACATTCTTGCGGGAGAGTATCGCTGCGAGGAAATGATGGTAGCGTCCACTGTCTCGATGACAACTCTAGCTTCCGTCGTCTCGCTCGTAATCTGGCTTTATTGGCTATCCGGGCCAGCAACACGCATCGCTGCCAGATAAGGGCAGGAAGCGGTCGGGCAGGCAATTGCAAAGGCCGCAATCTCAGCTAACTTGAGACAGCGAGCGTGTTCCGTGTGCCAATCACCCCGGGAGAAAGAGATTCGCAGATCAATCAGGTTTCATTGTCCTGGTGCTGTGTGCTTATGACGCTTGCGGATCTTCAGTCTCTACACGGCAAGAAGAGAGTGAACACTGTTCCTGAACAATGCGCGGCATCACGGGATTTTACTTTGAGTGACCCCCGGTGCCGCTCGATGATCTCCCGGCTAATCCATAGCCCTAAGCCCGTGCCCTTGTTGCCTTTCGTGGTAAAGAAAGGCTCAAAAATGCGGGAGATGGTATTGGCGGACATTCCCGAACCCGTGTCAGCGATTGTGAGCGTAACTCCGCGGCGCCCCGTTCGCCAATCTGTGCTTTCCCGGCTACGAATCAAAAGGCGCCGATCTTTCTGAGACATCGCGTCGATCGCATTGCCGATAAGGTTGCTCAGTACTTGCCGTATTTCACCGTCCAAACATGTCACGGGACGCCGTGCGCGATCACGCCGCTCGATCTTGACGCGGGCGTTCGCGATTCTGCTCTGATAGAGAGGGAGTGTGGCATCGATGAGACTGGTAGCCGTGACCGGGGCCGGACTCGTCGATTGTCTATGAAATTGCAATGTCTGGTTCGCAATCGCCGAAACTCGGCGCAATTCAATTTCTGCGGTAGCCAGGTACTCTTTGGTCTTCGGATTAACAGCTTCCCTCTGCGCCAGAAAGATAAGGTTGGTGACCGATGCGAGAGGATTGTTGATTTCGTGAGCGATCGAGCTGGCAAGGCGGCCGACGGCATTCAGCTTTTCGGACTGAAGAAGGAGTTGCTCGGATCTCTTCGCATCCGTGACATCGACGCCAAGAACGATAATGCCGGATACGGATCCATCCGGCTCCCTTTTGGGCTGATAAACGAAGTCTATATATCGCAGTTCGAGGGGATGATCAGGAGTGCGGGCCAGTTGAATGGGAGTGCCGCGGCCGACAAAGGGCGTACCGGTGCGATACACCTCGTCCAGCAATTGGATGAAACCTTGTCCTTCGGCCTCCGGCATGGCTTCACGAACCGACTTGCCAAGAACGCTTCGATGGCCAATCAGTTTAAGATGTGAACCGTTCACCATCTCAAAGATGTGTTCAGGCCCATTCAGCAACGCGAAGAACGCAGGCGCCTGCTCGAAGAGATCCGCAATCCGTTCCATCTCGCGCTGCTGCAGGCGCTCTGCCAGAATGGTGTTGGTTGTTTCCGTGCAGACCACCAGAGTGCCGGCAATTTGGCCGGTGGAGGTGTAGACCGGACTGTAGCCGTAGGTCCAATAGACGTCTTCGAGTCTGCCATTTCGAATGATAGGCACGAGCTGATTCTCGTGCCAGCTTGCCTCGCCTCTCGTCATGACCGCTTCAATCTGGGGGAATATGATCGGCCAGATTTCAGGCCAGCAATCCCTACCCTTTTGTCCCAGGGCCATGGGATGCTTTCCCTCACCGAGGCTGGGGCGGTAAGCGTCGTTATAAAACTGGACCAGATCCTCGCCCCACCAGAGGAACATCGGGTGGCGCGAGTTCAGCAAGGTATTTACAGCGTTGAGCAACACTTCCGGCCATCTATCAATCGGGCCTACCGAGGTCTGGCTCCAATCGAACGAGCGGGTCAGATCGGCCATCTCGCCGATCCCGAGGATCTTGCTCGCTCCTCCACCCACGGCTGGGGAAAACGCGATATCGTTCTTTTCTTCCGGAGCCACGGTTACAGGGGTCCTCTGCCAGATCAGGAGGCGTTGTCGCAATTCTATGGCAATCTAGCCGGGAATGCTTCAGGCTCGCCTGTGCATACGCCCACCCTGGCGATCGGCAAATGTGTCGAGCTCGATTTGCCGTATACCCGCATTCAACTGCTGATCGAGTGGCTGATACCGATATTCAAGCTCCGGGTAGACCTTCGGATTCTTCTCCATCATCAACCTGCTTCGCTCGGCACCAAACCAGCGTGATAGCTGGCGATTTCTCACAAGCTTAGTTGACCGGGAAACAGTTTCCATGTAAACTAATTTCCATGAAAGGCAGCAAAACACCCAATCTGAGCGTCAGCGATCTGAAAAAGCACGTAGGCTTCTGGCTCCGCTTCGTCTCAAATCACGTCTCGCAGGCCTTTGCCCGCAAGCTCCTGGACAGCGGAGTGACCGTGGCCGAGTGGGTGGTGATGAGGGAAATGTTCGACGACGAGGAGACTTCGCCAGGCGTTCTGGCGGAGCGGATCGGGATGACGCGCGGCGGTGTTTCTAAACTTGTGGACCGGCTCGTGAGCAAGAAGCTCATCACCCGCCGGGAACGCAGCGATGACCGCCGGTTCCAGTCGATTGCGCTCACAGTAGCGGGGCGACGCCTGATTCCCCAACTAGCGACCCTTGCAGACCAGAACGACGAGGAGTTCTTCCATCCGCTCTCAACCCTAGAGCGCGCGGCGCTAATTGCAACGATGAAGAAGCTGGTGCAGGCACACGGCCTGCAGACACTACCAACGGAGTAATGGAGAAGAAATGAGCAAGCAGATAATTCACGAACTGGCCATAGCAACACAGCAGGGCAAGATGACCTTTCCTGATGTCGTCAAAGGGCTTCTCGGAGCCGGAGTGGAATCGTACCTCGTGGACTTCGCGGTAAAACAGAAGACCCACTACCTGGCGGATGGAACGACGCACACGGTGCCCATGATCCTGGACCCTGGTCCAATAGCGGAGGAGTTTAACAGCGCCGATTTGGTGGCGGCGATTCGCGGCGCCCAGGCAGACACGGTGCGGTACCCCGAGTTTGTTAAGCGGTCGACCGCGGCAGGCGTGATCGGCTATTGGGCGTTCCTGACGGGCAAAAGGGTGATCTACTTCGGTCGAAACGGCGGCCAGCACATCGAGGAGTTCCCCACGCCGCAGCAGTGAGCACGAAT
>Ga0210390_10005651_pt1 | contig 10474 bp, 9 predicted proteins | sample IncBWH11OmetaG_FD_161050 | JGI IMG/M metagenome (GOLD analysis project Ga0210390, IMG submission 161050) | Forest soil microbial communities from Barre Woods Harvard Forest LTER site, Petersham, Massachusetts, United States - Inc-BW-H-11-O ... | reverse complement strand
ATCCGAGCAGCGCGGCGGCCGCCTCCCCGGTGGACAGCCCGAGCCCGAGCCCGAAGGCCGGCATGCCCTCACGCTCCCACTCGGCGTTGATCTCGGACTGCAGGGCATGCATGCCGACTGCGGCGGCGACGGCCCGGTCGGCGTGATCGGCCTGCGGGAAGGGAGCGCCGAAGACGGCCATCACCGCGTCACCGACGAACTGCATCACCGTGCCGGACTCGCCGAGGATCGCCCGGTTCATCGCCGCCCGATGGGTACCCAGCTGACCCGCCAGCTGGCTCGGGTCCGCATGCTCGGCGATGGTCGAGTAAGACCGGATGTCGCTCATGAGCACGGTCACCGTTACCCGCTCGGTCTCGCCGATCGGGCGGGACTCGCTCCGCAGCTTCTCGGCGAGCCCGCTCGGCAGCAGCCTGGACAGCGTCTCGCCCTGCTCTTCCCGGTCCACGATCGCCTGGTGCAGTAGCCGGAGCCGGCGGATCGCGCCCTGCTGGCCAGCCGAGACGCCGGCCGCCAGCTTCAGGAACACCGCCTCCACCTCGGCGTCCACGGCTTCCGCCGGCATCTTCCGCGCGGCGGCAATCGCCTTGATCGGCTTGCCTTCCGCGATCAGCCCGAGCAGCTCCTCCTCGGCCGGGAGCAGGCCGCCAGGGCTGATGACCGGCTGCAGCAGCGCCTCGACGATCGTGGGGTCGACCGCGGTGCCGCCGCTGGCCACGCTGCGGATCGCGTCGGCGAGCTGACTCCCCTCGGCCACGCGGTCCTTGAGCAGGTAGCCGTACCCCGCCGATCCGTCGGCCAGCAGGGCCACCGCGTACTCGGGGTCGTCGAACTGCGACAGGATGACGACGCCGGTACCCGGATGCCGCTTCCTGACCTCCTTAGCTGCGTCGATGCCCTCGGTGCGAAAAGACGGCGGCATCCTGATATCGGTGACCAGGACCCGGGGAGCGTGCCCGGCACAGCCCGCGATCACCTCGTCGTAGTCGGCCGCGACGCCGATGACCTCAAGGTCGGGGCTGCGGTTGATGAGTGCGCGCACTCCCTCGCGGACGATCAGGTTGTCGTCCGCGAGAAACACGCTGATGGTGCGCCGGGAGGGCACCGCGTTGCCGTTCATCAGAACAGTTGTCGCATGCCGCCACCCGGCCTGACCAGGGGGCGACCGCCCGTTTCGGCGTGGTGCTGGCTTCCGGTCAACCCCAGTGGCAGCACCCTGTCAGCGCGGCCGCGCGCTGGCGAAGCTGGCGGCATGAGGTACGAGAGCAGCGTTACATCGGTGTCCTGGATCCCGTCCGAGGCTGTCACCGGCAGCATGCGCGTGGCGTTCGACTCCGGGATCGGACATTATGACGATCCGCCACCGGACGAGATTGTCGATCTCGCCGCCCTGCAGGCGGCCGACCGGTTCCGGTTCGCCAACCCGCTCCGGGCCTGGATCGAGGTGGCGGATGACGGGCGGATCACCGGCGCGGGCTACTCCGCCGCCGGCCTGATCGGCGCCACGGTGGTCCGGCTCGGCGCTCTGAAGTACCGGTTCCAGGCCGCCAAGCTGCCGGACATTCAGCATGCGCCCGAGTTCGGTGACGGCTGCGTCCGGTTCGTGCAGACGGTCGGCGGCCGGACCGGCGCGCCCATGCCCCGGCGGGTGAGCCGCAAGCCGTTCGTGCAGTGGCAGGCGCCGCTCGTGTGGACAACGCTGGCCCTGACCCTGCACGCCGATGGGCGGACGGAGTTCGAGATGCCCGGCGCAAGCCCGTTCCCCCGGCATTGGATCTACGACTCGGCGGGTCAGCTTACGGCCAAGTCCGGGCTGACCAGCTTCAAGGACTGGACGGCGGGCTCCGGTATCCAGCACACCCCCTGGGGCGAGGAGGACTCGCCCGCGCTGGTGACCGCGGTCGGGACCGCGCTCGAGCGGGCCCTGTCGGTGCAGCTGATGCACGGCGCCCGCAAGCCCGCGTTCGCCACCCTCAAGCCTGGCGATACGCTCGTACGGCAGGGCGATACGGGCTCCGACCTGTATCTGGTGCTTGACGGGGTGATCCGCGTGGACCGTGACGGCGTTCAGCTAGCCGAGTACGGACCGGGTGCCATGCTCGGCGAGCGTGCCCATCTGGAGACCGGGCTCCGCACATCGACCCTGGTCGCCGTTACCCCCTGCCGGGTCGCCGGGGTACCCGCCAGCCAGTTCGACAGCGACTCGCTCGTCGAACTGTCAGCAGGCCACCGGCGCGAGGATGCGGTCTCGGGCGGCTAGGTGCGCATCAACGTCTGCGGGACCAGGGGATCAACCCCGGCGCCTGGCCGCGAGTTCGTCCGGTTCGGCGGCCATACCTCGTGCCTCGCGATCACGCCCGCGGGCTCGGCGGTGCCCGAGCTGCTGCTGGACGCGGGCACCGGGATCAGGGAGGTCACGCGGCTGCTCGCGGGCGGGCCGTTCGCGGGCACGATCGCGCTGACGCACCTGCACTGGGATCACGTGCACGGTCTCCCGTTCTTCGCGGCCGGCGACCGGGACGACGCGTCGGTCCGCCTGCTCCTGCCGGCGCCGCCGGATGGTTCGTCGGCCGAGGCGGCCCTGGAACGCGGGATGTCCCCGCCGAACTTCCCGATCACGCCGGGCCAGCTGCGCGGCACCTGGGAATTCGCCGGACTCGAGCCGGGCACCGTCCGGCTCGGTGCGCTCACGCTGCTGGCGCGGGAGATCCCGCACGCAGGCGGCCGCACCTTCGGGTACCGGGTCAGCGACGGCACCACCTCGATCGCGTACCTGCCCGACCACAGCCCGACCGACCTCGGGCCCGGTCCCGACGGGCTCGGCGCGCACCACGACGCAGCGATGGAACTCGCGGGCGGCGCCGACATCCTCATGCACGACTCGTTCTGGTATGCCGAGGACTTTGACCCGGCGCGGACCCTCGGCCATGCGGCGGCCGAGTACGCCATCGGGCTCGCGGTCGCTGCGGGGGCGGGCCGGGTCCTGCTGCTGCATCACCGGCCCGACCGCACCGACGGCGAGCTGGAGAAGCTGGAAGCCGGGCTCCGCGACCGCCCCGTGCCGGTCGCGCTGGCCGCGGACGGCGAGGTGATCTGCCCGTGAGCCAGCCCGACGCCATCGTCGTCGGGTCCGGGCCCAACGGCCTGGCGGCGGCGCTGACGCTCGCCAGGGCCGGGCTCCAGGTGCAGGTTTTCGAGGGCGCGGACGAGCCCGGCGGCGGCTGCCGGACGGCCGAGCTCACCCTTCCCGGCTTCGCGCACGACGTGTGCTCGACCGTGCACGGGCTGGCGGCCGCCTCGCCGTTCTTCGCCGCCTCCGACCTGGCCGCGCACGGGGTGCGGCTGCTGGCCCCCGTGGTCGCGGCGGCGCACCCGCTGGACGGCGGCCGGGCCGGCGCGGTGAGCGGGTCGGTCGCGCAGACCGCCGCCGGGCTGGGCCAGGACGCGGCGGCGTACCGGCGGCTGATGGGTCCGCTGGAACGGCACAGCGATGCGATCATGTCGCTGGCCCTCGGGCCGATCCGGTCGGTGCCGAGGCATCCCGTCCCGGCGGCGCGGTTTGGCGCGGAGGGCCTGCTGCCGGCCACGGCACTGGCGCGCCGCCTGCGCACGCCGGAGGGCCGGGCGCTGCTGGCCGGCATGGCCGCGCACTCGATCCGGCCGCTGACCGCGCCGCTGACCGGCGCGTTCGGGCTGACGTTCCTGCTGACGGCGCACACCAGCGGCTGGCCCGTGGTCGAGGGCGGCAGCGGCCGGCTGATCGCGGCGATGACCGCGGAGCTTGCCGCCCTGGGCGGAACGATCACGACCGGGACCTGGATCAAGAGCCTTGCCGACCTGCCGCCCGCGCGGGCCGTGCTGCTGGACATCACGCCGCGTCAGCTGCTCGAGATGGCGGGTGACGAGCTCCCGGCTGGCTACCGCCGCGCGATGCGCCGGTTCCGCTACGGGCCGGGCGTGTGCAAAGTTGACTGGGCCCTGGACGGCCCCGTTCCCTGGCAGAACGAGGCGTGCAGGCAGACGGTCACGGTCCACGCCGGCGGCACCATCGCCGACGTCGCGCGGGCGGAGGCGGCCGTCGCGGCTGGCCGGCATCCGGAGCAGCCGTTCTGCCTGGTGACGCAGCCGGCGGTGGTCGACCCGAGCCGGGCGCCCGCCGGGAAGCACGTGCTCTGGGCCTACTGCCACGTGCCGCCGGGGTCGGATGTCGACATGACGGACCGGATCGAGGCGCAGATCGAGCGGTTCGCTCCCGGCTTCCGCGACCTGATCCTGGCCCGGTCGGTCCTGACTGCGGCCGCCATGGAGCGCTACAACCCTGGCTACGTTGGCGGCGACATCGCGGCGGGCGCGGCCACGGTGCGGCAGACCATCGCCGGGCCGTCGCTGCGCTGGAATCCGTACCGGGTGCCCCTCACGCGGGAACGCCGCTCGGGGACATACCTCTGCTCGGGCTCGACGCCGCCCGGCGGCGGTGTGCACGGCATGTGCGGCCAGTGCGCGGCCCGGACGGCGCTGCGAGATCTCCGGCGGTAGTGGCCGGGCGCCTCAATGCAGCGGCGGCAGGGCGGCCTCCGCCGGTCTGTCGGCGGCAGGCGGATAGCCGCCGGCTGCCGGTGCCGTCTCCGGCAGCAGGCCGAATGCGTTGGCGACGGCCACTGCTCCCGCCCGGTTGCGGACGCCGAGCTTGCGGAACAGGCGCGTCTGGATGTTCTCGACCGTCTTCGGGGCGATGCCGAGCAGGCGCGCCGTCTGCCGGATCGAGTAGCCCTGAGCGCCGTACCGCAGGATGTCGCTCTCCCGGATGGTCAGCTCGGGACGCTCACCCGCGCCGGGAGCCCGCTGGTCCCAGCGCGCGCGCACGGCGCCGATCAGGGGCCGCATCGGCAGCGAGTCCACGACGAGGTAGCCCTGGGCGGTCATGCGCAGCACCGACAGGAAGCGATCATCGATGGTTTCGGCGTGCACCAGCGATGTCGCCCCTTCGGCGAGCGCGTCGGCGACCTCGCCGGAGTCGAGCTCTTTGCTATGCACAAAGATGGCGGGAACGGCGAGTTCCTCGACGATCCCCCAGTCCGCCGGCAGCGGGTCGACCAGGGCAGCGATGATCGGACCGCGATGCCAGCGCGCCCAGTGCGTCTGCGAGACGTGCGTGCGGTCGCGCACGAGCACGAACGGGAGCCCGTTGGCCAGCAGGAGCCGGGTTTCCTGATCGAGGGCCCAGCACGGCTGGCCGGCCACCACGGTGAGCACGACGATGTCCTCGTTCGGCGGCTCGCGGTGCGCCCGCGCCGGGGCGGGGTGCTGGTCCAGGATTCCGAGCGACGCCGCCCTCGACACGGCGTGCGCCCCGCTGTTCACGTCCAGCTTGGCGTAGATCCGGCGCTTGACGTTCTCCACCGTGAGGGGACTGATCCCGAGCAGGTCGGCGATCTCCGGAACGCTGTGACCGGAGCCGGCGAGCACGAGTATCTCCAGCTCGCGGTCGGTCATCTCGCCGGTGCTCGCCCGCGCCGCATGGCGGCCGCGCCGGCGCCGGAGTACCGCCAGCATGGCCTCGAGGCCGTGGGACTCGGGCACGAGCGACGAGACGCCTGCCCGGCAGGCGGCCGACAAGTCCGCCTCGGTGGCGCCCCGGTAGGTCGCTATGACGTTCAGGTCAGGGAATAGCTGCATGAGCCCGGTCACCGGGCCGCAGATGTCGTGTAGCCGTGAGCCGGCATCAAAGATCGCCGCATCAGGCTGCCGCAGTTCACACAGCGCCGACATCTGATCGGGCTCGGCCACCGTACCGACCACGGTGACGTCTGGCCGTACCGAAAGTGACGACGACAGCGTGTCACGGAACAGTCGCGACTGCGACTGAACGGCTACCTGAATGACACGAGCGGGGGGCGAGGCCATTCGTTAAGCCTGCTATCCGGGAGTCGACAACAAGCGGGGTAAGCGTGGTACCGGAGTCTACGCCGGACGGGACCTGTCCTCCCGGCATTTCAGCTTTATCCGGTATCTGCTCAACCTGAATGAAACGGCGGGAAAGCGAGGCTAGGCGGTTAGCGTGAGGAAAGACAGATTCCTGTCGGGTGACGGGAACCCCCTGGGGGATAGGCGAATCAGGGCTCCTCACTGACGGTCGGTCGTACGTCCAGGGCCTTGGCCATCAGCCTGAGCTCGGCCTGGACAACCGCGCTGGCGGACTGAACCCGGCCGTTGAAGGAGCGCATCCGGGCGAGCGAGGCCGATCCCGCCTGCTCGGCGGTAAGCCGGGCCAGGGCATCGGTGTCGCGGACCAGTTCCGCGGCTATGGCGGCGACGGCGGGCGGGAACGGGAACCGCGCCAGCCCGTTGCCGAGCTGGGATTCCGACGTCGCCGCCGCGGTCAGGGCGGCCCTGGCCGCAACGAGGCTGTGCCTTTCGTTGGCGGCGTAGGCGGTCACGTCGGTGGCGAGCTGCCTCGTAACCGGAGTCGTGACGCCGGCGTACTGGCTGATCAGCATCGGCACGGTCGTGCATTGCAGGCCGGACGGCGACAGGTTGGGCTCGCAGTCAGCGGTGGCAAGCGCTGCCTTATGGCGCGCGCCGGTAGTGGCGGCGTAGCCAAGGCCTGCGATTACCAATACCGCAGCCAGAAGGGAAATAGCCTTGACTATGAGGCCGTCAGATGCCTTTTCCTGGCTACCTCTGGCATACGTCTCGCTTACCACTTTCCCGTCCTCCAAAGGCCGATGGCGATCGCTTTGTTACTCGCTGCTCGGGTGCTCCGTGAAGGAGTCTATTCCCTTGAAGATCTCCTCATTGACAATGAAGATCATGGCGAACACGAATAGCGCGAATATCGGCGTGATGGTGAGAACCACGAGCCAGCTCCGGCCTTCCCTTTCGCGAGCGGCGATCCAGCGCTTTACCGGCGGCAGCCGGAGCGTGAGCAGGAAGAGGCTGGCCGCCGAGTACTGGTAGAAGCGCTGATGGAAGATCGGGTCGCCGTCGCCAGCGTGGCCGGAGCCGTTGTCGGTGCCGCCCTGCTGGAACCCGAATCCCTCCAGGAGCATCAGGTGGCAGGCGAGCAGCCCCCAGATGACGTAAATGAGCCGGTGCAAGCGCTTCCAGTACCGGCCGAGCTTGCGCTGCGCCCACGGGTTGCCGGTGATCAGCAGCGGGATGACCAGCAGCACCATCATGAAGCCCATGAGCTCAAAGACGTGGCCGGCGACCACGCCGAAGAATCCGCCCGCAAAAGTATCGGTGAGGCCGGCCGCGATGGCGTCGCCGATGGAGCAGCACGCCATCATGATTCCGTACCAGCGCCGCAGCGGGACGAACCAGCGCTGCCCGGTGAGCGTCACCAGGGGAGTGACGAGCAGGCACAAAAAGAGGCATATTTCGGCGCCGGTGCCCAGTGTGTCGTCGACCGAAACCGAGAAAGTGTTCTCGTTCAGCGTCAGTAGCGCGGGCAGCATGAAGAACAGCGGGGCGATGGCAGGCGCGCCGAGCAGGATTAGTGCGACTGCCTTCCGCTTGATGCGGGAGCCGCCGAACTTGAAGTCCGCGTCCATCCATTCGTCGACACGATTCCGGCCCGACCGACGTTCCGTCTCGTGATCATCGGGCGGCTTGCGCTTGGTGTCCCAGGTGTCAAAGGCATCGCCAGGCAATAGGCCCGGCTCGTAACCCCTAGTTGTGGCCATCAGTGGTGCACCTCGGCGGTCTGGTGTGACTTCTTGTGATGACGGCCCTTCGGCGCCGCGACATGGTGCGTCGCCGCCGCCTCACGGGCCTGGAACTGCTGGTCCGTTTCCGTGCCCGCGGTCTCGCCCGTGCCGCCCGCTCGGAAGACGAAGAACTTGAATCCGTGCATACCGACCTCCGCGGCACCGGAGATGAGGGCGACCGACAGCAGCGCCGCGGTGGCGGCCGTGGCGACTTTCATGGCCTTGAGCTGCCTGGGCTGCTTCTGCGGCTTCTTCTCAGGAGCTGTCGCCGGCCTGGTCCCTGGCTGGGTGTCCGGTTTCGCGGGCCTGGGGCGCGGCTGGGTCTCGGGCCTCGCCGGCCTGGTTCCTGGCTGGGTTTCCGGTCTCGCTGGCCTGGTGCCGGGCGGAGCTGACGGAGCCGACCGGGTAGCGGGGCGAGCCGGCCTGGTGCTGGGAGGTGCCGGGACCGTCGCGGGCATGGGGGGAGCGGTGAATGGCATCGCAGGAGCGGTGCCGGGCGTCGCCGGAGCGACGAGGTTCTCGGTGATGTAGGCGGCCATCCGGCGCAGTTCGTCGGACATCGAGTCAAGCTCGGCTCGCCGCCGCGCGGCCTCTCGCTCCATGGCCTCGCGGATGGCGGCGGCCTGGCCGTTCGCGCGGTCGGTTATGGCGGCGGCCTGTCCGGCCGCCTGCTCGGCCATGGCAGCGGCCTGGTCGGCTATCGCGGCGGCCTCGCGCTCCGCCGCCTCGCGCACCGCCGCGGCGTAGTCCCTGGCCTCTTGCTTGATCTGGGCCGCCTGGCCGTCCGCCAGCGTGAGAACCTGGCCGGCCGTCCACAGCGAATCGGTGATCGATGGGCCGTCATCCTGGAATTGCTCGGCCTGGAACTGCTCGGCCTGGAACTGCTGGGCCTGGAACTGCTGCTCGGTCTGGAACTGCCCGGCCGGGGGCGGCGGCTCAGCTTGCAGCGGTCTGGCCTGGCTGTGGTAGTCGATGGTCTCGGGCCAGTAATGATCGGCGGCCGGCTGCGCCTGGAACTGACGGCGCGGGTCCTCGCGCGTCCGCGGTGCCGGGGCCGGCCGGCGGTCTGCGGGAGGCTCGTCGTTCGGGACGACGTAGAGCCGGCGGTTGCCGTTGTCCGGCCCGGTTCCTGGCCGCCCCGGCCGCCGCTGGGGCAGGCCGGGTGCACCGGGCGGGCGAGCAGCGGGCATGGGCCCGGACGGATGGTCAGCCGGGAGCAGGATCCTCGGTACCGGAGCCGACGGATGATCAGGATGGAGCTCGGGCGGCGGCACCCAGTCATTCCAGGGCTGCCGCTGCCACTCCTGCCAGGAGTCCGGCCCATCGTCGTCCGGTGCCGGGTAGCGGTTGCCCACGGGTCTGGCCCTCGCAGGTCCGGCGGCCTGGCCGTAGCCGACCGCCTCGGGCCAGAATTCATCGTCGTCGGCGGGCGCGCCAAGCCACGCCAGCGACGGCTCAACTTCAGACCTCCGGTGCTTGGGCACCTCGCGGCCTCCGGGAGTAAGCGCGCCGGGCCGGTTCTGGTCCCGGCGCGAGGCTGGAGATAGGGCTGACTCCGACATGCTCTGCGACTGGCGCCGCCGCGCATCGTGATGCTGCGCGGCGGCACGCTCGTCGTCTTCGGGGTGGCGGTACATGTGTCTGGTCGGCGCTTACCAGCCGCCGCCTCCGCCGCTACTGCTGCTGCTGGCGGAACTCGCCGGAGCGGGTGCGGTGCTCTTGTGCAGCTCGCTGCCGGATGGGGTTATCGCCCACCAGTAACCGCCCGAGGCGTTGAGGCCGTTGCCGTTGATCTGGCCGACCGACGTGTCGCCTGAGTACGTGTACAGAGGATGACCGTCATAGGTTGCCTGCACCTGCCCGTTTGCCCGCTTGATCGTCCCGAAGCCGTGCGGCAGCGACGTGCCGGTAGCGGCGGTCGGAGTTCCCATGAGCGGGGGCCAGTACTGAGCGCACGAGCCGTTGCAGTTCGACTTGCCTGCGGTGTCGTTGGCGTACCAGTACAGGGTGAGGCCGTCGGCCGTGGCGAGCACCGTTCCCTTGCTCGTGCTCACCGTCTTGACCGCGACGGAGGTAGTCGCGGCGTTGGCCTGAGTGACGGTGGGGACGTTGGAGGCTGGCGGATCGCTGGGGCTCTTGCTCCCGCAAGCTGCGAGGGCTAGGGCGGCGGCCGCGAGACCGGGGCCAATCCACCATCGGTTACGCATGGCATTGTCTCCGTTTCATAGACCAGGAATCTTCACGCTCAGTCGCGGTGGTGCTTGCCCGTGGTCGCCCGCCGTCTCCGGTGGGGTCGTCGGCCGGGGCTCGCGGGCAGTGACTGCCTGCGGCCACAGCCGTCATCGGGCGGCCGGACGAGGCTCTCCGCCTCGTCCGCGGTCACTCGCCCCAGCAACCCCGGCAGGGCAGCTAGCTCGGCGAGCTCGTTGCGGCAGTCAGCGCAGCCCGCCAGGTGGGACTCAACGGCACTGCGATCGGCCGCCCCGATTGCGCCGAGGACATAGACCCCGAGCTCCAGGCGAAACTGATCGGCCAAAACGTCCTCCAGCAGGGGAAGGAACGCACCGAGAGACCGAGCGCGGGTTCTCGGGCGGGGGGCAAGGAGCATCAAGTTCCTCACCCGGGGAGCGGCAGCAGACTAGAGCCGCTCGGCCCGGCCCCGATAGGGACCAATAACCCTCGGGGGACGCCAAACCCCCGGGGGGATGCCATCCGCGCGGACCCGTGGGGGTCTGGTGTCCCCCACGGGGTACTCGTCGTTTCCG
>Ga0210390_10005649_pt1 | contig 10475 bp, 6 predicted proteins | sample IncBWH11OmetaG_FD_161050 | JGI IMG/M metagenome (GOLD analysis project Ga0210390, IMG submission 161050) | Forest soil microbial communities from Barre Woods Harvard Forest LTER site, Petersham, Massachusetts, United States - Inc-BW-H-11-O ... | reverse complement strand
TTTGCCCGCTTACATCCTAGCGTCGGTTAAGCGCGCTCCGCGCGGACCGGTCCTTTTGCCGGTCGACCGGTGCCCCAGAGCCGCCCGAGTGCGGATTGGCAATTCCGCCCGCGGGCACCGCGCCTCGCTCCGCCCATCTGGCATGCCGTCCGGACAAGCGCCCTTGAGGTGAACGAGGTAGGATCGACGTAACTATAGTGGGGACGAATGTCAAGGGGCGCGTCACTTCAACCGCGACGCCCCGATTTGGCAGCTGCCAAGTCCGGAAACGATCAAGTCCGGAAACGATGGTGAAGCTCATGTTCAGCTCCCGGAGTTTTGCGGAGCTTGGCATCGGGCCGGCCACTTCGGGCCGGACCCGTTGGCTCAAGGCGGGCTGCGATGCTGATAAGCTATCAGCCCCGAACAAGAGGACGACACATGACCACGAAAGCCTTCAAGCTGACCGACCCGGAGCGCACCACCATCGTCAATGCGCTGACGGTCGCGATGCGTCAGTACGAAAAAGACGCGGAGCACGCTTTGGAATTGGCGTTGCATGGAATGACGATCAGGGAGCCCGCGGAAGCGCTGGCGGCGCTGTTCCGGCAGCACGCCACCGACGCCCGACAACTACGCGACAAGATAACGTTCTTGTGGGAGCACGTTCAGGTTTGAGTTTGCAGCCACAAAAACGCATTCGAACGGCGCTTTCGCGCCTTCGCCCATCCTACGCTTGCTTCTAATTATATGGATCTCTGAAACAAGCCGATAACCAGGCGACGCTGCCGTTACCAAGTAGAAAGAAACCGCCGCTATGAGGGAGCCTGCCGACCACGTGACGGATCGCGACAGCAATGACGACACGTCCACCTGTCCAATTTGGTCGCCGCGGGATGCCCGGCGCAACCGCTCCGGTTTCGCGCGCCACGCCGCCTGTTGCGGATAGTGCGAGGTCCGAACAGGCACAGCAGCTGCGCAGCGCCATCAAAAAGATGCTCATTTTGATCCCGATAGCGGTTACTTTGCCGATCCTCGCCGCGGTCATGATCAAACACGGATCAAACACGTCGGACGCTTCGTCAGGCACGGCGAGCACATCCAATGGCTGCCGTTCGAAAGCGGCGGCCGGAAGCGTATTCGACATCGACTGGTGCCGGGCCGGCGCGGCGGCCGTTCAAGGCGCCGCGCGGGGCGCCGCCATGGGCGCCGGCGCCAGGCGCTGAGCAGGTCGATCAGTTTGGAGCGGATACGTCGGCACGGCGCTTCGCGCCTTTGCCCAGCTCACGTTCGCCGCATCGGCTATTCGATCAACTCGTGCGCGCTGATCAGGATGGACGTCGGCAGCGTGATGTCGAGCGATTTTGCCACCTTAGCGTTATCGAAGCTTCGGGCCACCAAACCTCGCCCGGTTTAAAGCACTATTGGGGGCTGGCGGCGCGGTAAAAATCGGCCTCTTCCACGACTGCGGGCGGCGGCTCACCAGCCAGCTTAGCCCTGGTGCGGGCTGAGAACATCGGCCCACGGGCGGGTTGCACCGGCGCGAATTGTCCGAAGCCTAGGGGGACGGGCACGTCGTCGTAAACCGCCTCCATTCCGCCGCGCATGAAGTACGCCTCATGCCAGAACCCCGTTCCGCGCGACGACCGCAGAAAGTCTCGCCACCACTCGCGATGCGGTGGGGACCGCGACCAGGCCTCCAATGCGTCGAAGTCGCGCCAGTATTGACGCATGCCAAGGTGCAACGGGACCAACGACATGATGAAATTCTCGTGCAGCAGGAGCCCGTGCGGTTTCTGATCGACGGAATTTCTGATTTGGGGGCCAAAGCCAAGCAGTGTCTTAAGACCCGTCCAGGCGTTGACCCGCATCCCGAGGTAGATAACGACCAGATCGGGATACGCTGACAGATCGACAGTTCGCCGTTCGACCTTGCTGTTCATGTCTCTCTCCCGCTATCGGCGTTTGCAGACGAAAACAGGTCCGTTCGCGGCTGCATTTGGCCCCAAGCAGTTCAATGAATCCACATGGTAAGGGCATTGGAAAAAGTGACATCCCGCCGGCAGTGGAGACGGCGGTAGCTGGTCACCGCATACGGCAACCAGATTCACCGTGTCCGGACCACACAAAGCCGGGTTCGGTCGCGCCAGAATGGCGGTGTTGCAAACGAGACCAGTGGCATACGCTCCGGCGCAGTCCCGCTTGCGATAGGCGACCCATTTGTATCCGGCCGACGCGGATGACTCCGTTGCCAGCACGATGGCCGTGGCGACAACAGCAAGTATCAGCACCCGCGTTTTTGCGCACATCTGCTGCGCTTCCATTGCCTGGGCCGAGGCAAGCTTAAACGTTTGGTCAGTCCGGCGCATCAAGTGCTGTAGGGTGGGCTGAGCGCAGCGAAGCCCACCCGGAGTTTGGACCGAAATTACGTGGGCACGGCGCTTCGCGCTTTGCCAACCCTACGCTTGCTGCAGTTTCGCGGCCGCTCAATCTGTCCTGCGCGTGGTCAGATTCGAATAGACTAAGGGGAGATGGACCCGATTACACCAGCGAAGTTGACGAAAATGAAGCGTCAGCACATCTATCGGCGGGAGTGCGATAGAGAAGGATGCAGAGGATGCATCTATTGCAATGAAAGACCGGAAACAGCTCTAACCGCAGAACACATCATTCCGGAAAGTTTGGGCGGCGCTTTGGTCATCGAAAATGCAAGCTGTGCCGCCTGCGCCGACGAAACTCACGCATTCGAAGGACACGCGTGCAATGTCTTTCGAGCACTGCGGAGACAAATGGGATTTCCGCAAAAACGACGAGGCGCAAAAGAACGGCAGAATCGAAAAGCCGAGCGTTTTATTCTGATGTTGGACAACAACAGAGTGAAAGTGCCTGTTGAAGAATTTCCTGCGTTGTTGATGAGTTTGGTGTTCCCGTTTCCTGGAATATTGCTTGGTCAGAAGCCAGAGGACAGGCCTTTAACTGGCGGCGTCTACTCCGCTGAATTGGTGGAGGGCTTCGGAGAGAAACTAAACAGAATAAGAGCGAAGTATAGAGCGAACTCGGTCGGCATTATGGGTATTGAGCCGAGCGCTCGCGGAGAACAGGACGACTACGGCAGAATGCTAGCCAAAATTGGTCATTGCTACGCGGCCGCTGAGTTGGGCTGCGGTGCCTTTCATCCTTTTCTTGTGCACATAATTCGCGGCATAAAGCCATACTACCTACCCTATTTTATAGGGTCTGGTATTGGCAAAGAACCGCCGGCTAATGATCTCCATCACATAGAGATAGATAACACGGGTGTCGGTGGCGGGTCTCTGGTCGTCGTTAAGATTCGACTTTTTGCAAATCGTGATACTCCGACTCACTATGTAGTAGTTGGAAAGGCGTGGCCGCCGGTTGCCTCGCTTTAACGCATCGACATGCCGGGTAACGCTCATTCGAGCTAAGTTTGCTGTGAGAAAATAATAGCGAGATGGGCAATGCTCGCGCCACTCAATGAACGGCGTCAAATCGCGTTAGAACGAGCCGCGCAGTAAGTAGTACAGTATGAAGTCGAAAAGTGCTGTCGTCCTGATCGGACAAGCCCGGGTGCGACCCTTGCGGGTGCAGCCTTTTCATCAGCCCATTAATGTATCCAAGACCGTGGTCCTCCCATTCGTTCAAGGAACGGCTTAGAAAGCCGATCGCAGCAAGTCTTGCCCTCCGCGCTTGTCCGGATGGTAGGGTAACGGCCGTGGGGTCAAGTCTTTCGGCGATCTCATCTAGTAGTCCTTTGAGAAAACTACGGATTTGTGAATTGGCTGATGCCCAATGACCATCGGTGTGTGCCACAAAGGCCTGATCGAGATGACCTGTCGGCACTGTAAAGTGATGCTTAGCAAGCAAACGGAATATTTCGTCCTGCGCTTCGGGCAAATTAACGACGGCTGGCAACGCCCTACGCAGCACCCCTTCTGTGATAACAAAGCCATCCCCCTCTAGAGCCCGGAGAAAAGCCCCACTGCGGGCCTCCTCACTGCTTGAATAAAAGGGCACCGCATTTTCCACGAGTTCGTCCCTTAGGCGACCGCCGCCCTCCAATTGAAAGTCTGGTTGATCGTCTAGAAACTTTATGAGGTGGTTAAATCGGTCATTCAGCGCACCGGCGTCACATCTTCGAGCAAGATCTGGACTCAACTTTAAAAGGAAACGAGTGAGGTCAGCATGTACTTTGATTGCGCCTTCCAAAAGCTCGATAGCCGCAATGATCGTCCGTCGCGAAAAACGCAGTGGAGATGCATCGGGCATTGGGCCGAAATATTTTTCGACGAGATGATTCGCGTTCGTTTCTAGGAATGCCCTTGCCTGTGCGTCATTGAGTGGACGAAACTCATTGACCACCCCATCATGATCCGCCGCAACTTCGAAGAACACGCCCAAGGGAGTGCGATAGAGAGCCCACCAAGCTTGTGACAACTCACTATGGTGATCACCCCTGGCGATGAATGTCGCAGTATCCGTATCGTAGGTCATGCCCTGGATGATTTTCTTCATTGTTTAAGCCTCGGGTGCTAGTCACGCCGCCTTTGCCCCCTTCTCCGCGATGCCGACCAGCGCCCGCAAAATCCCCGCGGCGCCTTTGAGGCGCTCGGGCGGCGTGTCCCATTCGTCGAAGAACACGACTTTCATGTCGGGGCGGACGCGGGCGCCTTCGGGGTGCTTGGCGATGTAGGCGATCAAGCCTTCGGGATTGGCGAAGATGTTGTCGCGGAAGGCGAGCACCGCGCCTTTTGGGCCGACTTCGATGCGCTCGACATTGGCGCGCCGGCACAACGCTTTGATGCCGACGACCTGGAGGAGATGCTTCACCTCCTCGGGCAGCGGGCCGAAGCGGTCGACCAGTTCGGCGCCGAACGCCTCGATGTCGCGGTCGTCCTCCAGCTCGGCGAGGCGGCGGTAGAGCGCGAGCCGTACCGGCAGATCGGCGACATAGTCCTCGGGGATGAGGACCGCAGTGCCGATGGTGATCTGTGGCGACCATTTGTCGGCGACCGGCGCGCTGATGCCGGCTTTGAGCGACATCACCGCCTCTTCCAGCATCTGCTGATAAAGCTCGTAGCCGACTTCCTTGATGTGGCCGGACTGCTCGTCGCCAAGGAGATTGCCGGCGCCGCGGATGTCGAGGTCGTGCGAGGCGAGCTGGAAGCCGGCGCCGAGCGTGTCGAGCGATTGTAGCACCTTCAGGCGGCGCTCGGCCTGCGGCGTGATCTTGCGGTTGACCGGCAACGTGAGCAGCGCGTAGGCGCGGAGCTTGGCGCGCCCGACCCGGCCGCGCAGCTGATAGACCTGCGCCAGGCCGAACATGTCGGCGCGGTGCACGATCAGCGTGTTGGCGGTCGGGATGTCGAGGCCGGATTCGACGATCGAGGTCGACAGCAGCACGTCGAACTTGCCGTCGTAGAACGCGGTCATGACATCTTCGAGCATGCCCGACGGCATCTGGCCGTGGGCGACGGCGACGCGCACCTCGGGCACGGTCTTGTCGAGGAACGCCTTGGCGTCGGCGAGGTCCTCGATGCGCGGGCAGACGTAAAAGCACTGCCCGCCGCGGTAGCGCTCGCGCAGCAGCGCCTCGCGCACCACGATCGGATCGAACGGCGACACGAAAGTGCGCACGGCGAGCCGGTCGACCGGCGGCGTGGCGATGATCGACATGTCGCGCACGCCGGACAGCGCCAATTGCAAGGTGCGCGGGATCGGCGTCGCGGTGAGCGTGAGTACATGCACCTCGGCGCGCAGCTGCTTGAGCTTCTCCTTGTGGGCGACGCCGAAATGCTGCTCCTCGTCGACGACGATCAGGCCGAGGTCCCTGAACTTGATGGTCTTGCCGAGGAGCGCGTGGGTGCCGATAACGATATCGATCTGACCGTCGGCCAGGCCTTTTTTGGTCTTGGCCAGTTCGGTCGTGCTGACCAGGCGCGAGGCCTGCGCGATATTGACCGGATAGCCGCGCAGCCGCTCGGAAAATGTCCGAAAGTGCTGACGCGACAGCAACGTCGTCGGCACGACGACGGCGACCTGCTTGCCGTTCATGGCGGTGACGAAGGCGGCGCGCAAAGCCACCTCGGTCTTGCCGAAGCCGACATCGCCGCAGATCAGCCGATCCATCGGCCGGCCGGAGGCGAGATCGCCGAGGACGGCCGAGATCGCGGCCTCCTGGTCGTCGGTCTCGTCATAGGGAAAGCGGGCGCTGAACTCGTCGTAGAGGCCTGGTTCGACGGTGAGAAGCGGCGCTTCGCGCAATTGCCGCTCGGCGGCGACCTTGATCAGTTCGCCGGCGATCTCGCGGATGCGGTTCTTCATCCGCGCCTTGCGCGCCTGCCAGGCGGTGCCGCCGAGCCGGTCAAGCTCGACGCCGGCGGCCTCGGAGCCGTAGCGCGACAGTAGCTCGATATTCTCCACCGGCAGGAACAGCCGGTCGCCGCCGGCATAGTGGATTTCGAGACAATCGTGCGGCGCGCCGGCGGCCTCGATGGTGCGCAAGCCGACGAAGCGGCCGATGCCGTGATCGACATGGACGACGACGTCGCCTGAGGCGAGGCTCGTCACCTCGGCGATGAAATTCTCCGCCCGCTTCGACTGGCGGCGCGGGCGAACGAGCCGCTCGCCGAGAATGTCGGCTTCGGTGATCAGCGCCGTGTCGGCGGTCTCAAAGCCGGCATCCAGGCCGAGCACGGCGAGCGCCACTTGCGGGCGCGGCAGCGCTTGCGCCTGCGGCCACGAGGCGACGGCTGCGAGATTGAACAGGCCGTGCTCAGTGAGCACGTGCTCCATGCGCTCGCGCGAGCCTCCGCTCCACATGGCGATGACGACGCGCTTGCCTGCGGATTGCAGGCCTTCGACGCGGGTCTTGACCGCGTCGAACACATTGGTGTTCGGCTCGGCGCGCTCGGCCGAAAAATTATGGCCGGCATGGGCGCCGATTTCGATGGTGTCGGCGGTGCCCTCCGGCGCCGCGAACGGCGACAGCCGCGCCAGCGCCGCGTGATCAAGCCGCTCGCGCCATTCTGTTTCGGCGAGATAAAGCCGCTCCGGCGGCAGGGGCTTATAGGGCGCGCCGCCGCCGGTCTGATCCATCGCGTCTTTGCGTGCCTGATAATAGTCGGCGATTTGCGCCAGCCGCTCGTGCGCGGCTTCTTCGGCCAGCGTCTCGATCGCGATCGGCGTGCCGTCGACAAAATCGAACAGCGTCTCGAGACTTTTGTGGAACAGCGGCAGCCAATGCTCCATGCCGGCGGCCCGGCGGCCTTCGCTGACCGCTTCGTAGAGCACGTCGTCGGGCGTGGCGGCGCCGAAGGCTGCGACATAGCCGGTGCGGAACAGCCGGATGGTCTCGGTGGTGAGCTGGAATTCGGCCATCGGCACGAGGTCGAGGGTGCGAAGCTCGGCGGTGGTGCGCTGCGTCTCCGGATCGAACACGCGGATCGATTCCAGCGTGTCGCCGAAGAAGTCGAGCCGGACCGGATCGCCCATGCCGGGCGCGAACAGATCGATGATGCCGCCGCGGATGGCGTAGTCGCCGGCTTCGCGCACGGTGCCGGCGCGGGTGAAGCCGTTGAGCTCGAGCCATTGGGTGACGCCGGACATGGCGAGCAGATTGCCGGGCGCCACCGACAGCGATTGCCGCGCCAGCGTTTCGCGCGGCGTCACGCGCTGCAGGATCGCGTTGACCGTGGCGAGCAGGATCGCCGGCCGCTCCCGGCCTTTGACGCGGGCGAGCCGCGCCAGGGTCATCATGCGCTGCGCCACCACGCCGCCATGCGGCGATACCCGGTCGTAAGGCAGGCAATCCCAGGCCGGGAATTCCAGCACCTCGATGTCGGGGGCGAAGAAGGCCAGCGACCGCGCCAGCGCCGCCATGCGGGTACCGTCGCGGCAGATCACCGCGAGGCTAATGGCGGGTGCGGCATCGCCCGCGGCGATGGCGCGGGCGAGGTCGGCCAGCACCAAACCCTCGGCGCCGTCGGCGACGCCGGAGAGAAGGAGCGGCCGGCCGGCTGCTAGACGTTGCGCCGGGGACCGGGCCGGCGTCCGCACGTGTGTGGTCACGGCTTCTCCCCGGCGCGCATTTTGTCTCCGCGGCTATGAAATTCCCGAAGCTTCGCCAGCACGGCGGTGTCGTAGTCAGCCGGGATGGCTTCGGCGCCGACCACCCAGGCATAGAGCGCGGCATTCGGCGCTTCGATCAGCCGCTCGAAATCGTGCAGCTCGGTGTCGTCGAATTTGTCGATATGGGCGTCGGCGAAGCGGCCGACGATGAGGTCCGTTTCGCGCACGCCTCGCCGCCAGGCCCGGAACAAGAGCTTGCGCCGCCTTTCGTCCAATCCTGCGCTCGATCGCTCGGTCATGGTGCCAGTCCGTGCAAGTCCGCGTGCAATTGCGGTGAAAACCCAACGCCAAAAGCCCGGACTGGCCGGGCGAGGCGTATATAGAGGGCGATGGACGTGTTGTCAGCCGCGAGGCCGCCACTTGCCTCGTCATTCCGGGACGGCGCAAAGCGCCGGGCCCGGAATCCATATTCACGGATCGTGGTTATGGATTCCGGGCTCGCCACTGCGTGGCGCCCCGGAATGACGCGAGCATGAGCGCCCCATGCGACCGCCGGTGCTCAATCCGCTCTTCGCGCCGCTCTCGGCGCTGCCAGGGATCGGCCCGAAGCTAGAGAAGATATTCGCCCGCCTGATCGGCCGCGACGGCGAGCCGCCGCGCATTGTCGATCTGCTGTTTCACCTGCCAACCGGCTTTGTCGACCGGCGCAACCAGCCGAAACTCTCCGAGGTCAAGCCCGACACCGTCGTCACCGTCGCCGTCACCATCGACCGGCACCGGCCGCCGCCGCCCAATCGGCCGCGCGCGCCTTATAATGTCGAAGCGAGCGACGACACCAACACACTGACTATCACCTATTTCAACGCGCGCCAGGATTATCTGGAAAAGCTCCTGCCCGAAGGCGAGCTGCGCTACGTGTCGGGCGTCGCGACATTCTACGACGGCCATCTGCAGATGGTGCATCCGGACCGGGTGGTCGACGCCGCCGGCTTTGCCAAGCTGCCGCTGATCGATCCGGTCTATCCGCTGACCGAGGGGCTGCATCCGAACCAGCTGCGCAAGGCGCTGGAAGTCGCGCTCACCCGCATCCCGGACCTGCCGGAATGGCAGGACGAAGCTTGGCGCAAGCGCAATGCGTTCCCCGCTTTCGCCGAGGCGCTGCGCAGCGTGCATCATCCGGCGGCGCCGGCGGACTTGGAGCCGCAGAGCCCAGCCTGGTCGCGGCTCGCTTATGACGAGCTGCTTGCCGGCCAGCTGGCGCTGGCGCTGCTCCGCGGGCATATGCGCAAGCGCGCCGGCCGCGGCAGCGCCGCCGAGGGGCTGTTGCGGACAAAAATCGTCGCCGCCCTGCCCTACGCGCTGACGCCGTCGCAGGAGCGCGCGGTGAGCGACATCATCGCCGACCTGGCGCAGCCGAACCGCATGCTGCGACTGCTGCACGGTGATGTCGGCTCCGGCAAGACGCTGGTGGCGCTTCTTGCCGCCGCCACCGTCATCGAAGCCGGCCGGCAGGCGGCGTTCATGGCGCCGACCGAAATTCTCGCCCGCCAGCATCTCAAGACCATCGCGCCGCTCGCGGCCGCGACCGGCATCCGCGTCGCCGTCCTCACCGGTCGCGAGCGCGGGCGCGAGCGGCCGGAGATTCTATCGGCGCTCGCCGCCGGCGAGATCGATCTGATCGTCGGCACCCACGCGCTATTCCAAGAAGACGTGGCGTTCCGCGATCTGGCGCTGGCCGTCGTCGACGAGCAGCACCGCTTCGGCGTGCATCAGCGGCTGGCTCTGGCGCGCAAGGGCGAGGCGGTCGATCTTCTGGTGCTGACGGCGACGCCGATCCCGCGCACGCTGGTGCTCACCTATTTCGGCGACATGGACGTGTCGGAGCTGCGCGAAAAGCCGGCCGGCCGGCAGAAGATCGACACCCGCACGCTGCCGCTGGAGCGGCTGTCGGAAGTGACCGACGCGGTCAGTCGCGCGCTCGACGATGGCCGCCGGGTCTATTGGGTCTGCCCGCTGGTCGAAGAATCCGAGACAAGCGACCTCGCCGCCGCCGAGGAACGCTATGCGGTCTTGCGCAAGCGCTTCGGCGACACGGTCGCGCTGGTGCACGGCCAGATGCGCGGCGCCGACAAGGATCGGGCGATGGCCCGCTTCGCCGACGGCTCGGCGCAGATCCTCGTGGCGACGACGGTGATCGAGGTCGGCGTCGACGTGCCGGAGGCGAGCGTCATGGTGATCGAGCACGCCGAACGGTTCGGGCTGGCGCAACTGCATCAGTTGCGCGGCCGCATCGGTCGCGGCTCGGAGCGCTCGACGTGTCTCCTGCTCTACAAGGGTCCGCTCGGCGAAGCCGCCAAGGCGCGGCTCGCGATCCTGCGCGAGACCGACGACGGCTTCCGCATCGCCGA
>Ga0210390_10005648_pt1 | contig 10476 bp, 8 predicted proteins | sample IncBWH11OmetaG_FD_161050 | JGI IMG/M metagenome (GOLD analysis project Ga0210390, IMG submission 161050) | Forest soil microbial communities from Barre Woods Harvard Forest LTER site, Petersham, Massachusetts, United States - Inc-BW-H-11-O ... | reverse complement strand
GACTCAGAACTCCGATGAACGCATGCATCCAGCTGTGGATGTTACATTTCACCCGAATCATGATTTCCGGCTTGAGAAATTTGCGCGCGAGCGGAGGATCTCCGGCGCCCTGGCTGTGATTCCACTCGCGATTTACTTCAGCCATCGGGTGGATATTGTGGGTTACCGGGTCGGAGTTGATGACCTTGAGAACCTGTCCCGTCTGAATCCCGAGCACTCGCGGTCGAAACCAGCAGCCACTTTGGTCGATCGTGACCGGGTCCGCGGGAATCGCAAACGTTTTTCCTTCTAAACCACTTTTAATGTAGACGAACGCGTTCGCCAGGCCACCGCTCTTGCTCACCACCAGGGATTCGTCATACGCCTTGCCATGATGTGCCTCCACACAGGCCGGCTCCTCGCTCATGTCAATCGCTTTCGGCGACGGCCTCTTTCCAGTAAACCGTATTCGTCCAGTGATCGTGCCTGCCGTCGCCGGATCGACTTTGAAGTACACCGGCGCCGGTTCACTGGCGGGGGTGACCGGCTGTTCGGTTTTTGGTTTGCCAGAACAACCAGCAACGAGTGCGGCAGCAAAACACAAACTGAGAAAGTAAATGGATCTCATTTTTTATTCCTTTCCCGGCGGACCGGCGTTCTTTGGCATGTTGCCGTTCAGCGATTCGAGAAACGTGACCAGGTCTGCGCGGTCCTGGGCAGACAGCTTCAGCGGCTTCATCTGCTTGTCCAGGTCTGGATTGGAGTTGCCGCCTCCGACGTAAAAATCGACTACATCCTTGAGAGTCTTGAGACTACCGTCATGCATGTAGGGAGCGGTGAGCGCCACATTGCGCAGGGTAGGAGTCTTGAACTCTCCTCGATCAGCCTCGAGTTTTGTCTGACCGAATCGGCCAAGGTCGGTGAAATCGCCTTCTCCATTAATACCGGCTCCGGTGTTGTGAAATTTTCCGTCAGTAAATATTTCGTAGTGGGCATCGATGGTATGGCAGACTGCGCAATTGCCCCTTTGCGGATCAGTAAAAATCTCGAGCCCGTGGATCGCGGCCGGGCTGAGCGCCTGCTTGTTCCCGCCGTACTGGTATTGATCAAAGGGCGAGTTGGCGCTGAGGAGAGTGCGTTCAAAACTGGCTAAGGACTTTTGAATCTGGCCCAACGTCACAGGCCCTGGGCCGAAGGCCTGGGCAAACTCAGCCTTGTAGGTTGGATCGCTTCCGATTTTGGAGACAGAAACTTCGTGTGGCTGATTCATCTCCAAAGGGTTGGCGATAGGAAATGCAGACTGCGCCTCGAGGGTCGCTGCTCGTCCGTCCCAGAACTGAATCGGTGAATAAGCTGCATTCAAGAGAGTCGGAGTGTTGCGCACACCGAGCAAGCCACCGATCCCGCGTGCAATGGTGAGGTGATCGGTAAAAGCGAAATTTGGGTTATGGCAGGAAGCGCAGGAAATGGTGTTGTCTTTGGACAGCCTGGGGTCGTAGAAGAGCTGGCGGCCCAGGGCGATGGTCTGCGCGGTGGGAGGATTATCAGGCGGGATAGGAACGGGCGGAAGCCCTAGCGGAGCCCGGATGTCAATCACTTCGCCTCTTGGTTTTTCGCTTGCAGGCGTCCTGCACCCAACGCAGAAGACCACCAACCCGGCAATGAGAACGTTTTGTAGAGCAGATACTCTCAACATCTCCATTAAATCAAAAATGAGTGTCTCTGCTTCTGCCCGATAGCTTCCGAACCCGTAATTTGTACACAAAGACCACTAGAATTTACCTATTGCAGAAAGATATGCCTTGAGACCAGTTGAGATGATTTGCACTCCTATGCAGAGTAGGATGAAGGACGAAAGGCGCATCACCATCGACGTTCCAGACCGGCCCAGAAGTTGCTCGGCCTTTCTGGCATAGAGGTAGCAGAAGTAGATGATGGCGCAGATCAAGGTGATGCCGCTGATAGCAGCGATCAAAACCCTAATGGAAAAGAGCGAATGTTCCTGCAGCTCAGGGGGCAGGTGCGCTCCTAAGGTAATGGCAACGGAAATAGAACCAGGCCCCACCGTGATGGGAAGAGTAAAGGGATAAAAGGCGTTTTCGAGGATCTGGTCATCCGGAGTTGGTTGGGGTACAGCTTGCCCGGTGCTCTGATTCAGCAGAGACCAGCCAGTGGCGGCGACCACCAGGCCTCCGCCGATCTGGACCGCGTAGATGGAAATACCGAAGAATGCAAGCACATGCACTCCCCAGAGCACGGAGCAGAGCAGGAGAAAGAAGCTATAAATGGCTATTTTCTGGGACAGCTGGCGTTGGGTAGAGGGAGCCACGGGCCCGACTAAATTGACGAAAATCGCTGCGCTCCCCAGTGGATTAACAATGGGAAACAGGGTGGCCACAACGAGGATCGTGGCCTCGATGACCGCTGTTATTTCCTGACGGATGTCGATCACTCGCGGGGATTCTCCAGGCTTGCTTGTTGCCTCAGAATCTTACTATCGTTCGCGGGCGAAGAAAAAATGGTTGAGCAAAACGCTGCCGTTTGGGGCCGCGGCGTTGCTAGAATCGGAAGTAATGACGGCCACTACGACGAGCGTTTCGCCTGAAGTGTTGCAGCGGTATGAGCCCGTCATCGGGCTCGAGGTCCACGTCCAGCTGCTGACCAACAGCAAGGCTTTCTGCGGCTGCGCAAATCGATTCGGCGGCGAACCGAACACTCATATTTGCCCCGCTTGCCTGGGTTTGCCGGGCGCCTTGCCGGTGCTGAACAAGCGCGCGGTGGAGTTCGCGGTGCTGGCCGCGACGGCGATCAATTGTGAAGTTCGCGAGCACTCGGTGTTCGCGCGCAAGAACTATTTTTATCCGGACTTGCCCAAGGGCTACCAGATATCGCAGTTCGATAAACCGTTGGCGGAACACGGATGGATCGATGTTCCCTCGCTCGATGCTTCGGGCCACAGCGTGACCAAGCGTATCGGGATTACACGCCTGCACATGGAAGAAGATGCGGGAAAGAGCATGCACGACGGCTTTCCAGACTCCGCGACCAAGACTTATGTGGATTTGAACCGGTGCGGAACGCCGCTGATTGAAATTGTTAGCGAACCCGACCTGCGTACCCCGGACGAGGCTTACGAGTATTTGACTCGGTTGAAAGAGATTCTTCTTTACACCGGAGTCAGTGACTGCAACATGGAAGAGGGCTCCCTGCGCTGCGATGCCAATGTGAGCGTCCGGCTCCGCGGACAGGAGAAATTCGGAACCAAAGCTGAGGTCAAGAATGTGAACAGCTTTCGTTTTATTCGTTCCGCGCTGGAGTATGAGATCGAGCGCCAGGTAGAGCTGATCGAGGGCGGCGGCCGCGTGACTCAGGAAACGCGACTATGGAATTCGAGCGAGGGGCGCACTTACTCCATGCGATCCAAGGAGCAGGCGCACGATTATCGCTACTTCCCCGAACCGGACCTCCCGCCGCTGCTGATCTCGGGAGAGTGGAGGGCGATTCTCGCCAAGCGGATGCCCGAGTTACCCGAGGCGCGCCGCAAGCGCATGATCGCCGAGTACGACATCACCCTGCAGGATGCCCAGACGCTCACCGCGACGCGCGAGTTTGCCGACCAGTTCGAGACGGCGGCGCGGCAGGCACGTAGCCCGCGGCGGGTGGCTAACCTGATCCAGAGTGAACTGATGGGCCGGCTTAAGGCGAAGGGGCTTGAGCTGGAGCAGTCACCCATTACCATGAAGGGACTGGTGCAGGCGGCTGACCTGGCGGAGGCCGGCGAGCTCTCCAGCAAGCAGCTGAAAGGTTTGTTCGACACGGCTTTTGACAAGGGCGAGGATTTTGGCGTGGTGTATGAGCGGGAGAAGCCGCAGCAGATCAGCGATCCTGCGGTGCTCGAAAAGCTGATCCAGGAAGTCATTGCGGCCAATCCCAAGCAGTTGGAGCAGTATCGGGCAGGCAAGAAGACGGTAGCTGCATTTTTTGTCGGGCAGGTTATGCGGTTGTCAAAAGGACAGGCCAACCCTGCGCTGCTGAATGAATTGGTAACCAAGCAGCTCGATGCTTAGCTAAGCCCTTCCCTCGCGGGGTTGTAACCCGGCGGCGCGCCGTGCGTCCAATAGCCGGGTGAATCCATTGTTCGACTCCGACTTAAACGAAGACGCTGCACGGCAGAAAGTGACTCGCCGCGCCTTTCTTCTGAGCGGTGGGATGGCGGCAGCGGCGATTGCTGCGTGGTCCTTGCACTCTGACCCTCCACCGCCCGCGATCGCGCTGAAGAGTGGACCAGCGCCCGAAATTGACATCGCTGAATTCTCTTCCGCGGGTGTGCTCACCGGGAAAACCCGAGTGCAAAAAATTGTCAAAAGCGACGCAGAGTGGAGACAACAACTCTCGGCAAACGCGTTCGACATCGCCCGCAGGGCCGATACCGAGATGGCATACACCGGCTCCTATTGGAATCTGCACCAGCCGGGACTGTATCGCTGTATTTGCTGTGACACGGCGCTCTTTTCTTCGCAAACAAAATTCGATTCGGGGACGGGCTGGCCCAGTTTCTGGCAGCCGATTGCGCCAGAGAATATTGTCACCACGGAAGATAGTAGTTTCGGTGAGCGCACGGCCGTGGCGTGCGCTCGTTGTGATGGACATCTGGGTCACGTTTTCAATGATGGTCCGCCACCGACAGGTCTGCGCTACTGCATCAACTCAGCCTCGCTGAAATTCAGGGCTCTCGGTTAATCTCTGCTGCTTTACCGCCGGCAGAAAAGGCGCACCTCAGGTCCCTCCACTGCTCTCCCGTGGTTTTTGCACCCGGGAAGGGCGCACTGCAGATCCCTCGGTTTCGCTCGGACGCAAAAATCCCGGGAATCAGAGGATGGAGCGGATAACGCCCCCGTCCACACGGAGCGCAGCCCCCGTCGTGGCTGCGGATCGGTCGCTCGCCACATAGACCACCAACGCCGCTACTTCCTCGGTGGTGGCGAAACGCTTGATCAGCGAAGAGGGGCGCACGGTTTCAAAGAATTCCTTCTCGACTTGTGCCTGGTCAAGCCCACGCTGTTTGGCCAGATCCGCAACGAAAGTGGAAACTCCCTCGGAACGGGTTGGACCCGCCAGTATGCTGTTGACCGTGACCCCGCTCCCCGCCAAGGACTCAGCCAAACCTCGGGCGACCGCCAACTGGGCCGTTTTCGTCATGCCATAGTGGATCATTTCCACCGGTATCTGCACCGCCGACTCACTGGATATGAACAAGATCCGACCCCAGTTGTTCTTCAGCATTCCGGGCAGGTAGTTTCGCGACAGACGGACGCCGCTCAACACATTCACCTCAAAAAAGCGACGCCAGTCCTCATCCGGGATTTGCGCAAACGGCTTGGCTTCAAAGATGCCGAGATTATTCACCAGAATGTCCACCTTGGGCAGCTGGCTAAGAAGCTCGACACATCCCTCGACGGTTCCCAGGTCGGCGGCTATTCCTTCGACCGTGCCCTGCGATTGTTTGGCCTGCGCTTTCACCGCCTGCACATGCTCTACGGCCTGCTGTACACGCTCCTCAGTGCGGCCATTGACATAAACATTTGCGCCTTCCTGAGCCAGGCCGGCGGCGATGGCCAATCCGATACCAGCGGTCGAGCCGCTCACCAGCGCAGTTTTTCCAACGAGATGAAAATCCATGGCAAGACCTCCATGGGCTATAGATTCATCTTTTTGAAGATGCGACCCGGAATGGCGCAAATTAGCAGCATGATCAACAACCAGAACCGCGGCACGTAAGCCACATCGCGGCGGTGCTCGATTGCTTTCAGGATGCCGCGAGCGACCTGGTCGGGCGAGGCAAAGAGCGCGTTGTGCGGCACATGCGCGGTCATCGGCGTGGCCACAAAACCGGGTTTGATGGTCAACACCTGCACCCCATCGCGATCGATGCGGTTACGCAGTCCATCGAGAAAAATATTGAGCGCTCCCTTGGAGGCGCCGTAAACGTAATTGCTCTTACGACCGCGGTCGCCGGCTACGGAAGAAACGACTGCCAGCGTGCCTGCGCGCTGCACCTGGAAGTAATTTCCCAGCCAGGTCAGCAGAGACACCGTGGATATGAAATTGGTATGCAGAATCGCCGCGGCGAACCGAAAATCGGTTTCAGCCGCCTGCTGATCACCCAGTACTCCGTGGCAGATCAACGCCAGATCGATCCTGCCCAGCCGCTCGGCTGCCGCCGCCAGCATCTCCGGGTGTGCCGCAGTGTCGTCCAGATCCATCACCCAGGTATCCACCGCGACCGCACCGCGAGTCAGCAGATCCTGGGCAACGGCGGTCAGACGGTCGCTGTTTCGCGCCACCAGCATGAAATGCGCGTTTTGCGCCGCCAGCCGCCGCATGGTGGCGATGGCGATGCTGGAGGTCGCGCCTAATATCAAAACTCCAAAAGGTACCAGGGGATCGCGTTTAGCCAAGACTGGTTACCCTCTGCCAAAAGCTGGAGCTGAACGCCGGATCGACGTAAACGGAAAACTGCTGCCACTGGGGATAGAACTGCTGGAAGTGGGTGGCACTCATGCAGGCATCTTTGGCGGGATACATGCGGCCGCCAAAATCGGCTGTGATATCCGCGAGCCGATCGAGGAGAGCAAAGCTCACTTCCCGACGGATAGGAAAGTCTAGCGCCAGGGTGATGCCTGGTACGGGAAAAGACATGATTCCCGGGGAGACCGCGTTCCCGAAGACTTTGATGACGGCTAGAAAAGAACCCAGCCCCGATGCAGTAATCGCCTTCAAGAGTTCGGTCATACCCAGGGTTCCACTGTCAAAGGGGAGAACACATTGGAATTGGAGCAAGCCTTGCCTGCCGTAAAGCCGATTCCACTGGAGAATGCGGTCAAGAGGATAGAAAAACGGCTCGTAGTCTGTCAGTCCCGAACGCTGCTTGCCTATCTGCTTGTGATAGTAGAGGGTGTTGAAGGCGCCTACAGAGGACCGATTCAAAGCAAAGGCCGGCAGGTCAAAGGGCATCTTAACCTTGGGCTTGTCCAAAGGGGTCAGCGGGCCGGGATTCTCATCGTGCTCACCCGCAAGAAAGAGGCCGCGGGCAAAATTGCGGCCCTGGGCAACGCAGTCAATCCACGCCACAGAATATTCCTGGTGTGCGCTGGCCTCGGACAGCGCGACAAATTCTTCCAGCCCGACAAATTTGGTCGACTGATAACGGATACGACGGGAAACAATGGGCCGCATCTGCACCTCAGCCCAGCTAATCAGGCCGGTCAGTCCCAATCCCCCGATCGTCGCTGCATACCATTCAGCATTCTCCGTGGGGCTGCACAGCACATGCGTGCCGTCGGAGCGCACTAGCTCGAAACATAGCGTGTGCAGGCCGAAGGTGCCAGCGACATGGTGGTTTTTTCCATGGATGTCGTTGGCAATCGCTCCTCCGACAGTTACGTATTTCGTCCCCGGGCTCACGGGCAGAAACCATCCTCGGGGTACCGCGAAATCGAGAATCTGCGCCAGGGTCACCCCGGCTTCGCAGCGCAGCCGGCCGGTTTGGGCATCGAACGAGATGAGGCGATCCAGGTTCGGCGTTTGCAGCAGGGTTCCATGCTGCAGCAGGCAAACGTCGCCGTAGCTGCGTCCCATGCCCACGGCCAGCATTTTCGATTCAGGAGCAACGGGTGCCGGAAAATCTTCTTTCCAGAAAAGGGGGTGAAGTTCCGCCGAGTGCTTTGGGTAGCGGCCCCAGGATTCAAACTGTGGCTGGTCCTGCCGAGGGGACATAGGTCGATTTCTTTCCAAGATTCCTTAAAGCGCGGAGTAGGCGACGGCGGCTACTCCCAAACAAAGAAGCAGGCTCATGCGGTCTTTTAAAGCAAAGACCACCGGGTCCTCATCCAGCAAGCCCCGTGAAGCCAGCAGCCAAACACGGCTGATCCACAGGATTAACAGCGGAGTGATCAGCCACATGCGGGTGGGATGATGATAAAGGGCCGCCACGTCGCGGCCGTTGATATAGAGCGCGAAGATCACGATGGAAGCATAGGCGCTCGAAGTGCCGAAGCTGCGCAACTGCTCAATATCGCTCAGGAGATAACCCCTGGCGTTGGTAGGCGTCGCGCCGCGGGCATGCAGATTCTGCAATTCGCTGAAGCGCTTGACCATGGCCAGGCTCAGGAAAAGGAAAATCGAAAAAGCTGCGAGCCAGGGCGAGACAGGATCGTGGGTGGCCTCGGAGCCGGCCAACATGCGGATGGTGTACAAGCTCGAGAGGACAACGACATCCACCAGCACGATTTTCTTGAGCGAAAGGGAATACGCCAGGGTGGTGACAAAGTAGAGCAACAGGTAAATGAGGAACTTTCGCGGCAGATAAGCGGCAGTGATCAACGCCACGGCGGCCAAGGTAAAAGAGATGCCCAGCCCGCTGGCCACGGAGAGATTACCGGCGGCAAACGCGCGCTTGCGCTTGTTCAGGTGCACCCGGTCCGACTCCAAATCGAGCAGGTCGTTAAAAATGTAGGTGGCCGAGGCGGTAAGGCTAAAGCAGAAAAAAGCAGCGACTGCCGCCAGCACCGAGGCTGCGTTACGGAAGGAGTGGGCCAGCAACAGAGGTAGAAACACCAGCAGATTCTTTGCCCACTGATGGACCCGGAGAGCTTTTGCTAACGCGGCCAGCAGGTGTGAACGGTCCTGGAACTTTCTGCTTACGGCGACGTTTCGGCTCTTCAGAGCCAGCTTCAACCTGAGATCAGGGTTAGCGACCATGGCCTCCTGGGCGCCTTGCAACAGCGGCAAATCAGGCAGTGCGTTGCCGATGTAATCGAAGCCGTCGGCGGCAAAGCGCTGCTCCAGATGCTGCAGCTTGTTGCGGCCGGTCAGATTGACTGCGCCATCGCTGGCCAGTACTTCTTCAAAAATACCGAGGTGGGCTGCCACCTTGCGCGCCAGGACGCGATCAGCGCCAGTGGCCAAGTAAAGCTTGCGGCCAGCCGCGTGCTCCTCTCTCAAATAGTCGAGGAGAGGACGGTTATACGGCAGATGGGCAACATCGAGAGTGACCATGGAGGCCACTTGAGATTTCACATGGGCTTTTCCCTTGAGCGTCCACAAGGGGGTGCGCACAAATGCGCCGGGATGCCGGCGAGCGAGCACCATCAGCGAGTCGACAAATGTGTCAGACTTAACCAGGGTCCCGTCAAGGTCAACACAAAGGGGTCGCTCTGCCTGGACCGCGACTGGAGGCTGCATAACCCTAAATTCTGTCATTCAGAGCAGTTCTCCTGTTGCTGTTGATTGCAGGACGAGACCGCACCTGAACTGCTCGTTCGGATCTGGATGAGGATCCCTGATCCAGCCCTATCAACGAGATACGTGAGCAGCAGGGGAGAACCCGAGGAACCACTACAGTTCATGTTGAGGATAGCAGAGCAGAGAAGTATTCTCCGACCCGGTCGAACCTTTCACACCCGGGTCTCGTCATATAAGTGCACGCTCGACCGGTCTGCTTCTGGGACGAGCGATTAGGAAGCTCATGAAAATCAGTAAGATCGTGTTCTTGGCTGGGGTTTGCTTTGCCTTTTCTAGCGGTGCCCTCTCGTTAATCGGACAGGAAACCTCCACCGCTCACGCCGTGGTTACGGCGACTACAAAATCAGCAGAAGACATAACCAGCGTGCCCCAGCAGAGCATCACGCTTCAGGAAAACCGCAAGTCTCAGCAAGTAACAGGTTGGGTTCCGCTGCGCGGGCCGCGCGCGGGCCTGCAACTGGTAATTCTGCTGGACGATGCGTCTCGTGCCAACCTGGGCTTGCAACTGAACGACCTTCGGAACTTCCTAACAGCGCTGCCTCCGACCGCGCAGGTGGCCGTCGGCTATATGAGGAACGGGGCGCCTAACCTGGTGCAGAACTTCACGGCTGACCACGCCAAGGCAGCCGACGCATTGCGCCTGCCTATTGGCTCTGGCGGCATTAACGGAAGTCCTTATTTTTGCCTCTCGGCCCTGGCCAAGCAATGGCTCGGGAGCAGCGACGTTCGCCGGGAAGTGATCATGGTTACCGATGGCGTCGATCGCTATTCCGGGGAGCGAGGCTTCGATCCCGAAGATCCTTATGTGCAGTCGGCGGTCCGCGACGCTCAGAACGCCCAAATAATCGTCTATTCCATTTATTACCGGGGTGCGGGCCGCTCTGACCGCGGATTTGCAGCGACCAATACAGGGCAGAACTACCTGACCCAGGTCTCCGGCGCGACCGGCGGCAAAGTCTACACGGAGGGTTTTGGCAACCCGGTCTCGTTCGCGCCCTTTCTTTCTGACATTCAGCACAAACTTCAGAATCAATACGAGTTGAGCTTCACCTCTTCCTCAAAGCCCGGGTTGCAGCAGATCAAGGTGAAGACCAGCCAGCCCAATACGAGTCTGCTCTATCCCGCCAGCGTGCCGGTCGGCGGCGTAAAACCATCCCAGTAAGAGGAAAGCATGCTAGCAGCGAGCATACAGCG
>Ga0210390_10005647_pt1 | contig 10477 bp, 10 predicted proteins | sample IncBWH11OmetaG_FD_161050 | JGI IMG/M metagenome (GOLD analysis project Ga0210390, IMG submission 161050) | Forest soil microbial communities from Barre Woods Harvard Forest LTER site, Petersham, Massachusetts, United States - Inc-BW-H-11-O ... | reverse complement strand
TCGACTATCAGGAGCGCACCACGATCAATGTCCTTGCGCATGCTCCCGGCGTGCAAGTCGTGGCCCTCTTCAGCCCGGAGCACGGAATCGCCGGACACTCCGACGAAAAGCTTCCTTCGTCCAAAGACGCCTCGACCGGCCTGCCCATCTTCAGCCTGTACGGCGACCACCTGCGCCCGACCGACGAAATGTTGCAGGGGATCGATGCGCTCGTCTTCGACGTGCAGGACGCCGGCGTTCGCTTCTATACCTATACCACCACGATGGCTTACTGCATGGAAGAAGCTGCGAAGCGCAAGATTGCCTTCTTTGTCCTCGATCGGCCGAACCCGCTGAATGGCGATATCGTCGAGGGCCCCATGCTCGACGCCGAAAAAACTTCCTTTGTCGCCTACTACCCCCTTCCCGTGCGTTACGGCCTCACCATCGGCGAACTTGCCCAGTTCTTTAATACGGAAAACCACATCAACGCGGATCTGCAGGTGATTCCGATGAAGAACTGGCACCGCAACTATTTTTTTGAAACCACCGGGCTGAAATGGATTCCGCCTTCGCCCAATTTGCGCACGCTGAAAGGCGCGCTGCTCTATCCCGGCCTCGAGATTCTCCAGAACGCCGGCGTATCCGTCGGGCGCGGCACCGAAGCGCCCTTTGAAGAGTTCGGCGCGCCCTGGATTAACGGCGAAGAAATCGCTGCGGCGCTCAACGCGAAGAGCCTTCCCGGCGTCCACTTCGTGAATCAGCCGTTCATCCCAGTCAGCGGCCTCTATGCCGGGCAGCATTGTGGCGGCGTCGGTGTCCGCGTCACGGACCGCGCCGCGCTACGCTCGATGCGCGTCGGCCTCGAAATCGCCGCCGAGCTGCACAGAAAATATCCCGATCAGTTCGACTTCGCCAAAATCCTGCTTCTGCTCGGCAACGATTCCACCATCCAGCAACTCCAGGCGGGCACTCCCGTCGGCGAAATCATCGCCAGTTGGGCCAAGGACCTGGCTGTATACGAGCAAGCCCGCCGCCGCTACTTCGTCTACAAATAAACAGACCCCACCCGTCTCTTGAAACGATTGACTTTCCAGTCGCTCAACTAATAGAGCAAAATCTGCGCTCAGACTGTTAGAATGCTGCCGGTGACGGAAACTACAGTGGCGAACGCAGACAAGATGTCGCTAGGCAGCGGCAAAATATGGATTCCGTTTCGTTGGTGTTTACCAGCTTTAGTGGAATTCTCATTATTCCTTCTCGCGTTTCCAATTGACCGCCGAATCCCGCACTGGTTCCCGCTAAATTTCGCCGAGATATTTACCCTATGGTTTCTTTTTGTTACGCCCGTCACCACGGTAATTGCTATTGTCACGTTTTTGAAAGCCAAACGAGCTACCCCAATGGCCCTCTTCTTTACGTTACTCACCTGGACGGCCATTGGAGTCAGCTTGGTCGCGAATGTGTTCGTCCTGCTTGGGATGTGGGCGTCAACGTTTTAATTCTTCAATTTTTCCCGCCCATATTGATGAAGACCCAAATCGAAAATGACACTTTTCTGGCGATTCTGAGAATTCCCAGCTGCTGCGCAGTGTGCTACAGTCCGCTATATGCGTATCGTTTCCTTACTGCCGTCTGCCACGGAGATTTTGTTTGCTCTTGGGCTGGACGAGGAAATCGTCGGCGTCAGCCACGAGTGCGATTTTCCCCTGCGCGCGAGAACCAAAACCGTAGTCGTCTCCTCTCGCCTCCCGAAGGAAGCGACGCCCGAGGAAACCGATCGCTTGGTCCGCGAGCATGTGGAGCGCGGCGAATCCATCTACGCCGTGAACCGCGATGTGCTTGAACAGCTCGCGCCCGACTTGATTTTCACACAAGACCTCTGCCACGTTTGCGCCGCCACTCCGGAAGAACTCGGCGCCGCCTTGGCCACCATTTCCAAGCGGCCGGAAATCATCAGCCTCGATCCGCACGACCTCGGCGACGTCTGGCGCGATATCTTATGGGTTGGCGAAGCCACCGGCCGGCGCGAACGCGCGCAGCAACTCGTCACTCACATTGGCGAACGCCTTGGCCGCCTGAAAGCACAACTCGCCTCGCAGCCTGAACAGCCGAAAGTCGCGGTGCTCGAATGGCTGCAACCGTTTTACGTCGGCGGGCACTGGGTGCCGGAAATGGTGGAACATGCCGGTGGCATCGACGTGCTGGGCAAGGTGAAAACGCCGTCGCGCCGCGTCAGCCTGCAGGAAATCGTGGACGTAGCGCCGGAAGTTATTTTCATCGCGCCATGCGGTTATGTCGCCGATCAAGCCCGCGACGAATACCTCTCGCTGAATTTTCCGGAGGAGTGGTACACGATTCCGGCCGTTCGCGACGGCCGCGTGTTTGCGCTCGACGCTAACGGCCACGTCTCGCGTCCCGCGGGCCGCCTGGTGACCGGCATCGAGTCCATGGCCAAGGCCATCCATCCGCAAATCGAAGTCCCCGTAAAAGCAATGCTCGGCATGCTCGCCATTCCTGCAACGAATCGGCGCAACCGCACGGCTGTAGCCGGGACACCTACCTTCTAGAAGCCGAGGCCACCTGAAGGTGGCCGGTACGCGGCTGGGCTGACTTCTCCCCTCTTTACCCAGTGGCGGTAAAACGGCAGGCCCGCCACCATCAGCAATAGTCCGATCGAAGAGCGCCCCGGCCGCTCCAGCCAAATATTGAATGTCAGCGCCAGCGCTCCCAGCACAAACAATCCCGGCACCCACGGATATCCCCAGCAGCGGTATGGCCGCGGCATATCCGGCTCCGTCCGCCGCAGCCGGAAAAGCGCCACTACCGCGAATCCGTAGAAAATCCAGCCGGCAAAAATAAAGAGATTCGTGAGCTCTTCAAACGTGCCCGTCAATGCCATCAGGCTTGAGAGTACGCACTGGAAAATGAGCGCCCGCCCTGGCGTGCGGTACTTCGGGTGGATGCCGTCGGCAATCTTGAAAAAAATTCCGTCGCGCGCCATTGCGTAGGGCACGCGCGCCCCGCTCAATACCGAGGAGTTCATCGAACCCAGCGCGGAAATCACCATCGCCAGCGTCACCCACGCGGCGGCTCCGTGGCCCACTACCCGTTCGACCACGTCGGAAGCCACATGCGCGGAGTTCGCCACGCTTTCAAACGGCAACACCTTCAGGCACGCGGCGCTGAAGAGCAGATAAACAATCGCCACGATGGATACGCCGCCGACCAGCGCCCGTGGAAAATTTCGCTGCGGATTTTCCACTTCCGAGCCGACCAGGTTCAGATCTTCCCATCCGTCATACGCCCAAAGCGCCGCCGCCAGCGCCGCCAGAAAAGCGCCGAGCAACCCCGTGCTTCCCGCCACAGGCCAGATGGGTCCAGGCATGTGCGCACCCGAGGCCGGCAGCGCGAACGCCACGCCAATCACCATCAGAACGCTGAAGATTTTGATCGTGGTTAGAAAAACCTGCACTCCGCCGCCCAGACGCACTCCCAGATAATTTACGCCCGTCATCAGCACCAGCCAGAAGACGCCCAGAGGCTGTGCCCAGGTAAAAACAAAATCATACGGCTTCAGCCAACCGGTCAGGCCCGGGATCGCGATGTGCCAGGTGAAGATCGGCGCCGCCACCGCCGGAATGAAAAATCCCATGAAGCGCATCATCCCCGCCGCAATCGAAGACTGGGACGACGGCCTGCCCACAATCGAATGCATCCAGCCGAACAGAAATCCCCACGCGGGGCCGAACCCGCGCCGCAAGTACGCGTATTCGCCGCCCGCCTCCGGAATCGCCGCGCCCAGCTCGGCAAACGAAAGCGCGCCGAAAATCGAAAGGATCGCGCCCACGATCCAGGCGGCGAACACGATGGAAACGCTGCGGCCCTCGCGCGCCATTTCCGAAGGTTTTAGGAAAATCCCCGTGCCGATCATCGTGCCCACGACGATCGCCATGGAAGCCCACGCTCCCAGGCCGCGAACAAGTTCCAGCCGCTTTTCGCTCATAATCCTCCGAAGGCGTAGTTGGCAAGCAAGTCTAGCCCAACTTTCCCCGCGCGCCGTCAGGAAACCGTGGACCGTTGCACAAAGATTCTGCTGACGATGGCGCCGAGTAAGAATGTGACGCAGGAACCGATCAGCACGTACCAGGTGAACGCAACCTTCGTGTAGCCCAGGATCAGAAGTACGCTTGCCAATCCGCCAAACATCCCCACCAGCGAGCCCGTGGCATTCGCGCGCGAATCAAACGTCCCGAGCAGAAATAGCCCCAGCAGGCTGCCGAAGGGAAGCGACGCCACAGTCAGTCCGGCCTCGAGCAGGTGTCCCCACGGCAGTAAGCCAAATAAGATCAGGACGCCGCCCCAGACCAAAGTCATTCGCCGCGACAATTTCAGAAACGCCGCGGGGGCCGTGCTTTTTCCACTGAGCGCGGCGAAATCCAACACACTCGAAGCGGCCAAGGAATTCAGGGAGCCGCTGGCGTTCGACATTGCGATCGCCAAAATCGAAGCGAGCAACAATCCCACGAGTCCTGTCGGCATCTCTCGGATCAGGAAATGCGGCAAGATACTGTCCATGCGATCCCCCGCTCCGAGAAGCGGCGAATGCTGCGCAAACACGAAAAGCAAAACTCCCACCATCAGAAAAAGCGCGAATTGAAATAAAACGATGAACCCACTGGCCAACAGCGCCCGCCGGCTGTCCCGCTGGTTTCTCGCCGCCAGCAAGCGCTGCACGATGGTTTGATCCGTGCCATGGCTGGCCATGGTCAGAAACGCCCCGCCGATCACGCCGGACCAAACCGTGTACTTTGTCGCCAGACTCCAGGTGAAATCGAACACCTGGAGCTTGTTCCCATTCGCGGCGGCAACCCGTGCAACTTCATTCCACCCGCCGGGAATGCGATGGAGCAGAATGCAGAACGTCACAATGCTGCCAAGAAGATAAAGCAGGAATTGGGCCACGTCGGTCCAAATGACCGCCTTCATCCCGCCTTCAAACGTATAGAGAACCGTGAGCGCAATGACGATAACCACTGCCAGTCGCTCGGAAGTGCCCAGCGCCACGCTCACCACCAGCGCGATCGCCGCCACGCGCACGCCCTCGGCAAGCGTTCGCGTCGCGAGAAACGTCACGGCCGCGACGGAACGCATCCGCTGCCCAAAGCGCTTCTCAATCACGGCGTAGGCCGTAAGAAATTCCCCGCGAAAATATCCCGGCAGGAAAAACAAGCTGATCAGGAAGCGGCCAAACAGGTAGCCGAACACCAACTGCAGAAACGTCATGTTGCCGGCGTAAGCGAGCGCCGGGGTCCCGATAATCGTAAGAGTAGACGTTTCCGTGGCGACAATCGAAAAGGCGAGCGCCCACCACGGAGCTGTTCGCCCGCCCAGAAAATAGTCGCGGACGTCGCGCTGTTTTCCACGGAAGTAAACGCCTAGTGCCGTCACGCCCAAGAGGTAAACAATGACGATGGCCAGGTCCAGAGGCTGAATGTGCATGCGTTTCGGACTTCGCCGCTGCCCGCCCGGCCCGGCGAAGTGTGACGAGAATAGTGGCTGCGTCAGGATGCGTCAAGAAAGCAATCCGCGTGTCGTAACGCCCCGCAACGTTTTCAGCACCGCCTCCGGCATCGCCGCCCCAAAAAGCCGGCGTCTCGCGTATGCTTTTTCCATGCGTTATGTATTGGGACTTGATGGCGGCGGCACGAAGACGGACTGCGTCTTGATGGACGAATCGCGTCACGTCGTCGCCTCCAGCCGTGGCGGGCCGTCCAATCCGATGCGCGTGGGCTTCGGAGGGGCGCTGGCGGCGGTCTGCGAAGCCGCGCGCACGGCGATCGTGAGCGCGAAAATATCCAATGATGCGGTTGGCTCGCTTTGCGCGGGGCTCGCGGGCACCGGTTACCCGGAGTCCGGGCGAAAAATGAGGATGCTTCTCGAAGAGGAATTCCCCGGCAAACTAATTCGCGTTTGCACGGACATGGATTTGACGCTTCAAGCGATCGGTGACGGAGCCGCCATCGTGTTGATCGCCGGCACGGGATCCGCCGCCGTCGGACGTGACGCCCGGGGCAATACTGCGCGCGTGGGAGGACACGGCTATCTGCTTGGCGACCAAGGCAGCGCCTATCATGTTGGCCAGCGCGCCGTGCTCGCCGCCTTGCGCCACTTTGAGCGCACAGGGGAGGACACCCCGATGGGCCAGAGAATCCTTTCCGAAATTGGCGCGCCCACCTGGGCGGATTTGCAATCCCGGGTTTACGCGGCTCCGGACGACGTCTTTCCGCGCCTGTTTGGCGTGGTGCTGCACGCCGCCGAAGCCGGCGATCCGACGGCCCAAACACTGCTTGACGATTGCGCCGCAGCCCTCGCCGAACTTGTAAGCGATCTCACCCAGCGCCTTCAGTTACAATCTGAGAAATTCCAGTTGGCAAGCACGGGCGGGATGCTGGGTGCCTCCGCTTATTTTGACGAGCGCCTCGAGCTCCATCTGCGGAAAGCCGCGCCGCTGGCGGAGTTCAGCGCTTTGCGGCTAACTCCCGCGGAAGCGGCGGCGCACCTGGCACTCCAGCTTCTGCCGCCGGCGTGAGGGAGCGGATTTGACCCTTCTGGAACAACAACGCGATCGCGCCCGCCAGGCTGCCGGGGAGGAACTCAAGTCGCTGCTCTATCACCCGTCGCCGGAAGTGCTTTACGCGCTGCTTGAAAATCCCGCGCTCGACGATGCACTGCTTGGCTTGATGCTTTCCCGAAAAGATCTTCCCGCCGAAATCATCGAGAGCATCGCCGGCCGGAAAACATTTGTGAAAAGCTACGCCGTCAAACGTGCGCTGGTTTTCCATCCCGGTGCGCCGCGGCTTGTCGGCCTGCGCCTGTTGCGAGATCTCTACCTGATGGACCTCGTGCAATTCGCATTGTCGCCTGCGGCTTCCACCGAACTGAAACGCCATGCCGAGGAGTACATCATCGCGCGCCTGCCTCAATTGCCGCTGGGGCAGAGAATCACGCTGGCTCGCCGCGGCCCCGCGCGCGTTGCTGGGGCTTTGATCGCGACCGGGCATGTGCAGGTTCTGGAGATTGCTCTCGACAATCCGCGTCTCACCGAAGCGCAGGTTCTGAAAGTGCTCTGGCACGATAAATTGCCGCAGGTGGTCGTGCTCACCGTCGCCAATCACCGCAAGTGGTCGCAGCATTACAACGTGCGACTGGCCCTGGTGCGTAACTCTTCAACGCCTCTTTCGATTGTTCTCAGTTATCTGCCGCAATTGACTGTGGTCGATCTGCGCGTGCTTGCCGCTCCCGGCATCGTTCCGGAAAACCTTCGTAAATATCTGCTGGCTGAAGTTCATCGCCGGATGCTGGCTTCCAAACGCGAAGCCGCGGCGGAGCCGCAATCGTTGCGCGGGGAATTACTTTCGCAGCCGAAGGATCAGGATCGTTCCGAGGAAGAATAAAACCGCGGAAAAAGAAAACGCAGCCCTGGCGGACACTGCCGACCATAGAAAGCCTACCGCCAGGCTCGACAAGAAATCTCCCACCGCATTCACCGCCGCGAGCGTTCCGAAGGCCATACCATGCTGTTCTTTGGGAATCAGCTCGGCAGCGAGGGAATCCTCCAGCGCCTCTTCCGTCCCGACATAGATTCCCGCCAGCACAAACAAGCCGGCCAGGAGCCACAGGGAAGTTGGCGTGGTTGTAAGAAAAATGGCCGTGACGCCGGCCAGCGCGTAGCCGCCGGCAAGAATGAGCTTGCGGTGCGGCACGATATCGCTGATCCATCCGCTTACGTAGGCGGAGCCCGCATAGAAAACGTTGTGCAGCGTATAGAGCCCTACCGCCATGCTGGCCGCACGCGCCGCGCCGTGCGCCGGGGCAAGCATTCGCGACGCATACAAAATCAAGAGCGTGTGCGAAAAATCGCCCGAGCCGAACACGCCGACGCCGAGCAGAAATTCGCGGAAATTCCGCGGCAAGCTTCGCAACCCCGCGAGGAACGTCACTTTCTTTCTCGCTTCGAATGGCCTTTCGCGCACCAGCAGCCAGAAGCTCAGCACCGCGATCATGCCAGGCAAAAGGGTCCACAAAAATACCGCGCGGTAGTTATGGTCTGTTACTTTCAGCAGCCAAAGCGCCGTCAGCGGCCCCGCAATTGCGCCAACGGTGTCCATCAGCCGCTCGAGCCCGAAGGCCCGGCCGTAGGCGCCCGGGGCCACGTCGGCCGCCAGCAGCGCCTTCTTCGCCGGGGACCGGACGCCGCGCCCCAGCCACGCTGCGGCGCGCCCAAACAACACGTGGTAAGCGTGCGTCGCAAACGCAAACGAAGCCGTTGCCAGCGCGGTAACCGCGTAACCGAACACCGCCAGAGGCTTTCGGTTTTTTAACTGGTCGGTGTAATGGCCTGAGGTTAGTTTCGCGAAACTCGAAAGGCCGTCGGCGATGCCCTCGATCGCGCCAAGCCAGGCCGGGCCCGCGCCAATCGTGGCCAGAAAGGCGGGCAAAATCGCGGTGGCAATTTCGTGGCTCCAATCGCTGAATAGGCTCGTGACGCCCACACCGAGCACGGTGCGGTTCAGCCAGCCGGAGGAAGAAATGTGCGGTGAAGTTATTTCTGACTTAGCATCGGCCACTGCGCCGCCTATCGTTTCGCGGGTCGGTAGAGGATCACCCGCACTTTTTCGAGTGTAATCAAACCGCCGTCCACCATCTCGTCCAGCCGCGGCAGCATCTGGTCGATCCGCTCCTGCGTTTCGATCACTTCCAGAATAATCGGCAAATCCTGTGAAAGGCGCAGCAGCTTATCTGTGTGATAGACGCTGGAAGAGCCGTAGCCCGCCACGCCGCGCAGCACGGTGACGCCGGAGAATCCGTCTTTACGCAGCAATTCGACAATCGCCTCGTGCAAGGGTTTTCCGTGCCATTTATCGGATTCGCCGATGTGAATCCGCATCAGCGTCCGCTCACCCTCAAATTTCTGGTGCGTCATCGTGTACTCCTAAAAGCGGTTGGCCAGCCGAATCCCCGCCACCGAAAGCAGCAGCCCGAACGCCACGCTCGCCGACACGTAGGCAGTCGCCCACAGCCACTCCCCCGCCTCCAGCATTTTCGCCGTTTCCCATCCGAAGCTCGAAAACGTAGTGTACCCGCCGAAAAATCCGATCGCGATGGCCATGCGCCATTCCGGCGGCACAATCACGCGGTTCAGCAGAATCTGCCCGATCAATCCCAGGAAGAAACATCCCGTCAGATTTATCAGCAGCGTGCCGTAGGGAAACGTGCTCCCCATCTTCACCTGCACCAGCCCCTGCAGCCCGTATCTTGCCAGCGTTCCAACCGCTCCGAACGCGCCAATCAGGAATAAACGCAAAGTGTCTCCGATCCGGCTGCTCTCGCCGCACAGAAGAAAAAACTCCTGGTGCCGCCGGGCAGCCAGGAGTCATCAGCCCCGGCGCATGCGGCCGTGGCGGTTATGGCGAACTCCATCGCCGTAAAATTGTGCCTCAGTCTATCCGTCTCCGCCACGAAATCGCAATAGGTTACCCGTGCTGAATCACTGCCGCCATCGCTTGTGACGCATCGGCAGGAGTCCACTCGTTGTCGGAGAACCACTTTTCAACTTTACCGTCCGGGCCGATCACCGTGGTACTCAACGAATGCACGATTTGTTCCTGCCCGGGCTGAATCACCAGGCCGAAGAATTGCGCGAGTTCCGGCAAATCCTTCACCGAAGGCACCGCAAACTGCCAATCGAAGGACTTCTCTCCCGGCGTGCTCTTTTTATACAGCGAAGCGTAATGCTTCAGCACCGCCGGGGTGTCGTGCTGCGGATCGAAACTGATGCTCAGGAACTCGGCGCGCTCCGTGGAGCCGGGTACGTCCTGAAGCAGTTTCTGCACCGCGCGAAAATTCTCATTCATTCGAGGGCAAAAATCTGGCAGCGGGCAGCGCGTATAGATAAACGTCACCAGCAGCACCTTCCCGCGATAGTCGCCGAAATGAATGATCTTTCCGTCCTGATTCACGAGCGCAAAATCCGGCACCGGGTCGTCTTTTGCCGGAATGCGCTGTGTCGTGCCGGGAGACGTTTTCCCGTCTCCCTTGCTGACCTGCACAATCTTTTCGAGGCGCCCCTTGCTTTCGGACACTACCAAGTCCGCGGTGATTTTATCCCCCGGCTGCAAGGTTTCGATCTGCTTCGGCTCCGCGACCTGGTAAGTCATGGTCATCGCCGGCATCAGGCCGGGAATATCGCCGTGCTTCACGGTGAGCAGTTTCTTCGCCGGATCCGCGGAGATCACCTCTCCCTGAATCGGATAATGTTTCTCCGGCGCGGACTGGCAACCGGCGGCAAATCCAACGCAAATCAGCACCGCACTCGTCAAAAGTTGTTTCATTTTCTCCTCAATAGTGAAAACGATAGCGCAACTGCACAAGAATTTCGCGCGGATTGTTCCAATGCGTCCCGCCGAAGGTGAAACTGTTGTCCAGCAGCACGCGC
>Ga0210390_10005646_pt1 | contig 10477 bp, 8 predicted proteins | sample IncBWH11OmetaG_FD_161050 | JGI IMG/M metagenome (GOLD analysis project Ga0210390, IMG submission 161050) | Forest soil microbial communities from Barre Woods Harvard Forest LTER site, Petersham, Massachusetts, United States - Inc-BW-H-11-O ... | reverse complement strand
CATGGACTGAGCCGCATCCTCGTATTTCGTCTCAGGCTCGATGATGCTCGCTTCGTTCTCGGCTCCCATCGCTGCGTCCTTCACCGCTTGGGGATATTTCTTGGCCAGCGCTGCGAACCAGCCGGCGGTGACGTCCTTGTTGTTGATCCCGCTGGGGTTCACCTGCAAGCTGGCTCCCGCGCTTGCGTCCGAAACCGTGTAGCCGCTGATCTGGCCCAGCCCGCACGCCTCTCGTACCGGCACCGATGGCTGGTCCAGCGCCATGCCGCCCCCGACCATCATGAAGTCGCTCTGGCACGACTCGTTGGTCACCTGCGCCGCATTGAAGAGCGCAGCATCACGATTGTCGATCACGATGTGGCGACCGTGGATGCCGCCCGACGCGTTGCACCAATCGGCGAAGGCGTTGGCGAATTGCACGAATTCCTTTTCGAGGCCCGGCACGATGGTGTTGGATGCGTCGTTAGGCACCGCGATGTGGATGGTGTTGTTGCTGACGCCCCGGACCGAGGACGAGCCACCCGCCCCCGATTCGCAGATCTTGCCGATTCCCGGCCACTCCCCGTTCGTGGCTGGCGACGAGCTCTCCAAGGTGCGGGTGGGCGTCACCGAGGCCCCGGCCGACGAGATACCGACGAGGGCCACCGGTCCAGCCACCAACGACGTGACCGCCAACAGCGTCAGCGCCCTACGCCGGATCCCTCCCGAAGCCGTCTCCAACATCATCCGTCCTCCTGGCTCGTGCGAGCGAGCATTTAATCAGGGAACCGGCGCCAGGAGGCGTCGCGCCACATGACACACTGGGTTTCGTTCCTATAGCCTGAATAAAATATATCGTTACCGGGTGACGCGGGGGAGGGTTCCGAAGCCGCCTGATGCATGACTTCATTATCTTCACCATCGGGGGCTTGGCGACCGCCAGCATCTACGCCATCACCGCCAGCGGCCTCACGCTGACCTACGCCACCACGGGCATCTTCAACTGGTCGCACGGCGCCATCGGGATGCTGGCCGCGTACGCCTACTGGCAGATGCACATCGGATGGGGCTGGCCCACACTCGTTTCGTTCGCCGTCTGCTTGTTCGTCCTCGCCCCCCTCCTCGGCATCATCCTCGAGATCGGCGTCATGCGCAGACTGGAGGGCACGTCGGAGGCGGCGAAGCTCGTCGTCACCCTGGCCCTGGCGCTGGGCATGGTCGGCATCGCACAGTGGATCTGGGATCCTGCGACGTACCGCGCACTTCCCCCCCTGTTCGCGGGCGACACGCTGGTCATCGGGGCGATCCGCATCTCGTACAACGACGTGGTCGTCCTCGCGGTTGCCTTGGCGGTGGCCGTCGGCCTACGCATGCTCCTCTACCGGACGCGGATGGGGGTGACCATGCGCGCGTCGGTCGACGACAGGACGTTGACCACCCTGAACGGTGCCAGCAGTGTGCGGAGTGCCCGGTCGGCCTGGGTCGTCGGGTGCGTGCTGGCGGCTCTTGCGGGCATCTTGGTCGCACCCACGGTGACGCTCTCGGCCACGGCGCTGACGCTGCTCATCGTCGATGCCTATGCGGCCTCGGTCATCGGCCGGCTGCGCAGCATCCCGATGACATTCCTCGGCGCCATCATCCTTGGCCTCGCCGTGAGCTATTCGGTGGCGTATCTGCCTGCGAACTCCTATGTCCAAGGCTTCGAGGGGGCCGTGCCGGCGGTCGTGCTGTTCGTCGCGCTTCTCCTGCTTCCTCAGTCGCGCCTGCGCGGCCACGGGCTGCTCCGTAGCCGCGAGCTGGCTCTGGTGCCGACGTGGCGGGGCACGGCGATCTTCGGCGCGGGCGTCATCCTCTTCACGGTGATAGTGGCGACCGTCGTCAGCCAGTCCGACCTCTACAGTCTCGACCGGGTATGGGGCCTGGCCATCGTCGGGCTGTCGCTGGTCCCGGTGGTCGGATACGCGGGACGCCTCTCCCTCTGCCAGATGACCTTTGCCGGCATCGGCGCCATCGTGGTGGGCCATCTGGGCGGAAATCCTCTTTCGATTCTCGCTGCGGCGGGAATCTGTTCGATCGCCGGCATTCTGGTCGCACTTCCTGCCCTCAGGCTCTCGGGCATCTACTTCGCCCTGTCGACGGCGGCATTCGCCACTGCCATGGATGCCTGGGTCTTCCCCCTGCCGGCCTTCGACCTCTTCGGGCACCAGTTCGCACCCTTCGGCACGGGCTCGCTCAACTTTGTGCCCTTCCATATCGGGGGTTTGATGCTCTCGAACAAGGAGGCCCAGTTCATTGTCGGAGCGGTGGTCTTCGCGCTGCTCGCCGCGGTCGTCGTCTTCGTGCGCCGTTCCGAGTTCGGAAGCCGGCTGTTCGCCTTCAAGGACAGCCCGGTGGCGTGTGCCACGCTCGGGATGAACACGCGCCTCCTCCCGATCGCGGTCTTCGCGATCTCGGCCGCCATCGCCGGGGTCGGTGGCGCGCTGTACGGCGAGGCCCTCGGCAGTGCGGCGCCCGACGTCTACCAGTTCCTGACCGGCCTCACCGTCCTCTTGACCATGGTGGTCGCCGGCATCGGCGCCGTCGGTGCCGGAGTCGGCACGGGGTACTTCCTGGGCGGACCGACATTGGCCAACTTCTTTCCCTCCCTCACACAGCTGCAGACGGTCCTCGTAGGGGGAAGTGCCGTCGGCGTCGGCACCTCACCCAATGGCCTCATCCCTTCGGGACTGCGTCCCGCGTGGAGCTCCGTGGTGCGGCGCCCCGCCCTCCTGGTGGGTGTCATCGTTGCCGTGCTCTTGCTGTGGGGACTGCGTCTCGCCGGAGCCATCGCCAACTGGCCGTTCGTCTGGGCCTTGCTTGCTATCGCGGTCGCATGTTCGATCGTCCCCTATGCACTCGACCGTCGCCGCGGCGACGCTCCCGCCGCATTCGGTCTGCCGGCCCTGGTTCCGTCCGGAGCTGCCGCACCAGCATCGACCGCGGCACCGCTCGCGCTGCAGGAACTGTCCCCACTCCCGGGCCAGGCCTCGACGACCGCAGGGACGAGTTCCCATGGCGCTTGAGGTGCGCGGCGTCAGCGTGAATTTCGGGGGCCTGGCCGCCCTCTCCGATGTTGCGCTCGACGTACCGGACGGCTCCATCACCGGTCTCATCGGGCCTAACGGTGCCGGCAAGACGACCCTCTTCGACGTGATCACCGGCATGCGCAAGCCGAGCCATGGTGAGGTGACGTTCAACGGCCGTGATCTGAAAGGCGTGTCTCCCTACCGCCGCTCACGCCTCGGGTTGGGCCGGACGTTCCAGAGGCTGGAGCTCTTCGGCACCCTCACCGTCCGCGAGAACATCCGGGTCGCGGCGTCCGTCGGTCGACGGGCACGGCGCTCGTCGGGCGACGGGCACGAATCGGTGGACGACGTGACTGACGGACTGCTCAGGCGGGTGCATCTCGAGGCAGTGGCCGAGGCTCGAGCCGACACCCTCCCAACCGGAACCGGACGGCTCGTGGAGCTGGCGCGGGCCCTGGCCATCCATCCCACCACCCTGCTCCTCGACGAGCCCGCGTCGGGCCAGAACCCCGAGGAGACGAACCGCTTCGGCAGCATCCTGCGAACGCTGTGCGCCGACGGTCTGGCCATCCTGCTGGTCGAGCACGACATGGACCTGGTGATGAGCGTCTGCGACACCGTGTTCGTCCTGGTGCAGGGTTCGGTCCTCTGCTCGGGGACCCCCGCGGAGGTCCAGTGCGATCCAGCCGTGGCCGATGCCTACTTGGGCAGCCTGGTGGAGGCGGACGGTGGCTGAAATGGCGACCCCGTTGCTCGAGGCTCGTGGCGTCCGATGCTGCTACGAGAGCGTCGAGGTGCTCCACGGCGTGGACCTGCGGATCGAGCGCGAGAGCGTGACGGCCGTGCTCGGTCCCAACGGAGCGGGCAAGTCGACCCTCCTGTCCGTGCTGGCGGGACTGAACAGCCCGTCTGCCGGCGAGGTCCTCTTCGACGGGGAGCCGGTACGGGCTGGAACCGGCCACATGCTGGTACGGGGGGGCCTGTGTCTCATCCCCGAAGGCAAGGGGGTCTTCCCGAACCTCACCGTCCAGGAGAACCTCTGGATGATGACACACCGCGGTACGAGCCGGCGCCAGGTCGAAGAGAAGGCCTTCGGGCGGTTCCCGCAACTGTCTTCGCGACGCAAGCAGGCTGCCGGCACCCTGTCGGGTGGTGAGCAACAGATGCTCGCCCTCGCCCGCGCCGTGTCGACCGAACCGAAGCTCCTCATGCTCGACGAGCTCTCCATGGGCTTGGCGCCGATCATCGTTGAAGACCTTTACGAGGTGGTCGGTGCACTCGCCAGTGACGGGGTCACGGTCGTCGTCGTGGAGCAGTTCGCCCAGTTCGCCTTGAAGGTCGCGCAGCAGGCGGTGGTGATGACGGGAGGACGGGTCGTCCACTCCGGACCGGCCACGGACGTGGCGACACACCTGGCTGAGCTGTACCTGGGCGGCCACACGGAAAACGGCAACGCGCCCGACGCAGCAGCGACGGGCGGGTCCTCAGAACACTGACGACGCGGCGGGTCAGACCGCCGAGCTGAGCGAACGGCGTTCGTGAAAGAGGTCGACGACGTATTCCGCCTGCTGCGCCAGCATCTTGGAGTATTCGGTGGCAGCTCGGTCGGCATCGCCCTGGCGGACGGCACGCACAATGGCCCGCAGCCCCTTGCGTTCGGGCTCGATGGCGCGCGGGACGAGCACGAAGAAGGGGCCCGGCACCAGCGCCGACATGGCGCGAAGCACCACCGTGATGCGGGGGGAACGGGCTGCTTCGACGACGGTGGCGTGAAAGGCCAGGGCGAGTTCGCCCAGCTTGATTTGGTCGTCGCTGGCGTCGACCTGCCGGCTGAGTGCGGCCAGGCGATCCACTACTTCGGGATCCGCGCGTTCGGCCGCGCGCCGCGCCGCCAGCCCGTAGATCAGCCCGAAGAGCTCGTAGTGGTCCCGGATCACGTGCTCGTCGAACGAATTCACGAACGTCCCACGGTGCAGTCGGGTGGTCACCCAGCCCTCTCGTTCGAGGGCGATGATTGCTTCACGGATGGGGATGCGGCTGACGCCGACGGCCCTCGCCACCTCGTCCTGCGGCAACCGCATGCCTTCTTGGAGCTGTCCGTCGAAGACGAGTTGGCGGATGTACGCGGCGGCCTGTTCGCCGCTGCCCTTGCGGATCACCGCGACGGACGAAGCCGGGATCTGCGCGGATTTGGGGGAGCCGGTCACCTCATCAGGGAGTTTCGGCATGGATACATCATATTCTCTACACAATCCGAGCCTGGCGACGCGCAGTCTTGGGTCTGGCTCGGTTGGGTTCTGCCGGAACGCACGCTTCCGCGCACAGTGTGTTGATCCCGTCTCTGGGAGAGATTTGTATATCATATATCCAATCGGCCGCCCCTGAAGGGGGGGAGGCCTGAGCGGAGGTGCAAGCGGTGGAGGCGCGCAACAAGGAACAGGCGGACGCCGTGGACCGGATACCGCTCATCGTCGACCTCGACGCGCACGTCGTCGAACCGGCCGACGTGTGGTCGGCCCGGCTGCCCGCGCGCTACCGGGAGGCCGGCCCGCACATCGAGCTGTTGCCGGGTGGGGTGCCGAAGCTCGTGGGAAGCAGCTATGTGGAAGAGCCCGGGACAGACGGGCCCGACGTGGCGTGGTGGTGTTACGAGGACCACCGTGCGTCGCTCAAGCGCACGATCGCCGCGGCGGGGTTCCCTCGCGAAGAGGTCCAGCTGCGCGGCGTGCGTTACGACGAGATGCGACCGGGCTGTTACCGGGTGAAGGAGCGCCTCGAGGATATGGACGTCAATTCGGTACAGGCGCAGCTCTGCTTCCCGAACTATCCGCGCTTCTGCGGCCAGCAGTTCCTCTGGGGCAAGGACCGCGAGCTCGCCGGCCTGTGTGTCGAGGCCTACAACGACTGGATGGTGGAGGAGTGGTGCGGGCAGAGCGACGGCCGGCTCATCCCTCTGTGCCTCATCCCGCTGTGGGACGCCGAGCTCGCCGCGGCCGAGGTCCGTCGGAACGCGGCGCGGGGCGTGCGGGCCGTCGCCTTCAGCGAGCTCCCCACGTATCTCGGGCTGCCGAGCCTCTACAGCGGGGCGTGGGACCCGTTCTTCACCGCCTGCGAGGAGACGGGGACCGTGGTGTGCATGCACATCGGCTCGGGGACCAAGACCCCGCAGGCCTCGCCGGACGCGCCGGACGCAGTGGCCGCCACCATCCTGTTCGGCAACAGCGCCGCGAGCCTGGTGGACCTGCTCTACTCCGGGACGCTGCACCGGTTCCCCGGACTCAAGTTCATGTACGCCGAAGCGCAGATCGGATGGATCCCCTACGTCCTGGAGCGGGCGGACGACGTCTGGACCACGCACCGGGGCTGGGCGAATCCGCAACGCGACTGCCCCGAGCCTCCCTCGTCGTACTACGGGCGCGGGAACGTGGTCAGTTGCTTCTTCAAGGACGCGGTCGGCGTCGCGATGCTGGACGACATCGGGGTCGACAACGTCGTCTTCGAGACGGACTACCCGCACTCTGACAGCACCTGGCCCGATTCACGACAGGCGGCCGCCGAGCAGTTCGGGCATCTCGATGCGGACTCCGTGCGCAAGATCGCGCGGGACAACGCCATCCGGCTGCTGGGCCTCACGCTGCCGGCGGCCTGAGCCGGCCGCCGTACACTCTGCAGTCGTGCACGGGATCATCGGCTTCGGCGGTTACCTCCCCTACCGGCGCCTCGACCTTTCGACGGTGGCCGAGGTGGCCGGCGGCGGTGGGCGTAAGGGGACACGCGCGGTGGCCTCCTTCGACGAGGATGCGACGACCATGGCGGTGGAGGCGGCGCGGGTGGCGCGGCGACGGGCACCCGAGGTCCCCATCGAGTCCGTGTGGTTCGCCACGGTGGCCCCGCCCTACCTCGACAAGACCAACGCCACCGTGCTCCAGGCGGCACTACGGCTCCGAGAGGAGTGCGGGGCGTACGACCTCGTGGGCTCGGTGCGGGGCGCCCTGGGCGCGCTGCGTGCGGCGGCGTCGCAGGGCGGGCCGGCGCTCGCTGTGGCGGCCGACCTGCGGACCGGGTTGGCGGGCGGACCGGACGAGTCGTTCTTCGGCGACGGCGCCGCGGCGCTGGTTGTCGGCAACGAGAGCCACGGGGACGTGGTGGCCGAGCTCGGTCCCTGGGTCTCGGTCACGGGCGAGTTCGTGGACCGCTGGCGTATCCCCGGCGAGCAGCGGTCGCGCGTGTGGGAGGAGCGCTTCGGTGAGGTGCGCTACGGCGAGCTGGGCGCCGACGCGTTGGAGCGCCTGTGGAAGGCCGCCGGGATCGGGCCCGACGACGTGGACCATCTGATCGTGACGGGTCCACACGGACGTGCGTGCAGGGCGGTGGCGCAGCGCTCGGGCGTCGCAGCCGACCGGCTGGTCGATGACGTCGCGCCGGCCGTCGGGAACACCGGCGCGGCGCATCCACTCCTTTTGCTGGTCGACCTCCTGGAGCGCGCCGAGGCGGAACGCACGATCGTGTTGCTGACGTTGGCCGACGGGGCCGAGGCCTTGGTGCTGCGCTCGACCGGTGCGCTGCCTGGGGCGCGTGATGCCGGCGCCAGCGTGGCGTCGCAGGTCGGTGGCGGAGGGCCCGTCTCCTACGGCCGCTACCTCGCGTGGCGCGGCCTTCTGCCGATCGAGCCGCCCCGGCGCCCCGAGCCCGCGCGGACTTCGTCGTCGGCGGCGGGTCGATCGGTGCCCTGGAAGTTCGGCTTCGAGGGGTCGCGATCGCCCGACGGCAGCATGCACCTCCCACCGCTGCCCGACGAGGGCGAGCACGAACCCATGGCCGACGCGCGCGGCACCGTCGCCACGTTCACCATCGACCGGCTCTCCTACACACCCAGCCCGCCGATGGTCTTCGCCGTGGTGGACTTCGACGGCGGCGGCCGGCTCCCGGTCGAGCTGACCGACGTCGACGCCGACCAGGTCGCGGTGGGCGACCGGGTCGAAATGACGTTCCGACGGCTCTCCACGGCCGACGGGATCCACAATTACTTCTGGAAGGCGCGGCCGTGCCGGGGAGGCGATGACTGATGGGCTCGCACGGGATCACCGACAAGGTGGCCATCGTCGGCATGGCGTGCACGAAGTTCGGCGAGCACTGGGGCATGGGCACCGACGACCTGATCCTGCAGGCAGCCGAGGGCGCGTTCGACTCGGCCGGTGTCGGCCGGGCCGACGTGGACGCCTACTGGCTCGGCACCGCGCAGTCGGGCATGAGCGGGCTGCTGCTGGCCCGGCCGCTCCGGGTAAAGGACAAGCCGGTGACCCGCGTCGAGAACTTCTGTGCGTCGGGATCGGAGGCGCTGCGCCAGGCGGCCTACGCGGTCTCGAGCGGCGCCTACGACGTCGCGATGGCGCTCGGCGTGGAAAAGCTGAAGGACTCGGGCTTCCAGGGCGCCAACGCGTTCCCGGTGCCGAGCGACGGGACGAACCGCACCGTGACCGCCGCGGCCATGTACTCCATGATCGTCCCCGCTTACGCCAAGCGCTATGGCGTCGAAGTGGACCAGGTGAAGCAGGCGCTGGCGCGCATCGCGTCGAAGAACCACGCCAACGGCGCGCGCAACCCGCGGGCGCAGTTCCGCAAGGAGATGAGTGTAGAGCAGCTGCTCGCGATGCCGCGCATCGCAGGCGAGTTGTCGGTGTTCGACTGCGCCGGTGTCGCGGACGGGGCGGCCGCGGCCGTGGTGGTGCGGGCCGAGGACGCCCACAAGTACACGGAGCACCCGCTCTATGTGAAGGCACTCTCGTTCGTGGTCGGAGACGGGAGCGGCGTGAGCGACCCGGACTACGACTACACGACGTTCCCCGAAGTTGTGCTCTCGGCGCAGGAGGCCTACCGCCAGGCCGGCATCACGGATCCGCGCTCGCAGCTGGCGATGGCCGAGGTACACGACTGCTTCACACCGACCGAGCTCGTGCTGATGGAGGACCTTGGCTTCAGTGAGCGGGGGAGCGCCTGGAAGGAGGAGCTCGCCGGCACGTTCGAGCTCGACGGCGAGCTTCCGGTGAACCCGGACGGGGGCCTGAAGAGCTTCGGCCATCCCGTCGGCGCGTCCGGGCTGCGCATGATGTTCGAGGCGTGGCTGCAGCTGCGGGGCGAGGCGCCCGAGGACCGCCGGATCTCGACCTATGGCAAGCGGAATCTTGCGCTGACGCACAACCTCGGTGGGTACCCCGGTGAGATGGTCTCGTTCGTATCCGTGCTCGGTACCGAGGGCCCGGACGCCGCGGACTGAGTCGGACTCAGGCGCTCAGACTGTCGGGACGTCCCCGCGCCGAGCCGTCGTCCGCCGCCGCCGAGGTGTGCGCGCCCCGTTCGGCCACGGGTCTCCAGTCCTCTCCCCGGAGCACCGCGAGGCCGACGAGGACCGTCGTCAGGTGGTCCTCGAAGGCCGGCATGGTGCGGATCGGCGGGAGGTCGAGCAGCGCGCGCAGGCCGACCAGTTCCTCCGGTGGGCGGCCGGCGACCATTCGGTGCAACTCGGAGAGAGCCGAACGCCCCTCGTTGGTCGCCGCACGCATGCGGATCTCGTGCACCGCGGCCCCGACGGCGCACTGCGCCACCGTGTCGAACGCTGTCATCGCCTCGATCGGGTCGAAGCCGGCGCGGCCGAGCACCTGGATCACCGAGTCGACCACGTCGCCCATGGCATCCCACCGAAGCCCGCCGTTCATGAACTGCACAAGGATCTCGGGCTCTTCCACGAAGGAGCGGTAGACGTGGCGGGCCCACTCGCGCAGCCACTCGTCCCAGTGCTGGCCCGTGTCCTCTGGAGCACCGACGCGGGAGAGCGACTGCTCCGCGGCGAGCACGAGGAGCTCGCGCCGGTTGGCGACGTGGTGGTAGAGGCCCGCGACACTGACGCCGAGGTGGTCGGCCACCGCCTTCATGGAGATGCCGTCGAGCCCGAGGTCGAGCACGGCCTCCGCAATGGTGGTGCGGTCGATGCGGGCCGGACGCCCGACCTTTCCTGACGGCATCAGGTCGGGCGTGCCACGGACGCCCCGTGCACGTCGGTCCGAGTCGGGCCTATGCGCGCCGCCACCGGCCGCAGCTTCTCGAGGTCGAAGCGGTAGACCTCGGCGGCATTCGCTCCGAGCATGCGCGCCGCCTCGTCGGGCGGCACGTCGGCGAACGCCTCGGCGATGGCCTTGGCGGTGTGCGGCCAGGTCCCTTCCGGGTGCGGGAAGTCGTTGCCCCACATGAACGCGTGCACACCGATCTCGTGGCGGCGCTGGATCTCCTCGGTGCTCGGCGTCGACGCGCCTACGAAAATGTTTGTCCCGAAGAACTCGCTCGGCTTCTTCGAAATCGTCGCCGTGAACGCGTTGCCGAGCTTCTCGGTGTTGTGCCCGCCGAGGTACTTCTCGTCCATGCGGCTCACGATGCCCGGG
>Ga0210390_10005645_pt1 | contig 10477 bp, 7 predicted proteins | sample IncBWH11OmetaG_FD_161050 | JGI IMG/M metagenome (GOLD analysis project Ga0210390, IMG submission 161050) | Forest soil microbial communities from Barre Woods Harvard Forest LTER site, Petersham, Massachusetts, United States - Inc-BW-H-11-O ... | reverse complement strand
ACTTCGATGAGACCGTTCGCGGTCCCTTCGAGTGGGACCTGAAGCGGCTTGCCACCAGCCTCGCGCTCGCCGGACGCGCCCTGTTCGCAAAGAAGTCGGCCTGCGAAGTTGCAGTCCTCGCCTTCACCGAGCGCTACCGGAAATTTATCGATACCTTCTCGCGCATGCCGGTAACCGAAATGGCGCGTTATCAGGTCCATCGCCTGCAGCGCATCAGCCCCGTATCCAGGGCGCTTCTGAAGGCCGAACGCAGCACCCCGGTGCACAATCTCGAGCAGTTGACCTCGCCGGCGAACGCCCCCGCCGAAAAGCGAAGGTTCAAAGAGCAAGAGCCGCTGCTCACGCGCGTCAATTCTGCCCAGCGTCGCGCCATCCTGGCCTCATTGGTCGAATATAACCAGACCCTCCAGCCCGAGCGTCGCCACTTCCTCGCGCAGTATTACCCCATCGACGTCGCCTTCAAAGTCGTCGGCACCGGTTCGGTCGGCCTCCGCGACTACGTCGTCTATTTCGAGGGCAACGGCCTCGGCGATCCTCTCTTCCTGCAAATCAAGGAACAGCCCGGCTCCGCCTATGCGCCCTACGTCGCTCCCGACCTGGCATCACATGAGGGACACCGGGTCGTCAACGGACAGCGCGCCATGCAGTTCCAGTCCGACCCATTCCTCGGCTGGACAACCATCGCCAACCGTCACTACGAGGTCCGGCAGTTGAACGACCACAAAGGCAGTATCGAGATCGAGGACCTCGCCGCTGAAGGTCTAGTCGAATATGCCCAGATGTGCGGCGAACTGCTGGCCCGCGGCCACTCCCGCTCCGGAGATCCCTGCGTCCTCGCCGGCTACATCGGCAACGGCAAGCGATTCGGCGAGGCTATCATGCGCTTCGCCGACGCCTACGCCGATCAGACCGAGAAAGACTGGGAAGAACTGAAGGTCGCCCGTAAATCGCCGGCGAAGAAGGCTCTGCCCGCCAAGACTAGAAAGCCCGCCAAAAAGCGGGCGAGGAAAACCACGCGCGCTGCAAGAGCCACCACTCCCGCTCCCACCCGCTGACTTCGCGATCCGCCCCACCCGCTAAAATAGACTCATGCTGCAACTCGCCGATGCGGGCAAGCGATTTGGCCCGAGACTCCTTTTCCAGAACGCCAACTGGCTGATCACTCCTAACGAGAAGACCGCTCTGGTCGGCGCCAACGGCACCGGCAAGTCCACGCTCATGAAGGTCCTCGCCGGCCTCGACGGCCTCGACTACGGCCAGGTCCAGCGCACCCGCGGCATGAGCATCGGATACCTCCCCCAGGACGGCCTCACCCTCTCCGGCCGCACCGTCTTCGACGAATGCCTCTCCGTCTTCGACGAACTCCTCGGCCTCGAAAAAGAGATGGAGACGGTCGCCGCCTCGCTCGCCGAGCTCGACCCTGAGAGCGACGCCTACGCCGCAGCCGCCGACCGTTTCTCCGAGATAGACTCCCGATTTCGTGCCCACGACGGTTACGCATTGGACGCGCAGGTCGGCACCGTCCTCACCGGCCTCGGCTTCTCGAAAGACGACTGGCGTCGCCGCACTGAAGAATTCTCCGGCGGCTGGCAGATGCGCATCTCCCTCGCCAAGCTTCTGCTGCAAAAGCCCAGCCTGCTTCTGCTCGACGAGCCGACGAACCACCTCGACCTCGAAACCCGCAACTGGCTCGAAGACTACCTGCGCACCTATCCCAACGGATACATCCTCATCTCTCACGATCGCTACTTCCTCGACGTCACCGTCGACAAGATCATCGAGATCTGGAACAAGGGCCTGCACGTCTACCACGGCAACTACGAGAAGTATCTCCAGCAGAAAGCCGAGCGCCGCGCCCAGATCGAAGCCGCCTACCGCAACCAGCGGGAGCGCATCGAGCAGCTCGAAGCCTTCATCAACCGCTTCCGCTATCAGGCCACAAAGGCCAAGCAGGTCCAGAGTCGCATCAAGGAACTCGACAAGATCGAGCGCATCGAGATCCCCAACGAAGAGCCGATTATCCACTTCACCTTCCCGCAGCCACCGCCTTCCGGTCGCACCGTCGTCGAAGTCTCTGGTCTATCGAAAAGCTACGGGCCCAAGCAGGTCCTCAACGATGTGAGTTTCACCATTGATCGCGGCGACCGCATCGCGCTGGTCGGCGTCAACGGAGCCGGAAAGTCCACCCTCATCCGCCTTCTCTCCGGACAGGACGCTCCCACCACCGGGACACTCAAGCTCGGCCACAACGTCCTCGCCGAATACTTCGCGCAGGATCAGTACAAGGTCCTCGACCCCAGCGCTCACATGCTCTCCGACATCGGCAGCATCGCGCCAAAAGTGCCGCAGACCGAACTGCGCAGCCTCCTCGGCTGTTTCCTCTTCTCCGGCGACGACGTCTTCAAGACCCTCGGCGTCCTCTCCGGCGGCGAGCGCAACCGTTACGCCCTGGCAAAGATCCTCGTCAGTCCCGCGAACTTCCTACTTCTTGACGAACCGACCAACCACCTCGATCTGCGGGCCAAAGATGTTTTGTTGGAAGCCATCACGTCCTTCACCGGAACCGTCATCTTCGTCTCTCACGACCGCTATTTCATCGACCGCCTCGCCACGCGCGTCTTCGAAGTCACCGACGGCAAAGTCAACGTCTACCCTGGCAATTACGAGGACTACCTCTGGCGCAAAGAGGGCGGAGCAGAAGCCCTCGCCGCCGCAACCTCCGCTGCAGAAACTCCCGCCCCGCCCGTTCTAGCGACTCCCAACGGCCACGCCGCCGAACCCGCCGCGAAAGAGGCCGCCCGCCGCGTCAATCCCATCAAGCTGAAGCAGATGCAGGAGCGCCTCAAGTTCGTCGAAGGAGAAATCCCCCGCCTCGAAGCCTCTATCGGCAACGCCGAACAATCGCTGGGCATCTACGTCAGCGCCGAAGAGACCGCCCGCGTCTCCCGCGAACTGGATGACCTACGTGACAAACATGCCTCGCTCACCGGCGAGTGGGAAACGCTGATGGAACAGCTTCAGGAACAGCCAGCGGTGTAGTCCGCACTTTTGGCGCGAACGCGTGTGCCTGAACGGCCAGTCCCCGCTGCGCAGGCGCCGCCGGAGGCTCGTGCATAATCAAGGTGATGCCATCCCTCTGGAAGCCCGATAGCTGGTCCGAGCGTCTCGCTGAACTCGAAGCGCGCACCGGAGATCTGAAGGAAGCGCCCCTTCGTCGTGACGTGCGCTCGCTCGGCATGCTGCTGGGCGAAGTTCTCCGCGAGCAGGCCGGTAACGCGCTCTTTGAAAAGGTCGAAGAACTGCGCCTCTCCGCCATCCGCCGCCGCGAAGCGTTGGCTGAAGACTCCATCAAAGAGGCCGAAGACCTGTTGCAGCTCGCCGTTCTCGGCGCAAACACCATGCCGGTCGACCAGGCCTACCAGCTGAGCCGCGCTTTCGGCTTTTACTTCGAGCTCATCAATCTCGCCGAGACGAACCACCGCAAGCGCCGCCGGCTGTCGCTCCAGCTCAGCGGGGAAACCGTCGCCCAGCGTGGCTCGCTGCGCGGAACCCTGCGCGCCATGCGTCGCGTCGGCATTCCCGCGGAAGAGGCCCTCCACTGGCTGCGGCAGATCTTCATCGTCCCCGTCTTCACCGCGCACCCAACGGAAATCGCCCGTCGCTCCGTCCTCACCAAGCGCCGCCGCATCGGTGAATTCCTCGAGCACCTCGACCGCATCCCCATCCCCGACGAACAGCTTGCCGCTCTTGAAGAATCTCTCGTCGCCGAGATCACCGCCCTCTGGCAGACAGACGAAGTACGCAGCAGCCGCCCCAAAGTCGCCGACGAAATCAAAATGGGACTCGACTACTACGAAGTCTCCATCTTCGAAACCCTCCCCGGCCTCTATCAGGAAGTCTCCGCCGCCCTCAAAAGCGAATACAACCTCGACATCGACATCTCCGAGCTGCCCCTGTTACTCGGCTTTGGCTCCTGGATCGGCGGTGACCGCGACGGCAATCCATTTGTAACTCCCGACGTTACAAGAGAAGCCATCCGTGACGCCAAATCCCGTCTGCTCGCCTACTACGACCATCGCCTGCAACTCGCCATCGACCTGCTCACCACCTCCGCACAGCAATTGCCGGTGAGCGCCGAGCTCCGCTCCCAGCTCGATTCGTATCTGAACACGTTACAAATCAGCGCGTCACAGGTCTTCGGCGGCCATTTCCAGTTCGAGCTCTACCGGCGCTTCCTGGTCTGCGTTCACGCCCGCATGCTACGCACCGCCGGCCAGCACATCGCCGACGCCGAAAGCCTCGAAGCCTTGCTCACCTCGCTCCCCTCCTATTGCTCAGCCGCCGAGTTCCAGCACGATCTCGAGATCCTCCGCCGCAGCCTGGCCGAAAACAACGGCCTGCGCCTCGCCCAGGCTCTCGTCGACCCGCTCATCCTCCTCGTTCGCACCTTCGGACTCCACCTGCACACCCTCGACGTTCGCCAGCACGCCCGCGTTCACCGGAAAGCCCTCGAAGAAGCCTCCGCATGGTGCGGAGAAAACGCCGGGAACGTCCCCGGCTCCCTCAGCGCCGAGACCCGCGACGTCATCGAGACCTTTCGCGCCGTCGCCGAGGTAAAAGCCGGCTGCAGCCCCGAGACCATCCGCCAGTACGTCATCAGCGGAGCCGCCAGCGCCGAAGACGTCCTCGCTGTCGTCTGGCTCGCGCGCCTGGGAGGCGTAGAAGTCGCCGCCAGCGGCAACGACCCCGGCCTGATGCCCGTCCCGCTCTTCGAATCCATCGAGGACCTGCAGAACGCCCCCGCCGTCTGCCGGCGCTTGTGGAGCGCACCCGATTACCGCAAGCTGCTCGAAGGTTGGGACAACAGCCAGGAGGTCATGCTCGGCTACTCCGATTCCAACAAAGACGGAGGCATGCTCACCAGCACCTGGGAGATCTTCCGCGCCCACCGCGCCCTTCATGAAGTCGCCCGCGAGTGTGGCATCAAGCTCCGCCTCTTCCATGGCCGCGGAGGCACCGTGGGACGCGGGGGCGGCCCCACTCACCGCTCCATCTATGCGCAGCCCGTCGGTGCCTTCGACGGCCAGATCCGCATCACCGAGCAGGGAGAGGTCCTCAACTGGAAGTACTCCGACGTTGTCCTCGCCGAGCGAAATTTAGAGCTCATGATTGCCGCCTCGCTCGACGCACTCGCCCGCCCCAATGCCCGCGCTCCCAAGGGCCATCAGTCCGGCGTCCTCCTGCCCGAGTGGGAAGCGGCCTTCGACGCACTCTCCGCAACCGCCTTCGACTTCTATCGCGCCAACATCATCGACGACCCCGAAGTTCTTCCCTACTTCGAGCTCGCCACCCCCGTCGCCGAACTCGAACACGCCAAGATCGGCTCGCGCCCCTCGCGGCGCGGAGGGAAGGCCAGCTTCGCCAGCCTGCGCGCCATCCCCTGGGTCTTCGGATGGACGCAGTCCCGCCTGCTCATCCCCGCCTGGTTCGGCGTCGGACATGCGATCGATGAGTATGCAAAGCAGCCCGGTGGCATGGCGCTGCTCCGGCAGATGATGGCCGAGTTCCCGCTCTTCATCGACCTTGTCCGCAACGTCGAAATGGCGCTGGCCAAAGCCGACCTCGGCATCGCCTCGCTCTACGCCTCGCTTGTCCCCGATGGCGGCCTTCGCGATCGCGTTTTTTCGAAGCTCAAGGCAGAATTCGAGCGAACCCTCTCCGCCGTCCTCGCCGTCACCGGCCAGCGCGAGCTGCTCGAGAAAAACCAGGTCCTCGCCCGCTCCATACGGCTGCGCAATCCCTACGTCGACCCGATGAGCCTCATCCAGGTCGACCTGCTCCGCCGCAAGCGCGCCGGCGAAGACACCGACGCCGTCAACCGCGCCATCGCCGGCACCATTAACGGCATTTCTGCCGGTTTGCGCAACACCGGATGAGGCAAATCTTACCCGTGCCGTTCCGGAATGTGACAGTTGGAGCGCGGCACACCCGAATCGGGAACCGGCTTTACTAAGGCCATCCATGCCGCTGATTGCCCGCGCGCACCCGTCGTATCCTCACACGCAGAGAGGCAATCCCGATGCAGTCTTTGACCGCGAGCGCCGCGAAACCGCTCGACGATATTGACGCCGTGCTTGGCCGCTTCCAGGCCTGGTCGGCCTCCACTCGCAAGGCGACAGACAAGACCTCCAGAAGAGAAAAGATCTCCCCGACGGCGTACGCGAGCTCTCCTACGAGGAGGCCCTTGAATCCAGCCGCTCTCGCTGGCAGGCCCGCACCAAACCATCCGTAATTTGTGACTCGACAGGAGAAATCCCAACCAGTGCGGACGGGAAATCAGTTCCGGCAGTCTCACAGGGCAAGTCCGAACCGGAGGCGTTCCCCGTGGCGGCGTTTAACGCCGAAGCCATTCAGCCTGACAAGCTCAGCCTCACCAGCGCTGGACCGCCAGTTCACACAACGGCTCCCGGAGAAATCCGTCGCACCAGCATTTGGCACCGTGCTCGCCGAAGCCCTCCCCACCGAACCCGACCCCAACCCCGATCTTGGCCGGTTGGCGCTTATCTGGCCGGCCTCGCCGAAAAACGAGCGCCAGGTATCGATGTCTTTGCGCGTTGCACCCTCGGAGCAGGCTCTCATTAAGGCCCGCGCCGCCGAAGCCGGTCTCTCCGTCTCAGCCTACCTGCGCCAGTGCGCCCTGGAAGTAGAAAAACTGCGCGCCCAGGTGCATGACACTCTCGCCCTCCTAGAACGGAAGTCGGAACAAAGGTCGGAGCTGAGTCCCGACCGCGGTCTCACTGCCGGACCACCGACGCCGCCCCCTGGAGGATTCTTCGCCCGGGCCGGCCAGCTTCTCTTCGGCAGCCCCGGCTGCCTCACCCTTCGCGCCTGAAGCGATTGCACTCCCCAAATGCGCTCATCGCTGACTAGCTTCCCCGGCCAGCACTCGCCGGTTGAAATCGTCGGACATCTTTCTCGGCACGGTCAGGCACTTCCAGTCCGCCGACTGCAGATGCTTAGCCAGAAAGATAATCTGACCGCAGTGGTACGCATAATGCGCCACCTGCCGGTTAATCGCCTGCATCACCGAGTGGGCCTCGCCGCGAATCGTGATTGTCCGCCCCAGATCGACATTGGTCAGCCCGTCGAGCGCCCCGAACAGGCATCCCCAGCCCTGATCCCACATTGCCATCAGCTCCGCCCGCGTCGCGGGAGGCTGTTCGAACTCACTGTCGCGATTCCGTGTCGGCTTCTCGCCGTCACTCGTCAGAAAATCCGTCCAGCGCGAGCGCATATTGCCGGTCATGTGTTTCACGATCTGGGCAATGCAGTTCATCTCCGGATCGAGCGCTGTTGTCAGCTGCTCGTCCGCCAGCTGGGCCATCGCGCCTTCCGCCATTCGCTTGTACTGGTGAAAGATCGCCTTTGCATCCTCCACATACGATGTCGTAAATACCAGTGCCATACCTTACTCCGGAGTCACCGTCGTTGCCTTGTCCTTCTGGAAGCTCACCGACCACTTCTTGCCGCCCGCGTCGTAGGTCACCGTGCGATTCCCGATATCCGACGACTGCGATTGTTGGATAGTCCCCAGCGCCATGGCCACCTGCAGTTCGTTCATGCCCGGCTTCGGCTTGTGCTGGTCCACCGCCTGCCATACGTCCGGCGGCCAGTGCTTGTACAACTGGTGCGGATCGTCGTAGTAGAACATCTGGTCGGCGTAATACGTTTCGTCCGTGCCCTTGATCGTGCCGATCGCCGTCGCGTATTCCTTTGCGTCGCCCGGCATCTTGAACACCGCAAACACCTGCTTGTCCCCGATCGGAACCCGCATTGCTAGATTCGCCGGCGCCTTCTCCGTCATGATCTGCCCGATCGTCAGCTGCTGAACGCTCGGCAGCACGCCCGCCGGATGCGAAAACTCCACCCGCCCCGGCGCGAAGGGATAATAGTCCAGCGCATAGCCGGACTGCACCCACACCGTCTCGCCGACAAGGTCCTTCGCGTCTTTCAGTGTCGCGATATACATCTTGCGCGGCTGAACCACCTCATCGTCGGTCACCGGACGCTCCGGGGCCCGCGCCTGCTGGACGCCCGGCTCATTACGCTCATGAAAGACGTACGCGAGGTACCCACCCGCCGCCAGCAGCACAACCAGTGTGAGAAGCCCCATCGCCTGCCAGGTTTTCATTGCCGTATCTCCCTGTTTCTTTCGATGCGGCTCACAGCTGCCGCACCTCCTGGCCCAGCTGCTCGACCTCGACATTCAGCAGCGCCTCGGGAGTGAGCTGGTCAGCATTCCTTAGCGCCGGGAAGAGGAGGCTCCAAATGCCGGTCACCGCGAGTGAGCCAATACCGCCGATGACCACGGCCCGCACCGCGCCCCACCATTGCGCCGTCAGTCCGCTCTCAAACTCGCCTAGCTCGTTCGACGCGCCTACAAACAGCGAGTTAACCGCGCTTACCCGGCCGCGCATCTCCGGCGGAGTGCCCAGCTGCAGCACCGATGAGCGGATCACTACGCTCACCATGTCCACCGCGCCGATGATGAACAACGCCAGTAGAGAAAGCGGCAGGCTACGCGACAACCCGAAGACGATCGTGAATGCGCCGAATATCCCCACGCAGGTAAACATGATCGCACCGGCCTTGCGCTGGATCGGCCACCATGTCATCGAAAACGAAACCAGCAGCGCCCCGATCGCCGGTGCCGCCCGCAAAAGCCCCAGCCCTCGGGGTCCGGCGTGCAGAATGTCCTGCGCAAAGATCGGCATCAGCGACACCGCCCCGCCCAGCAGCACGGCAAACAGATCCAGCGAGATCGACCCCAGCAGGATCGGCGTCCTCGCCACGTAGTGAAACCCCGCCAGAATGACCTCCATCGAGGTCGCCCGGTGCTCCATGCGCCCCGGCCGCACCGACAGCGAGGCCACCAGCACCAGAAACCACAACAGCGATACCAGCGTAAAGAGATACACCGCCGCTGCTCCGGCGACGCGATGGTGTATTGGCAGCGTGAACAGCACGCCGCCCAGCGCCGGCCCGGTAATGTTTGCGATCTGGAAGATCGTCGCTCCCCACGTGACCGCGTTCACAAAGTGTTCCGTTGGCACGAGATGGGGAATGAGCGCCGAACTCGCCGGTCCGCTGAACGACCGCCCCGCGCCGATAAAGAACAGCACTGCGTAGATCGGCCAAACCGTCCGTAAACCGTGCCAGGCAAAGGAAAATAGCGTAAGCGTGCACACGCACTGCAGCGAGTAGCACACCATGATCACTTGCCGCCGGTCGAAGCGGTCCGCCACATGACCTGAGGGCAGGATGAACAGAAGCCCGGGCAGAAATAGGGCCAGGCCCGTGTAGCCCAGGTCAATGGGCTTGTGGGTCATTTGGTACACCTGCCACGCCACAGCAAGCGATTGCGCCTCCGCCCCTATGATGGCCATGATGCGTGCCAACTGGTAACGACGGAAATCGCTGGAAAGAAACGCGGCTGCGGCTTTGCTTGGGGGACGATCAGGCATGCCTCCTTTGTTTATACCGTTCCCCGTCGCTGCTTGTCAGGTAACCGTTGCCTTTTACCAATCTCCGCTTTTCCGTAATCTGGAGCATGGACCTCCCCGGCGAGAACATTTCCGACGAGAGCCTTTCCCCAAAGCAGATCGAGCCACAGCCGAATGAGCTGGACCTGCCGGGCACGGTCATCCCCGTCGAGATTATCCAGGAGCAGCTCCCTCCGCCCGACACCCCCGGTCTCGGTTCCCCCGGCCGCCGTCGCCGCCGTCTGCCTCTTCCTCTGCGGAGTCTTCGCCTTCCTCGACCTCTATGTCACGCAGCCGCTGCTCCCCCTCTTCACGCGCCTCTTTCACGCCTCAAAATCGGTCGCTAGCCTCACCGTGAGCACCGCCACCCTCGGCGTCGCCATCTCCGCGCCCATCCTGGGAGCCCTCGCCGAGCGGCTCAGCCGAAAGCGCGTCATTGTCACTTCGATCATCGCCCTCTCCATCCCCACGCTCCTCGCAGCCACCTCGCCCAGCCTGCGCGCCCTCGATGCCTGGCGCTTTCTCCAGGGACTCATCCTGCCCGGAATCTTCGCCATCGCCATCACCTACATCGGTGAGGAATGGGACCACCACGCCGTCCCCATCGTCATGAGCATCTACGTCAGCGGCACCGCTCTGGGCGGATTCCTCGGCCGCATCACCGCCGGCCTTGTCGCCGAGCATTTCAACTGGCGCTGGTCCTTTGTGACGCTGACCGCCTACACGTTGCTCGGAGCTGCATTGGTAGGCCGCTGGCTTCCAGCCGAAACCCGCCCAATGCCCTCCGGGCCGCGTCCAGCCCTTTTCGCCTAGTTGGGATCCATGCTGGCCCACTTCCGCAATCCGAGGCTGCTCGCCACCTTCGCCGTTGGCTTCGGAATGCTCTTCACCCTGGTCGGCTCTTTCACCTTCATCACCTTCTACCTGGCCGACCC
>Ga0210390_10005644_pt1 | contig 10479 bp, 6 predicted proteins | sample IncBWH11OmetaG_FD_161050 | JGI IMG/M metagenome (GOLD analysis project Ga0210390, IMG submission 161050) | Forest soil microbial communities from Barre Woods Harvard Forest LTER site, Petersham, Massachusetts, United States - Inc-BW-H-11-O ... | reverse complement strand
TCTCCACTGCTCCAATCGTTTAAGATAGGGCTGGTTCATGACCGAAAAGCGAACAACATCGGCTGGTATCAAAGAGATCGCTGCGGCGCTCAAGGTTTCGATCGGGACTGTCGACCGTGCGCTACACGCGAGGTCGGGGGTGAGCCCAAAGACGCGCGCGCAAGTTCTAAAGATGGCCGAGAAACTTAACTATCGGCCTAACATTGCCGCACGCAGTTTGAAACTCAACCGCAGGCTTCAGATCGCCATCTACCTTCCGCAACAGATAGCCTCTTTCTTTGCTCCACTGCGCGCAGGTATAAGCACGGCGACTGTGGCGGCGCACGGCGTAAACGTGGATCTCGATTTCCGGACCTACCCCAGTTTAGGAGATGGGGACTCGGAGTTGATGCAGATTGATCTGGCCCGCAACTACGATGGAATCATTATCACTCCCGGTGACCCGGCCCGCATTGACCCCATCATCCGCCGCCTGACTCAGCAAGGGACTGCTGTGGTGTGCGTAGCCAGCGATGCGCCTCGGACTGATCGACTCGCAGGAATCTCCATAGATGCCGGCACCAGCGGAGGCATTGCTGCTGAACTACTGGGAAAGATAGTCAAGGAGAAAGGTACCGTCGCAATCCTTACCGGGCAGCTGGGAACACAGGATCACGCAGAGAAATTGCGTGGGTTCGCCGCCACGCTGGCCACATTTGCGCCCCATCTTTCCTTACTACCGGCAATCGAGAGCCACGAGCACCCCGAGGAGGCCTATCAAACTACTTTGGTGCTGCTGAGCCGCAAGCCGTGCCCGGCTGGAATATACATCAGCACAGCCAACAGCCTCCCCGTCCTTCGCGCGCTCGAGGAGCAAAAGCTGTTGGGCAAAGTCGAGTTGATCACCACTGATCTTTTTCCGGAGTTGGTTCCGTTTATCGAATCCGGAAAAATCTCCGCAACCCTCTATCAACGGCCATTTACCCAGGGAAAAGTTGCGATCGAGATGCTAACAAAATACCTGTTGGACGGTATAAAACCCCCGCCTGTTACCCGGTTGGCGCCACATATCGTCCTGCGCAGTAATCTTCCTCTCTTTCTCGACCGGCTCGTACCAGAAAGCGAAAACGAAGAGGACGATCGATAACGCGGGCAGAATGACCGGCTGCGCTCAAGAAGACATCGGTGATTCCGATTCTCGGCCCTCTTCTACTTCCAGGACGCTTCTATCGCTTCGAGGGTGCGCCCTTTCGTTTCTGGGACCCACTTAGCCACCATGGCAAAGCCTGCCACGCAAATTACAGCGTACAGCCAGAAGATTTTGGCAGAGCCCAGTTGTCGATTCAGCGTGGGAAACGTGTAGGTCAACGCGAAACAGGCAGTCCACAAAAACACCGTGGCAATCGACATTCCCGCGGAACGAATTCGGTTGGGGAAAATCTCTGATAGCAATACCCACGTGACCGGCGCCAGCGTCACGGCATAACAGGCAATCGCACCCGCAATCAAGAGCAACATAACGAATCCATGCACCTGAAGGTAGTATGCAGATCCGACGCCCACATAGAGGATAGCGAGACCAGCATAGCCCATAAGCATCAGGGCGCGCCTGCCCAGCCGGTCAACCGTGTTGATGGCTATTATGGTGAACACCAGGTTCACGAGACCAGTCACCAGGATGTCGAATAGCATGCTGGAGAGGTTGAATCCTGCGGCCGTGAAAACCTCCTGTGCGTAATTGAAGATCACGTTGATACCACACCACTGTTGCAGAACCGCAAGTCCGATACCCAGCAATAACGGCCGTGAATTGCGGCGATGGAACAGCTCGCGCATCTCCGACTCTGGTGCTCTCTGGGTGAGTGTCTGCTCGATTTCTGCGAACACGCGAGCACTATAGGCGTCGCCTCCGATGCGGGCCAGGATACGTTCGGAACGAACACGTAATCCTTTTTTGGCCAGCCATCGCGGACTCTCGGGCGCGATGAACATCGCCAGCAGGAACAGACTCGCGGGAATCGCAGTGACTCCAAACATCCACCGCCAGCCGAGCTGGCCGTTCCATGAATTGCGTATCTGTAACCAGGTTGCGCCGGGGGGAACCGGTCTGCCGATCAACCAGTTCGTCGCCTGTGCCATCGCCATACCGATGACAATGGCCAATTGATTTGTAGCTACCAACTTGCCCCGCAACTCTGCCGGAGCGGCCTCGGCTATATACATTGGGGAGAGGCCAGATGCGATCCCTATGCCCACCCCGCCCGCAATACGCCAAAGCACGAACGCTGTAAAACTGTCCGCCAGGCCGGTGCCCAGGGAAGAAAGTGCAAATGCGAAGCCGGCGAAGAGGAGCATCCGCCTGCGGCCAAAACGATCGCTCAGAGCTCCCGCAGCCACGCTCCCGAGCAAACATCCCACCAGGGCGCAACTCATCGCCCAGCCTTGGCGTGCCGGATCATGAATCTGGAAGTAGGGCTCGTAGAAGGCTTTTGCCCCGCCAATCACTACCCAGTCATAACCGAACAACAAGCCGCCAAGCGCGGCGGCCAGCGAGATACTCCAGAGATAGGTCCGGTTGAATAACTGGGTGCTGCCTGGTGCGGCGGGAGGCGCGACATTGACTGGCATCATGGGATGAAACTCACCTCGCCAGCCGCAAGCGCCAGTTCGTTCAGCAACCGGGTCGTACGGTCCTCAGGCATGCTTTTCGAGCTGTACGGCGCTGTAGTCTGATTTGGGATCTAACCAACCCGCCGATGAGTCAGAATCCTTGAACCGCTTCAAGCCGGCGTGCAAAATAGCCTCATCGGGAACCTTGACCAACGGAGTGTATCGAGGGTGATGCGACTCCATGTAAGGATTGTTCCGGGCTGCGTTGTAGCAGCAGATCATCGACCAGCGTGGTTTGTCGGAGGTGTTCTGGTCAGAACGGTGCAGTAGGTTCGCGTGGAAAAAGAGGGTGTCGCCCGGTTCCATTTCCACATAAGCGACGTCCAGGCGCTCGAGAATCCTGTCCACCCGCTCCTGATCTGCTCCGGCCTGGTCGCCTTTGAGCGTATGCTCGATTCGGCCAAGATGGTGCGAACCTCGAACCACCTGCAGACAGCCATTCTCCCTTGTGGCTCGGTCGACTGCGATGAATGCGCTGGTAAGCAGCGGAAAGAGCACTCCATTCTGATACCAGTAGCCATAGTCCTGATGCCATGCCCAGGAACCGCCGACCCTTGCATCTTTCATGATCATTTTGGAGTGGTAGTGGTACACCTCACCGCCAAGCAGTTTCTCGGCGCACGACACCAGTGACTCGCTGCGCGCAATCATCCCGTAGATTGTATCGGTCGGGTGATTCCACAGGGAAAGGCGGACCTTTCCTCCTTCTCCGTCTGCCCTGGCATAAGAGTTTTGGTCCAGAATGCGATCCTGGCGCGCAGCATTACCGAGCAGCCCGATCTCTTCCGGGCTCAGCATGCCCTTTATTAATACGTAGCCGTCCTCGTTATAACTGCCACGTTTCTCGTCCGTTAGTGCGTCTTTCTGCATGGCGCTACTCCTCCCGGATTGCCCGCTCCCCTCGGCTGGGCGGCTGTCGTGTTCGTTAACGCTATTACGCTAAAGTCAGCACTGTCAAGATCCATAATCGACCACTCATCACTTGCTCGAATGGGCTCTGGCAATGCTGCTGGTATTGCCTCACGAACAGATTGGGAAGCCTCCAATAGGCAGTCTGAGACGCGCTCCCATCCTTCTTGCCTCGGAGCAGATCCCACGAGCAAAAGCCTGAAAGGCGGCGATGCGCCACCTGTCTGCTTCCGGTGACCTTAACGCGATTATCCTTGACAGACCTCAAAAACGATGCCTATAGTTGCGATTTGTCAATATCTAAAGGCATTTCCGTTTTCGGGTATCGTACACGGGGATACAAAACAGAGCACCAGAAAACCTCGTTCGAGTTTTGTCATTCAGGAGGATTTGGCACCATGAGCACATTGCAGAACAAAAGCTGGGCGAGGATACTTCTGGTCGTCTGCGCGTTGATTTTGGGCACATCCGCCGGAATCGCGCAGGTGGATACGGGCACAATTCTGGGAACGGTAAAGGATCAAACAGGTGCGGTCATCCCTGATGCGAAGGTAACCATTGTCAACCAGGGAACGGGAGAGAGCGTCGCCACTACAACCCGGTCAGACGGCACCTACATCGTGACGCCACTTAAGATCGGCAGCTATCGAATCACGGTCGAAGTTGCCGGCTTTAAAAAGGAGGAGAATGCCGCATTCGACCTCAATATCCAACAACAGGCGATGGTAGATTTCGCTTTGCAGACTGGAGCCACCAGCGAAACAGTACAGGTAACCTCACAGGCTGAGCTGCTGCAGACTCAAAGCGCTGTCGTCGGGCAGGTTATCGGATCAAAAACGGTTGAGGCCATGCCGCTCAACGGCCGCGACTGGACCATGCTGGCAACGCTTACGCCTGGAGTGACGCAACCGCAGCAAGGGGCTCGGGCCGGCAACCAGTTTGCCGCGAACGGTACCCGCCCCGCACAGAATGACTACCTTCTCGATGGCATAGATAACAACAGCAACGACGTGGACTTTCTGAGCGGCGAGGCCGACGTGGTAAAGCCTCCGGTCGACGCCATATCGGAGTTCAACATTCAGACGAACAACTTTAGTGCTGAATTCGGACGCGCCGGCGGCGCGATCGTGAATGCCACTATTAAATCCGGCACCAACGGCTTTCACGGCGTGGTATGGGAGTTTTTCCGCAATGATGCGCTCGACGCCAATGCCTATTTTTCAGACCCGGCAACGCAACGGAAGCCGGAACTGCGGCAGAACCAGTTCGGCGCAGTCGCCGGCGGCCGCATTATCAAGGACAAGACCTTCTGGTTCGCGGACTACGAAGGCACGCGAATCAACCAGGGAGCGCTGCAGAGTGGTATCTGGGTGCCTACGACACCGGAGGTAGGCAGCGGCTACACCAACTTCGCCGATTTGTTGAACGCAACGGGAAACTTCCAACGCACAGACGCACTGGGACGTTCTTTCAGCAATGGACAGATTTTTGATCCGGCCACGACGCGCTCGGTGACCGCGGGGCAAGTGGATCCTGTAACTGGAATCATGGCCACCACCAATGGTTATGTCAGGGAAGCCTTTCCGAACAATCAACTCCCCGTCGGCCGCCTGGATCCCAATGCCATCAAGCTTCTCAAACTCTTTCCGGCACAAAACCTGAGCGGCGTGGAAAACAACTATCAGACGACCACCGTCAATACCACCGTTCAAAGTACCTTTGACGTACGCATCGACCAGCATTTCAACGAAAAGAACCAAATGTTCGGACGCTACAGCTACATTAACAGTACGCAACAGGTGCCCCCGCCATTTCCCGGAGTCGCCGATGGCGGCAGCTATAGTGACGGCACACAGAAATGGGATGTGTACGGCGTGGCAGTTAGCTACACTCACGTTTTCACGCCAACCCTTATCAACGAGGTACGTTTCGGGTATGGCCAGGAACACACGACCCGCACACCGACGACCGCCGATACCTTGGGCATTCCAGCGCAATTCGGAATTGGTGGCGTGCCCCAGTTTGCCGGCAACGGCGGACTTCCCAATCTGAGTTTGGGCCAATTCCACAACCTTGGTGGCTCCGAGTGGCTGCCTGGGGACCGCTACAGCGATACTACGCAGCTTACCGAGAATCTGACCAAAGTCTACAAATCGCACACCTTCAAAGGTGGCGTTGAGTTTCAATATTTGTACTTCCCTTGGCTTGCGCCGCCGGAATCAAAGGGGGCCTTCGACTTTGACGGCAGGTATGCTTCAATTCCGAACCAAACCGATAAACTTGCTGGTACCGCCCAATTTCTGCTCACGCCAATAGCAGCGACGGTTGCCAATGGAGTCAACTTCTCCGGCGGATCGGACCAGGTGGCAGCGTCAAACTACGGTTATCTGCATAGCAACCGCAACTACTACGGAGTTTATTTCCAGGATGATTGGAAGGCAACGCCTCGCCTGACACTGAATATGGGCTTGCGCTGGGAATACTTCGGGCAGGTGGGTGACACCAATGGCGCCCAAGCCAACTTCGTACCCGGAATTCCAGGCTCCACTGCGCAATTCATCATGACTTCAGCGAACAAGACCAAGACGCCGCTCTCCACCAGTTTCACCCAGGACTTGGCGAAGGACGGTATTCAATTGGTCTATACGAATCAATACGGCAGTGGCCTTGGCATATCGCAGAAGGGCAATTTTGGCCCGAGATTTGGAGTGTCGTACCAGGTTACCCAGAAACTCGTTGCTCGCGTGGGCTATGGGATCTTCTACGGGGCATTCGAAAACAGGGGCGGCGATCCCAGTCTTGGTTACAACTACCCCTTTGAATATGTACTGCAGTTTCAAGACTCGTCCAACGGAGGAGTCGGCAGCGTAACACCCACAATCTTCCCCAATGGCTCGTATGGCACACTGGAGAACGGCCTCCAGGGAATCAGCCTTACTCCAGCGAGCGTAAGCGGCAATGGACTGCAATTTCGCGGTGTGCAACTACATTACCAGACGCCCTACACCCAAGGATTCAACCTGACCATGCAATATGCGTTGACTGCCGCGGACTCAATCCAGGCGGGCTACGTTGGTTCCGTTGGCCGCCATATTGAAGCCTTTCCCGGCACCAACAACCCATCGCAGATTCTGCCTCCCGGCACGCCCATCACTCCCTACCTCGCGTTTCCTGATTTTGCCAACGGTGCTTCTTACGACACCACCGCAGGGTCGAGCAGCTACAACTCTCTGCAGACCAAGTACGAACGCCGTTTCAGCCATGGCCTCAACCTGCTAACGGGCTACACCTGGGCCAGGACGTTGACGGACGCGGGAGACTTATTGAGTGATGGTGGTGTCGGCGGTTACCGCGCTCCACAAATCACAGGGATCTCATATGACCGGGGTTTGGCGTCCTTCAATATTAATCATTCGTTTGTGGCTAGCGGCACCTACGAACTACCGATTGGCTCGGGCAAAGCCTTCCTGAGCGATCTTCACGGACCTGCTCAGTTGTTGCTTGGAGGCTGGTTAGCCAATGGGATCCTGACGCTCAACAGTGGTCCTCCACAATATATTCCTTGCCAAATCACAACCACAGCCACTACGGGTACTTGCTATGCCGTCGTCAACCCCGGTGTCAGCAAGTATCGTTCCGGTGGACCCGCGCACTACTACAACCCCGCAGCCTTCACCGATCCGCCGGTGGCGACGACCATCGGCAACAGTAATCTTGCTCCACTCGGCGGATCGAACACCCAGCTCAACGGTCCGGGCTATCGTGATCTTGATTTTTCGATCTTCAAGGAATTTGGAATCACGGAGACGACACGCTTGCAGTTCCGGGCCGAGGCCTTCAACTTGACCAATACTCCCAGCTTTAACTTGCCGACAAACACAAATTTCCAGGACACGGCGAATTTTGGTCAATCGACTACCACTCGCAACAGTGGCCTTAACACTGGTAACCAGCGCCAACTTCAATTCGCTTTGAAGTACTACTGGTGATTACTTTGGCCTCCACCGGGCAGTGATGATGATTACGGCTGCCCGGCCCTTTTTACGAGCCCTTTTCTCTGCGAACCACGATCAGTGTGTAAGGTTTATACTCGTGCGGATGTGGCAAAAGGCTCCAGGTTCGTGGCGTGCGATTGGGGTTGTGTCTTTGGTCATTCACCTCGCCACCATGGGGGCTCTTGCTTTCCAATCCGACCCCAGTTCTGCCAGCGGTACGTATCACCCTCCCATGCCCTCGTCTAAACCGGCGGTTATGGAACCTCGTCTTCAGGCGGCGGAGAAAGCCCTGCTCGAAGCAGCAAAGCAAAACCCCACCGACTTTGATGCGCAGCAACGGCTGGGTGAATTCTATCTGCAGCAGAACCGCTTGCCTGACGGCATCCTCTATCTTGAAAAAGCTCAGCGGCTCAATCCGCAGGACTACAATTCCGGTTACGATTTGTCACTCGCCTATCTCAATTCTGCCGACACCGTGAAAGCCTCGACGCAACTTCACCGCATGATCGCCCAACACGAGACCGCAGAGCTCGATAATCTGCTCGCGGAAGTGGATGAGAGGTCCGGCGATTACAAGAGCGCTGCCACGGAATACCATCGCGCGGCTGAACTGGACCCGAGCGAGGAGAACATCTTCGATCTCGCCTCTTTTCTGCTGCAGCATAAGAATTACGAGGGGTTCCTTGCGAACGCACTTACTTTCTTTCGCTACGGAGTCGAAAAGTATCCTCGATCTGCGAAGCTGATGGTTGGATTAGGGGTAACTTTGTACGCAGAAAGCAAGTACGATGATGCTGTCGAAACCCTTTGCGCAGCAGTAGATCTTGATCCAGCGGATCCAAAGCCCTTTCAGTTCCTGGGCAAAGTCAGCAGGGTTTCCCCGGCGCTCATACCCGACATCCGCAAGCGCCTGGAAAAGTTTGTTCAACTCTACCCCAATAACGGACCGGCGATCTACTATTACGCCATGAGTCTGTGGCAGCGTTCCAATGCAGAACCAGCCGCCGATTTGGATTTGGGCAAGATAGAGGTTCTGCTTAAGCAATCGATCGCAGCAGACCCGGATTTCTATGAGGCTCACTATCAGCTCGGCATCCTCTATCAGGACCAACTGAAATACCCGGATGCTATTCAGGAGTTCAATAAGACGGTCCGGCTCCGCCCCGATTTCAATCGTGCGCATTATCGCCTGGTCCTCTTGTACAACCGCACTAACCAGAAGCAGCTAGCCGATGAGCATCTGACAATACTCAAGCAGATAAAGCAGGAGGACGCAGAAGGGGAAGAAGTAGACCACAACACAGAAACTACCCAGGCAGAGCAAACCGTAGAGACAAGGCACTAGTCTCCGGGAGGATGGCAGGCAAATGGACCCCTTTAGTACACAGAACGATCGCAGGCGTGAGAAGTTTTCCGGGCTCTCTCGCGTTAGTGATTTGGGATCTTCCCGAGGTATCGAGCACGCGATCTCGTGGAACCGGCGCGAATTTCTTCGCACCGCCACTGGAGTCACCGCTGCGGGTATGCTGTCGGCCTTCTCCCCTCTGCGTGCTATGGCCATGCGAAAAGGTCAGAAGGCAGTCGTCGTTACGTTTGGAGGAGGTACACGAGATGAAGAGACCTTCATGCCCGATGGGCAAGAGAATATTCCGCATCTCTTGAACGACTTTATTCCGCAGGGTACGTTTTTCACCCAGGTAGTGAATCGAGGGATTCTCGGTCACTATGTTGCGACCGCAAGCCTGGTCACAGGTGTCTACGAAACCTTTAATAACTTTGCTGCAGTTGCACCGGACAATCCGACAGTATTCGAATATTTTCGCAAGAGCCTTGGTCGCCCGGCATCGGATGCATGGGTCGTAGCTCCCAGCAATGGCTTCGGCCTTATTGGCGAGAGCAGCCACTACTCCCACGGACCTGGCCAGGGTGCCGGCGTAATTCTGCCCAAGCGTTTGTTGGCGGCGGCGATACCGGCAAATAACTCCTCCGGCTACGACCATCTGTTACGCGACAACTATGAGAGCCCAGTCTATGCTCCGGCGTTGGGAGTGAGCGACGAGCAACTGCACCAGATGGCACAGATGCTGAAACTCTCCGTGGCGGATTTTGCCGCCCACGCTCGTAGTCTCCGTAGCCCAGACGAACTCTCCGTCTATGTTGCCAGGCAACTCATGCACCAGCTCGCACCTAGCCTGCTATGGATCACGCTTCACGATATTGATGTTGCTCATGCGGGCACCTATTCGCTTTACATCGATGCTATACAGCGCTCGGACCGGCTATGCGGCGAGATTTGGCAGATGATTCAAAGCGAGCCTGAATACGCCGGGAAGACCACCATGTTCATCCTGCCGGACTTCGGCCGCGACTCTGACACAGCATCCGGCGGCAATGGCTTTCAGCATCACCGCACAGGCGATGCGTTTTCCAGAACCACATGGATGATGGTGAGAGGCGCCGGGGTCAGGGAAAATTTGGTCGTCGATCGTCCCGTGGAGTCGACCGACCTCGTTCCCACACTGGGATCCCTCTTCGGCTTTTCGCCTGAATTCTCGCATGGCAAAGTCCTGCCGGAGGTGCTGTAGCGCATGCTTATCCGCCAGGTCCATGCCGAACAGTTCCAAAGCTACCCTCCTCAGGCGAAACAGATCGCGACCGGTCATATCGGGTTGCTGCAGCAGCTTCCGCTGGCTTTCCTGCCGCTGCTCCTGCGAGAGGTCATCGTCTACGACTGGAAATTTCCGGCAGAGCGCGATGAAATCGACCGGCAGTTCCACTATCTCGAAAGTTTGACAGCAGTCCAGCTGTCAAGCGCTATGAGTTCATTTGCAAAGTTGAAGATGTCTCCGGAACTCGAATCCATGGACTGGATAGGAGCTCCATCACGCTTCTCAGAGAAGTTGTCAGCAAATCTCTGGGCGACTCA
>Ga0210390_10005643_pt1 | contig 10480 bp, 9 predicted proteins | sample IncBWH11OmetaG_FD_161050 | JGI IMG/M metagenome (GOLD analysis project Ga0210390, IMG submission 161050) | Forest soil microbial communities from Barre Woods Harvard Forest LTER site, Petersham, Massachusetts, United States - Inc-BW-H-11-O ... | reverse complement strand
CGCTGTTGCGAGCCACGGTCGCTACGGCGTTCAGCTCGGCCCGACAGTCGCGGCACCACGAGGCGAAGAAGTTGACGATGACCGGCGTGCCACGGAACGCGGAAAGTGACACTGCGTCGCCTCCATTGAGCGCCGGCAAGGAGAACGCTGGGGCGACCGTGCCTGGTTTGAGCGTCGGCGGCGGCGGCGACTCGAGCGCCGACGAGCTCGGGGTCGAAGGCTGCGACGGCCCGCGGACAACCACGAACACGATGAAGCCGACGAGACCGATGGCCGTTAGCACGGTCACCCATTTGAAGACGCGGTCCTTGGATCCCGGCCGCCGCTCGGCCAGCCGGGACGGTCGTCGATCGAGCTGTTGGTCCTGCGTCGACCCCCCAGGATCCACTCTGCTCACGCTAGCCAGGGCAACCTTTTCCGGCCGGTCGAGCCGAGCTCCGACATCTCACCATTCAGCCTGCCGATTCGACGGATCGACCTCCTCGCGCTCGCGCAGGCGGGCAGCACGCTGTTCGGGTTCCTCGTGAATGAGGTGCCACCAGGCTGCGAGGGCTATTGCCACAAAGGCGGGCCATTCGAAGGTATAGAACCAACTGAGAGTGTTGCCGCCGAGTGCTCGTTCGGCCTGCCACCATGTCGCCGCCGCGCAGCCCGCCACCACGAGCAAAAGCTCGAAGTGCAGGAGCACAGCTCGGGGGGCGAGCCAACGGCGCCTCACATGAGCATCGTAAGACCGGCCGGCACTGTCTTCTCGGCGTGTCGAGCATCCCTCCAGGCGCATCTTGCCGTCCTCCAGTTGCCATGACGCGCCGCGTCTGCGGAAGGGGTCACGATCCCGGCCGGTAGGCCTCTTTGGCGGGTGTGAGGTCGAAGTACTCGCGCCAGGCGCGGATGCGGCCGTCGTGGATCTCGAACACGCCGGCAATGGGAAGGGTGACGGGGTGGCCGTTGAGCACGATGCTGTCGGTGCGCTCATTCATGACGACATCGGCCGTCGCGATCTGGTGGTGTACCTCGAGGCGACCCGGCTGCACGTCCTCGAAACCCCGGACCCATTCGGCGATCGCCTCCTTCCCGACGATCGGGCTGAGCGGCATGGAGTGGTACACCGCGTCCTCGGTGAAGCAGCCGATGATGAAGTCGGAGTCACGTTGTTCCCACGCCGCGATGAACTCACGGACGAGCTGATTGTTGGCAGCCGCGGTTTCGTCCGGCGTCATCGGGGGCGACTCTAGTTAGGGGCCGTCCGCCTCAGGCCATCTCGGCGAGGATCTCGCGGCACCGTTCGGCGTCTCCGGCCAACTTGGCCTGGAAGGCCTCCATCCGGGCCAGCTTGTCGGTGAGCTGCTTCGCCAGCGACTCGTTCAGTTCGGCCGCCTCCTGGAGCATCGCTTTCTGCACGGCGCGGGCCTTCTTGGTGGTGTCGCCCTTGTTGGCGCGGTAGGTCGCCTTGACCTCATCGAGGCGGGTCTCGAGCGTGAGGAACTCGCGGATCTCGTCGAGATTCATGCCGAGGACCTCGCGCAGCTCCAATATGCGCTCGAGGTGGGCCAGGTCGTCGAGCGTGTAGCGGCGCTCGCCGCCCGCCGTGTAGAGCGACGGCGTGAGCAAGCCGAGCTCCTCGTAGTAGCGCAGCGTGCGCGCCGAGACGCCGGCCCTCGTGGCGGCGTCGCTGATGCGGATGCCGGCCTCGGTGGCGTCACTTGCCGGATCGGCTCTCTTGGACTCTTCGGTCACAGGCATGTCAATCCACCAACAACGGTTCTGTCTCGGCCACCGCCTCCTGGGCGGGCACCCGTTCGTACTCCGATTCTGGCGTGTCCACCAACGCGGACGGGGTACCCGGTTCCTCGTAGTGGTACTTGCCGCCCCGGAGCATCGAGGCGAATGCGCCGAGCAGGCACACGGCCGCCGCGAAGGCGAATGCTTCGGTCAGCCCGTCGGAGAAGGCGGGCGAGATGAGGTGCGGGAAGAACTGATGGCTGGTCAGGTAGGCCGCCGTGGCGTGGGGAAGGTGTGAGAGCGTGGCCGGGCCGAGCAGCGTCTGCATCGGGTTGTAGCCGAGGAAGGCGGCAAACAGGCTTCCGACGGGGGGCAGGTGCGAGACCCGGGCCGCCACGGCCGGGCTCACGCCCTGGGCGGTGAGGCCGTGGAAGAGCGCTGACGGCAGGGTCGAGGCGAGCCCGAGGATCATGAGCGAAAAGAAGATGCCGATGGAGAGCACCTGCGCCGACGAGTTGAACGTGCCGGCCATGCCAGCGCCGGCCCCGCGCTGGGAGGCAGGAAGGCTGTTCATGATGCCGGTCTGGTTCGGTGCGATGAACATGCCCATTCCCACCGAGTTGAGGAAGATCAACGCCGCGAAGGCGGCGTACGAGAAATTCACCGGTAGCTCGATCAGTGCGATGAACGTCAGGGCGACGAGGACCAGCCCACCGGTGGCAAACGGCCGCGCGCCGTAACGGTCGGCCAGGACGCCGGAAATAGGTCCGGCCAAGAGCAAGCCAACGGTCAACGGGACCATGTAGATGCCTGCCCAAAGTGGAGTCTGCTCGAAGCTGTAGCCGTGCAGCGGAAGCCAGATCCCCTGCAGCCAGATGATCAGCATGAACATCAGGCCGCCGCGGCTGAGCGACGCCATGAAGCTGGCCGCGTTCCCCGCCGAGAAGGCTCGGATGCGGAACAGCGTGAGGCGGAACATCGGATGGGCAACCTTCGTTTCGATGATCCCGAACGCGATCAGGATGGCGATGCCGCCGAAGATCTCCGCCATGACCCATGGGCTTGTCCAGCCCATGGTGTGCCCGCCGTACGGGAGTAGTCCGTAGGTGATGCCGACGAGGACGAGGATCAGCCCGGCGGCGAAGGTGAGGTTGCCGAGCCAGTCGATGGCGCTGGGCGTCCGGACGCCGCGCTCCTGGAGCTTGAGGTAGGCCCACAAGGTGCCGAGCACTCCGACGGGAACCGAGACGAGAAAGACCAGGCGCCATTCCACCGGCGCCAGCAGTCCGCCGAGAACCAACCCGATGAACGAGCCGGCCACCGCAGCGACGTTGTTGATCCCGAGCCCGAGGCCACGCTGATCCGCCGGGAACGCGTCCGTGATGATCGCCGACGAGTTGGCGAAGAGCATGGCGCCGCCGACTCCCTGGCCGATGCGCATGGCGATGAGCCAGATGGCCCCGGCCGACCCGGTCAGGGGAGTCAGCGCCAAGAGGATGGAGAAGACGCTGAAGACGGCGAAGCCGAGGTTGAAGATCTTGACCCGGCCGAACATGTCGCCGACCCGGCCGAGGGTGACGACGAGCACGGCCAGCACGACCATGAAACCCATCAGCATCCAGAGCATGTAGCCGGTGTTGCCGGGTGTCAGGGGATTGAGATGGATGCCGCGGAAGATGGCGGGCAACGAGATCAGCACGATCGACTGGTTGATGAACACCATGAGCGTGCCGAGGGTCACTGTCGATAAGGCGATCCAGCGGTACGAGGAGGGCTCGGTGGCGTGAACGGAGCCGTTCGAGCCGTTGGCCGCAGTGGGGCCGTTGGAGACGCGTGGGCTCGGGGTGGCGGAGGGGAGGCGGGCCATGTCTCGCAAAAGTTTAACGTTGACGTGAGAGTCATGAATCGCGGGGGGTGTTCGCGCAAAAAAACGGGGGGCCAGGGGGGGCATCCAGCCCGATTCTGGGGTGCAGGCTTGCCACGGTCACTGGCGGCTGACCCATGAGCACCACTTACGCGATGCGTAGGAGTACCAATTAGGGAGAACGGTCCTACCATCCGCGACCGCCACGGTTGGCAGTGGCAGGCTGAGAGTGCCAAGAAAATGGACAGGGACCGGGCTGTGACCCGGTCCCTGAACCCACGCACCCATAGCTCAACAGGAAAGAGCGACCCTCCCGTAAAGGTCATGACGCTGGTTCGAGTCCAGCTGGGTGCGCGAACCTTGATCTTGCCGCGTTCTAGGCGGCGCTTGCACCTCGCCTCTTTGCCCAGCGCGCCAACGCTGCCTGGCTGGCGTCTTTGCTCCGCTGCTCGGGGGTCATCCGTGCAGCACGCTGCTTCCCTCCGCGTCGTCCTCGTTCCGCCCGCTCTTGAGGGGAAATGAGCGGACCCCGCCTGGTCTGCTTCTGTGCCATGTGTCTCCTCGCTTGGGGGTGCCGATGCCGACACACCGGCACGGCAGGGCAATCTACCTGGCAATTCGCGTAGTCTGGTGGATACTCTCAACCCGCGCGTGAGGGTTCTGAGGGGTTTGCGGCCCGCGTCAGGGGTGCGGGCTGGCCCACGTCCTCTTCGGCGGCAATTGTTACCGCCAATTGTCCTCTGACCAGGGCGAACGCCCGTTCGCTTGTCACAACCCCCTGCAAAAATGGGGGTATGAGCACGGTTGCAAGGACCACCATCGCCAACCTCAGCCGAGAGATCGTCACCGAGGCTGATGCCTACCTCCACCTTGAGGGTCTGCGCTGGGGCGACGTGCCCCGCTGCGCCCACTGTGAGAGCACCGAGGTCCACCTGATCCCGCCCGCCAACGGGGTCAGCCGCAAGACGGCCGCGGGCACCATGAGCGAGCGCCGGGTGTGGCGCTGCCACTCCTGCCGCAAGCAGTTCTCCGTGCTGACCGGGACGATCATGCACGCGACCAAAATCCCCGTGCGCACCTGGGTCCTGGTCATCTTCGACATGTGCTGCGCGAAGAACGGGATCAGCGCCCGCGAGGTCGAGCGCAAGTACGGGGTCTGCGCCCGCACGGCCTGGCACATGCTCCACCGCATCCGCTCGGCCATGGGGTCGGACAACAAGTTCGTTGCCTCCATGCGGGGCGTGATCGTGGCCGACGAGACCTGGATCGGCGGCGACCCGGAGCGCATGAACCACCAGACCGCCAAGCGGCTGATTCGGCGGCGCATGGACGGCATGGGCGGCGGGACGGCCAAGACTCCCGTGCTCTCGCTGGTGAACATGGCAACCGGTGAGGTCCGTTCCTGCGTCGTCAACCGCGTCACTGGTGCCACGCTGCGCAAGGCGATCAGCGAGCAGGTGGACATGGCGAACAGCACACTGTTCACCGACTCCGCGTCCTACTACAGGCAGCTCGGGAAAGAGTTCTACGCTCACCAGGCGGTCGATCACTCCGCTGGCGAGTACGTGCGCGGCAAGGTCAGCACGAACATGGCCGAAGGGTTCTTCTCGCAGCTCAAGCGGAGCATCGACGGCACCCACCACCACGTCAGCCCTAAGCACCTGCCCCGCTACCTCGGTGAGTTCGACTTTCGATACTCGACCTGCAAGATGAGCGACTACGGGCGGATGCGCACGTTGGCCGGTCGCATGGAGGGTCGGTTGAGCTATGGACGATTGATCGGCGACCACTACCGTCACCCGTTCAGCGGGGTCGAAATCGCCCCGGGGCAACGCACCTAACGACGCACATGTAGTTACACTCGTGGAGTTGAACTATTGCGTGGGCGTTGATCAAGTGGCCCTGCGGGACTGGTCGATCTGTCCGTATGGCACACTCTCGCCATGACCATTGGGCCGGGCCAGCCCGTCGTACCTCAGATTCGGACCCCCGAAGACATGACGGCTGGCGCTTATGCCAATGGCGTCAGCGTCTGGTTCTCGCCGACCGAGTTCACGTTGGACTTTCTGGTTAATCTGCCGCCAGAGCCGGGCACTGATCCAATGGGCAACCAAGTCGTGGTTGCTCCGCAACAGGTCGTGGCGCGAGTGAAGATGCCACCCCCTCTTGCATATCAAGTGATGAGAAACATCGGGGTGTCTATGGACCAGTACGAGGCCCAGCACGGGGCCATTCCGGAACACCAAGGTCAGCACATCGGCACCCCACCAGTTCCCCCAACCCAACCACCACCCACAGGAGGACCCGACGATGCCGAGTGAAATCCTGTTCATCACAGACGAGGGACAGCTTCAGCCGACAATGGACCCGCGGTCGGTCTACGCACCAGCCCCACATCATGGGACGGTTCATTGGGTGACGATTACTCCGACGCCGACAGGCGACCCGCGAGACCGCTTCCGTTGACGCTACGGACCGAGATGGAGATCTAGGGGATCGCCACCCCTGGCCTCATACTGGTCAGCAACCCAATCGAGGCGGTGTGAGGACTCAAGCCAAAGGTCGTGGTAATCCGCGCGGATCGTGCTAGGGACCACCTTGATGGGTGAGTGTTGACGGCGTGCGCACATCTGGGCAACGGCATCCTCGCCGAGCAACGGCTGGATCCACTGCTCGCTCCGCTGTAACCAATCGGTGAGGTCACTCGCCCCGAGCTGGTGCCATACATCGTATGGGCGTCCCTGCGGATCGGGAAGTCCCGCGCGCTCGTCCGCCGACAGGCTCAGTTCTGACCGCTCAAACGTCGCCAACGCCTTTGCGCCCCAGCGGTGCATACGGCGAAGCCCTTCTGACGTTCGATCGACCGTCTCCGCTGATGAAGCCGCCTCTCCGACCTCGGGGCAGGCGGCGTGTGCGGCCTCCAGGCGGCTGTGTTTGATCCGCCAGCGCATCGATTCGCTCATCGCCAAGACGAGAAAGATGACGAGGCCGAGCAGCAGCCACCAGACCGCCCCGGGCGAACCCTTGTGGGCCATATAGCCAATGACCGAGATCAGGGTTATTACTCCGGCCGCGACCGCGAATGTCACGCGAATGGGAGACCATCCACGCCGCAACCAGCGTTCCTGCAGGGTCCTGGTGACCGTCAAGACCCACCGTGGCACTCCCGGAGCCTAGGACTCGGCTTCCTCGCCCTCTGGCTCGTCTGAGACTTCTTCGCCACCTTCGCCGTCCAGGAGGCGGCTGAGAACGTCCTCGGGGTCCTCGTCCAGCGAGAACCGCTCGTCTAGGTCGGGGCGGCGGGGGCGTTCGGGCATGGTCCCTCCAGTTTACGCGCAGGAGTTTCGCTGGCCAGGGGCGTGTTTTTTTACGCGAACACCCCCGAATCGCGACCCGGCGAATCCGGGCCCGGCCTCAGGTCGGGGGCCCGGCGGGAACGGCGAGGGCAGCCTCGAAGACGGCGGCGACGTCGGCGGAGTAGGCGACGGCGGTCTCACTGCCGAGCTGGGTCACCGACATCAAGACCGAGAGCATGAGGGCGATGATGCCGTTGGCGACGGCGGCGGGGTCGATGTCGGGGCGTACGGTGCCGGTGGCCTGGCCCGTCCGGAGCAGTTCGGTGCAGGCCTTGCGGAGCTCGTTCAGCGCCGGCATCTCGAGGACTCGGGGCGTGACCTCGGGCTCGAGGCCGGCCAGGAGGCGGCGGGCCAGGGGATGGCGCTGCACCGCCGCGATCAGGGTGAACAGCATCCTGTCGTGCCACCGGCGGACGTCGGCGTCGGCAGCCGGGAGGGTGGACGCGACGCCCTCTTCGATCACGGCTGCGGCGTCCTCGTCGACGGCGGCGAAGAACAGGGCCTCCTTGTTTGGGAAGTACGCGTAGGCCACGGTGCCACCGACGCCGGCGTCCCGGGCGATGTCGGCGACCGAGGTGGCGCGGTAGCCGTCCCGCCCGAATCGAGCGACGGCAGCCCGGAGGATGGCGCGCCGGGTCTGGGCGCCCTTCGACTCCGGAGTCTTTTCGTGGTCGGCCTGGTCAGAAGCGGTTGTCATGATGCTAGCTCTCAGCTAATATGAGTATTTGAGAGAATCTTTCAAATATTCTACCATGGAAGCTGTTCGCCTAGCGGGAGGCAATCGAACAATGACCAAGGCCGCGACTATCGACAAGACCAGGATCGAGGCGCAGGGGACGCAGTCGAGCAACCCCGACAACAAGGTCCCGACACGCCGGATGGACTTCGAGGAGTCGATGCGGGACCTGCCGAAGCACTTCGCCAAGGACGGGGACCTCATCGCCAGCCATGTGACCATGGCCCTGTCGTCGGTGTTCCCCGACGGCGAGGACTATTTCGTGCGGTCGGTACGGAGGTATCGAGACGAGGTGACCGACCCGGCACTCAAGCGGCAGGTCGCCGGCTTCATCGGCCAGGAGTCCGTCCACGGGCGCGAGCACCGCGTCTTCAATGACCGCCTGGCCGAGCTCGGCTACCCGACCAAGGCTTACGAGACCGTGACGCGGGTCAGCCTGAAGATCCGCGAGAAGCTCCTACCAGCCAAGTCGAACCTCGCCGCGACGGCCGCACTCGAGCACTTCACCGCGACGCTGGCCGAGCTCGTGCTGACGAGCGAGGAGATACGCGACGACATGGGCGCCGACGCCGTGCGCGACCTGTTCATCTGGCACGCGTTGGAAGAGTCCGAGCACAAGGCCGTCGCCTTCGACGTCTACAAGGCCGTCGGCGGTGGCGAGCGGCTCCGGGTGTGGACGATGAACGTCTTCCGCTACGGCTTCGTGGCCGGCATCGGGCTCTCCGTCGTCTTGTCGCTGCTGCGTGACCGGGAGACCTACAGGCGGGGGGCGCTGCGCCAGTCGTGGGGGCGCTGGAAGACCTCCCCGATCATGGACCCGGCCCTGTGGCGACAGCTCAAGGACTACAACCGGCCCGATTTCCACCCCGACGACAGCGACACGACCGAGCTCGTGGCGACCTGGCGGACGGCCCTCTTCGGAGAGAACGGCACGTTGAACGACAAGCTGACGTCGGGGAAAGCCGCCTGATGAGCGAGGCCGCGGCCGGCGTCGAAGGAGACGTCCCGCATCTCGACGTGCTCGTGGTGGGGGCCGGGCTCTCCGGTGTCGGTGCGGGCCACTACCTGCAGACCGAGTGCCCGTGGGCGTCGTACGCAATCTTCGAGGCCCGCGACGCCATCGGCGGCACGTGGGACCTGTTCCGCTACCCGGGCATCCGCTCGGACTCGGACATGCACACGCTCGGGTACTCGTTCCGTCCCTGGAACGGCGAGAAGTCCATCGCCGACGGCGAGTCGATCCTGCAGTACATCAAGGACACGGCCGCGGAGTCGGGCGTCGAGCGCCACATCCGCTTCAACCACAAGGTGACCGCGGCCAACTGGTCTTCGGAAGAAGAGCGCTGGCAGATCACGGCCGAGCGCACCGACACGTGCGAGGAGCTGCACCTGACGGCCGGCTTCCTCTTCAGCTGCAGCGGGTACTACCGCTACGACCACGGCTACCTGCCGGACTTCCCTGGCATGGCCGACTACGCCGGAACGCTGGTACACCCGCAGGCGTGGCCCTCTGGCCTGGACGTGACGGGCAAGCGGGTGGTGGTGATCGGCAGCGGCGCGACGGCCGTGACCCTGGTACCGGCGCTGGCTCGTTCGGCCGCCCACGTGACGATGCTGCAGCGCTCCCCCACCTACATCGCCTCGCTACCCGAGAAGAGCCCCGCCGCCAAGGTGTTCCGGGCTCTGTTGCCTCCGAAGAAGGCCGGAAGCGCGACGAAGTGGTTCCACGCAATCATGACCCAGGGCTTCTACCGGGTGTGCCGTCGCTACCCGAAGCAGATGCGGCGCCTTTTGACCGAGGGCGTGAAGCGCCAGCTCCCGAAGGGGTACGACGTCGAGACGCACTTCACGCCCACGTACAACCCATGGGACGAGCGGTTCTGCGCGGTGCCCAACGGAGACCTGTTCGCCGCGATCAAGGACGGCTCCGCATCCGTCGTGACCGACCACATCGATCGCTTCACCGAGAAGGGATTGCGTTTGGAGTCGGGCACGGAGCTCGAGGCGGACGTGGTCGTGACGGCCACCGGTCTTCAGCTGCTGTTCCTCGGCGGCATCGACGTGGCTGTCGACGGCGAGACGGTGAACCCGGCCGATCACCTGACCTACAAGGGCATGATGCTCGAGGGAGTGCCGAACCTGGCCGTCGCCATCGGCTACACGAACGCGTCGTGGACGCTCAAGTGCGACCTGACGTGCGACTACGTGTGCCGGCTCCTCAACCACATGCACGAGAACAGATTGCGCATGTGCGTCGCGCGCAACCGCGACGAGACCGTCGCCGACGGGACGATGCTCGGGCTGACGTCGGGGTACATCCAGCGGTCGGCCCACTTGCTGCCGAAGCAAGGGGCGCGGTATCCCTGGAAGGTGCACCAGAGCTATCTCCGGGACTACCGGGCGCTCAAGATGTCACCGGTCGACGACGGCTTCATGGAGTTCGGCACCGCTCCGGTCGCTCGTGCTCCCAGCGAACTCACACTGGCGTCCTGACGTGCGCGACTTCCACGGGCGTGTGGCCGCCGTCACCGGAGCGGGGTCGGGCATCGGGCGCGCCCTCGCCAACGAGCTGGCCGAGCGGGGGGCGCATCTGGCCCTGTCGGACATCGACGACACCGGCCTCGCCGAAACCGTGGCCCAGTGCGAGGGCCGCGGCGTCAAGATCACCTCGCAGCACGTGGACGTCTCCGACCGCGCCGCCGTCGAGGCGTGGGCCGACCAGGTGGTCGCGGACCACGGCAACGTCAACCTGATCGTCAACAACGCCGGCGTCGCGCTCGGGGCGACCATCGAGTCCGTGTC
>Ga0210390_10005640_pt1 | contig 10481 bp, 9 predicted proteins | sample IncBWH11OmetaG_FD_161050 | JGI IMG/M metagenome (GOLD analysis project Ga0210390, IMG submission 161050) | Forest soil microbial communities from Barre Woods Harvard Forest LTER site, Petersham, Massachusetts, United States - Inc-BW-H-11-O ... | reverse complement strand
TGGGCCACCGTGCGTGGCGGCACGTCGACGACCGTCTCGCCGTGCCAGGTGATGCGCAACCGGTCACCGTCGGTGACCTCGCCGATCGTGGTGGCCAATACTTCCCACTTGCGGCACACCTCAAGGAAAGCGTCCACATTCTCCGGGGCGACGACCGCGCACATCCGTTCCTGTGACTCGCTGCAGAGCACTTCGGCCGGGACCATGTTCTTGGTGCGTAGCGGAACGGTGTCCAGCTCGATCACCATACCGCCGTCCCCGGCAGAGGCTAACTCCGAAGTCGCACAGGCTATCCCAGCTCCACCGAGATCCTGGATCCCGATCACCAGGCCGGCCGCATACAACTCCAGGCAGCACTCGATGAGCACCTTCTCCATGAACGGGTCACCGACTTGAACCGACGGCAGTTTTTTTCGACCCGACCCGGACTCGTCGCCGCCGAACGTCTCCGACGCCAACACCGACACACCGCCGATGCCGTCAAGCCCGGTGCGCGCACCGAACAGGATGATCTTGTTGCCTGCGCCGGATGCGAACGCCAGGTGGAGGTCCTCCTGCCGGAGCACGCCCACGCACAGCGCGTTGACCAAGGGATTGCCGGCGTAGCAGGCGTCGAACACGGTCTCGCCGCCGATGTTGGGCAAGCCCAATGAGTTGCCGTAGCCGCCGATGCCCCGCACGACGCCGTCGAGCACGCGGCGGGTATCCGGGGCGTCCGCGGCGCCGAAACGTAGCTGGTCCATCACCGCCACCGGTCGCGCGCCCATCGCCATGATGTCGCGGACGATGCCGCCGACCCCGGTGGCCGCACCCTGGTAGGGCTCGACGTAGGACGGGTGGTTGTGCGACTCCACCTTGAAGGTGACCGCCCAGCCGTCGCCGATGTCGACGACGCCGGCGTTCTCCCCGATGCCGGCCAGCATCCCGGCCCGCATCTCGTCGGTGGTGGTCTCACCGAAGTACCGCAGGTGGACCTTGGACGACTTGTAGGAACAGTGCTCGCTCCACATGACCGAGTACATGGCCAGCTCGGCGTCGGTCGGGCGGCGGCCCAGGATGTCGCGGATCCGCTGATATTCGTCGTCTTTGAGGCCCAGTTCGCGGAACGGTTGCGGCTGATCAGGGGTAGCCGCGGCCTGCTCGACGGTATCGACCGCTTGAGTGAGCCCGGACGTCACGTGGACAGTCTAGATTGGCGGCCCCGCGACCACCGACGACACGAGCAGCCGAGGCCAGAGAGGCTACTGCCCACCGGCTATGCAGAACGCGTTGCCGTCGGGGTCGGTCAGCACCACCCAGCGAAAGCTGTCGCCGATGCTGTGCCGTTCGACCTCGGTGGCGCCGGCGGCGGCAAGTCGCGACACTTCGCCATCCACATCTGCTGCGCCGAAATCCAGGTGAACCCGGTTTTTACCCGGCGTGGGATCGGCCACCTTTTGAAAGCCGAGCCGCGGCCCTTCGGGCCGGCTTACCGCGACGAATTCGCCGGGGATCAGCTCCTGGGTCTTGCCGTCGAAATGCTCGGCCCACCAGCCGGCCAGCTTCGCGGGGTCGCTGCAGTCGAACGTCACCATCTCCGTCTTGAGTGTCATACCGCCGACCCTAAGGCCCGCACTCCGACAACGGACCGTACTCACGGTGATGACCTCCGAGGTAATTGCGGGGCCCCGGCGCGCCGAGACAGGCTTGCGGCGACGCGCTGCATCGAAGCGCCCGACCCATGGAGGAACCATGACCGACACCCAGTCCACCTCTCTTGCAACGACTCAGGACTCAGCCGCCCAGATGTTCAGCGCGCAGCTGTGGGCGGCGTTCTGGGCGGCGCCCGATCTGTCCCGCGGGATGAACATCCTGGCCGAGGACATCGTCGGCTACTGGCCCGGCGATCCCGAGCCGGTGCGCGGACTCGAGGCGTACGCCGGAAAGATCGCCGAGCTGCTGGCCGCCGCTCCGGACCTGCGGCTCGAACTCATCGACAGCGCCACGGTTCCAGGGACGGCCGAGGGAGAACAGCTGGTCTTCCTGCACTACGTGGGCCGCGGGACCGGCCCGCAGGGTCCATTCGAGATCCGGGGGCTCGACCGGGTGCGCACCCGCAACGGCATGGTGGTGGAGAACGTGATCCGCTACGAGCCGGTCTTCGTCACGCAGCGCTGATCCAACAGATCAGCCGGGCGACAAGAATGCCCGCAGAGCCGTGGCGTATGCGGCGACGTCGCCGGCGCCCATGAATTCCCGTGCCGAGTGCATGGCCAGCTGCGGAGCGCCGACGTCGACGGTCGGGATACCGGTCCGGGCCGACGTCATCGGACCGATCGTCGAACCGCAGGGCAGGTCGGCGCGGTGTTCGTAACGCTGTAGCGGTACCCCGGCCTGCTGGCAGGCCAGCGCGAACGCAGCGGCGGTGCGGCCGTCGGTGGCGTACCGCAGATTCGGGTGCACCTTGAGCACCGGACCACCGTTGATCGCGATGAGGTGCCCGGGCTCATGCCGCTCCGGGTAGTTGGGATGGGTGGCGTGCGCCATGTCCGCCGAGGCCACCATCGATCCGGCGAGCCGGCGCAGAAAGTCTTCCCGCCCGCCACCACCAGCGAGCACGATGCGCTCCAGCGTGGTCAGCAGCAGCTCGGAGTCAGCGCCGTGATCAGAGGTGGACCCGACCTCCTCGTGGTCAAACAGCGCCAGCACCGGCAGGTATTCGCCGGCTAGGGCGTCCAGAAACGCCTCCAGGCCCGCGTAGCAGGACGCCTGATTGTCCAGCCGCGGCGCGCTGACGAACTGGTCGCCGAGGCCGGACAGCGTCGACGGGGTCAAATCGTGGGTCATCAGGTCGGCGCCCAGGACGTCGTCGGGATCGATGCCGGCTTGCTCGGCGACGTAGCCGATGAACGACCGGGTTCGATCGTCGGCTGCCCACACCGCGTTGACGTGGCGCTGCGGATCCAGCGTGAGCGACTTGCGATCCTCCGCCAGGTGGATCGCCAACTGCGGCACGCGCAGGATCGCAGCGTCGATCCGCACCAGCCGGTGCGCGATGCCATTGAGGGTTTGGCCGTCCCGCACCGACAGTCGCCCACTGACGCCCAGATCACGGTCCAGCCAGGAGTTCAGCCAGGCACCGCCGTACGGCTCCAGCGCCACCACCTGCCAACCCGCTACCGCACGGTCGGGGTGTTGCTTGACCCGAAGATTAGGGCTGTCGGTATGCCCGCCGATGACCCGAAACGGCCGACCGCCGGTGTCGCTCCCGCTGTCCCAGGCCACCAGCGACCCGGCCCGTACGGTGAAGAATTTGCCCGTCGAGGGCCACCCGTCTGTCTCGGCCAGCTCGCTGTAGCCGGCGACGCGCAGCCTGGCCGCCACCGTGGCGCAGACGTGGAACGGCGACGGGGACGCGTCGATGAATTCACACAAGCCTCGCGCCGTGGCCGCCATGCACCCATCTTTTCATCACAGGATCATCTGAAACCCGCGGGCACGTTAGGGTCGAACCCGTGCCCTCAGAGTCCTCGGCGCAGCCGCAACCGGTTCTCGCGCCCCTGACACCGGCCGCGATCTTCCTGGTGGTCACCATCGACGAGGGCGGCGAGGCGACGGTGCACGATGCGCTGCCGGACATCTCCGGACAAGTGCGTGCAATCGGATTCCGCGATCCGACCAAACACTTGTCGGTGATCGCCTCGGTCGGCTCCGAGGCCTGGGACCGGTTGTTCACCGGCGCGCGGCCTGCCGAGCTGCATCCGTTCATCGAGTTGGAAGGCCCGCGGCATGCCGCCCCGGCGACACCCGGCGACCTGTTGTTCCACATCCGGGCCGAGACCATGGATGTGTGTTTCGAGCTGGCCAATCGCATTCTCAAGTCGATGGCCGGCGCGGTGACCGTGGTCGACGAAGTGCACGGCTTCCGGTTCTTCGACAACCGCGACCTGCTGGGCTTCGTCGACGGGACCGAAAACCCAGACGGCGCGCTGGCGGTCTCGGCCACCGCCGTCGGCGACGAGGATCCGGATTTCGCCGGCTCATGCTATGTGCACGTGCAGAAGTACGTGCACGATATGGCGGGGTGGGAGTCCCTGTCGGTCACCGAGCAGGAGCGGGTGATCGGCCGGACCAAGCTGGACGACATCGAGTTCGACGACGACGAGAAGCCGGCCAACGCGCACATCGCGCTCAACGTCATTACCGACGACGACGGCACCGAACTGAAGATCGTGCGGCACAACATGCCGTTCGGCGAGCTCGGAAAAGGTGAATTCGGCACGTATTTCATCGGGTATTCGCGCAAGCCTGAGGTCACCGAACGGATGCTGCGCAACATGTTCCTTGGCGACCCGCCGGGCAACACCGATCGCATCCTGGACTTCTCGGTCGCGGTCACCGGCACAATGTTCTTCTCCCCCACCGTCGACTTCCTCGATGATCCACCGCCGCTGCCGAGTTCACCGGCCACGGTGCCGGCGGTGGTTACTGTGCCCACAGATGGAACAGATGGCTCGTTGGCGATCGGCAGTTTGAAAGGAACCCGGCAATGAACAACCTCTACCGTGATCTTGCCCCGATCAACGAAGAGGCCTGGACCGAAATCGAATTGGAAGCAACACGGACGTTCAAGCGGCACATCGCCGGACGCCGAGTCGTCGACGTCAGCGAGCCGGGAGGGCCGGTCACCGCGGCGATCAGCACCGGACGCCTGCTCGACGTGAAGGCACCCACGGACGGCGTTGTCGCGCAGCTGCGTGCCAGCAAACCGCTTGTGCGGCTTCGGGTTCCATTTACGCTATCTCGTGGGGAGATCGACGACGTGGAACGCGGGTCGCAGGATTCCGACTGGGATCCGGTCAAGGATGCGGCCAAGAAACTCGCGTTCGTCGAAGATCGGGCCATCTTCGAAGGCTACGACGCCGCGTCGATCGACGGCATCCGTAGCTGTAGCTCCAACCCGGCGCTGAAACTGCCCAAGGACGTTCGCGCCTTTCCGGACGTTATCTCGCAAGCGTTGTCCGGGCTGCGGCTGGCCGGTGTCGACGGACCGTATTCGGTGCTGTTATCCGCCGACGCCTACACCAAAGTCAGCGAGACCACCGAACACGGCTATCCGATCCGCGAGCATATCCGTCGGCTGATTGACGGCGACATCATCTGGGCGCCCGCCATCGACGGTGCGTTCGTGCTGACCACCCGCGGCGGTGATTTCGACCTGCAGTTGGGCACCGACGTGTCGATCGGATACCTCAGTCACGACGCCGACACCGTGCAGTTGTACTTGCAGGAGACCCTGACGTTCCTGTGTTACACGGCCGAGGCGTCGGTTTGCCTGAGCTCGTAAAACTGCGCTGCCCGCGCGAGGGTCGCGGCTCGCTCGAACAGCGATGAGCATGCTTGACCGGCTGGACTAAAATCACGATGTGCCAGCGACTTACGAGTCGAAATTCGGTTGGAACGGCGGCGAGAAACGATGACCAGCACAGCTCACAGCGAACACGTTGATCATGATCACGTCCACGGCGAAGGATGCGGTCATGTCGCGATCCCGCATGGGGACCATGTCGATTACGTGCACGACGGTCACCTCCATCGACAGCACGACGATCACTACGACGAATGCGAACCGTCCGGCCACGCCGTGCATGAGGATCACGACCACGTCCACGGTGACGGCTGTGGTCATGTGGCCGTGCCGCACGGAGACCATGTCGACTACGTGCACGACGGCTGCCGGCACGCATCGCACGGCGAGCACTACGACGAGCACTGACGCGGTCCTGCAGGCCAGCAGCGGATAACCGGCGGGCAGCGCCGAGGTTGCCAAGCCGCGCAGATACGACCTATCTACTGACTGCTGGCTGGTGTGGGGGCGCTGATGATGTGGCTGACCAGGTCCCGTATTGCGCCTGCGGGCGGAGTGCGCCCGCCGACCCAGATGGCTTGAAGTTGGCGGCGCAGGTTCAATTCGGGGATAGCGATGGCGCGGAGCCGACCGATGGCCAGGTCGTCGGCCACTGCTAGCCGGCTCAGCGCCGCTGGTCCCGCGCCGGCGAGGACTGCGGCACGCACAGCCGCAGCGGATGACAGTTCGAGCACAGGGGGTGGTTGTTGCAACGTGTCGCCCAGCGCCTGATGCAGTGCCATGGTGAGTGAATCGCGTGTTCCCGAGCCAAGTTCGCGTGTGACCAGGGGGGTTTGCGCGAGTTCGGAGGCACTCACGACGCGTGACCGTCGAGCCCACTTGTGATCAGGCGGCACGATGACCACCAGTTCATCGTGTGCCACGACACGGCTGCGTAATCCCCGAGGTGTACCGGGGCTTTCGATGAATCCTAGATCGGCGGTGCCGTCACGAACCGCAGCGATCGCATGGTCGCTGTTGGTGGCGGTCAGAATGACGTTGGGGGCGGTGCCGCCGCGCCGCGTGGCGGAGGCCTGCAGGGATACCAGCCAGCGGGGCATGAGCAGTTCTCCGATCGTCTGGCTGGCCACTACCTTGATTTGCTGGCGTTTTTTCATTCGCAGCGAGCCTAGGCCGGCGTCGACGTGGTGGGCGACATCGAGCAAGCGGGCTGCCCACTCGACGACGACGACGCCGGCAGGCGTGAGTTGTGAGCCGCGTGGCGTCCGCACAGCCAGCTGCACCCCGGTCTGGGCCTCCATCGATGCCAGCCGCGCCGACGCGGCCTGTTGAGTCAACCCGACTTCGCGCGCCGCAGCGCCGAGGCTGCCCGTCTTGGCGATTGCCAGTAAGACTTCGAACGAGGCCAGTTCGGGCATGCGCGAGCTGAGCAACATGATTGATCGTAATCACAAACCGCCTTGTGCGGTGATGAAATTGGCGTGCCGTAATGAGCTGGTCTCCTAAGCGGGGAGCCGGCCGAGTTCGGCAGCGTGTGGCGGAGCGATCATCGCGGTCGCGCTGAGCGGCATGCTGACCAGTCGACCTTTTCGACATGACCGGTTTGGTGGCCCATTGAGGGCCCCGTAGGCGCGGCGCGGTGTCGTCGGCGGTGCTCGCTACCGAGGCAGCCGCGACCGCCAAAAGTGATGTCCTGCAGCGATTGTGATCCCCAGGGCGACGCTCTGCTCCTCGGACGTAGTCTGTGAATCGATTCCTAGGGGATTCCACTGCAGGACAAGGCTGCCTCACGGCTGGCCACTGAAACCCCGACAGTCGGGATCTACTGATACCTGTTGGTCCCCAAGCACTGTCAGCCCCAATTCTGGGCCACTCTACGGTACGGACAGGCACAACGGGATGTTGTGACCCCACACTATCAAGGCCTCTGTTGAAGGCCCCTTGGGCGGCGAAGCATCAAAGGCATGAACCGTCCAACCAAATTCATGGGCTCATCGCCACCGCGGCGGGCTGGCCGAGCCCGCCGCAGACATCCTCTACGAATCCGATCACACCGTGAACGGGACTGTCATCGTCGCAAAAATTTTGCACAACAGCGAAACATGAAGGGAAGCAACCAAAATTGACCTATACCGCATTACCCACCCGCTGAGGTTAGCCAAAGGATCCCATCAGCCAGGGTCGGGCAAAGGGTGTGCCATGAACGCCATTTCCTACATCAACGGCGACGCGCAGGTAACCGACTTCCCCGCGTGCTCGGCGCGCCCGCTGGCCGCCCTCGTCCAGTCGTGCAACGACCTATTGGCCGGACCCGGCGGCTATCTGTCACCGGACAACAGCCTGCTCGCCCTCGAACTCGGGTGGCAGACCGTAGGAACCGCAGACGTTGCCGACAGCGTCATCCACGCGTGGGTGGCAGAGCTGCTAACCAACTCCACCTGGGGTGTCCTCCGCTACGCGAACATCGGTGCGATCAAAGCGATCATCGATATCGCCCAGCTACACCGCAACGTCGCCTCGGGCCACACGCCACCCGTCGCTGCCTGGGACGCCGCCGATCGCGCTGCACGCGCTGCCGCCCGCGCCATCAGCCGGATCTCAAACCCGGCCGGAGTGTATGCCGTGCGGGCCGCATACGAATCGACCGCAATCGTGGATACCCGCCACCAAGCGGCGCTAGACGCCGTTATCGGCAACGCCTTGCGCGCCCACATATTGGCATCCGGGGACAGCAGGAGAAACCGCATCGTGGAGCTCACCCGCCACGCCATCCGCTCTTGGCGTGACCTAGCCGGGCTGGCCAACCCCAGCGAGCCGTCGCCGCGTCAAGCTGACCAGCCTGACCGAGCTGCTGCGGTTCGGGCACGGCTCACCTATCCGGCACACAAGATTCTCGCTGACATCAGTCAGCGCTAAAACCAGATCTCTCCAGATATCTGTTGGCCCCCTGACACCGTCAGTCCGAATTACCGATGACTCACGAAGGACGGGCACAAGGACGTTTTGTGAGTTCACAAAATCGGGCCCTCTACTGAAGGCCCCTTCGGCGGCGAACTATCAAGGGCATGACCCGCCCACTCGACGACGGACATGAAATGAAGACGTTGGCCGCCCCGGCTGTTGCGCTACCGGCTTGGCGGCCTTGTCTGGCCGCCGGGTCTCCGTCGCCGGACCGAACCGCCGGTGATCTGTGCGGTCCAAGTCGCCAGCCTTCGCGAAGGAGAACCCACAAATGACCACAGCACGTCCCGCCAAGACTCGCAGCGAGGGCCAGTGGGCGCTGGGAGAGCGTGAGCCGCTTAATGACAGCGAGCGGATGAAGCATGACGACGCACCGCTCAATGTGCGGACCCGCATCGAAAACATCTACGCCAAACAGGGTTTCGACAGCATCGACAAGTCGGATCTGCGCGGCCGCTTCCGCTGGATGGGTCTTTACACGCAACGTGAGCAGGGCTACGACGGCACCTGGACCGGCGACGAAAACATCGACACCATCGAGGCCAAATACTTCATGATGCGGGTGCGCTCCGATGGTAAGGCGATGTCGGCCGCTACGCTGCGCACCCTGGGTCAGGTTTCGACCGAGTTCGCCCGTGACACCGCCGATATCGGCAATCGGGAGAATGTGCAATTCCATTGGATCCAAATCGAGAACGTCCCCGAGATCTGGCGGCGGCTGGAAGCGGTGGGCCTGCAGACCACCGAGTCCTGCGGTGACTGCCCACGCGGCATCCACGGTTCGCCGCTGGCCGGCGAGTCGCCCGACGAGGTGCTCGACCCCTCACCGGCGATCGACGAGATCTTGCGGCGCTTTATGAACAATCCCGAATACGCGAACTTGCCCCGCAAGTACAAGACCGCGATATCGGGCCTGCAGGACGTCTCCCACGAGACCCACGATGTCGCGTTCATCGGCGTCAACCATCCCGAGCACGGACCCGGCCTGGATCTGTGGGTCGGCGGCGGGTTGTCGACCAACCCGATGCTGGCCCAGCGGCTCGGCGCGTGGGTGCCGCTGGACGAGGTCCCCGACGTGTGGGAGGGCGTGACCTCGCTGTTCCGCGACTACGGCTACCGGCGGCTTCGCTCCAAGGCCCGGCTGAAATTCCTGATCAGGGACTGGGGTATTGAAAAATTCAGGGAAATTCTCGAACAGGAGTACCTCAAGCGGCCGTTGATCGACGGCCCACCACCGCCGCCGGTGATCCATCCGATCGACCACGTCGGCGTGCAGCGCCAGAAGAACGGGCGCAACGCGATTGGCGTTTCCCCGATCGCTGGACGCGTGTCGGGCACGATCTTATCCGCGGTCGCCGACCTGATGGAGCGGGCCGGATCGGACCGGGCGCGGTTCACCCCGTACCAGAAGCTGGTCATTTTGGATGTGCCCGACGAGAACCTCGATGACATAGTGGCGGGCCTGGACGCGCTGGGGTTGCCGTCCCGGCCGTCGCACTGGCGGAAGAACCTGATGGCGTGCAGCGGCATCGAGTTCTGCAAGCTGTCGTTCGCCGAGACGCGCGTGCGCGCCCAGACCCTGGTGCCCGAACTGGAACGCCGCCTCGACGACATCAACGCTCAGCTCGATGTGCCGATCACGGTCTACATCAACGGCTGCCCGAACTCCTGCGCCCGCATCCAGATCGCCGACATTGGCTTCAAGGGCCAGATGGTCGACGACGGTCACGGCGGATCGGTCGAGGGCTTCCAGGTGCACCTGGGTGGCAGCCTCGGCGCTGAGAGCGGGTTCGGGCTCAAGCTGCGCCAGCACAAGGTGCTCAGCCATGAGCTCGGCGACTACATCGACCGGGTGGTGCGCAACTTTGTGAACCACCGCCATGAGGGCGAGCGCTTTGCCACTTGGGCCATGCGAGCCGACGAGGAGCAGCTGCGGTGAGCGGGCAGGTGAAAGGTTTCACTGAGGCACAGATACGGGAGATGGCGACGCGCGGCGCTGCTCTGGATGGCACCCGTCCCTCCGACCGGTGGCGCCGGACCGAGGAAACCTTCGGCGACAACTACCTGGTGGCCTTCAACATGCCAGACGCGGTATTGGTGGATTCGGCCGCGCAGCCTCGTCCCGCCGAGGACGCCGCGTCGCCTAGCGGGCGCTGGCCGGGGCTGGCCAAGA
>Ga0210390_10005639_pt1 | contig 10482 bp, 10 predicted proteins | sample IncBWH11OmetaG_FD_161050 | JGI IMG/M metagenome (GOLD analysis project Ga0210390, IMG submission 161050) | Forest soil microbial communities from Barre Woods Harvard Forest LTER site, Petersham, Massachusetts, United States - Inc-BW-H-11-O ... | reverse complement strand
CGGCTTTTCGTCATCGACGATGATGGTGTTGATGGGCATGGGCGGATAGGTTGAGTATAGCGCGGCGGACTGAGGAAGTGGCGAGTGATGAGCGGCGAGTGGGGACTGCCGGAGGGTGAATGGTTGTGGGGGAGTGTCTTTCGAACAGTGAGCAGTGGAAGAGAAGGTCAGGTGGAGAGTGGAAGAGCGAGAAAGTAACCGAGGGGAAGAAGGGAGGTTGCGGGCATGGAAGACACCCCATAAGACAAGTACGGGTTCTTTTTGCTTGGGATTCCAAGCATTTTGTGCGCGGGGTGACTCTATTCTCAGTGTGAGAAGGGCCGGCCGCAGGCGGCGGCCGCTCCAAAGACAGGCTTCCGTTTGATGGTAACTTGGAGGAGCGTTTCAAGAATGGTAGTAGGAAGGGAGAGAGATGGCTGAGAAAAAAGAGAAGATGGTGCGGAGCAAGGTCGTGTACCGGGGGAAGGTATTTGGGGTAAGACGGGATGAGATTGTGGAGCCGGATGGGTTACGGGCCACGAGGGAGGTAATTTCGCATCCGGGGTCGGTGGTGATTTTGCCCCTTTTGGGAGATGGAAGAATCGTTATGGTGCGGCAATACCGGCATGCGGCGCGGCAGTACCTATGGGAATTGGTAGCAGGGCGCATGGATGAGGGCGAAACGGTGAAGGAAGGGGCGGCGCGAGAGTTGCGCGAAGAGACCGGCTATCGAGCAAAACGACTCACTGAGTTTCTAGATGTGTTTCCCACGCCAGGATTCCTGGAAGAACGAATGCATATTTTACTTGCGGAGGGTTTGACGGCGGGAAAAGCGGAACCGGAGGCTGATGAGAAATTAATTTCCCATGCGTATGAGGCAGAAGAGCTAAAAAAGATGATGAAAGAGGGAATTTTGCGAGACGGAAAGTCAATTGCAGGGATTTTGTACTACCTTACATTTTTGAGACAGGGTTGAGGGAAGCGGTTTAAATCGTTTTTTTGTATAAAAATGCACAGGGGAGAGTATTTTTTGTCGTCCAAATATTGACTGGAAAAACTATTTTGATACACTCCACGCAATTCGTGCTCATGGCGGCGATTCGTTTCTGATCCGCCCCAAGAGTAGAAACAGTTGGTCACCTGCCAAAGGAGACACGAAGTGCAAGGAACAGTGAAGTGGTTTAATAATTCGAAAGGATACGGATTCATAGGGAGGGACGACGGGCCCGATGTGTTCGTACATTACTCAGCGATCGTCGGCGAAGGATACCGGACTTTGCAGGAAGGAGATCCGGTAGAGTTCGAAATAGTGCAAGGCCCGAAGGGGCCCCAAGCGGCGAACGTGTCCAAACCGGCGTAAAGGCGAGTTTGGATTTAGCCGGCGGAAGCGAGAGCTTCCGCCGGTTTTTTGTGTGCCGAGCAGGGTCGATAGCTGGGAGGTGAAAGTCCTCCTCAGAGCGCTCCCCTATGCCGATTTGCGCTGGACAAGGAGCGGAAGGGCGCACAGGCAAAGTGCCCCGCGAGGCTCAGAACAAGCCTGTGCCACACTTGAGGGTCAAGGCGGGCGTGATACGGGCAGGGACAATCGATTGTGTGGTTGGCTGGCCGACCTGAAAGGTGGCCACTGCACAACTCGAGATCCCGGGCTACCCTTCGAGGATCAGAGCAGGAAGGCGCGGCGCTACAGACGGATCAATCGGTTGCTAGGGCGAAGGTTAGGTTGGCTAGGGCTGCTACTACGGCGGTTTCTGTGCGGAGGATTTGGTTGCCTAGGGAGGCTTCTAGGAAATTGGAGGAGCGCGCGGCGGAGAATTCGGAGTCGGTCCAGCCGCCTTCGGGGCCGATGGCCAGGAAGGCTTCGGATGCGTGGGCGGCGGAAAGAACGGCGCGGAGCGGTTTTGCTGCGGGAGATTCGGAGAGGAGGACGCGCAGGGCGTTGTTGGTGCTAGACCCGGTAAATGCTGCTTCTGGTTTTGCGAGTGGATCGAGCGTGGGGAGTTGAACGCGGCGCGATTGTTGCGAGGATTCGAGGAGGATTTTTTGCCAGCGCGCGGCGCGTTTGGGCGCGGCGGCGAGGAGAGCTTTTTCGCTGCGCGCGGCGGCTAGAGGAACGATGCGCGTTACACCGAGTTCGGTGGCTTTTTCGAGGGCCCATTCGAAGGCGTCGAATTTCACGACGGAGAGGAGCAGCGTTATTTTCAGGCGCGGGGGAGTGCCGGGGAGTTGTTCGAGGAGTTCGAAATTGATTTCGTCGCGGGTGACGGTGTCGATGCGGCCGAGCCAGACCGAGGTGCCGTCGGAGAGTTCGTAGAGTTGGCCGGGCTGCGCGCGGAGGACGCGGCCGAGATGGTGGGCGGCTTCGCCTTGCAGGGAGGCGCGGTGATCTTGGAACTGATCGATGAAGAAGCGGCGGCGCATTTACTTGATTGTTGCATGGAAGAGGGGGGCGAGGGTTCGTCTTGTCGGGCTGCGGCGGCATGTTTGGGGGTCAGGATCCCTCCGCTGCGTGGCCCGGGCGCGCTGCAGACGGCGCGGAAGAAAAAGCCGGGCCACTTCGCCTGCTTGCCGTGGGCAGGGTCGGGATGACAGGTTGTTTGCTGGTGCGTTCAGATGGGCGTGGTGTGTTGTGCATCCGAAACAGAACCCGAGATGTTTGCGCGGCCGACCTGAAGCGCGGACGCTACATGAGAATGTTTGCGAGGCAAGACGCTGAGATCGAAGAGGGATTCCTCGCTTCGCAGACTCCGCTCGGAATGACGTGTTTCTTTTATGTGGCGATTACCAGAAAGTAAGTGTTAGCCGAAGATGTCTTTTACTTTGTCGAAGAGCGTGGAGCCTCGTTCGGCGGGTTTGTTTTCTAGCTTTAGGGTGGCCTGGAGTTGTTCAAGGAGTTTGCGCTGTTCTTTTGTGAGCTTGGTTGGCGTCAGCACGCGGACGTGGTAGTAGAGATCGCCGCGACCCCCGCCGTGTGGGTCGGAGAGGCCTTTGCCCTTGACGCGGAAGACGGCGCCGCTTTGCGTACCTTCGGGAATTTTCAGGCGCTCTTCACCGTTGAGGCCGGGAACCTGGAGTTCGGTGCCGAGCGCGGCTTGGGCAACGCTTAGGGGAATGGTGCAGTAGAGGTCGGCGCCGCGGCGTTCGAAGAAGGTGTGTTCCTTTACTTCGAGGACCACGTAGAGATCGCCAGCGGGACCGCCATTCGGGCCGGGCTCGCCTTCGCCTTGCACGCGGAGGCGCGTGCCAGTGTCCACGCCGGGCGGAATGCGGAGTTCGATGGTGCGCTCGCGATCGACACGGCCCTGGCCCTTGCAATCAGGGCAGCGTTCTTTGACGATTTGCCCGGCACCCTGGCAGGCGGGGCAAGTGCGATTAATGGTGAAGAAGCCTTGCTGGTAGACGAGCTGGCCGCGCCCAGCGCAGGTCTGGCAAGCAACGACGCCAGTTCCCTTCTTTGCGCCGGTGCCGTTGCAGGATTCGCAATATTCTTGGCGAGGAACGCGGATTTTCGTGTTGATGCCGGTGGCGGCTTCTTCGAAAGTGAGGGTCATGTCGTAGCGCAAGTCTGCGCCGCGCTGCACGCGTCCGCGACGGCGACCGCCACCGAAGAGATCTTCGAAGCCGAAAAATTCGCCGAAGATGTCGTGGAAATCCTGAAAGACGGTTTCGTTGAAATCGGAGGTGCCACCGGCTCGCGCGAGGCCAGCGTGGCCGTAGGTGTCGTAAATCTGCCGCTTCCGCGGATCGCAGAGCACGCTGTAGGCTTCCGTGCATTCGCGGAAACGAATCTCGGCTTCTTCTTTGTTGTCCGGATTGCGATCGGGATGCCACTGCATGGCCGCTTTGCGATAAGCGGATTTGATTTCTTCAAGAGAAGCGGTCTTGCTGACGCTGAGAACTTCGTAAAAGTCGCGCTGGGCTTTGGTCATGTCAGTTGGCGAGTTTATTTGATGCGGGATTGGGGTGAACAGCTACGCGGACCATGGCGGGGCGAAGAACGCGGCCGTGAAAGACGTAGCCGGGTTGATAGACTTCGAGAATCGTGCCGTCCGGATGATCCTTGGTTTCGGCGCGATCCACAGCCTGGTGAAGATGTGGGTCAAAGGGCTTGCCTTGCGGATCGATGCGTTCGGCGCCCAGGCGCGTGAGATTGTCAACGAGTTGCTTATAGATGAGCTCGAAGCCTTTGCGATAGTTGTCGTATTCTGCTTCGCGATGAGCGGCGAGGGCGTGCTCGAAACCATCGACGATGGGGATGAGCTGCTCGATGACACGCGCGGTGCCGCGCTGGCTGGCTTCGCGATTCTCTTTTTCGGAGCGCTTGCGAAAATTGGCGAAGTCCGCCTGGTGGCGAACGAGAGTCTGGCGCATGTCTTCCAGCTCGGAGGCGAGTTTTCTGGCCTCGGAGTCGTCCCGTTGGCTGTCGTCGGTGGAGTTTCTTTCTTCCCCGCTTTCCTGGGGCGAGAGATTGATGTCGATTTCCGGATCTTTCATGGCGTCCTCAATTCCAGGCGGTTGCACTTATTCGATTTTACCTAAGGCCTCGCTAAAAAGCTGCGCGACATAGGCGACGGCGGTCATGGCGCGCTCGTAATGCATGCGCGTGGGGCCAAGAACGCCGAGGGAACCTTGCGATTTATCGTGGGTGGAGTACGGAGCGCTGATGAGCGCAATGTTTTCGCCGGCTTGTGAAATTTCCTTGACGCCGATCTGCACGAAGACCGGTTCGGGAGTTTCAATGCAGGAATTCAAGACGGTGATGAGGCGATGCTTTTCTTCGATGGCGGAGAGCAGTTCGCCGAGCTGCACCTGGTCGGCAAATTCGGGCGAGGTGACGATTTGCGCAGTGCCTTCGACGTAGATTTGCGCTTCGGGATTTTCGCCGAGAAGGGCGGGATCGCAGAGGGCCAGCGCAGAACGAACGATGTTTTCATAGCGCTCGCGCTCGTTGGCGAGCTTTTGCAGCAGATCGGCGCGGATGGCTTCGAGAGTCCAACCGGTGTAGTGGCGATTGAGAAAATCCGCGGTGGTGTCGAGCTCCGGCTGGGTGAAGGGCCGCGGAGGGCGGAGCACTTTATCGCGGGTGTTCCCGCCGGGTGAGATGAGCACGACGACCACGCGGCCGTCGGGGATGAGCCACATGCGGGCATGCTCAAGGACGGCTTTGCGGAGCGGTGGAGAAACGACGATGCCGAGACCCCGGGACACTTCGGCCAAAATGTGGCCGGCGCGTTCGGTGATCTCCGCAGGGCTGGTGCCGCCTTCCATTTCGCGCTTGATCCATTCGCGATCTTCGACGCTGAGAGTGGCTTGGGAGGCGATTTCCTGGGCAAAAAATTTGTAGGCTGCGGCGGTGGGAACGCGGCCGGCGGAGGTGTGGGGCTGATAGAGGTAGCCGCCGTCTTCGAGGTCGGCCATGACGCCGCGAATGGTGGCGGTGCTGAGGGGTTCTTCGTAACGCCTGGAGATGGCACGCGAAGAGACCGGCTCGCCGCTTTCGATATAGGTGCGCACGATATCTGCGAGGATCTGGCGATTGCGACGGTCCTGGAGAGTGGGTTGGCGCATGGCAGCAGTCCGCTGGGAGTGCTGAATACCATTTTAGGAAAGGCGGGGGGCGGGGTCAAAGAGCAAATAGGTGATGGTGAACGCCCAGTGACGGGTGAACGGAGAAGTACCAGCGGCTCGCATCCGGAAATCAGAGCAGCTCGATTCGCTCTTCAAGACAGCATGGAGCGCTTCTGTGCCCAACTATCACGTTTCTTCGGGAGATAGTCCTTCGGATAGAGACCGGGCGCAATGCCATAAAGCACTTTGGCCAGAGACTTTGGCTTTTGAATAATCACCATGCAGTCGGCAAGAACGGTGACGAGAAAGTTTGTCGCCCGGTTTGAGGTTCAGGGCGCGACGCGCTACCCGGGGAATGACCACCTGGTTTTTGCTGGAGAGAGGGTAGCTTCGGAGATGCTCTGCATGTCTAAAAGCCACGCGAGCAGGTCGGAGGCATGTTGGCGGCGAGGGCTGTCGCGCTCCAGACGGGGACGTAGTGAGTGGTTCGTGGCGAGTGGAAGAGAACCTAGGGTGGGGCACCCGAAAGAGACGATATGTACAACGCTACTCACTATTGTCGATTTGGGCGCGTTGGAGTTTGTCGGAGTAGTCGATATAGATGGATTTCCATTCGGAGAAGAAGTCGAGGGCGGAAATGGCGGCTTCGCGATGGCCATTGCCGGTTTGCTTGGTGCCGCCGAAGGGGAGATGGGTTTCGGCGCCGATGGTGGGGGCGTTGATGTACACGATGCCGGTGTAGAGATCGCGGAGAGCGGCGAAGGCGGCGTTGACGTTGCGGGTGTAAACGGAGGCGGAAAGGCCGTAGGGGACGTTGTTGGCGACGGCAATTCCCTGCTCGAGGTTGTCGATGGGAATCACCGCGACTACGGGACCGAAAATTTCCTCCTGGGCGATGCGCATTTTCGGATGGCAATCGCCGAAGACGGTGGGCTCGTGGAACCAGCCTTTGGCTAGGTCGCCTTTGTCGAGGCGGTGGCCGCCGGTGAGCAGCTTTGCTCCTTGCTTGGCGCCGATTTCGACGTAACGCATTACGGTCTGGAGTTGTTGTTCGTTGATGACCGGGCCCATGTCGGTCGAGGCGTCAAGGCCGTTGCCGACTTTCAGTTTTTGGGAGCGTTCGACGAAACGGGCGAGAAATTCCTTGTAGACGGATTTGTGCACGCCGATGCGGCTGGCAGCAGTGCAGCGCTGGCCGGTGGTGCCGAAGCCGCCCCAGATCGCGCCGTCGATAGCGAGATCGAGGTTGGCGTCGTCGAGAATGAGGATAATGTTTTTGCCGCCCATTTCGAGGCTGCAATGCTTGAAGGCTGGCGCGCAGGTCTGGGCGATGATGCGGCCGACGGAAGTGGAGCCGGTGAAGCTGACGACAGGAACATCCTCGTGCGCGCTTAGCGGAGCGCCTGCGCCGGGGCCGTCACCGCTGACGAGATTAACGACGCCCGGAGGAATGCCAGCTTCGTTCATGGCTTCGACGAGGTGATAGGAGGAAAGCGGCGTGTCTTCGGCGGGTTTGAGAACCACAGTGTTGCCGCAAATCAGCGCAGGCATCATTTTCCAGGAAGGAATGGCCATGGGGAAATTCCAGGGAGTGATCAAGCCGCAAACGCCGATAGATTGGCGGACGCTCATGGCGAATTTGTCGGGAAGCTCGGAAGGCGTGGTCTGGCCGAAGAGGCGGCGGCCTTCACCGGCCATGTAGTAGGTCATGTCGATGGCTTCCTGGACGTCGCCGCGGGTTTCGGCGACGACTTTGCCCATTTCGCGGGTCATGTCGCGGGAGAATTCTTCTTTGCGTTTGACGAGAAGTTCGGCGACGCGGAAGAGAATTTCGGCGCGTTTGGGAGCGGGGACAAGACGCCAGGTTTTGTAGGCGGCGCGGCCGGCGGAGACGGCGTTGTCAATGTCGGATTGGGAGGAGAGCGGAAATTCGCCGATGATTTCGGAAGTGTCGGCGGGGTTCCGATGGAGATAAGTGTTGCCGCCAGTGGGGGCGAGCCATTCGCCGTTGATGAAGTTTTTGAAGACGCGCGCGGAAGCGGGAGTGGCCATTGGTCCTCCTGGGAGAAGTTGAGTCTATCGGCGGGTGAGGGAAGGGTCAAATTTGGGCAGAGGTGGCACGTAGGGCGCGCGCAGTCGGTCGAGCGCTGGGCGGACCGACCTGAAGGGCGGCCGCTACATAACCCAAGAGGCCTGCCTGCCTTTCGAAGCTTAGGGCAAGAAGACACCGCGCTACAAGGTTGAGGATGGCGATAGGATGACGTGGCTAGGGGGGAATAATAGGGATTGCAATGAGCGGAGACGGGGAATAGGATTGCGGAAATTTCGGTTCGGAGGTGATCCATGAAGGTTTCGGAGTTGATTGGGTCCCGCAAGGAGATTTTTTCCGTTTCGGACGAAACAACAGTAGTGGAGGCCGCGAAATACCTTCGCGAGAAGCAGGTGCGTTCGGTGGGAGTACTGAACGCGCAGGGAAAGCTCGCGGGGGTGGTATCGCAAAGCGACATATCGGACAAGGTGGCGGCGGAAAACCGGTGCCCGGCGTGGATGAAGGTCAGCGAGATCATGAGCCGGAATTTGTTGACCGTGACGCCGGAGATGACGTTTGAAGAAAGTCTGCGAGCGATGGAACAGAACGGCGTTTATCATTTGCTGATTCTGGATGCGCAGAATAATTATCGCGGGATGTTGTCGGTCAGCGATTTGTTGAAGGTATTGGCAACGGATCATAAGGGGCGCGCGGATTTGTTGGAGTCGTATATGTTTCCGTCGCGGTAGGGTTGCGCGCGGAGGGCCCGCCTCGCTTCGTACGTCCCGACAAGCCGAAGGCGGCGCTCCGACCCGCGGTGCCAAGCACGTTTTTTCGCAAGCTGTGAAGACGTGCCCTGAAGTTGACACAGAGGCTCTAAAGGATTGCCGCTACATTGGTTGTTTGGAGGCTAGTTGGTCGCGGAGTTGTTTGGCGCGGAGACCTGCGGGGCTGGTGTGATCGAGCTTGAGATAGGCGTCGAGGTCCGCGAGCAGCGCGGGATAGTTTTTTTGCTGCAGGTGGATATTCGAGAGCAAGCGGTAAACGATCGGAACGTTTGGAGCCAGCAAGCGAGCCTGTTCAGCGGAGGCGAGGGCGTCGGCAAGGTGCTTCTGCTGGAGCAGCACGCGTCCCATTTCGTAGTGTCCCAACCACAAATTCGGATTCAACTGCAGCCCGCGGCGGACGGACTGTTCGGCTTCGGAGGGGTTGCCGAGGTCGAGCAGCGCTGCGCCGAGCCCTACGGACGCTTCCGCATAGGTGTGGCTGCTCTGTTCGAAGGAACTGCGAAATGATTTTTCGGCTGCGGCGCGGTCTCCGAGCGTAAGCTGCGCCATGCCGGTTTGATAGAGCGCTTCGTAGTAGCCGGGCGCAAGGGCTACCGCTTGTTGAAGGTCGGCCAGTGCGGCAGGCGGGTCGTGGTCCTTATACAGCTTTTTCATGGCGGAATCTACGAGTTCGCGCGCTTTCTGCGGCATGGACAGTTCGTGCACGGAAACGGTTTTCAGTTGCTGTGCTTCTTGCGGTCTGGCGGTGGACTTCAGATAGATGGCCAAGCCTTTGTCGGAAGCCATGGAGACGTCCACGTCGAGCGATACGCGCTCGTAACCCGGAATGTCGACGACAATGATGTAGGTGGCGCGGCGCAGGGTGCCGAAGCGAAACTGCCCGTCGTCGCTGGTGTTTTGCGTTTCGAGGATGGTGTGCTCACTGTCGTACAAGGTCACTGGAACGTTCTTGGCGGCGTTATAGTCGCTGCCATAGTAGACGTTACCGGCGATAGTGGCGGGCTTTTGGGCAAGACTCTCACGAGGCAGGAAAACCCACAGACAGATGAGGGACGCAACGGTAAGCCGGAACACTCTTTCTCCGGACCTCCTGAGTTCCTGCGAGTATAGCACCGGCGCGCGAGCGCGCTAAGAGTTTTGCGCCCTGTTTATGTGGAAACGGCTTGGCCTGTGCTACTGTTTCGCCAATCCGCGAGTGGAGGCAAACCGTGAAAAAGTTCTTGATGGTGGGGATGTTGGTCGCGTCGCTGGAGTGGGTTGCTGCGGCTGGGGCGCAGACGCGGCTCGATGATCCGTCGGCGGATACGAAGGTGATCGCGCTGTGGGAGGGAGCTGCGCCGGGAGCGATGGGAAATGCGGAGGAGGACCGGCCGACGCTGACTTTGTATCCGGCGTTTCGGCCGGAAAAACCTACGGCGGCGGTGATTGTGTTTCCTGGCGGCGGGTATGGATGGCTGGCGACAAATCACGAAGGGCGGCAAATTGCGAACTGGTTCAACGCGATGGGCCTGACGGCGTTCGTGCTGAAGTACCGGTTGGGACCGAAATATCACCATCCGGTGGAGTTGGGCGATGCGCAGCGAGCCATTCGCCTGGCGCGGGCACGGGCTAAGGAATTTAATGTTTTGCCGGACAAGATTGGAATTTTGGGGTTTTCCGCGGGCGGGCATCTGGCGTCGACAGCCGAAACACATTTTGACGCGGGGAATGCGCAGGCGGCGGACGCGATCGATCGCGCGAGTTCGCGGCCGGATTTTGCGATTCTGGCGTATCCGGTGATTTCGTTTGTGGCGGAGTATGCACATAGCGGATCGGTAGAGAATCTGCTGGGGGAGAATCCCGATCCGGCTTTGCTCAAGAGTTTGTCGAATGAGTTGCAGGTGACGGCACAGACGCCGCCGACGTTTTTGTGGACGAGCAGCACGGATAAAACGGTGCCGCCGCAGAACAGCGTGTCGTTTTATCTTGCGCTGCTCAGGGCCGGAGTGCCGGCGGAGTTGCATGTGTTTGGGGAGGCGCCGCATGGCGTGGGGCTGAACCTGAACAATCCTTCGGTGGGGTTGTGGAGCAGGTTGGTGGTGGAGTGGCTGCGGGGAAGAGGGGTTTTGGACTGAGGGGATA
>Ga0210390_10005638_pt1 | contig 10482 bp, 10 predicted proteins | sample IncBWH11OmetaG_FD_161050 | JGI IMG/M metagenome (GOLD analysis project Ga0210390, IMG submission 161050) | Forest soil microbial communities from Barre Woods Harvard Forest LTER site, Petersham, Massachusetts, United States - Inc-BW-H-11-O ... | reverse complement strand
CCGCGGCGCAGGCCGATCGACTGCTCCTGATTGACAAAGACGACCGGCACCGTGACCGTGACCCGGCTCGTCGGCGCGACGCGCATGAAATCGACGTGCAGCGGCTTGTCGGTCGCCGGGTGGTACTGGACCTCGCGCGGCAGGGTGCGGTGCACCGCGCCGTCCACCGTGAGATCGACGAGGGTCGCGAGAAAACCCCGTTTGGCGAGCGCGCGCGACAGCTCACGCGGGTCGAGGCTGATGGGCGTCGGCTCCTGGCCGCCGCCATAGACGATGCCGGGGACGCGCCCCGCGCGGCGCGCGGCGCGCGCGGCACCTTTGCCGGCGGCAACGCGCAACTCGGCGCTGAGCGGTATGATCTCGGGCATCGTCCAGTGCTCCTGTTTCCCAGAATCAAGCTGTTTGCGGGTATATTTGCGATGGCTTGGGCGCGCACAAGCGTGCCGCCGCGTTGCGGTGGCGCGCGGCCGGTCGGGCGCAGCTTAGTCGAACAGGCTCGAAACCGAACGCTCCTCGCTGATGCGGCGGATCGCCTCGGCGATCAGTGGTGCGATCGACACCTGGCGGATGTTGTTCGCTTCCCGCACCGCCTCCGTTGCCATGATGCTGTCGGTCATCACCAGCGACCCGATCGGCGACGCCGCCACCCGCGCTACCGCACCGCCCGACAACACGCCATGGGTGACGTAAGCATCGACTGCCGATGCGCCGGATTCGGTTAAGGCGACCGCCGCATTGCACAGGGTTCCGGCGCTGTCGACCATGTCGTCGACCAGGATGCAGCGCCGTCCCGAGACGTCGCCGATGATGTTCATGACCTCGGAGACGCCGGCCCGCTCGCGCCGTTTGTCGATGATCGCTAGATCGGCATCAAGCCGCCGTGCGATGTGCCGGGCACGATAAACGCCACTGACATCGGGCGAGACGATGACTAGATCGCGGCGGGCGTGATGGTCGACGATTTCCTTCACCAGCACCGGTGCCGCATACAGATTATCGGTCGGGATGTCGAAAAAGCCCTGGATCTGTCCGGCGTGGAGGTCGAGCGTCAACACCCGGTTGGCGCCGGCTGTGGTGATCATGTTAGCAACGAGCTTGGCCGAGATCGGTGTGCGCGAGCCCGATTTGCGGTCTTGCCGGGCGTAGCCGTAATACGGGATGACCGCGGTCACCCGCCGTGCCGAGGCACGCTTCAGCGCGTCGAGGCAGACGAGCAGCTCCATCAGGTGGTCGTTCGCCGGAAACGACGTCGATTGGATCACGAAAACGTCCTCGCCGCGGACGTTTTCGAGAATCTCGACAAACACCTCCATGTCCGCAAAGCGGCGCACGCTCGCCTTGGTCAGCGGCAAATCGAGGTAGGTCGCGATGGCCTCGGCGAGCGGGCGATTGCTGTTGCAGGCGAGAATTTTCATGGCGCGCCACTACCGGCGCCGGCGGGCCGGGCCCCGCGGCTTCGTGCCGCGATAATGTAACAATCCCCGAGCGGCCTGACAACCTCGCGCTGCGTTCCCGAGACCAGCCACCGCGCGGCTCAGGAATTCCGGTCGCCCGCTCAGGAATTTCCAGTCGATTGCGGCGCACCGCGCGCGATCAGCTGCATGATGCCGTCCTGCGCCGCCACGGCGATCGTGTAGGCGACATCGCCCCAGGAACCGTTGAGCAGCCCGGCCGGGACGTCATTTTCCTGCGCCACGGTGCCGATCTCGGCGCCGTTCTGGCGACGCACCCGCCAGACGATTTTGACGTGCTGCTTGCCGGCCTCCGGCTTGCCGACGCTGACCTTGGCGTCAAGCACGAGGTCGGCTTTCCCCGCCGGATCGGACACGATCGCCAGATCCTGCTTTTTCAACAGCGTTGTAATGGCGCTCGCCAGCGCCGTCCCGCCGTCGCCGGTGGCACCTTCGACGCCGCGGATCGAGAGGTGGAGCTCGCCTTGATTCTTGGCCTCGACCGGAGCTTTGTCCTGCAGCATCGCCGCGACCTGGTCGGCGCTCGCGTCGGCGAGACGGGCGACCGCGTCATCCTTGCCGCGCTGCCAGTCGTCGGCCGCGGCTTCGATTCGTTCGGCCCGCTCGCCGAGCGACCGGCCCGCGGGATCGCGCAGCTCCCACGAAACCACGATGGCTGCCTTCTCGCCGGAGGGAGGCATCGCCTGGATCCTGCCGTCGAGCCGATAGCTGGCGATGCCCATGATGCGGTCGCTCGCGGCGATGTCGCGCTTTTGCAGCGCTTCGGCCATCGCCGGCGCCAGCTTTTCGGCGGTGGCGCGCGGCCCGCCCGCGAGCGGGTCGATCGCGACCGTCGCGGTGTCGCGCAGGGCAAGCATTGGCGAGCCCGGCTTTGGCACGTCGTTGGCGAATGGGTGCGGCAACGGCTGGCATGCGGCAAGCGAAAGCACAATTACCGCCGCCGCTTGGCGACTGGCCGAGCCGCTGGTCATTGCGCCAAAAGAACGCAGGCGGCGAGCGCTCCGAGGAGGCAGAACGCCAAAAACATAATCAGATAGGGCATCTCAGGTCAGGCGTCATCGCGGGTTCGCGCCGGCCCGCCTCAGTCGTCGACGACCACAATCGCCGAAAGGCCGAGGCCGAACGCCGCTTCGCCCCGCAGACAAGCGCGGCGATAGCTGAAAAAGGCTTCCTCCTCCGCGGCGGTGTCGCGTCCGGCGCATTCGACCGCCGCGACGCCGAGGCGGGCGAGGCGATACCCGACATAGTCCGCAAGGTCGAACATGAAGTGGCCGGGGCGCGGTGCGACGGTAAAATATTTGTCGGCCACCGGGTCGTTCGCGACGATCTGGTGCGGAAACTCCGGGCCGACTTCGTACGAAGGTTTGCCGATGCACGGTCCGATTCCGGCGCGGATGTGACACCGCCGGGCCCCCAGCTTTTCCATCGCGTCGATCGCCGCTTCGACAACGCCGCCGACAGCACCGCGCCAGCCGGCATGGGCGGCGCCGACAACGCCGGCCGCCGGGTCGCACAGCAGGACCGGCGCGCAATCGGCAGTCAGAATGCCCAGCGCCACACCCGGCACATTCGTCGCCATCGCGTCGGCTTTGGGGGCGCCCTCGCGCGGCCAAGGGTCTTCAACGACGACGGCGACGACGCCATGGACCTGCCGGCAAGTGGCCAGGCGATCGGCGGCCAGCCCCAGTCTGCGCATCGCGAGCGCACGGTTGGCTTCGACCTTGGCCGGCTCGTCACCGGAGCCGTAGCCGCAATTCAAGGACGCATAGAGGCCTTCGCTGACCCCGCCACGCCGGGTGAAAAAGCCGTGGCGGATTGCTGCGTCGGATGCCAGGCCCGGCAGACGGATCATACGATCTCGCCCGGCTGGTCAAACCCCGGCGGGCTCGGCAGGCTGGCAGCAACGAGCGCCAAGGCCTTGAACATGCTGCCCATCTGCCGCAGGTCGAGCAGGCGCTCGAGACCGCTCGCCAGCCGCGCCTGCTGCTCGGGCGAGGCGCGCGCCGACAGAATGGCGAGGCGCTGCAAGGCGCCGAGATTTTTCAGGAACTGGCCTTGCGGCACCGGCCCATGCGCCGCGGCGCCGGCGGCGCGCGCCGCCACCGCCACCGCGCAGAAATCGACATCGGCGCTGAGATCGACGTCGCCCGGCGCCTCGAGCGCACCGACCGGCCGGTGACGCCGCACCCCGCGCAGGCTCGACCCGGTGGCGCTCGGGAAATGGCCGTAGTCGATGAACAGCGCGGCACCCGGCGCTCGGCTCAGCCGCGCGCCAAATGCCGCCGCCAGCGCCAAGGCTTGCGGACAAACCTCGAATACCGCTCCGAACGGGGCGGTTTGCCGCAGCGCTTCGGGGACCAGCAGCGAAAGCGCCGGGTTGTCCGAGCCGTCAACGAACGCGAAGCGCCCGTCGGTATCGAGCGCGATCATGCGCTCGGCCCAGTGCTGCTGGCCGCGCACGAGTTGCCGGATCGGCAATGCGTCGAGGAACTCGTTGGCGACGACCAGCAGTGGGCCGTCGGGCAGGTCCTCGACCCGCGCGAGCCAGACCGGGTCGGCCGCGCCGAGGCGGCGCTGCTGCTCGGCGCGCAGCATCGGGCTCATCTCGACCAGATAAGGGCGAATCGCGCGGCGGAACTCGGGCAACGCGCCGGCGGCGCGGAGCAGGTCGACGGCGAGCACACCGCTCCCCGGCCCGAGCTCGGCGAGGATCACGGGATCGGGCCGCCCGATCCGCTCCCACATCAGCGCGCACCACAAGCCGATCAGCTCGCCAAAGATTTGGCTGACTTCGGGTGCGGTCACAAAGTCGCCGCCGGCGCCGATCGGCCGCCGGGTCGCGTAATAACCGAGGTCGGGGTCGTGCAGCGCCAACGCCATAAAGGCCCCGACCGTCAGTGGCCCTTCGGCGCGAATCCGGTGGCCGATCTTGGCTGTAAGCGCGCAGCCGATCATGGCGACGACGGACGAGGCGGTCGCCGGGCCCAGAGGATGATCACCAGGCCGGCGACCAACACCGGGATCGAGAGCAGCTGGCCCATCGTCGTCCCAAAGATCAGATAGCCAAGCTGCGGGTCGGGCTGCCGGAACAGCTCCCCGGACATGCGGGCCACGGCGTAGCCAACGAGAAACAACCCGGTCTCCAGCCCGGGCGATCGCCGCGCGCCGCGCCGTTCGGCGACAAACAGCAGCAGGAACAGCAGGATGCCCTCACAGAAGGCTTCGTAAAGCTGGCTCGGGTGGCGCGGCACCGGGCCGCCGTTGGGAAAGATCATCGCCCACGGCACATCGGTCGGCCGGCCGTACAGCTCGCCGTTGATAAAGTTCGCGATGCGGCCAAAGAACAGGCCGATCGGAACCGCCTCGATGATGACGTCCGAAAATGCCAGAAGGCGAATCCCGCGCATCCGCGTGAACAGAATGATCGCGAGCGTCACGCCGATGGCACCGCCGTGAAACGACATCCCGCCATGCCAGACGTAGAGCGCCTGGAGCGGATGAGCGAAGTAATAGGACGGGTTGTAGAAGAGGACGTAGCCGATACGCCCGCCGAGCACGACGCCGAGCGTCGCCCAGACTAGAAAGTCGTCGATGTCCAGGCGGCGCACCAGGTGTGGCGGGCGCTCCGCGAGCGCCAGGCAATAGCGCCAGCCGATCACCAGACCGGCAATGTAAGCGAGCGCGTACCAGCGGATCGCGAACGGGCCGAACGCGACCGCAACCGGATTGAGCGCGGGGAAGGTAATTACAAAAAACGGCGGCATCGGCCAGTTGTCATAAGCACCACCGCAGCGGTGAGGCGCCACGGTCGCGTTGTTTATAGGCGAGCAAGCATGGCCCCGCCAACCGACCCATCGGCGACGTCACGGCTCCGGCCCGGGGATGGGGCGCTGGGGTCAGGTCTCGCCGAAGAACAAAATGGCGCCGTTCGCCTCGCGAGCCGGTACGACGAGGCTGCCGTCCGGCAGCTCGGCGAAGCCGACGTGCTGCGCACCGAGCCAATCCGCGGCGCGTTCGCGCCGGCCGATGCCGAGCTCCAGCGCGACGACCCCCGGCAGCGGAAAATCGCGATCGAGCTCGATCACCGGATGCATCGTCTGAAAATCGTCGGGCGTGCTGAAGACCAGGCGCTGGCGCCCGGCCCGAATCGAGACGACGGCGTCGGTCGTCGTCACCTGCGCGATCCCAAACAGGCGGTCGTAGGCCGCGAGCAGCGGTGCGGTGCTCTCGACCAGGATGTGCACCGCCTCGAGCCCGGTTGCGCCGTTCGAGTGATCGAGCCATTCCGGCCGCCGCATCAGCTCGGGCGTCAGGTGGCTGCACACAAAGCAGTCCAGGCCGGGGGTGTCCTCGGATGGCAGCGACACCAGTTCGAAGCGCGGGAGGGCGGTTCCCTCCGGTAACTCGATCTCCCGCGCGAGCGGCCGCGGCGCGGCGGGGTTCAGCCCCTGGCGTAGTAGCGCCGTGCGGGCGTCTTGGGCGCTCCCCGCCGGGGCGAGGGCGAGCCCCATCGGCCCTTCGCGCCATGCGAGGAAATTTCCGAGCCGATGCGCGGACGCGCCGGCATCGACGATCCCTAAGAGCTCGATATAGTCGCTCGGGAACATGACGCAGTAATTGCCGGTCGGCTGGCCGATATGGCGGCCCCGCGGCGACAAGGCGAAGCCGAGCCGTCGCCACGCCGCGGCGGCGGCTTCGAGGTCGCGGACGCCGACGATGACGTGGTCGATGCCTGCTATCGCGTCCATCGCCGCCTCCCGGAATGCGCAGCGTTGTTCAGCGGTGCTCCGGAAACAGTTCGAGCAGCCCGGCGCGCGAGGCTGAACAAATCCCGCGCTCGGTGATCAGCCCGGTGACCAACCGGGCCGGGGTCACGTCGAACGCATAGTTTTCGGCCGGGCTGTCCGCCGGGGTAATTCGAACCGCGACGCGCTCGCCGTCGTCGGTCCAGCCCTCGACATGGGTCACTTCGCGGCTGTCGCGCTGCTCGATCGGGATTGTGGCACCGTCTTCGATGTCCCAGTCGATCGTCGACGACGGCAGCGCTGCGTAAAACGGCACGTCGTTGTCGTGCGCCGCCAGCGCCTTCAGGTAGGTGCCGATCTTGTTCGCGACGTCGCCGCCGGCGGTCGTGCGATCGCTGCCGACGATGCACAGATCGACCAGCCCCTGACGCATCAGATGGCCGCCGGCATTGTCGACGATCACCGTGTGCGCGATCCCGTGCTGCCCCAGTTCCCAGGCCGTCAGCCCGGCGCCTTGGTTGCGCGGCCGGGTCTCGTCGACCCAGACATGGACCGGGACGCCGTCCTCGTGGGCGCGGTAGATCGGCGCCAGCGCGGTGCCCCAGTCGACCGCGGCGAGCCAGCCGGCGTTGCAATGGGTCAGCACCTCGACCGGCCGGCCATCGACTTTGCGCCGCCGCGCCGCGGCGATCAGCGGCGAGCCGTGCTCGCCGATCGCGCGGCTGCTCGCGACGTCCGCCTCGGCGATCGCGCCGGCTCGCTCGAGAGCAGCGGCCGCGCGGCGCTGGGGCGGTAAATGCCGCAGCGCATCCTCCATCTCGGCGAGCGCCCAGCGCAAGTTGACCGCGGTCGGGCGGGTCGCGGCCAAAACCGCCATCGCGCGGTCGAGCGCGCTATCGCCGGCGTGCTCGCGCATCGCCAGCGCCACGCCGTAAGCCGCCGCGACCCCGATCAGCGGCGCGCCGCGCACCTGCATCGTGCGGATCGCAGCCGCGGCGTGCTCGAGCGCGGTCAGCCGGCCGATCGCCAGCTCGTGCGGCAGCAGAGTCTGGTCGATGATCTCGACCGTATGCCCGTCGCGAGCGAGCCAAATCGTCCGCATCGCCCGGCCGTGTACATTCATGACGTCGCCCGCAGCACTCGCCCGGCGACCGCGTCGAGCCGCGCCAGCAACGCCGGGTCGCGCTTTTCCGGGGCGGTGATCAGCGCGGTGTCGAGCGCCCGTTGGCAGCCCTGCCGGCACGGCCCGGGATGGCGGGAGAGGAGCGGCACGACCTGGCGGATCAGCTCCTTGCCGTGCTGCGCATTGGCCGAGAGCACCCCGACAATCATGTCGACCGTGACCGCGCCATGGTCGGGATGCCAGCCGTCGTAGTCGGTGACCATTGCCACCGTGGCGTAGCAGATTTCGGCCTCGCGTGCGAGCTTGGCCTCGGGCATGTTGGTCATCCCGATCACGTCGCAACCCCACGCGCGATAAAGCCGGCTTTCGGCCACGGTCGAAAATTGCGGACCCTCCATGACGAGGTACGTACTGCCGCGTTTCACCGGCAAGCCGAGCGCTGTCGCGGCCTCGTTCAGCGCGTCGCCGAGCCGGCCGCAGACCGGATGCGCCATCGACACATGGGCGACGCAACCGGTGCCGAAAAAACTCTTCTGTCGAGCAAAAGTCCGATCGATAAATTGGTCGGCGATCACAAAATCGCCGGGCGCCAGGTCTTCGCGCAGGCTGCCCACCGCGGAGAGCGAAACGATGTCGGTGACGCCGCAGCGTTTCAGCGCATCGATATTGGCGCGGAAATTGATCTCCGACGGCGGCAGGAAATGGCCGCGCCCGTGCCGCGGCACGAAGACGACCTTTTGGCCGCCGATGCTTCCAAAGCAGAATTCGTCGGAGGTCTCGCCAAACGGGCTCTCGACCCGCCGCCAGGCGACCTCGGTCAGGCCCTCGATCTCGTAAAGACCGCTTCCCCCGATGATGCCGATGACGGGGTCGCTCATCGGCCGCTCAGTGGGCGGACGACCAGATCTTGCGCTTGGCCGCGTAGAAGATGCCGACGCCGACGATCAGGAACAGAAATACCCGCGCGCCGACGCGGTGCCGCGTATCGAGGTTGGGCTCGGAGGCCCAGTTGAGGAAGGTGGCGACATCGTGCGCCATCTGCGGCACCGTCGATTTGGTGCCGTCGGCGAAGGTCACCGCACCGTCGCTGAGCGGCGGCGGCATCGAAATTTGATGGCCGGGGAAATACTCGTTGTAATACTTGCCCGGCGTGAGCGAAAAGCCGGCCGGGGGCGGGTTCTTGAACCCGTTCATCAACGCGTAGACGTAGTCGGGGCCGCCGTCGCGGGCCTTGACGATCATCGACAAATCGGGCGGCAATGCCCCGCCATTGGCCGCCCGCGCCGCCTCGTCGTTGGGGAACGGACCGGGGATCGGGTCGGACGGGCGGCCGGGCCGCTGATACATCTGCCCCTGGTCGTTCGGGCCGTCGGTGACCTGGTAGCTGACGGCGATCGCCTTGACCTGGTCGGGCGTGTACCCAAGGGCCTCGAGATCGCGGAAATACAGGTGCTTGACCGGATGACAGGCCGAGCAGATCTGCTTGTACACCTGGAAGCCGCGCTGCAGCGCCGCCTTGTCGTAGGTCCCGAAGACGCCGTCGAACGACCACTCCTGATGCGGCAGCGGCGGCGTCTCCTGAGCGTGAGAGGGCACGGCCGCGGCGCACAGCAGCAAGCAGGCCAGGCCGGCGGCCGCAAGCAGCAGTCTCGACATCGGGACCAAGGTCATCTCAGGGTTTTCCCATCGGCGCCGGGGCGCTCGTCAACCGCGCGCCGCCGCCGAGCACCGCCGCGGCGATGCTGGTCGGCAATGGGCGAGGCCGCTCGATCTTGCCGATGACCGGCAACAGGATCAGGAAATGAACGTAGAAGTACAGGGTCGCGATCTGGCCGACGGTCACGACAATCCCCTGCGGCGGGTTGAACCCGACCCAGCCAAGCGCGAACACGTCGATCACGAGCAGCCAAAACAGCCATTTGTAGATCGGCCGAAACCGCGAGCTGCGCACCGGCGAGGTGTCGAGCCATGGCACGATCAGCAGCAGGAACAGCGAGCCGAACGAGAAGATGACCCCGAGGAGTTTGGCTGGGATGCCAAAGACCGAGAACGTGATCGAGCGCAAGATCGCATAGTACGGTAAGAGATACCATTCGGGGACAATGTGGTTGGGGGTCTGCATCGGGTTCGCCGGAATGTAATTGTCCGGATTGCCGAGAAAGTTGGGTGCATAAAAGATAAAAAACGCATAGATCAGCAGAAACACACAGAGCCCGAACAGGTCCTTGACCGTGTAGTAGGGATGGAACGGCAGCGAATCCTGCGGGCCTTTGAGGTCGATGCCGAGCGGGTTGTTGGAGCCGAAGCGGTGCAGCGCGATCAGGTGCAGCAGCACGACAAACAGGATCACAAACGGCAGCAAATAATGCAGCGCGTAAAAGCGGTGCAGGGTCGGGTCGCCGACGTTGAAGCCGCCCCACAGAAACGTCACGATGCCGTTGCCGATCAGTGGTATCGCGGAAAACAGGCTGGTAATGACGGTCGCCGCCCAATAGCTCATCTGGCCCCAGGGCAGCACATAGCCCATGAACGCGGTGGCGATCATCAGAATGAGGATGATCACGCCGAGGATCCAAAGGAGCTCGCGCGGCGCCTTGTAGGAACCGTAGTAAAGCCCGCGGAAAATGTGGATGTAGACGATCGCGAAGAACATCGACGCGCCGTTGGCGTGGGCATAGCGGATCAGCCAGCCGTAGTTCACGTCGCGCATGATGCGCTCGACCGAATCGAAGGCGAGCAGCGCGCTCGGCGTGTATTGCATCGCCAAGAAAATGCCGGTGACGATCATCACCACCAGCATGATCCCGGCGAGCGACCCGAAATTCCACCAATAGCTGAGGTTGCGCGGCGTCGGATACTCGTAGAGCTCGTGCTCCGCCATCGCGATGAACGGCAGCCGGTAGTCGATCCAGCGGATAATCCGGGTTCCCGCGCCCGGGCGGTCGTCGGCCATGATGCTCTCCTAGCCGATCTTGATCGTGATGTTGCCGGTGAAGTCGTAGGGCGGCACGGCGAGGTTCAGCGGCGCCGGGCCTTGGCGGATGCGCCCGGACGTGTCGTACATCGACCCGTGGCACGGGCAGAACCAGCCGCCGTAGAGGCCGCGGTCGTCGCCGGTCTTCTGTCCAAGCGGGATGCAGCC
>Ga0210390_10005637_pt1 | contig 10484 bp, 12 predicted proteins | sample IncBWH11OmetaG_FD_161050 | JGI IMG/M metagenome (GOLD analysis project Ga0210390, IMG submission 161050) | Forest soil microbial communities from Barre Woods Harvard Forest LTER site, Petersham, Massachusetts, United States - Inc-BW-H-11-O ... | reverse complement strand
TTTCGGATTCTTGAACGCCAGGTCGGTATAGGCGAGAAACGCCTGGCGCGCGCTGGCGGCGCGATTGCTGGTTCTGATCTCGTTGATCTGGAACAGAATCGCCACAAAGCCGAGCAGCGCCACGCTCGCCTGCGCCATCTGCGCCAGCGTCCCGTATTTCTGCCACCAAAAAATGCTCGGTTGCGACATCAATATCACTCCGCTGCAACCATATGCGCCGGATCGAGAATGCCGGCATCGTCGACATCCGCCTTGCGCGAATACTCGTCGATACGTTCCTCGATCTCGTGACGGAAATGGGCGATCAGCCCCTGGATCGGCCAGGCGGCAGCGTCACCCAACGCGCAGATCGTGTGACCCTCGACCTGCTTGGTCACCTCCAGCAGCATGTCGATCTCGCGCTTGTGGGCGCGGCCTTCGGCCATCCGGGTCAGCACCCGCCACATCCACCCGGTACCTTCGCGGCATGGCGTGCATTGGCCGCAACTCTCGTGCTTGTAGAAATAGGAGATGCGCGCAATCGCACGGATCAGGTCGGTCGATTTGTCCATCACGATGACGGCGGCGGTGCCAAGACCGGAGCGCAACTTGCCGAGGCTATCAAAATCCATCGGCGTATCGACGATCTGCTCCGCCGGCACCATGCGCACCGAGGAGCCGCCGGGGATCACGGCCTTGAGATTGTCCCATCCGCCGCGAACGCCGCCGCAATGGCGTTCGATCAATTCGCGAAACGGAATTCCCATCGCCTCTTCGACATTGCAGGGCCGTTCCACATGCCCGGAAATGCAAAACAGTTTGGTGCCGACATTGTTGGGCCGTCCGATGGCGGCGAACCAGGCGGCGCCACGCCGTAAAATGTCGGGCGCCACCGCAATCGACTCGACGTTGTTGACCGTGGTCGGGCAACCGAACAGGCCCACATTGGCTGGGAATGGCGGCTTCAGCCGCGGCATCCCCTTTTTGCCTTCCAGGCTTTCCAATAGCGCAGTCTCTTCGCCGCAAATATAAGCGCCGGCGCCATGCGTCACGTAGAGGTCGAACGGCCAGCCGTTGACATTGTCCTTGCCGATCAGCTTTGCCGCGTAGGCTTGACCGACGGCGGCCTCCAGATGCTCGCGCTCACGGATGAATTCGCCGCGCACATAGATGTAACAGGCATGCGCGCCCATCGCGAAGCTCGCAATCAGGCATCCCTCGACCAACAGATGCGGATCGTGCCGCATGATCTCGCGGTCCTTGCAGGTGCCGGGCTCGGACTCATCGGCATTGACGACGAGATAGCTCGGACGGCCGTCAGTGGATTCCTTCGGCATGAAGGACCATTTCAGGCCGGTCGGAAAACCAGCCCCACCGCGGCCGCGCAGGCCCGAGGCCTTCATTTCGTTGACGATCCAGTCGCGGCCCTTGTCGATAATTGCCTTGGTGCCGTCCCACGCGCCGCGCCGGCGCGCACCTTCGAGGCCCCAGTCGTGGAGGCCATAGAGGTTCTTGAAGATGCGGTCCTTGTCGTCGAGCATGATCAGACTTCCCGGGATCAGCGATTGGACTGCGGCCCGGCCGCCTGCAAGGTGCGGTCGCGCGTCATGTGGTTTCCTTCAGTGTCGTCAGCCCGCCCACGGGAGCGGAAAACTGACGGTCGATCTGCGGTCCGGGCTTGGGCGGATGGCCGGAGGCAAAACCATCCAGCACCTTGCCGAAACTCTCCTTGGTCAGATCTTCATAGGTGTCTTTCCAGATCAGCACCATCGGGGCGTTTACGCAGGCGCCAAGACACTCGACTTCTTCCCAGCTGAAATTGCCATCCTTGGACAGATGGAAGGGTTCGTGATGAATCCTACTCTGGCAGACCTCGATGATGTCGCCCGCCCCTCGCAGCCTGCACGGCGTCGTGCCGCAGACCTGCACGTGCGCCTTCTTCCCGACCGGCTGAAGCTGAAACATCGTGTAGAACGTCGCGATCTCCAGCATGCGGATGTAAGGCATGCCGAGCAAATCGGCTACCGACCGGATCGCAGCCTCCGAAACCCATCCGTCGTGCTGCTCCTGAACCCTCCACAGGATCGGAATAGCCGCCGAAGCCTGGCGGCCTTCGGGAAATTTGGCAATCTGCTCCTTCGCCCAGGCCAGATTCTCCGGCGTGAACGTGAAACTTGCGGGCTGAAGTTCCCTGGGCGCTAGGCGGCGGACGGACATTGCGTTTTGTCTCTCATTGCATGCGGCGCGCGGCGTTGGCGTTCAAGGCGTCGATTCGCTTCCGCCAGAAAGCACTAGCGGTGCCGAACACGTTATAGCCGACGTGGGATGAAACCTTGATGCGATCGAGGATCGAAAGCTCGGTCACCGTCTCCAGGCGATTTGAGTGCGGATCATAGACGATGAGTTTGAGCGGCGTCTGATCGAGGATATAGCGCGACACCGTGTGATCGGGATCATTGCCGTGTTCCTCGCACATGATCAAGCTGTCGCCCTGCAACAGCCGCCTTCCGCCCTTGATGGCATCGACCTCGACACCCTCGACGTCGAGCTTGATCAGAAATTTTCCGCCCGGAGAAACCTTGCCGTCATCGATGAGATCATCGAGCGCAATAACCGGCACCTCTTCGCCGCCGCTGCCGTTACCCGCAATGCTAAACGCCTCATGCTTGGTTCCGGACAATCGCGCGGTGCCCTTTGTCGCGCCGATCGCGCATTTCATCAGCGCAAAGCGGTTGCCGTTGACCCCGGCGTTGTTGGCGAGCTTTGAGAAATTTAGCGACGACGGCTCGATCGCGATCGCCGTGTGCGAGCCGAAGGGCGCGCTCGTCACCAGCACCGACCAATAGCCGTAATTGGCGCCGCAATCGAGCAGCGTGTAGTCGATGTCGACGGAATGGCGGAACAGCAGTTCCAGCTCGTCTTCGTAGTGGTACGACCGGTCAAGCAACTTGCTCCAGTAACCGTCACCGTACGGAAACTCAAACGTCGCATCCGCGTTGAGCTTGATCGCGATATTGCGCTCGGGCAGGGTCTTGCGCAGCAGATTGGCGCAGCCGATGTAACCGCGGTGCGAAAAATGCGACGATATTTTCGAACCCGTCATCAGTGCGAGTGCCGCCGTCCGCTCCCAAAGGTTGGCACCCTCCAGAGACCCCGAAGCCCGATCAAAATGGATGGGCGGCAGCGCGATCACCGATCGACCTCTCCGAACACAATGTCGAGCGAGCCCAGAATGGCCGAGACGTCGGCCAACAGATGGCCCTTGCAGATGAAATCCATGGCCTGCAAATGCGCGAAACCCGGCGCACGGATCTTGCATTTGTAGGGCTTGTTGCTGCCGTCGGAGACCAGGTAGACGCCGAACTCGCCCTTGGGCGCTTCGACCGCGGCGTAGACCTCTCCCGCAGGCACGTGGAATCCTTCGGTATAAAGCTTGAAATGGTGAATCAGGGCTTCCATCGAGCGCTTCATCTCGGCGCGGCGCGGCGGAAAAATCTTGTTGTCCTGCACCGCGACCGGTCCCTGCCCGTCGGCCGCGCGGAGCTTTGCGATACATTGTTTCATGATCCGCACCGACTGGCGCATCTCTTCCATGCGGATGCAGTAACGGTCGTAGCAATCGCCGTTCTTGCCGATTGGAATGTCGAAATCCATCTCGGCGTAGCATTCATAGGGCTGGGCCTTGCGCAGGTCCCAGGCGGCACCTGAACCGCGCACCATCACGCCTGAAAAGCCCCATTCCCAGGCCTGCTTCAGCGACACCACGCCGATGTCGACATTGCGCTGCTTGAAGATGCGATTTCCCGTAAGCAAAGTTTCGAGATCGTCGACGACGCCAAGGAACGGATCGCACCAGGCTTCGATATCGTCGATCAGCTTCGGCGGCAGGTCCTGATGCACGCCGCCGATCCGGAAATAGGCGGCATGCATGCGCGAGCCGGAGGCGCGCTCATAGAACACCATCAGCTTCTCGCGCTCCTCAAAGCCCCACAGCGGCGGGGTGAGCGCGCCGACGTCCATCGCCTGCGTAGTCACGTTGAGGAGATGCGACAGGATACGGCCGATCTCGCAATACAAGACGCGGATCAACTGACCGCGACGCGGCACTTCAATGCCGAGCAGCTTTTCCGCCGCCAGACAAAAGGCGTGCTCCTGATTCATCGGCGCGACATAGTCGAGCCGATCGAAATAAGGGATCGCCTGCAGGTAGGTCTTGTGCTCGATCAGCTTTTCCGTGCCGCGGTGAAGCAGTCCGATATGGGGATCGACGCGAGCGACGACTTCGCCGTCAAGCTCCAGCACCAGCCGCAAGACGCCGTGGGCTGCAGGATGCTGCGGTCCAAAATTGATGGTGAAGTTACGGAGTGCTGCTGCTTCGGTCATGATACGACCTCCGCTTGCGCGCGAATAGCGAATGGCGAATGGCGAATGGCGAATGAATTCATTTCGCGGCCTTGTCCTGCAGCGATCGCATTAAAGCACGAATCATTTTGCCCAAGCTCTCGCATTGCGCGAGAACTGGTTGCAAATCCAGCCCGGGCACGACACCCACGCGATCCGCCAAAGGCAGGTGCGTTTCCATCTCCTTCAGAGACCCCTGCGATATTCGCAGATGTTGCACAAAGCTGCCGGTATTCTCTCGCCCGTGACCTTCCGCGATATTTGCCGGAATCGAGCCCGCGGCGCGCGTGATCTGCGAGGTCAACCCGAAGAGTTCGTCGCGAGGAAATTCGCGCGTCAACCGATAGCAGGATTCTGCCAAGGTCATCGCATCCTGCCATACCCTCAGGTCCCGGTACGAATTGATCGATGGATCGGCCAACAATCATCCCTATTCGCCACTCGCCATTCGCTACTCGCCGCTTCTCTTCTCATCGCCGGGCAGCGGATAATCGGCGCCTTCCCATGGCGAGAGAAAATCGAATTTCCGGAATTCCTGGTTGAGACGGACGGGTTCGTAGAGCACCCGCTTTTCCTGGTCGTCGTAGCGGACCTCGACGAAGCCGGTGAGCGGAAAATCCTTGCGCAGCGGATGGCCGTCGAAGCCGTAGTCGGTCAACAGGCGACGCATGTCGGGATGGCCGGTGAAAATCACGCCGTAGAGATCGTAGGTTTCTCGCTCGAACCAATCGGCGCCCGGAAACGCATCGATGATCGAGGGCACTTGGGTGTCCTCACCGGCTTCGGCGCGCAAACGGACGCGCGCATTCAGGGCCGGCGACAGCAGATGGTAAATTACATCGAAACGCTTCTCGCGCCCCGGATAATCCACCGCGGTCACGTCGGTCAGGTTGACGAAACGGCAGGCAGGATCGTCGCGCAGGAAGCGGACGACGTCGACGATTTTTTCGGCATTTACCGTCACCGTAAGCTGGCTGAATGCGACCGAATGGCCGCTCGCAGCTCCAGCAAGCGCGCTAACAATCGTCTGCCCCAGTGCGTCGAGCCTGCCGTCGTCCATGCAAAACCCTTAGCGTTCGATGGTACCGGTGCGCCGGATCTTCTTCTGCAACAGCATGACGCCATAAAGCAGCGCTTCTGCCGTCGGCGGGCAGCCAGGCACGTAGATGTCGATGGGCACGATGCGGTCGCAACCGCGCACCACCGAATAGGAATAGTGATAATAGCCGCCGCCATTGGCGCACGACCCCATCGAGATCACGTAACGCGGCTCCGGCATCTGGTCGTAGACCTTGCGCAGCGCGGGCGCCATCTTGTTGGTCAACGTGCCCGCCACGATCATCACGTCGGATTGCCGCGGAGAAGCACGTGGCGCAAAGCCGAAACGCTCGGCATCATAGCGCGGCATCGACATCTGCATCATCTCGACCGCGCAACATGCCAAGCCAAACGTCATCCACATCAGCGAGCCGGTGCGCGCCCAGGTGATCAGGTCGTCGGCCGCGGCTACGAAAAAGCCCTTGTCGGACAGCTCGTGTCTGACCTCGAGAAAATAGGGATCGTTGGCCCCAACCGGTTTGCCGGTGGAAGGGTCAATAATGCCGGTTGCAGCGGGAGCGACCGCCGGCGCGAACCCTGGCGATGCGGCAGCTGGGCTCAATCCCATTCGAGCGCGCCTTTCTTCCATTCATAGGCAAAGCCGACGGTGAGGACGGCGAGGAACACGAACATCGACCAGAAGCCGGTCGCGCCCAACTTGCCGAACGCTACCGCCCACGGAAACAGGAAGGCCACTTCGAGATCGAAGATGATGAAGAGGATTGCGACCAGGTAGAAGCGGACGTCGAACTTCATTCGGGCGTCGTCAAATGCATTGAAGCCGCACTCGTAGGCTGAGAGCTTTTCCGGGTCCGGCTGCTGGAAGGCCACCAGGAACGGCGCAATCAGCAGCACTAGGCCGATCACGCCGGCAACCCCGACAAACACCACGAGCGGGAGGTAATTCTGCAAGATGCCGGTCATCGGGAGGACCTTTTCGTGCGGTTGCTGGCGCCCGCAGATTCGTTAATTGGAATTGTTCCGAGGCTTAGCGCAGCGCAACAATGGGCGCAAGACAAGCTATCTTGACGGCCTATCCGCCTCCAAATGGGAGGGGAAATCCCTGCGGTGGCCGGAAAGCGCCGCGGCGCCAACGTTCGGGATGACGCCCTCGCCGTCAGGAATTCAGCCGCATGTCCTGCACCGGCTTGCCGACCGTCCGCAACCCGCACTTTCGCTTGCCTCAAAATGGGTGAGAGCCGCCCTGGGCGCAAGACCGGCGGATCGAGACGGCCCCGGCATGACGATGAAACCATTTTTGGGAACCCACGAAACCGGCCGGAAACAGAGGAGGGGTACACGTTCCCGCAATAAGGCGGCGCCGAACACGGCAGGAGGCTCTCATGAACCACTCAATTCACTCGGCCGATCGCGCCACCCACCTGAAAGTTGTGGTTTTGGCCTTGGTCGCAGGCATTGCCGTGGCCGGACTGGCTATCTCAGCTCGCACCACCGCCGACTACAGCCAGACCGCTCACGTGCTCAAGGCGGGGAAACCGATGACAGTGACGAGCTCGGATACGTCATTGGTTCGCTAGGCCATTACAGATGAGAAAAGAAGGGCCGCCTCCGGAGCGGCCTTTTTACTTGACGCCTTCCCGAAAATTCGGGGCAGTCATCTAAAGGCCCCAAAGACCCAAGTAGATCGGGCCGGCACCGGCCGGCGGGAAATTACGGCCATAAATCGAGATCAGTTCGCGGTTCCTAACCGCTGCGTTCGCGAAGATTAAGTCTTTGAAAATATGGCGCGAGAGACGGGACTCGAACCCGCGGCCTCCGCCGTGACAGGGCGGCGCTCTAACCAACTGAGCTACTCCCGCGGATGCCGTGATCTGAGACCGATCCGCACGGAGGTGAGGGTTAAAGGTGCGTCCCGCGTTAGTCAAGGATGTTGCGAATCCCCCTGTCTGTCAGGCCTATTTTGGAAGTCGATGCAAAAAATAGGCTGTTTACAGGCTAAACAGCGTAGGCACCGTCCCCCCGAATCGTTTAAGGCCTGATACGTCTTAGTTTCCTAAGCCATCAACAACGAGGAGGGCCAAATATGGCGAAGAAAGCAGCGACCGCGACGACCATCACGCTCAAGCATCTCGCAGCGGCTATCGCCGAAGATCAGGAATTGTCCAAGAAGAAGGCTGAGGAAATTCTGAACGATCTGGTCAACCGGATCACCAAGCACCTGAAAAAGGGCGAGCGCATCCGGATCGTCGGCCTCGGCATCCTGCAAGTGCGCAAGCGCGCTGCCCGCATGGGCCGCAACCCCGCCACCGGCGAAGCTATACACATCAAGGCAAGCAAGAAGGTCGCCTTCCGGGCTGCCAAGGAGCTCAAGGAAGCCGTCTGATAAGGCGTCTTCCAATCCCGATTTGGCGTCATTCCGGCGCGGCATACGCGGCCCCCGGAATGGCGCTTCCTCCGCAGAGGCATTTTCTGTTACTCGCGGTCATGACTGTGAGTTCACCCCTGAAGTTCACCCATACCGTAACCGAGCGCTTCCTGCGCTATGTGGTGATCGACACCCAATCCGACCCCGCCTCCCCGACCTGTCCCTCGACCGACAAGCAAAAGGATCTGGGCCGCCTGCTTGAGCGCGAGCTGCAGGCGATGGGGCTCTCCGACGCCCATCTCGACGAATACGGCTACGTCTACGCGACGATTCCTTCGAACAGCGGAAAACGAGTGCCGGTAATCTGTTTCTGCTCGCACATGGACACCTCTCCCGACTGTTCCGGCGCCGGCGTCAAGCCTCGGATCGTCAGAGATTACAGCGGCGGCGACATCGTGCTGCCCGGCGACCCCTCACAAATTATCCGTTTCGCCGATCATCCTGCGCTCGCCGACCAGACCGGCAACGACATCATCACGACAGATGGCACCACCCTTCTGGGTGCCGATAACAAGGCGGGCATCGCCGAAATCATGGATGCGGCGCAGTTCCTGTTGGCGCATCCCGAGATCAAACACGGCACGATCAAAATCCTGTTCACACCCGACGAGGAGATCGGCCGCGGCGTCGACAAGGTGGACCTGAAGAAGCTCGGCGCCGATTTCGCCTATACGATCGATGGTGAATCGGCCGGAAATATCGAGGACGAGACTTTTTCCGCCGATGGCGTCACTATCACCATCGAAGGCGTCAGCACCCATCCCGGATTTGCCAAAGGCAAGATGGAGCACGCGATCAAGATCGCCGCCACCATCGTCGATCGCCTGCCTAGAGATTCCTGCTCGCCCGAAACCACCGAAGGCAGGCAGGGTTTCCTGCATCCCATCGGCATATCCGGGACGCTGGAAACGGCCACACTCGGCTTCATCGTTCGCGATTTTGCCGACACGGGCCTACAGGAAAAGGAAGCGCTGCTCGAAAGTATCGTCAAAGAGGTGATGCAGGGTTTTCCCCGCTCGACCTATCGGATGGAGGTCAAGCAGCAATACCGCAACATGAAGCAGGTGATCGATCGTCACCCCGAGATCATCGACAATGCCATGGAGGCGATCCGCCGCGCCGGCCTTACGCCTGCGAAGACCTCGATCCGCGGCGGCACCGACGGCTCGCGGCTCTCGTTCATGGGGCTGCCCTGCCCCAATATTTTCGCGGGCGAGCATGCGTTCCATTCGCGGCTGGAATGGGTGAGCGTGCAAGACATGGAAAAGGCCGTGCAGACCATCGTCCATCTCGCGATGATCTGGGAGGAGCGGGCCTAAGCGTTGGCCGTGACGATCCAGATCGAGGCATCGAGCGGCACCGTCTGTCCCTTGGCGTAAGGCGTGAGAGCTTCGCGGATCGAGCGGGCCGCCGCGGCCACCACATCCGGCGGCTGCTCCGCAAGTGCACGAGCGGCCGGTCCGATTTCAAGCGCGCCTTGGACCGCGGCATCCAGACCGCGTCCGACCGCAACGTCGAGCGCGAGGTTGCACGGCTCCATCGCAATCCCGGAAAACCCGGCCTCGCTCAGGATCCTGTTGACGCGTTGTTCCAAGGCAAACGAGAACGGGCCCGGATCTTCCGGACCAAGCTGCGGCAACTTTGGAACGTGTTTGTAGACCGCCTGCAACGGCGCCATGAAGAAGGGATTTTCACGCGGCTCCCGCCAGCAGGCGAAGGCGAGCCGGCCCGTTCGCCGCATTCCTCGCCGCATATTGGTGAAGGAAAGCACAGGATCAGCAAAGAACATCACGCCAAACCGCGAGACCAGGAGATCGAAACTATCCGCAACGAACGGATAGATGGTCGCATCCGCAAGGACGAAATCAATCGGTGCACCCGAAGGTGCCGTTTTGCGGGCGCGCGCCAGCATCGGTCCCGAGATATCGATGCCAGTGACGTGTCCGCTCGCACCCACGCGCTGCGCGAGATCGATCGAGATGGCGCCGCTACCGCAGCCGACGTCCAGGATGCGTTCGCCCGCCGCGGGCTTCGCGCGCTCGATCAAGGCGTCGGCAACCGGTGCCAGCACGATATCCTGCGCATGCTGGCGCTCGGCCCAGCGCTGCCCGCCCGGCCCATTCCAGTACGCAATCTGGTCGGCGTTTTGGTCGTGGCCTACGGGTGCGTCCATTTGGAGAGACTTTCGCTCGGTCCGCCTTCGTCGCGTTCGCGATTTCGGCGCGACAGCCTTCGCACTTGCTGGCTCGCCGAGCCGAAGCCCGGCGCAGGCTGGTGGGCGGCTACGGATTCGAACCGCAGACCCTCTCGGTGTAAACGAGATGCTCTAACCAGCTGAGCTAGCCGCCCTCGCCCTCTGTTTAACGCCCCCAAGCCGTCTGACGCAAGCGGCGCTTCTTCTCCGAAAAAAAGGCGCCCGCAGGCGCCGTTTTATCATTTTACCAATGGTCTGCTCAATGCGCCGTGAGGCCACCCGATGCTTCATCGCCAGCTTCCGGCGTAACCGGCGGCACCTTGGCCGTGTCCTCTTCCCAGACGATCGGCACCGGAGGCCGCACCAGCGCCTTGGAAACGACGTCGTCGAGCTTGGCCACCGGGATGATGTTCATTCCGCCCTTGA
>Ga0210390_10005634_pt1 | contig 10486 bp, 7 predicted proteins | sample IncBWH11OmetaG_FD_161050 | JGI IMG/M metagenome (GOLD analysis project Ga0210390, IMG submission 161050) | Forest soil microbial communities from Barre Woods Harvard Forest LTER site, Petersham, Massachusetts, United States - Inc-BW-H-11-O ... | reverse complement strand
CCGCGGCCGGGACTGCGCCCTTGAGTTATCAATGGCAAAAGTCGAGCGCAAATATTTCTGGTGCAACGTCCGCTAGCTACACCACCCCGGCAACTACACTGGCCGACAACGGATCGCAGTTCGACGTCGTGGTCAGCAATGGCCTGGGAAACGCGACCAGCACCGCGGCAACGCTCACCGTGACATCGACGGCCGCGCCCGTCGACGTAGTCACCTATCAATACGACAATGGACGCGGGGGCGCCAATCAATCGGAAACGGCGCTGACGCCCGCAAACGTCGATTCCACAACCTTCGGGAAACTTGGTTTCTATTCCGTCGACGGCCTCGTGGATGGGCAGCCGCTGTACCTTTCGCAAGTTAGCATTCCCGGCAAAGGAACGCATAACGTTCTCTATGTGGTGACCGAGCACGACAGCGTTTATGCTTTCGACGCCGATTCGGGAGCAACGCTGTGGCAAGTTTCTTTGCTGGGCGCCGGAGAGATGACGAGCGACAATCGTGGCTGCTCGCAGGTGACGCCGGAGATCGGCATCACGTCGACTCCGGTCATCGAGCGTAGCAGCGGGCCAAATGGCGCGCTGTATGCGGTGACGATGTCGAAGAGCGGATCGAATTATTTCCAGCGCCTACATGCGCTCGATCTGGTCACGGGAGCGGAGTTGTTCGGCGGGCCTGTGACCGTGCAGGCGACCTTCCCAGGCACGGGAGCGGGCAGCAAGAGTGGCAACGTGATTTTCGATCCCAAGCAATACAAAGAGCGGGCGGGGCTGCTGCTTTCGAACGGCGTGCTCTACACCATGTGGGCTTCGCACTGCGATGACGCGCCTTACACGGGATGGATCCTCGGATACGATGGGTTGACGCTAGAGCAAACGCAAGTGCTGGATGTAACTCCCAACGGCAATGACGGTGCGATCTGGATGTCGGGCGCCGCCCCGGCCGCGGATTTGAACGGAGACATTTATTTTCTCGACGCCAACGGCAGCTTCGACAGCCAGCTCGATTCCAACAACTTCCCGGTCAACGGCGACTTCGGCAACAGTTTTCTCAAGCTCGCGACGTCGCCAATTCTAACCGTGGCGGATTATTTCACGATGTCGGGAACCGTCGCGGAGTCGAATCGGGATGAAGACCTTGGTTCGGGCGGGGCTGTTGTGTTGATGGATTTGACCGACAATGGCGGGCACGTGCACCAGTTGGCCGTGGGCGCCGGCAAGGATTCCGTGATCTATGTTGTCGATCGCAATTCGATGGGAAAGTTCAACTCGACCTCCGACAACATTTATCAGGAAATTTCGGGTGCGCTGGGCGGCCAGGTATTTTCCAAACCAGCGATCTTCAACGACACCGTTTATTACGGAGCGGTAGGCGACTCGATTCGGGCCTTTCCGATCGCGAATGCCATGCTGGCGACGACGCCGAGTTCGAAGACCAGCCACACCTTTACCTATCCCGGCACTACGCCAACCGTTTCTGCAAATGGATCGAGCAATGCGATTCTCTGGGCGGTGGAAAACAGCAACCCGGCAGTGCTGCACGCCTACGACGCCACGAACCTGGCGACCGAACTTTACAACAGCAATCAGGCTGCCAGTAGTCGCGACCACTTCGGAAACGGGAACAAGTTCATGGTTCCGATCGTCGTGAACGGAAAAGTGTTTGTCGGCACACCCAACGGCGTGGCCGTATTTGGGCTGCTGCCGTGATGAGTGCGGGATCGCTCTCTCGTCTCTTCTGATCTTTCTCTGGAACGCGTCCTCTGATACAAATGTCGCCATGAACACAAGCATGGCGGGTCTGGTAACGGTCGCACTGACTGCTGTTTTGGCCGCAACATCTTTATCCGCGCAATCTGGTTCGGCTGCGGCGCGAGATTCAGCGACTTTCGATCCCGACGGCACGGCGCACATCACGCGCGTCGTTCCCATGCCGGCGACCATTAGTCCGGAAGCGCAGAAGTGGCTGGAATCGCTCGACGAGCAGAAAGTGGGCCCACCGGAAACCCTGGCTGAACGCCGTACGCACACCGATGCGTGGCGCAAGATGGACTCCGACGAGGCGCGCAGGCTTTATTCGGTGAACGTCGAGGAAACCAGCATCGCGGGCGTGCGCACGGACGTCATCACGCCGCTACCGGGTGCCGCGAACAACCGCGTGCTTATCAATCTGCACGGTGGCGGCTTCAATTCTGACTCCGGATCGTTGATCGAGGGCGTCCCGATCGCAAACCTGGCCAGGATCAAAGTCGTGTCGGTTTACTATCGCCTGGCTCCGGAGAATCCGTTTCCAGCGGCGGTCGATGACGTGGTCGCGGTCTACAAAGAACTCCTGAAGACTTATTCTCCGCATGGCATTGGAATCTTTGGCACGTCGGCGGGAGCGATTCTTACTTGCGAAGTGGCGGTCCGCCTGAAACAACTCGGGCTGCCATTGCCGGCGGCGCTGGGAATTTTTTCCGGTCTCGCAGATTTCAGCCGCGTCGGCGACTCGCGCCAGATGTTCGCGCTCAACGGCCTTCCCGGACGAATGGAGCCGGCCGATCCCAACCATCTGCCCGACAATGGATATGTCGGCAAGACCGATCGCAAGGACCCAGTATTGTCGCCACTGTTTGCTGATCTGCATGGCATGCCGCCGAGTTTGCTCGTCACCAGCACGCGCGACATTCTCTTGAGCGACACGACCACGCTGCATCGCGCCTTGCTGCGTGCCGGAGACGATGCGCAGCTGGTCGTGTTTGAGGCGTTGCCTCACGCTTTCTGGTATCACTTTCAGTTGCCGGAAACAGAGGAAGCGCTTGATCGGATGGCGAAATTCTTCGACGACAAACTGGCGCGGTAGAATCCTGCAGACTTAATCAGAAGGAGAACTGATGATCCGAAGTCGTTTCCAGCTTTTTGTTCTGCGCACCGCCTTTTTCTCGATTGTGCTCGGCGCGCTTTCAGTCGCCGTCCACGCCGACGCGACTGTGCCGACCTTGCTCGCCGATCACATGGTGGTGCAGCGCGGACTTCCCGTTCACGTCTGGGGCATGGCTGCGCCGCACGAGGCGGTCTCAGTGACTTTCCGCGGCGAGACGAAGTCGTGCTCTGCCGACGATGACGGACGCTGGAGTGTGTATCTTTCTCCCGGGGAAGCGGGCGGCCCGTTCCAGATGAACATCAAGGCGACGAACACGATCGCCCTCAACGACATTCTGGTGGGTGACGTGTGGGTCGCGTCAGGCCAGTCGAACATGGAATTCGCCATGAACTCGCTCGCCAACGCACAAACCGAAATCGCGGCGGCGCAAAACCCAAAGATTCGGTTGTTCATGGTGAAGCACAAGCCCGCTGACTATCCGCTGGAAAATGTCGAGTCGAAAGGGTGGGCGGCGTGCACTCCGGAAACCGTTGCAGACTCCTCGGCCGTCGCATACTTTTTTGCGCGCCATCTGCAGCAGAAGCTGGGCGTTCCGATCGGTCTGGTCGAGTCGTTCTGGGGAGGAACGGCGGCCGAGTCGTGGACCAGTCTGCGCGCGCTCTCTGCCGATGCCGGGCTGATGCCGGTTTTCGCTGCTCGGTCCAAGACTCTGGCTGAGGAATCGACCACAGTCTTGCGGCAGCAGCGCGAGGAACGCGAATATCAACAGGCCGTCGAGCAAGCCAAGGCGGAAGGCAAGCCGCTTCCGTGGCGTCAATGGCATCCTGATTTCGCGGCGTGGGCTCCGGCGGCACTTTACAACGGGATGATCGCGCCGCTGACACCGTTCGCCATTCGCGGCGTTATCTGGTACCAGGGCGAGGCCAACTCCGGGCAGGATCGCGCGCCGCTCTATGCCCGACTGTTTCAAACCATGATTCGCGATTGGCGCGATGCTTGGGGTGAGGGAGATTTTCCGTTTTTATTCGTTCAGATCGCTAACTGGAATACGGCCCCTGACGCTCTCTGGCCCGAGGTGCGGGATGCGCAGCGGCAGGCGCTCGCGCTTAAGAATACCGGCATGGCGGTGACGATCGACATCGGCGACGCAGTGGACCTTCATCCCAAGAACAAGCAGGATGTCGGGCTGCGGCTGGCGCTGGCGGCGCGTGCGATTGCGTTCGGGGAAAAGATCGAGTGGTCCGGACCGCTCGTCCGACAGGTCACGCACGAAGAACATGCGTTGCGCGTGTGGTTCGATCATGCCGGCGGGCTGATGGCGAAGGGCTCGGAGGCTACGGGATTCGAAGTTGCCGGCGCGGATGGGAAATATACTCCAGCCGACGCGAAGATCGAGGGTGAATCGGTGATCGTATCGAGCGCCGCGGTCACGACGCCGGTTTCAGTTCGCTACGGATGGGCCGCCAATCCGAACTGCAATTTATTCAATAAGGAAGGGTTGCCCGCGTCGCCGTTTCAGGCGCCGGAGTGAGGGCGGCACAAAGTCAGCTATTGATTCGACTTCTCTTCCGGCACAAGCGCGTAGCTAACAAAGGCCAACTGTTTGCTGTCGGGCGACCATGACGGGACGTTGATCGTTCCCTGGCCGCCGAACAATTTCGCGAGCACCGTAATTCTCTTGTCTGCATCGGCGAGGGACATTAGCCGCAGCATCACATCTTTATTTTCCGGATGTCCCGTCACGTCGGCGCCATAGGTGAGGAAGACCATCCAGCGGCCGTCGGGCGAAATGTGCGGGAACCAATTGTTGAGGTCGTCGGAGAACACTTGCTCCTGTTCGCTGCCGTCGGGTTTCATGCGCCAGATCTGCATGTGGCCGGTGCGCTCGGAGTTGAAATAAATATATTTTCCGTCCGGCGAATATTCCGGACCATCATCGAGCCCCTTGGCGGTGGTTAGCCTCGTCTCATCACCGCCGGCCGCGGGGATCGCATAGATATCGAACTCGCCGTCGCGTTGGCCGACAAAGGCCAGCGTCTTGCCGTCGGGCGACCAGCCATGCCAGTACGATGGAGATTTCTGCGTGATGCGACGTGGCGTGCCTCCGGCGATGGGCACGAGATAGACTTGCGATTCGTGGTCGCCCTGCGAATTGTCGCTGATGGCGAGCTGGGTAGCGTCGGGGGAAATGCCGTGATCGTTGTTGCAGCGGGTCGCGAGACCCGTGTCAATGACGACCGGCTTGTCGCTGCCGACGGCGAGGCGCTCGATGTGGCCGTCGCGGTTGAATAGAAACGCGCTGCCGTCGCGCGTCCAGTTAGGGGCTTCGAAACGTCCTTGCGCGAGATAGGCTGCACGGCGGTCGGCTGAATCGATGGTGATGGTTTCGAGCGTGCTATACAGAACTGGCTTCCCTGCTGCGTCAGGACCGGGCTGCATTAACTCGACGTTGGAAAATATGGCTTTCTCGACGACATCCTTGTCATGCGAGCACACGCCGAGGCCAACGTAAAACGCGCCCTGCAGCGGGATGCGCAGCCATCCTCCGGCAACTTTGGGTTCGCCTTCGTCCGTCAGCGACATGTAGACGTAATCGCCGCGCCTGGCGATGCGCAGTCGCCTCGGTGCTGACAGGTTCGACTGAATCTCGCGCGTCAGTGCACCCTTCTCGTCGCGAAATTGCAGCGAGGTCAAGCCGCTCGCGTGCAGGGCGACGTCGGCGTAAATCGAATCGGCGTCCAGGCTCTGCCGCAGCATCAGCGCGGCTTTCTTGTGTTCGTTTCCGGTCTTGGTTAGAAAAGAAATATCGGCCGTCAACGTCACGTCACCGGAAACTTTCTTCCAGACGAACTGAAAGGCATCAGCCGCCAGCCACATGTTCTCACCGCTTCCGCTGATGGTGTAAGTTCGCTTCGCTGCGTCGTAGTCGACCGAACCCGCGTGCAGAACTGTGCCCACATCGGAATGCGCCTCGAAGATTCCGACGCGCGCCGCGGCATCTTGCGCCCATGCGGGACTGGCGATCCCACGAACAACCCAACTCAGCACAGCAACCATCACGAAGATTCGAACGGTGCGCATGAAAATCCTCCGGACCACGCCTTGCAAGAGAGCAGACCAATTCGGCATTGTACGCCTTATCTTTTCATACCAATCTCTGGGGGCTTCTGGTAAAACGTCTGCATGAAATCGAGACGAGTCCCCTTAACGATATTGTTCTGCACGGTGCTTTGTGGCAGCGGCCTCGCTGCACAACAAGCCGCGTCCCCTTCGGCGAATCTTGCGCTGACTCCACCCATGGGCTGGAATTCATGGAACAAGTTCGGATGCAATGTCAGCGAAGACATGATCAAGAGCATGGCCGACGCCGTGGTGAAGTCGGGCATGAAGGACGCCGGGTACATCTACGTAAACATCGACGACTGCTGGCAGGTGAGCCGCGATGCCCAGGGCAACATCGTCGCCGACCTGCAGCACTTTCCGCACGGCATGAAGGCTGTGGGCGATTACATTCATTCGCTGGGGCTGAAGTTTGGCGTGTATTCCGACGCCGGATCGAAAACCTGCGCGGGACGTCCTGGCGGGCTTGGCCACGAATATCAGGACGCGCTGCAATACGCGGCGTGGGGCGTCGACTACTTGAAGTACGACTGGTGCAGTGCGACTTCGCAGGATGCGAAGGCCTCGTATGCCAACATCCGCGCAGCTCTTGACGCTTCGGGGCGAGCGATCGTGTTGAGCATCTGCGAATGGGGCACGGCCAAGCCGTGGCTGTGGGGGAAGGAGGTGGGCGGCAATCTTTGGCGAACGACCGGCGACATCCAGGATCGATGGGGTGGATCGCAGAAGTGGCCCGACGGAAGTTGCTGCTCGCATGGCGTACTGTCCATTGTCGACCAGGAGGTCGGCTTGCAATCTTATGCGGGGCCGGGGCACTGGAACGATCCCGACATGCTGGAGGTTGGCAACGGAGCAATGACCGATGTGGAGTACCGCTCGCATTTCAGTTTATGGGCGCTGCTCGCCGCGCCGTTGATTGCCGGCAACGACTTGCGTGACATGCGGCCAGAAATTCACGACATTCTCACGAATAAGGAAGTGATTGCGGTGAATCAGGACGCGCTCGGGCGCGAAGGCGAGCGCGTCGCGAAAAACGGCGACCTGGAAGTTTGGGCGAAGCAAATGAAAGACGGCAGCCGCGCGGTGATCCTGCTGAATCGCGGCGGGACGGAACAACCGATCACGGCCTACTGGGAGGATCTCGGCTATCCGAGTGAGGTTGGCGCCGCGGTACGCGACTTGTGGCTGCACAAAGATCTGGGAAAGTTCAACGGGAAATTCTCGGCGACGGTTGCGTCACATGGCGTGGTGATGGTGACCGTAAGACCCTAAAAGCTTTTACCACTGAGGGCACCGAGTAACACAGACGTCACGCCGACTTTTTCAGTTCTTCCATCACGCTTTGGATCAGCTCTTTCGCATCGGTCAGGCTCTTCATGATGATTTGAATGTCCATGACCGGCTTGCCTGGCCAGCGCTGGCTCTGGCAATAGACGCCGTGCTGGCCGACCAGCGCCATAGCGTCTGTGATCGTATCCATCGTGACGGCGAGGCGGCCGCGGGGCACGCCCATCATGGTTTCGTAGTGTTCCAGTTCTTCCTGCTTTTCTTCGAATACCGGCATGGGACGATTGTAACTGCACGTGGGCATGGCGCATAATGGCTGGGCCGCTGACTTATTCTTCGTTCACGCGTCAAAAACCTCGGCACTGAGTATCCGAACTTCGGTACTTCAAAAGGAGAGATCATGCAAAAACGAATCGCCCTACTTGTGTTCGCGATTTTCACCCTCACCCTGTTCGCTTCGGCGCAGGCCAGTCCTGCGGCGTCGGCGTCGTGCGACCTGGGCATGGGCAAGACCATAAAGACTGACTACTCCAGCCCGCGCATGAAAGGACGCAAGATTTACGGGGGACTCGTGCCATTCGGCGAAGTCTGGCGCACTGGAGCCAACTCCGCGACAACATTCGTGACCAGCGCCGATGTAGTCGTGGGCGGCAAGACCGTGCCCGCGGGCAGCTATACCCTTTTCACCGTCCCCACCGCCGAAAAGTGGACGCTCATCATCAACAAGAAAACTGGCGAATGGGGCATCCCGTATAAGTATGAGAGCGACGAACTGGCGCGCGTCGACATGAAAGGCTCGAAACTACCCGCTCCGGTGGAGAACTTCACGATCTCGTACGAGAAGTCCGGCAGTGGCTGCACTTTGCAGATCGATTGGGAGACGACTCGCGCGTCGGTCGACATCTCGGCAAAGTAGGCGCAGGTCGATTGCTGATTGTTTTGGATTGTTGATTGAACTCCCTCGCGCGCGTGATCGAATATGAACGTCGAACGGGTTTTCAATCGGCAATAGCAATCAACAAGTTCGGTCCACTGCCTCACTTTCTCGGTTGCCGAAGCGCATCGGCGGCTTGCTGAGCCTCTACGAAGTTGGGAGAAATTTTCAGAGCCAGCTGGTAGGCGTCCAGCGCTTCCGGGGCATGGCCGGCCTGCGCCTGTGCGCGGCCGAGTTCCATGTATCCCTGGGCCGAGGGCTGCAATTCCACCGACCTCGAAAGATCGGTGATCGCTTCGTCGAGCTTGCCTTCCTTCTGGGCGAGCAGGCCGAGGCCGCGCCAGGCGCTAGCCTGCGCGGGATTGAAACGCAGCGACTGCTCAAAGCTCTTTTGCGCCGGTTCGTCTTCTCCCAAGGCGCGTTGGGCCGTTCCCAGATTCGCGTAGGTCGATCCCAGCAGGCCAGGATCGGAAGTCAGTTCGATCGCGGCTTGATACGCAGCTACCGCTTCGCGCATCTGGTTGTGGTGCTGAAAGTAAATTCCCAGATTGCTGCGGCTCATGGGATCGTGCGGATTGATGCGGGCGGCGGCTTCGAAATGCGCGTGCGCTTCCTCTTCTTTATCTTCGAGAATCAGTGCTCCGCCGAGATTATTTTCGGCGACAAAGTTGTTTTCCGTAACCACTAGCGCGTGCGTCCATAAATCAACATTGCTTTGCCAGTATCCGATTTGGCGATGCGTGGTTAGCGCGAGAGCAGTGAGAATCGTCGCCGCACCGACCACGGGCCAAGAGCCGATTTTCTTCTCCTCAGCCCAGTCAGCCATACCGAAGGCGATCATCACGAAAATTCCGATTAGTGGAATGTAGGCGTAGCGGTCGGCCATGGCAGCCTCGCCGACCTGCACCAGGCCGATCACGGGAACCAGCGTCCCCAGAAACCACAGCCAGCCTACGAGCAGGTAACGGCGGGCACGAAATCGCCGGACACTCACTGTGATGGCGAGCAACGCCGCCGCCGCTACCAACACTTGCCACGCTGCCAAAGAATCACCGGGATGCGGATACATGGGCGCGAGACGCGCGGGCCAGACCATCTTCCACAGATACATGCCGTAAGCCCAAACTGCAGTCGCGATGCGCGACCCTAACGACACCTCGGCGCTTGTGCGGACCGCTCCTCCAGCTTGCTGTGCCTGCATCGTGATCACGGCGCTGGCAGCGGACAACGCGAGCAGCGGAAGTTTTTCGATCACGAGCCGTGACCAAGAAAATGTCGGTCGCATCGTGCCCGCTTCCGTTTTCTCGCCGCGCACTCGATCGAGCGGCCAGTAGTCCACAAGCAGGAGCACGAAGGGCAGAGTGATCACCATGGGCTTGGATGCCAGCCCCGCGGCAAACAGCGCTGCAACCGCCAAATACCGCTTCCAGCCTGGCTTTCGCGCATACCATCCGTAGGCCCAGAGCGTGAGAAAGAAAAACATCGTGCACAGCACGTTCTTGCGCTCTGCGATCCACGCCACCGACTCCACGTTGATGGGATGAATTGCGAACAAGGCAGCCACGAACAGGCTCGGCCCGAACCGCCCCGTTGCCCACATCAGCAGCAGAAAAAGCAACGCTACGTTCACGGCGTGCAGCAGCACGCTCGTGAAATGGTGCCCGACGGGATTCAGTTGAAACAGCGAATAGTCGAGGGCGTGCGAAATCCAGGTCAGCGGATGCCAGTTTGCCTGCTCGGTCGAAGTCAGCGCCCAGCGGATCGTGTCGGCCGTCAGTCCCTGCCGCACGTGCGGATTATTGACGACGTACCGGTCATCGTCATAGTTCACAAATGGGTGGCGATTGACTGCGTTGTAGAGTGCAAGCGTCATCACCACGAGCAGCAGGCACACCATCGGGTTTCGCTTCTCGGGAGAGGCGAACATGGTTGGTGCATTGCTGGCGCGCGCAGTTTTCTTTGGGGTAGGCAATATCAGGATTTAACCACAGGGGACACAAAGGAGCACAGAGGAGGAAACACGGAAGGCACGGGGCGAAGGTATTCGTTCGCTCCGTGATCGTCGATGGCGATTGAAAGACGGGACGCCAGCGTCTAGATTTCAACAGGAACCGGAGATCCACAATCAACAATTGCTATGCCGGCTTCCAGCGCAAGACTGGCTTGCGGGCCGCGGCGGTTTCGTCCAGCCGCGAAACCCGCGTCGAGTGCGGCGCATCGAGGACTTTCTGTGGATCTTCTTCCACCTCTTCGGCGATCGACTTCATCGCATCGATAAAC
>Ga0210390_10005633_pt1 | contig 10486 bp, 9 predicted proteins | sample IncBWH11OmetaG_FD_161050 | JGI IMG/M metagenome (GOLD analysis project Ga0210390, IMG submission 161050) | Forest soil microbial communities from Barre Woods Harvard Forest LTER site, Petersham, Massachusetts, United States - Inc-BW-H-11-O ... | reverse complement strand
TCCCCAGCGCGATCTTCCAGCCCGAATTCACGCCTTGGTATTCGTCATCCCATTCCGCGCCCTCGCGAAACCCGGACTGAATCACGCGTACCGCCGTCACACCGGCCTCTCTTGCGATGCGCACTTCCAAAATCCCCGCCAGCCCTTCCGGCGGCTCCCATTTGTAAACAATCAATTCGCAGGGCACCGCGTCCACAATCTTGTAAGGCAGCACATATCCGAACTTGTCGAAAAACCACGTCATTGTCCCGCCAGCTTTCGCTTCACCTGTCGCGCGATCCACAAACCACTGCGCGATTTTCTCCGGATCCGCCCACGCTTCCCACGCCTGCTCCGGCGTCGCGGAAGTCGCAATCTCCGCGCGAATCATGCGCCCTTTGTGCTGGAAACTTGTGGAGTCCGCCATGGTCATGCACCTCCTGACGATGCGTTCGCCGCAATTTTCGGTGGAATCGGATAGCAGCCCAAGATCAATCGATACGGCCGCCCCGCTCCCGCCGAGCCATCCGCCATCGTGTGCGGCGAAGCGTAACGCCCGATCACCTCAACCACGCTGCGCCGCAGTTCCGCCGCAAATTTCGCGCGCTGCTCGGCGTTTTCAAATCGCAATTCCGAACTCACCGACAGCGTCGTCAGCGTTTTCCGCTGCGCCGCAGCCTCGCGACTCGCCCGCGCGAGTTCCGCCTGGGCCACGGCCATTACTCCCAGCAAATACGCGGCGCTGAAAACATCCTCAGCGTGCTCGCGCGGCAGCCCCATCCTCCCCAGCAATTCCGGCGACAACACATATCCCTGCGCCGTAGTGCGGTACCGCCGCTCGATCATGTTGCGCCGCCGCCGCTGTCCCGCACGCTCCAGAAAATGCGCCCGCGCCAGCTCGCGCACGTGGTAATTCATTTTCTGCCGCGGCAACCGAAACCGCCGCGCCAACCCGGAAGCAGAGTCCGGCTCGCGCAAAGCATCCAAAATCCGCAAACGCAAAGGATGAAGCAAAGCGCTAGCCCGATCCATGTCCGCCACCAAATCCCACGAAGCAGCACGATTCGGAGCCGTCGTCGCATTAGCCGCCACATTCATGCGCGCATTCCACCAAAGAATATTTCCTATGTCAAGACAAATAATGTTGTCAACAAAGAGCGATTAGGCCCGGAAAGAAATGGGGCGAGGTGGGCTGAAAACAGGAACGTCTTTGCAGATCGTAGCTTCAGCCGCTGAAGTACGGATTTTGTAAATTTCGTCTACGGCCGATCGATGGGCAAGACGCGGAACTGACGTCTCCCCTCAATCCGGTAGGTCGCGAAATCCGCATGATCCACGGTGAGAATTACAGAAAGAGACTCGCGCTTCGCCAGATACACCAGCGTAGCATCGGCGAAATCCATCGGACGGTCCCAATAACGTGACATCAACGTGCGCACATTCCCAAGCTCGCCGTCTTCGATCGCGCCCACCACCAGCGCTCCGGAGCGCACAAATTTCCACGCCGCCTCCATCTGGGCGCGCGCATCGCCGACCAGGTGAAATAATTCAGTGAGTACCGCTTCAGACGTCAGCAAGGGAAGCCGCAATTGCCGAAACGCCCCGGCACACGCGGCGTGCCAGCGATCGCTGCGATCCAGCAGCGCGAGAATCGCGCCGGTATCAATCAGCGCGCTAGCAGCCACGGGCCTGACGCTGTCGCTGCAGGCGTCCACGAATCGTCTTACGCGCCGTTTCAGCCCGGCGCGAATCTCCACTCGCGAACGTCCCCAAGCAGTCTTCCGCGGCTGCATGCAATTCGCGCTGCGCTGCGTCGCCCGCCACGTCCGCCCTGCTCTTCTTCAGCCAATCGCGCACGGCCAAATCCAGCACGGAGGAAACCGGTAGCCTGCGCACGCGCGCCTCCCGCTCCAAGTCCGTCTTCAACTCCTCAGACAATCGCCAGCTATACACTTCGGTCTTCATGCACCACATTGTAGTGCATCTCGCTCTGCTTCGCAATCCCGCCTATGGACGACCGGTCATTACCATACGCGCCGGAAGGTGGGATCGTACTTGCCCGATAACCGCCAGCCTATTGTGCAAATCGAAAATGCGCGAGAGAATCCCAGTGGCTCATTCCATCCCTCGGAGGCACAAATGGCCACGGCACCGGTTTCTCAGACTCTCAATCGCGGCGGCGCTTTCCTCATCACTTCCTGCCGCCCCGAAGACGTCTTCACTCCCGCGGATTTTTCCGATGATCAGCGCCTCATCGGCCAAACTGCCGAAGAATTCGTGCAGAAAGAAGTGATGCCCGCGATCCCCGAGCTGGAAGCGCACAAAGATGAGCAGCTGATGGCCCAGATGCTGAAGAAGGCCGGAGAAATCGGCCTCCTCGGCGGCGGCATTCCCGAAGCCTACGGCGGTTCGGGTCTCGACAAAATTTCCGCCGCGATCCTCGCCGAAAAACTCGCCGGCTACGGCTCCTTCGCCGTTTCCCATGGCGGGCATTCCGGCATCGGCACCGTACCCATCGTTTATTTCGGCACCGAAGAACAAAAAAATAAATATCTTCCGAAGATCGCCACCGGAGAATTGCTCTCCTGCTATTGCCTCTCCGAACCGCAGGCCGGCTCCGATTCGATGGCCTCGCGCACCCGCGCGGTCCTCTCGCCCGACGGCAAGAATTACATTCTCAACGGCCAGAAAATGTGGATCACCAACGGCGGATTCGCCGACGTCTACGTCGTCTTCGCCAAAATTGACGGCGAGAAATTTTCCTGTTTCATAGTCGAACGCGGCACGCCCGGATTCAGCGCCGGCGCCGAAGAAAAGAAAATGGGCATCAAAGGCAGCTCCACCACGCCCATATTTTTCGAGAATTCCCCGGTCCCCAAGGAAAATCTCCTGCACGAAGCAGGCCGCGGCCACGTCGTCGCTTTCAACACCCTGAACGCCGGCCGCTTCAGCCTGGGCGCCTACTGCATCGGCGGCGCCAAGAAAATCCTGGAAGCTTCCTCAAAATATTCCAAGGAGCGCACCGCCTTCGGAAAGCGCCTTTGCGATTTCGGCCTCATCAAAGCCAAGCTCGGCGAAATGGCCATCCAGATTTACGCCATCGAGTCGGAAGTCTATCGCACTGCCGGCATCATCGAAGCCGCCGTCTCCAGCCCCGACGCCGGCAACGACAAAACCAAGCAAGCCATGCAAGTTCTCGAGGAATACGCCATCGAAAGCTCTATCAGCAAAGTGGCCGGCAGCGAAATGGTGGATTACGTCGTGGACGAAGGCGTGCAAATTTTCGGCGGCTACGGCTTTCACGAAGATTATCCCGTCGCCCGCGCCTATCGCGATTCCCGCGTCAACCGCATTTTCGAAGGCACCAACGAGATCAATCGTATGCTCATCATCCAGATGCTCATGAAGCGCGCACTCGGCGGAGTTCTGCCGCTGATTCCCGCGGCCATGAAGCTCGGTGAAGAAGTTCTCGCCGGCTCGTCATTCGAAGAAGCGCCCACCGGCCCATTCGCCGAAGAAGAAAAATCACTCGAGCAGGCCAAGAAGATTTTCCTGCTGGCTTCGGGCACCGCCATGCAGAAATTCCGCGAGCAGCTCGCCGAACAACAGGAGATCGTCGCAGCGCTCGCCAATATCGTCATGGACGTTTATGCCATGGAATCCACGCTGCGCCGCGCGCAAAAAGCCTCGGCCACACGCGGGGAAACGGCCAGCGTGATGGGCGATGCCGCCCGCGCCTTCATCTACGACGCCATGGACCGCGTCGAAAAAGATGCCCGCACCGCGCTCACCGCCACCGCAGAAGGCGATACGCTCATCACTCAACTCGCTGTGCTGCGCCGCTTCGCGAAACACGCTCCGCTCGACACCATCGCCATTCGCCGCCGCGTCGCCGAAGCAGTCCTCGCCCAAGATCGTTATCCGTTCGAAAATCGCTGAGCGATCGCCAGAACCGCCGGACACACCGTCCGGCGGTTTTCGCTCCATTTCGCTAGATAACGCATTAGTAATAGATAGCGCAGGCGAAAACAAGTGACAAAAAAAGTCTACAGCATCTCCTCCCACTTCAGAACGGCGTCCCGCCAGCGTTAAGAAACCATTTTCCGCTTTTAGCAGTTTTATCTCGCCTGGCCTCCTCGCGACCTTCGATTTTTCAATAACTTACGTGTGCACTGTTTGGACACCTCCGTGCATCTATTTTAGTGAGGGTCGGAGGAACATGAAAACGCATCTCACGAAGTTGCAGACAATGGTGGCGGGGCTGATCGAAAAGGCGAAAGTACGCAAGGGCCTCCTGGTCATTCTGGGAATTTTCTTCGTCCTGCAGGTCTACTTCGTACGCGAATTAATCGCTGCCGAATTGCTATTTGGACTGGGCTTTGCGGTCCTGATGGTCTTGGGCGGGATTATCTATCTCGTCGGCGCCATCGGTGAACGCGGGCTGGATTGGGCGGCAGCTGGTGTTCAAATCACTGGCACGGCCGCGCGACGCGGATATGCGAGCTTGGAAGAACTCAGTAGAAAGCCATTCCGCCATCCACGTTCAGAGTCTGCCCAGTAATCGCGCTCGCGTGATCGGAGACCAGGAATAGGGCCGCGGCGGCTATCTCCTCAGCCGTTTGCGGCCGTCCCTGTAATATCCCCTGGCACATCTGCTTGAATAATTTTTCGCTGTCCGCCTGAAAATATTCGGCGAGCCCGCGTCCCAATTCCTGCGACATCAAAGTTTCCGGCACCGGGCCTGGGCTCAGCGCATTCACCCGCACCCCTTTGCGCGCGCTCTCAGCGGCCAACGTGCGCGTTAATCCCATCAACCCGGCTTTCGATGCGGCATATGCGCCGTTCAATTGAAACGCCGCCTTGGCCGCGATGCTCACGATGTTCAGAATGTTTCCGGACCCGCGCGCGTACATTTCCGGTAGCACCAGCCGCGACAGCATAAACGGCCCGCGCAGATTCACCGCGATCACTTCATCCCACGCTCGCGCGCTCACCTGTTCCAGCGGCGCCACCGGCCCCAGCAATCCCGCGTTATTCACCAGAACGTGAATCGCTCCGAAAGCGTTGCGCGCCTCGCGTACAATTTTCTCGCAATCCGGCTCGCGCGCTACGTCTCCTGCCACGCTAGCCGCTTTTCCGCCGGCATCCTGTATCTCCAGCGCCACCTGCTCGATTTCCTTTTCCGTGCGCGCGCTCACCACCACTGCGGCTCCCTCTGCCGCGAACCTTTTCGCGATCGCCCGGCCGATCCCGCGCCCGCCTCCGGTCACCACCGCTACTTGTCCTCTGAGCAACACTCTCCACCCCCAACTCGCATCGCGGAATCGGCATCTTAGCACTGGTGGCATCTTTCCGGGCTCGGGACCATGACTAAGCAATCACCACGGCGAACAAACTGGCAGGGAAGCGGCGCTTCAGGTAAAATAGAGGTCTTTACGGAGAACGAATTGACTCTGACTCACATCAACGGCACGAATCACGGAGCCAAGACTCTCGTGCGCGTTCGCCCCCGGGGCTTTTGCGCCGGCGTAGTCCGCGCCGTGGACATCGTCGAGCTCGCGCTTGAGGCCTACGGCAATCCGGTGTACGTCCATCATGAAATCGTGCACAACCGGTACGTGGTTGATCAACTGCGCCGCCGCGGCGCCATTTTCGTCGAATCCATTGAAGAAGTCCCCGTCGGCGCCGTGCTCGTTTTCAGCGCCCACGGCGTTCCTCCGCGCGTCCGTACCGAAGCGCAAGAACGCCAGTTGCGCGTGATTGATGCCACTTGCCCGCTCGTAACCAAAGTTCATCTGGAAGCCCTGAAATTCGCGCGCGAAGGCCGCACCCTGATCCTCATCGGCCATCGCGACCACCAGGAAATTGTCGGCACCTCCGGCGAAGCGCCCGATCAGACCATCGTCGTCGGCAGCGTCGAAGAAGTGGACCAACTCGTGGTCCCTGACCCGGATCGTCTCGCGTTTCTCACGCAGACCACTCTTTCGCTGTACGACACTCAGGAAATCGTCGCGCAGCTCCGCCACCGTTTCCCCACGATTGTCGGGCCCGCGTCCGACGACATTTGCTATGCGACTCAGAATCGCCAGGAAGCGGTCGAAGCTCTCACTCGCGAAGTGCAACTGATCCTGGTGGTGGGCTCAGCAAATAGCTCGAATTCCAATCGCCTCGTCGAAGTCGCCAAGCGCGCCGGTGTTGCCGCGCGCCTGATTGAGGACGCGAACGACGTGGATGGTTCCTGGCTCGACGGCGTAAAAACTCTGGGCCTCACCGCTGGCGCGTCAGCGCCCGAAATTCTCGTCGAACAGGTCAGCCAGCGCCTCGCCAGCCTGGGCTTTACGAATCAGCGCGACCTGGATCTGATCCGCGAAGATGTGCGCTTCACTTTGCCGCCAGAGCTCGCCGCGCGGCAGGCCGCGCACTAGAGTTTTTCCGTAGGCGCGGATTCTGCAGCTGTCCCGCGCGGGCCCGGCTCGATTTAGTCCAACTTAAGGAGCCTTTGCGTGGCGGTAAAGATTGTCCGGCAGACTAATAAGATTGCTCTGCTGGGCGCGCCTACTAGCGCAGCCGCAATGTCCGCCGGGCACGAAGGCGCTCCCACCGCGCTGCGCGCCGCAGGCTTGGTTGAACGCCTGAAAACCATCGGTTACGCCGTCACCGACCTTGGTGACGATCCCGTTCAGCTTTATAAGCCCGACGAAGAAAGCCCCCGCGCGCGCAATCTCACTCGCGTGCTCGCCTCGCTCGAATCCCTGAAGCCGCGCGTCGAGCAAGCCGTGAAATCCGCCGCGCTGCCGCTCATACTTGCTGGGGACTGCACTGTCGCGCTCGCCACCGTCGCCGGGGCGCGCCGCTATTTCCGCAAAGTCAGCATGATTTACATGGATCGCGACGCCGATCTAAATACTCCCGCCACCACCGCGACCGGATGCGTGGATGGCATGGTCGTTTCGCACCTTGCCGGACGCGGCGCCGCCGAACTCGTCCGCTTCTGGGGCGAGCCGCCTCTGGTTCGCGAGCCCGATCTCGCGCTTTTCGGGGTCGCGCGCCTCGATCCGCCCGAAGAACAGCTTCTGGCAAACTCTCCGCTTCGTCGTTACATGGCGAGCGACGTGCAGCGCCTCGGCGCAACGGCCGCGGCCCACGCCGCAATTGATCGCGTCCGCGGCAATGGCTACCAATTCGTCCTGCATCTTGACTTGGACGTAATCGCCGATTTTTCGGCCACAAATTATCCCGGCTCGGGCGGCCTGTCTCTCGCCCAGGTCCGCGAAGCGCTTCTGGTTTTCGCGCAGCAACCGGAACTTGCCGCCTTCGAAGTCACGGCCTACAATCCGGTGAAAGATCCCGACGGCAGCGGCGCGAAAGTAATTATCGACCTCCTCACGGAAGTGCTCGAAGCGCGCCTTAAGACCCTGCAGGTGGCCGAAGCCGCCCAAGCGCCTCCGCCGGTCGCAGCCGCAGCTGCCGCGGGGCGAAACGCAATTCCATCGCCGGAAAAGTCTGCATCCGCGCCGGATCCGACGCCCATCGCGGCACCGGGTGAAGCCTGGTCTTCCGATTCGCTCGAACTCGAATCCGACGCTGCCACCTCCGATGGCGCTCCCGAAGCCAGCGGTGCCTCCGACACTTCCGACGCCTCCGACTCCAGCGAAGAATCGAGCGGCTCCCATTCCTGATTCCCGGCGCCACCGCAAATCCAGAAATTCCTCGCGCGGCCGACTCGCAAAGCCCTATCCCTCCGTCATAATTTTCGACGTGGATGGCGTCCTGGTGAATACGCGTGGTTCCTACCAGCTCACCACTCTTCAGACTGTGAAATTTTTCACGAAAATAAGCGTCACCCTGCGCGAACTCCACGCCTGGAAAAATCGCCCCGGCTTCAACGACGATTGGAAACTTTCCACCGCCTGGGTAAACGACCTCGGCGCCAAATTCTCCTACGACGAAATAAAGCGGAAGTTCCAGGAAATTTATTGGGGCGAGAATAACCACGGAAACGTGCGCAAGGAAAAATGGCTCCTGCGCAAATCCACTCTCGCGCGCCTCGCGCAAAAATCCGAGCTAGCCATTTTCACCGGACGCAACTGGCACGAATTAGATTACACGCTCGATCGCAATGACGTTCGTCGCAGCTTCAAAACCATCATCACCGTCGAAGAGGTCGCGAATCCCAAGCCCGCTCCCGACGGCCTCATAAAAATTCTCAACGGTCGCGCACCCAGCGACACTCTCTACGTCGGCGACAATATTGACGACGCCCTCGCCGCGCAAGCCGCCGAAGTCCCCTTTCTCGCGATCCTCCCCAAAGCCGGCGAAGAACGCCTCCAACGTAGTACCCGCCTCCGCGAGCTTGGCGCTCTCGATATCCTGAGTGATATCAGTCAATTAGAGGCCTGGTTGCGCAACCCCCGAACCCCCTGATTTCGTTCCAGTACCTCTCTCCCACCATTTCTGTAGGATATTCGTTAGTACCAAACACGACACCGGTACCATTGTTCGGGCCGCCTCTTCACCTCACACTTGTATGCAGAGGCGGGGCTTAGCGTAGCCCCACATATACGTGACGAACCCCAACATCCGACCCGCTGCGGCTCGCGCCTTCATCCGCAGCCTCAACATCCTGCTCAAGTTCGCGCGCATGTACGACTTCGGCCATCCGCGCACCAAAAAACAGTACGAGACTGCTTGGTCAGAACTTCGCACCGCTCTCGGCACCGGCACCGAAAATGAAGCCGGCGTGCTCCTCGCCGTTTCCGGCGACCAGCTCTTGCTCGACGGCACGCCTCTCGAATCCGCCGCCGCAGAAAAAAGCTTCGCGCGCATGCTTTCCGCTGCTGGCATCGCCAGCATTCACTTTTCTCCTAAGGTTACGCAAGCCAGTCTCGCGCGCTTCGTGCGCGGTTTTCCCACCAATACAGGCTCGAAACCAGTACAGCTCGCCGAGCAACTGAAGACGGCTCTGCAAGGTGATCCACACATTCACGTTAACGAAGTCTGTTTCGTTCCCGCCGATTCCGCTGTCGCGCGTTCCACCGTCGCGCAGCAATTGGCCGCGCACACCCTGGGCCTGAATGCGCAAGCCTCCGACGAATTATTCTCAGACCCCGAGCGCCTGCTGCAATTGATCGTCGCGGCAGAAGGCAGCAAAGGAGGTGGCAGCGGCAAAGGTTCTGGCAGAGGTGGCGGTTCCGGCGACGGGAATGGCGACGGCGATGGTGACGGCAACGGTGAGGGAAATGGCAACGGAAGTGGCAACGGCAGCGAAGGCGCCGGCGGTGGTAACGGCGGCAGCGGCGTAGGCTCTGGCTACGGCTCCAGCGGTTCAGGCTCCGGTTCGAGTTCTGGTTTTGGCCCAGGCGCCGGCGGCGGTTACGGTCCCGGACCCGGTGGTTCAGGTGAGCCCGGCCCCGGTGGCTACGGTCCAGGTTCTGGAGCTGGTCCCAGCTCCGGAAACGGCCCCGGCGGCGGGTTCCACTACGCGCCCGAATCAGCCGAAATAACTCGTGATCTTCCTCACGGCGGCGGCGGGCCCAGCGGCGGCAGCCCCATTTACGTCGCAGGCGCGAGCGACCCCGGCCAAGATCCGGGCACGTCATCCGAAGGCGGCAACCTCGGCGGCGGTTCTGCGTCTAGCACTTGGAACATCGTCGGCGGGAGCGCCGCCGGCGGTTCGCCACTCGCGCCAGATGCCCCGGGTTTCTGGCTCAACAAAGGTGTCGCAGGTTCTGCGGAACCAGGCCAAGGTTCCGGCAGCGGACCAGAAGGTACAATCGTTGCGGGGGTCGGTTCCGGCCCCAGCCCATGGAACATCGTCGGCGGCAGCGGTGGCGGCACGCCTCTCGCGCCCGAAACACCAGGATTCTGGTTTAACAAAGACGCGGCGGCCGGCGACGCCTCCGGCCCAGGTTCGCGCCCAGGCAGCAGCGGCGCGCTCAACGATATTTCCGCCGTGCAAGGTCCCGGCAGCGTTCCCGGCGCAGGCTCCGGCCCCGGTTTGGGCGCAGGTCCAGGTTCAGGTGCCCCGGGCACGAGTTCCGGCAGCGGTTCAGGCCGAGGTTCCGGCAGAGGTTCCGGACGCGGTCAAGGTAACGGCCGCGGCAACGGTCCCGGCTCAGGAAGCGGTAAAGGTTCAGGCCCCGCTGGCGGCGGCAGCGCGAGCCCGCGCGGGTGGAATTTGGCAGACGCCGTAACCGAAGCTTCCGACTCCAGCAAGCCCAGCCGTTGGGGCAACGCCACCGCCGGTATTCGCGGCAGCCGTTCGGCGCGAGCAGGAGCCGGTTCCATGGCCGTCGAAACCGGTTTGATGACCCTGCACGAGGACGAACTGAAGGGCATCATGCAGATGCTCGCGCAGATCGCGCGCACCAGCGAAGGTTCTGACCAGAAACTCGATTCGCAACCATTCCAGTCGCGGCTCTCCACTCTTCCGCGCCGCGCGCGCTTCACCGTCAGCCAGGCGCTCTCGGCACTCGCCGCGCAAGCGCCCTCTGATTCCTCCGACAAG
>Ga0210390_10005632_pt1 | contig 10487 bp, 8 predicted proteins | sample IncBWH11OmetaG_FD_161050 | JGI IMG/M metagenome (GOLD analysis project Ga0210390, IMG submission 161050) | Forest soil microbial communities from Barre Woods Harvard Forest LTER site, Petersham, Massachusetts, United States - Inc-BW-H-11-O ... | reverse complement strand
GTGGGGATGCATTTCGGTGGCATCATCGCGCTTGATGACGTCACGTTCTCGGTCGCCAAGGGCCGCATCGTCGGGTTAATCGGGCCTAACGGCGCCGGCAAAACCACGTTGTTCAATTGCCTCAGCCGGCTCTACCGGCCGGCGCAGGGCGACATCCGCCTCAGCGGACAGTCGTTGCGGCGCTGCGCGCCGTCGGACATCGCCGCGCTCGGAATCGGCCGCACCTTCCAGGCATCGACACTATTTGCGTCCATGTCGGTGCTCGATAACGTCAAAGTCGGGGCACACGCGCGCGGTCGTCACGGTCCATTGACCGACGCCTTCACGCTGCCTTCGGCGCGCGGCGAAGAGCGGGAATTTGACGAGATCGCGCGCGCCATGCTGGCCTTTGTCGGGCTGGAAGGCACCGCCAATCGGCCGGCCGCCAGCCTGTCGCTCGGCGCACGCAAACGCGTCGAACTGGCGCGTGCACTGGCCGGCAAGCCTGTATTGCTGCTGCTCGACGAGCCTGCCGGCGGGCTCAATCACGAGGAAGTCCTCAACCTCGGCGCTTTGATCCGCATCATCCGCGATCGGCTGGAGATCACTGTGCTTCTGGTCGAGCATCATATGAACCTGGTGATGAGCTTGTCGGATCAGGTCGTGGTGCTCAATTTCGGCCGCGTCATCGCCGACGGTCCGCCCGACGAAGTCCGCAACAACCCGGCCGTTACCGAGGCCTATCTGGGGCCGCGGCACTGATGGCGTCGATCCTCGAGCTGCGTGCGGTAAAAGCCTTTTACGGCCAGTCGGAGGTCGTGCACGGCATCGACGTCGCGGTCGAGGAAGGCGGCATGACTGTGCTTCTCGGCGCCAACGGCGCCGGCAAGACCACGACACTGCGCGCGATCTGCGGCATGATCCGCACCGAAGGCGAAATCTTGTTCGCCGGCAAAAGGCTTCATCGCCGCGCGACCGAGGACATTGCCGGTATCGGCGTCGCCCATGTGCCGGAAGGGCGCGGCACCTTCATCGGCCTGACGGTAGAAGAAAACTTAAGGCTCGGCGGCTACACCCGCCAGCGCAATACCCAAGCCAACATGCAGCGCATGTTCGGCTATTTTCCGATCCTCGCCGAGCGGCGCCAGCAGCAGGGCGGCGCGCTGTCGGGCGGCGAGCAGCAGATGCTCGCCATCGCCCGAGCTCTGATGATGGAACCGCGGCTCCTGGTGCTCGACGAACCGTCATTCGGGCTGGCGCCCCGCGTCGTCGACGACATTTTCAAGATCATCGCGCGGATACAAAAGCAGGAACGCGTCAGCGTGCTCCTGGTTGAGCAGAACGCCAACCTGGCGTTGGAACTGGCGGATCACGCTTATCTGCTCGAGACCGGATATGTGGTCGCGTCCGGAAGCGCCAAAACGCTCGCCGACGATCCGCAGATCCGCCGCGCCTATCTCGGTTACTGACGGGGCAGCGATGCACGAGTTCCTGCAGCAGGTGTTCTCCGGGCTGGCCGCCGGCGCCATTTACGCAAGCGTCGCGCTGGCGCTGGTGATGATCTACCGCTCGACCGATCTGGTGAATTTCGCGCAAGGCGAAATGGCGATGTTCTCGACCTACATCGCCTGGACGCTGGTGAATGCCGGCCTGCCGTTCTGGGCGGCGTTCGCGCTCACTCTGGTCGCTTCGTTCATCGGCGGCATGCTGATCGAGCGCGTCGTCATCCGGCCGGTGGAAAATGCCCCGGTGCTCGCTGCGGTGATCGTCACCATCGGGCTGCTCCTAATCTTTAATTCCTTGGCGGGGTGGCTCTACTCCTACACCGTTCAGGACTTTCCAAGCCCCTTCCCCGACCGGCCGTTGTTGCATTCACTGCTCACCACCCGCGACCTCGGCGTGATCGCGGTAACGCTGATCATGCTGGTGCTGCTGTTCCTCTTCTTCCGCTTCACGTCGACCGGACTGGCGATGCGCGCAGCCGCGCAAAATCCGGCCTCGGCGCGGCTGTGCGGGATTCCGGTCGGCCGGATGCTGGCGATCGGCTGGGGCTTGGCGGCGGCCATCGGTGCGACCGCAGGCATCATGGTGGCGCCGGTACTGTTCCTCGACCCCAACATGATGGGCGGCGTGCTGCTGTACGCGTTCGCCGGCGCGCTCCTTGGCGGCATAACCAGTCCGGTGGGCGCCGTGGTCGGCGGCCTGATCGTCGGCGTCACCGAAAATCTGGTCGGCACCTATCTGATCGCCAGCCAACTGAAACTGACAGTAGCGCTGGCGCTGATCATCCTCGTACTGGTGTTTCGACCGAATGGCCTGTTCGGCACCGCCATCGTGCGCCGGGTGTGAGATGGAAAAAAGCGTCTCCGCCCTCGTTCCCGAGCCGCTTGCCGCCCAACGCTACGGCGGTTTGACATCCAGCGCATGGCGCTCGATCGGCGTGGCCGCGATGATCGCCGTGGCGATCGCACTGCCGTTTCTGGTCGGCAAGTATCGCGTGTTCGAGCTGACGCTGGTCATGATCTACGCGATCGCCGTGCTCGGCCTCAACATCCTCACCGGCTATAACGGTCAGATATCGCTCGGCCATGGCGGGTTTTTCGCCGCCGGCGCTTATACCGCCGCCATCTTGATGCATCGCTATGGCGTACCTTATTGGGCGACGTTGCCGCCGGCCGGATTGATTTGCTTTGTGCTCGGCGTGCTGTTCGGGCTGCCGGCATTGCGCTTCGAGGGCCCTTATCTCGCGCTGGTCACGCTGGCGATGGCGCTGGCGACGCCGCAATTGCTGAAATACTTCGATACCTGGACGGGCGGCCAACAGGGCATCAACTTGGTCAAACCGACGCCGCCGTCCGTCCTCGGCATCAACCAAGATCAGTGGCTTTATTTGATCGTTCTCCTGGCGCTGCTGATCGCGATCCGCGTCGCCGCCAATATGCTCAATGGCCGCACCGGCCGGGCCTGGGTCGCCATCCGCGACCATCCGATCGCCGCCGCGGCCATGGGCATCGACACGGCCCGCTACAAGACACTCGCCTTCGGCACCAGCACGCTGTTCACCGGCGTCGCTGGAGCGCTGTCCGCTATTGTTATCGGCTATGTGTCGCCCGAGAGTTATAGCCTGTTTCTGTCGGTTTCGTTTCTGGTGGGCTCGGCGATCGGCGGCATCGCGACCATTGGCGGCGCCATCGTCGGTGGATTTTTTATCCAGTTCGTGCCCAATTTCGCCAATGACATTTCCGACGCTGCCCCATGGGCGATCTACGGGCTGGCGATGCTGTTGTGCACCTATGCGATGCCACACGGTGCGGTCGGCACGCTTGGACCGTTGTTCATCCGGTTGACACGGCGACTTTGGCCGCAACGTACGACGTAAGACAACGAGAAACGCCAAGCAGGGAGGACGTCATGACAATGAAACGGATCAGCGTGACCGGCCTGTCAGCAGCCGGCCTCGCATTTGCCACCGCACTGGCTTTCGCCGCAGGTCAATACGGACCGGGCGCCGGCGATACCGAAATCAAGATCGGCAACACGATGCCTTACAGCGGCCCTGCCTCGGCCTACGGCATCATCGGCAAGACCGAGGCCGCCTACTTCGCCATGATCAACGAGCAAGGCGGCATCAACGGCCGCAGGATCAATTTCATCAGCCGCGACGACAGCTACAGCCCGCCGAAGACCGTCGAGCAAGTACGCCAGCTGGTCGAGCAGGATCAGGTGCTGTTTCTGTTCAGCACGCTGGGTACGCCGACCAATGTCGCGATCCACAGCTACTTGAACGACAACAAGGTGCCGCAATTATTGGTCGCCACCGGCGCCGACCAATGGAACGACCCCAAGCGCTTTCCTTGGACGATGGGGTTGATACCGAGCTACGGCGTCGAGGCCCACATCTACGCGCATTACATCCTCAAGAATTTGCCGAACGCGAAAATCGCGGTGCTCTATCAGAACGACGATTTCGGTAAGGATTACCTGAACGGCCTGCGTGATGGCCTGGGCGACAAGGCGGCAAAAATGATCGTCGCCACGCAGTCGTACGAAACGACCGACCCAACTGTCGATTCACAAGTCGCCTCCCTACAGGCCAGCGGGGCCGATGTGCTGGTGACCGCCGCCATTCCCAAATTCGCCGCGCAGACGATCCGCAAGGTCTACGATATCGGCTGGAAGCCGACCCATTTCCTCAGCTCGGTGTCGAATTCAGTCGGGACGGTGATGAAGACCGCGGGTTTCGAGAAAGGCACCGGCATCATCTCGGCCGCCTTCGCCAAGGATCCAACCGACCCGCAATGGGCCGACACGCCCGAATACAAGGAATGGCTGGCCTTCATGAAAAAATACAATGCGTCGGCCAATCTGGGCGACGTCCAGGGCGCGATCGGCTATACGTACGCGCAGACGCTGATCGTTGTGCTCAAGGCGTGCGGCGACAACCTCACCCGCGAGAACGTCATGAAGCAGGCGGCGAGCCTGCATGACGTGGCGATGCCGATGCTTCTGCCCGGTATTACGCTTTCGACCAGCGCGACCGATTTCGCGCCGATCAAGCAGATGCAACTGGAAACGTTCGACGGCACCACCTGGAAGCTATTCGGCGACGTAATCTCGGCGTCCGGCAGCTGAGATTTTTCGCACGCACGAACGAAAGAGGTGCCAAGGCGAGAGTCATGACAAGCAAGTGCATAGTCGTGACCGGCTTGTTTGCGGCCAATCTCGTTCTCGCCAGCGGATTGGCCGTTGCGGCGGGACAATACGGACCCGGCGCCGCCGACACCGAGATCAAGATCGGCAACACCATGCCGTATAGCGGCCCGGCTTCGGGCTATGGCGCCATCGGCCGGTCGCTCACCGCCTATTTCGCCATGATCAACGAGCAAGGCGGCATCAATGGCCGCAAGATCAACTTCATCAGCCGCGACGACAGCTATAGCCCCCCGAAGACGGTCGAACAGGTGCGCAAGCTGGTCGAGGAAGATCAGGTGCTGTTCTTGTTCCAGACGCTCGGCACGCCGCCCAATCTCGCGATCCGCGGCTACCTCAACGACAACAAGGTGCCGCAGCTGTTCGTCGGCTCGGGCGCCGATCAGTGGAATGATCCGAAGCGCTATCCCTGGACCATGGGTTGGCAACCCAGCTATGGCGCCGAGGCGCGGATCTACGGGCGTTACATCCTGCAGACGCTGCCCGACGCCAAGATCGCCGTGCTTTATCAGAACGACGATTTCGGCAAGGACTACCTCAATGGGCTTCGCGCCGTGCTCGGGGACAAAGCCGGCGCCATGATCGTTGCCACGCAGTCCTACGAAACCACCGATCCGACCGTCGATTCACAGATCGTGGCACTGCAGGCGAGCGGCGCCAACGTTCTTCTGACCGCGGCGATTCCAAAATTTACGACACTCGCGATCCGCAAGGTCTACGACCTCGGCTGGCGGCCGGCGAATTTTCTCAACTCGGTCTCGACCTCGGTCGCCTCGGTGATGAAACCCGCCGGCCTCGAGAAAGGCATCGGCATTGTTTCCGCGGCCTACACCAAAGATCCTACCGACCCGCAATGGCAAGACACCCCGGAATACAAGGATTGGTTGTCGTGGATGAAGAAATATAACGCGTCGGGCAATGTCAGCGACGCCTTCAACGTCTACGGCTACACGGCGGCGCAGACCATGGTCGCGGTGCTGAAGGCGAGCGGCGACAATCTCACCCGCGAGAACGTGATGAGGCAGGCGGCAAGCCTGCATGATTTGAAGCTGCCAATGCTGTTGCCAGGCATTACCATCTCGACCAGCAATGACGACTACGCCCCAATCAAACAGATGCAGCTGCAGAAATTTGACGGCAATAGTTGGAAACTGTTCGGTGAGGTGATTTCGGGATCCGGCAACTAAGGGCGACACTGCCGGACAACACCAGCACACGCGAAAGAAGCATGCGACAGGAATGAGGAGGATGACATGACAAGAAGGCGGATCACCGCATCGGCAGTGGCCACGGCCGCTTTTGTTCTAGCCGGCGGGCTGGCTCTCGCGGCCGGCCAGTATGGACCTGGCGCCAGCGACACTGAGATCAAGCTCGGCAACACCATGCCATATAGCGGCGGCGCTTCGGCCTACGGCGCCATCGGCAAGGCGGAGGCCGGCTATTTCAACATGATCAACGAGCAGGGCGGCATCAACGGCCGCAAGATCAACTTCATCACGCGCGACGACGGCTATAGCCCGCCGAAAACGGTGGAACTGGTGCGCAAGATGGTCGAGGAAGACCAAGTGCTGGCGTTGTTCAACACGCTCGGCACGCCGCCGAACACGGCGATCCAGGGATATGCGAACGACAACAAAGTGCCCCAGCTCTTCGTTGCCACGGGCGCCGACAAATGGAACGATCCGAAAAATCATCCGTGGACGATCGGCTGGCAGCCAAGCTACTACATCGAAGCTCGCATCTACGGCCGCTACATCCTCAAGAACCTGCCGAACGCCAAGATCGCCGTCGTTTATCAGAATGACGACTTCGGCAAGGATTATCTGACCGGCCTACGGGAAGGATTGGGCGACAAGGCCGATACGATGATCGTGGCGACCAAGACCTATGAGACAACCGACCCGACCATCGATTCGCAGATCGCGTCGCTGCAGGGAAGCGGCGCCGACACGCTGTTGACGGCGGCCACGCCCAAATTCGCCGCCCAGGCCATCCGCAAAGTGTTCGACATCGGCTGGAAGCCGACGCACTTTCTGACCAACGTATCGGTTTCGGTCGGGGCGGTAATGAAACCGGCCGGACCCGAAAAGGGCGTCGGGATCATCTCCTCGGGCTATCTCAAGGAGCCGACCGATCCGCAATGGGCAAACGCGCCGGAATACAAGGAATGGCTCGACTGGATGAAGAAATACAATTCAGGTGCGGCTCTCTCGGACATCAACAATGTCTACGGTTACTCGGCAGCGCAGACCATGGTGGCCGTGCTCAAAGCCAGCGGCGACAACCTGACCCGCGAGAATCTCATGAAGCAGGCGGCCAGCATCCACGATCTGAAGCTGCCGATGCTGCTGCCGGGCATCGTGGTTTCAACGAGCGCGACCGATTTCGCACCGATCAAGCAGATGCAATTGATGAAGTTTGACGGCACGACTTGGCAGCTGTTCGGCGACGTCATTTCCGGTTCCGGCAGCTGAACAACCGCGCGGCGTAAAAATGCAAATGGCCGGTTCCGCATGGCGCCGGCCATTCGTTTTCTGGCTTAGGGCGCTCGCACATCGGCGGGCATGACGGTTTGCACGACCAAACCGCGAGCGCGCGCATCAGCCACGCCGAGTGCGCGTAACGCCGTCAACGTCAACGATTGCACGACCTCGCGCTCGCGCCCGGACGCGTCGGGCGCCAGGGGGCCGATCAGCCCTTCGATCAGGAGGCCAGTGAGCGCCGCGGCGGCCATACCCGCATCCTGTTCCGGCAAGCGGCCCTCGGCGATCGCGGCCGTGATGCGCGCACCGAATTCGGCCGCCAGCGACCGACGAAACGCGAGCCGCGCGGCGTCAAGCTCGGCATCGACCGGCTCGGCGATGGCCGCAAAAGCCAGCCGCCGCTCACGCAGCGCCCGCGCGGCGAAAGTCATGATCGCTGCCGACAGCGCCGAGAGCGGCCCTGGCGCGCCGGCGGCGGCGCGGCGGAGCGCGCCGATCTCGTCTTCCGCAATTTCCTCCAGCAACGTCGCGACCAGGTCGGTCTTGGCCGGGAAGTAGCGATATACCGTGCCGGCGGCGACGCCGGCGCGGGCGGCGACGGAAGCGATCTGCACCGCGGCCATGCCGCCCTCGCCCGCTATCTGGCGCGCGGCCGCGATGATGGCGTCGTGGCGCGCGGCCAGCCGGCGTGCAACATTTTCGGTGCGGCGATAGGGCATCGGTGATCACGAGATGGAATCGCCAACAATCTAGCAAACGCTGAACCCAGATTCAGCAGCTGCTATTGGCCCTTCTCGGCGAGCGACCGTTGGGCAAACGACTTGTTGGCAAGAGATTTGGCGCGAATTTTGGAGAGCGTCGTGATCGGGGTGATCGCCTCGGGATCGATCGCCAAGCGAATGATCGCGGGCTTGCCGGAGGCTTGCGCCTCCTTGAACGCGGCCGGGAAATCCGCCGTGTTCTCGACGACCGCGCCGAAGCCGCCGAAGGCGCGGGCGTAGGCGGCAAAGTCCGGATTGCGCAAATCGGTCGCGACGATGCGGCCGGGATATTCGCGCTCCTGGTGCATGCGGATCGTGCCGTAGATGCCATTGTCGGCGATGACGACAACGAACGGCAGGCCGTATTGCACGGCGGTCGCGAATTCCTGGCCGTTCATCAGGAAATCGCCGTCGCCGGCGATGCAGATGACCGGCCGTTCGGGATAAAGCCGCTTCATCGCCACGGCAGCCGGCACGCCATAGCCCATCGAACCCGAGGTCGGCGCGACATGCTGGCCGAAGCGGCGGAAGCGAAAGAAGCGATGAATCCAGGCGGCGTAATTGCCCGCGCCGTTGCAGAGGATGGCGTCGTCGGGAAGATATTCGCGTAGCCACACCATGATGGCGCCGAGATTGACCCCGCCCGGCTGCTCGGTCGGCGTTTCGGTCCAGGCCAGATAATCAGCGTGCGCGGCTTCCGCCTCACCCCGTGGCGCGCCGGGCACGTCGAGATGCTCAAGCGCGGCGGCGAAGGCCGTCGGTGTCGCATTGATCGCAAGCTTCGGGCTATAGACGCGGCCGAGTTCTTCGGCGCCGGGGTGCACGTGCATGGACGTCATTTGCGGCTGCGGAATATTGAACAGCGTATAGCTCTGTGACGGCAATTCGCCCATCCGCCCGCCGATCAGCGCGACCAGGTCGGCGGACTTGATGCGCTCAACGAGCTTCGGATTGGGACCGATGCCAAGATCGCCGGCGTAGCACGGATGCAGCGCATCGAAGAGATGCAGGCGGCGGAACGTCGTGCAGACCGGCAATGCGAATTTTTCCGCAAAGCGCGCGACGCGGTCGGAAGCTTCCTGCGACCACCGGCTGCCGCCAAGGATAAGGATCGGCGTGCGGGCGGCGCCGAGGAGTTGCGTGAACTTCGCCATCTCGGCCGGCCCTGGAGAAGTCTCGATCGGCGAAAACGCCGGTGCGTCGTCCGCAGCAACCCGCTCGCTGAGCATATCTTCTGGCAAGCTGACGACGACCGGCCCAGGCCGCCCGTTGGCGGCGGTGTAGAACGCGCGCGAGACGATTTCCGGTATCCGCGCCGGATCGTCGATCTCCGTCGCCCACTTGGTCATCGAGCCGAACACCGCCCGATAGTCGAGCTCTTGAAAGGCCTCGCGCTCGCGCATGTCGCGCGCCACCTGGCCGACGAACATCACCAGCGGCGTCGAATCCTGCCGCGCGATATGGATGCCCGGTGACGCGTTGGTGGCGCCGGGCCCACGGGTGCCGACGCAGACGCCGGGCCGCCCGGTCGCCTTGCCCACCGCCTCCGCCATCATCGCCGCGCCCCCCTCCTGGCGGCACACGGTGACGGCGAGATCGCTGTCATGGAACGCGTCAAGCACCGCGAGATAGCTCTCGCCCGGCACGCAGAACACGTGCCGTACGCCGTGGATCCGCAGCTGATCGACCAGAATCTCGGCGGCGGTGCGAATATTGTCCTTACCGCGCATCGCTTTCTCCGCGGAACATTCGAGCTCAGCCTATTCGCTGTATCAGGCGTTGTAAGCTTTGATTGCCGTGAGATGCGCCGTTAGTCCAGTCTTTTGGCCGCTCGCATCGGCGGCCATGGGATAGTGCGGCCCAAGGGTTTCGGCTTTATGAGCGAGGACACCGCCACGCAAAAGGAGGCATTCGGCTTCCTCGCCGATCCCCGCACCCATGGCGTGCAGAAGGTCGCGCGTATCGATACCCACGCCGCGTCGGTGTTTCTCGCCGGCGACCGCGCGCTCAAGGTCAAGCGCGCCGTGCGCTTTCCCTTCCTCGATTATTCGACGCTCGAAAAGCGAAAGGCCGCCTGCGAGGCCGAGCTTGCGGTGAGCGCGCCCTACGCACCGGAAATCTATCGCGGCGTCGTCGCGATTACGCGCGAGGCTTTGGGGCAGCTTGCCATCGGCGGCTCCGGCGTACCGATCGAATGGGCGGTCGACATGCGCCGTTTCGACGAAACGCGCACGCTCGACAATATTGTCGGCGAAATCGATGAGACCTTGGCGGATGCGTTGGGCCGGGCGGTCGCGGCGGCCCACGCCAAGGCGCCGCCCGTCAAGGCCGAGGCGTGGATCGCGGCGCTTGGCTCCTATATCGACGAGCATGCCGAGACTTTCGCGCGCTACCCGGATATTTTTCCCACCGCTCAAATCGAGAAGCTCGCGGCCGCCAGTCGCGCCTCGTATGCACGCATCGTGCCGCTGCTGCGGGAACGTGCTCGGCAAGGTTTTGTCCGCCGCATTCATGGCGACCTTCATCTCGGCAACATCGTGCTGATCGACGGCAA
>Ga0210390_10005630_pt1 | contig 10490 bp, 7 predicted proteins | sample IncBWH11OmetaG_FD_161050 | JGI IMG/M metagenome (GOLD analysis project Ga0210390, IMG submission 161050) | Forest soil microbial communities from Barre Woods Harvard Forest LTER site, Petersham, Massachusetts, United States - Inc-BW-H-11-O ... | reverse complement strand
GCCGCCATTGAACTCGGCCATTTCCATTTTGCCTGGCACATCCCGGAGCTGCGGCATCCGGATGTTCCGGTCATGGACGTGCTATCGGTTCTGCTGGGCGCAGGACGCAGTTCCCGGCTGTTCCAACAGGTCCGCGAACGCCAGGGTCTGGCGCATCATGTCGATGCCTGGACTTACAGCCCCGGCCTTCCGGGTGTCTTTGGCATGAGCGCGGTCGTGGATGCCGAAAAATTCGCTTCGGCGCGCGACGCCATGCTCGCGGAGATTGAAAAGGTAAAGACCAATGTCGTTTCCGCGGATGAACTGCAAAAGGCCGTGAAGCAATTTGTTTCGGCGACACTCTCCACTCGCAAGACGATGGAAGGCCAGGCCCAGAATCTGGGTGGCAACTGGATCGCCGCCAATGATTTGAATTATTCGGAACGCTATCTCGCCGCCGTCAAACGAATCACAATTGCGGACATTCAGCGTGTGGCGCGCCAGTATCTTACCGAAGAGAACCGCACCCTTTACGCGCTCTTGCCGACGGGCACAGCTCCCAAGGCAACATCGGAAATTGTTGTCAACAACGAATTTCCGATCCAAAAATTCGAATTGGCCAACGGGTTGAAATTGCTTTTAAAAAAGGATTCGCGCCTGCCGTTTGTCGAATTTCGCGCCGTGCTGCAAGGCGGCGTTCTGGCTGAATCGCCCGCCAATAACGGTATCACCCGCCTTCTCGCCAACATGCTCCTCAAAGGCACGGCCAGGCGGTCCGCGGAAAAAATTGCCACCGAAATCGAATCCATCGGCGGGCACATAGATAGTTACGGCGGCAACCAGAGTTTCGGCCTGAACGCCGAAGTTTTGACCGCCGATTTTACGATCGGGCTGGACCTGGTGTCGGATGTTCTGCTCAATCCTGGTTTTCCAGCCAATGAACTGGAGCGCGAACGCGAGATCCAAATCGCCGGCATCGCCGCGCGCAAAGATGACCTTCTCAAGAGCGCCGGGGTGGCTATGCGCCGCGCGTTGTTTGGTGACAACGGTTTTGGCCTTGATCCCATCGGCAGCGAAGAAATCGTTCAGCGAATTTCAGGGACTGATTTGAAAGCGTTCCATCAAAGGCTCGCCGTGCCAAATAATTGCGTTCTGGCCATTTACGGTGACATTGATGTCGCCACGGCCAAAGCCGCCGTCGAAAAGGTCTTTGGCACCTGGAAACGCGGCGAAGCCGTCAGACCAGCCGCGACGGCTGCCAAAGCCCCGGAGTCAAATCGGGTCAACGAAACCCGCGACAAAAAACAAGCCGTCCTGGTCATCGGCTTCCCTGGAACAACAATCCATGACGACGACCATTACGCGCTCGAACTTATCCATGAATCGTGCAGCGACCTCGGGTCGCGGTTGTTTTTGCGGATCCGCGAGGAACTCGGCCTGGCCTATTACTGCGGTTCACAAAATTTCGCGGGTATTGTGCCCGGTTATTTCGCGTTTTATACCGGCACTGAACCTTCCAAGGCAGAACTGGTGGAAAGCGAATTGCTAAAAGAAGCCGAATTACTGCGCACCGAAGGACTCTCCGACGCCGAATTAAAACGGGCAAAGGCGAAAGTCATCGGCCAGAAAAAAATCCATCGGCAGGACCTCGGCAACCTGGCGTCCATCACCGCGCTCGACGAACTATACGGCCTGGGCTTTCAACATTCGGACCTCGATGATGCCAAATTCGAAGCCGTCACGCTCGACCAAATCAAAGCGGTGGCTCAAAAATATCTCACGCCGGACGGGTTTGTCGTATCGGTCGTGAAGCCGTGAAATCGCCCTATTCGATTCGAGCGGCCGTAGAAGCCGACCTCGGCGACATCAACGATATTTATAACCATTACGTCCTGCACTCGACCTGCACGTACCAGGAACAACCGGAAACGATGGACGATCGGCGAAAGTGGTTTCGCCGTCACGGGGAAAAGCATCCGGTAACGGTGGCATTGGAGAATGATCAAGTGGTTGGCTGGGGCTCGGTTTCGCCTTTTCACGCAAGGTCGGCGTACCGATACACCGTCGAGAACTCAATCTATGTCCACCACGAGCATCTTCACCGCGGAATCGGCTTACTTCTGTTGGAGGATTTGATTCGACGCTGCCGACAACTGGGGCACCGCGCTATCATTGCCGGCATTGACGGGGAACAAACCGCCAGTGTCGCGATACACTTGAAATTTCATTTTGTGAAAGTCGGGCATCTGAACCGGGTCGGTTTCAAATTCGGCCGTTGGCTGGACGTTGTCTATATGGAACTGGAGTTGAATCCGCTCTAAAACGCCATTCCGATTTCAGTTTTCGCGTGATTTGACGGCAACCGAATGATAACGCGATTTTGGGCTGAATCCTGTTCCCAGGCGGGCTCACCCGATCCAATTACAGCTCCAGTTACCTCCGGAATCCGTTCACCATTGACCTTAACTGAACTTACGGGCTTTACTCCATAAACCAGCAAATAATCCGTTTCGATTTGATTGAGTGTCACGGTGAATCCATTCGTCTCAGCATGCAGCTTAACCGCTACGCCGGATATTCGCCGCGCCGGTTCAGGCGAAAGCGGCGTTGCTTCGTATTCAAACTTGGCTTCCTCATCCAGGGCCGGTGGAGTCACAATCAACGCTTTGACGCTTCCCTGGCTCATGCTCTGGCCGAATTGAAGGTCGGGGTTGAGTGATACTGGGACCACGGCGCCCGGTTTTAAATAGACCGGTACCGTGTCGATAGAAACGTTCGTTGTAAAAGATGCAGGGCCTTGCACAGTTTGTCCGGTCCACAAGTCCGTCCATTTGCCCGGCGGAAAGGCAATCGTCTTGTTATTGTTCTCCGTGACAACCGGCGCCACCAGCAAATCCCGGCCAAACATATATTCGGCGTTGTTCGTAGCAGCGGAAAGGTCGGCGGGATATGCCATTGCGAGGGAACGCATGATGGGAACGCCGGTCTCACTCGCGTCGGCCGCGGCGTTATATATATAGTCGAGCAGATTTTCCCGTGCCCATGCGCAAAATTTATAATTGGCCACGGCGGCGGCGCCGTAGTCCCACGGTTCGCGCGGCGTGCGCCCATGGCTCCGCATCAGCGGGCTAAAACAAGCGAATTGCGTCCAGCGCATATAGACCGCCGGTTCCGGCCAGCCCAGGAAACCGCCCAGGTCGCTGCCCCACGTGGAAAATCCGCAGGCGCACAGGTTCAACGCGCCGGTAAGCACCGATTGCAGCCCCGCGAAGCTCGCAGGATGGTCGCCGGCAAATTGCGCCACCCATCGCTGGTCCCCCGGCGCCGCCGCCCGCCCAAATAAGATGAAATCGTTCCCGCGTTTTTCAGAGAACACTTGATCGCACGTGCGATGGTAATCGTAGGCGTAAAAATTGTGCATCTCATCGCCGCGTTTGCCGTTGCAAAAAACCGCTTCCTCGGGCACACGATCGCCGAAGTCCACCATACTTCCCGCCACGCCCACGTTAAGGCGACGACGCCACCAGCGCCGGAACAGTTCCATCGCATTCGGATTGCTAAAGTCAACGTATCCGAGTTCGCGCGAAGCCCGTATGTTCCCGGCATTTACCAACGGCAGTTCATTCGTTCGCAATTCGGGCAATAGTTTGGCCTGCTCCGGCTCGGATATGACCGGCATGAACCACGACAATACTTTGATGCCACGCGCGGCCATAAACTGGTTGAGCTCCGGCGACTCACAACTGGAGCCTTCGGCATAAATGGCCGAGTGTGGTATATCCAGCGTGGCAAAACGTTTCGTCACGCCTTCTTCTTCTGCAACCGGATTATGCGACATTGCATTCCAACCGCGCCCGGTCCGGCCCATCCACGGTTCAAATGCCCATTTTGGCGGCAATATCGGCCTGCCTGTGAGGGCGGTATAGGATTCGATGGCGCGTTCGGGCGGGCCGATCCAAAAATAATAATCAAAAATAGGTCCCTGCTGCGTGAGCCGATACCGCTGCGAGTCTGTCTTTCCAATGTCTGCCCGCAAGCGATAGGTCGAGTTATCGAAGACCGTGTAGCCTTTGGAACTGTGAAACAGCCCGATCGGTTTATACGTCTCATTCATCAGCCCGATCGTATTGCCAAACCAATCGTCCATGCCCCACAACGTCAGAACATTTCCATTTTCATTGAAACGATCGTAGCGTTCTCCGAAACCGTAGACGATTTCATCCGAACCCAGGTCGCTTTTAAAATCAACTGCCGATATTTTGCCGTCAGGACCGAATCGGAAGGCGAGATCGTTCGGGCCTATCCGAGTTACCAAATTGCCGGCAATATCATAAAATGAAACGTCGAATGGATCCTGGCTGACAACAATATTTCCGTCCGAGGTGGCGATGGAAAAGGATTCGGCAAATGGAACGAGGGTATAGGGCAACAGCTCGTCGGGTTTGAAATAGCCTTCGTCATTGCCGTAGATCCGAACGCCTCCTGTCTTTGGAAATGACAAATGCAGGTTCACCGAATTTTCGCCCGCAAGGCAAAGCATAGAAAATACGTTTCGATCGGTCTCAAATCCGACGATCTTTGAAATCGGGATCCATTGATTGATGTCGCCCGGGGAGCCGTCGGCAAACCATTTTTGGGAGACGGAGTCAAGTTGATGAAAGTAGCCATCGAGCAGTCGCCAGGCTGGCGCGGTTTCGCCATTTTGCAAGGCACTATTGACCCGGCGCCGGATTTCAAACGGCGACAGGTCATTCGTGACAATCGAACCCCTGCCAAGCCGAAAGTCGAACCCCTCCAGCGCCAGCAAGTCGGTCCATCGCTGCGCCAGCCAAAGCCGCGTCGCGAAGTTCTTCGCGCTCGTGGGTTTAACCTGGGATTGTTCCATTTCCCATATCGCGCGAACGGTTTCCCGGTCGGGATACGTGAGCAAAGCCGGCCTTTGCCAGCGAAGTATCCCGGATGGCAAACGGCATAAACTCGTTTGCGCGTCCCGGATCGGCTTCGCGCCGGAAAAATGCGTTTCGATGAATAAATCCACGGGCGGCCGTTCGATAAAATCAAACGCCACTGGACTGGTCACTTCGCCGTCGCGCCACCGCGTGCGCACTGGGAGCAGGCCAAAACAATCGCGCGGCTTTCCGCCGATAGTCGCCCATGGGACACGCAAATAAACGCTCCAGCCGTTTGTTCCTGTGAAAACGGCCGCTGTAAAGGCGCTAACCTTTCGAGTGTGGTCCTGGCTTCGACCGCCTTCCTCGGCGGAGGCCGGGTCGGCCTCTGCTCCCAACTCGGTCCCAAACTTTAATCCGGACAACGTTAGGGCAAATTGATAATAAAAGGGTTTTCCCATGTCGGGACGAAGAAATAGGTCTACTTTGTCGGGAAACGACGAATCCTGATCCCATGGAATATCCAATTGCGAGTACCAGTTGTCATTTCGATTGGTCGCCGGAAATGACAAATCCGGTTCGGCGCAACGAAATACCACAACAAGGCTGTTCGTATCGCAAGCGACGCGGCATTCCGTGTCCGCTCGCGCCATGCCTTCGCCTCCCACGCGATAGAATTGGTCCAGCGAAACTGTATTGTCGCGATTCGTCAAAACCTCGGCCAGAGACGGCGTGCCCGAAAATGGCGGCCGCAGAGTGATTTCGTTCACGCCCCAGACGGCCGTTTCCGCCTGCACGTGAAGAAGAAGGCCCGAAACTAAAAGGCCGCAGATGAAACGTTTGAAGGCTGGCAAACCGTAAATCACAAAAGCCCTTCAAACAATTTGCCCGCAAAGTCCGGGACCCCGGCGGTGAAAATTCTTTTTGCGTCAAAAAATTCCGCGAGTAATACCGCGTTGGATTTCGCCGAGGCGTCCGGACGGCCAAAGGAAACCAGGATGACTCGCCCCCGGGCGCGGAAATTCGGCGGCAACGCTTCGAGTGTCAGTAATACATGGTTCACCACGCCCAAACGGTTCGGCGCAATAATGATAGGCGTGGCATCCAACTGCAAAATCAAATCGCGCGAATTGAAATTGTCGCCGAGCGGACTCAACAATCCGCCCGCTCCCTCGATCAGCAACACCTCGAACCGCTTTTGCATCGCCCGGGAGTGCGCGGCCACCTGGGCCAGCTTCAATTTTTTGCCTTCGCGCCGCGCCGCCAGCGAAGGGGCGATGGCCGCCTTAAAATGCCATGGATTGATCTCGTCCAGCAACAATACACCGTTAATTGCGCCGGAAATTTTCCGCGCATCGCCCCTGCCACCGGAGCAAATGGGTTTCAGCGCGGCGGCGTTGACTCCCTGCGCGCGCAAATGGCGCGTCAGCAAAACGGTCAATACCGTTTTGCCCGCGCCTGTATCCGTGCCGGTAATGAAAAAAACGCGTTTCATTTGCACAAAATAAAACCCGAAAGAATACCCAACATCAAGCATCCATGGAGCGCACCGTGACATTGTTCTTATCGCGGTGGTGGTAGGGACGGCGCTCGTCGCAAGTGGCGCTGCCACCGCCGCCACCGCCCGCGCAGAGCGGGCGGAACATTCGCGGTACAACGTCCGACGACGCTCATTGCGCCGCAGCGCAGCGTCCCTGCCAGAAGCGTGCAAGATGCGCCAATCGCATCGAATTTGCCTGCATTTGGCTTTTCCGGGGCACAGGTTTGGCGTAGTTTTCCGGGCATGTTCAAGCCAGCGGATTTGTTTGATCTTGCCCAAACGGCGCACACCGGGATTTTTGACGGGTGCGAGTTTGCCTGGGAAGCGCTTAAAAAAATTGAGGGCTACATTGCCGCGAATTTAAAACCGGAACTTCGCAATAAATGCGATGGCGTGGCATACATCGGGGACAAAGTTTTCATCGGCGAAGGCACGGTGCTCGAGGACGGGGTGATGATTAAAGGACCCGCGATTATTGGAAGCAATTGCCATATCCGCCATAACGCCTACCTTCGCGAGAACGTGATCATCGGCGACGGTTGTGTTGTGGGCAACTCGACTGAAATCAAAAACTCGCTCCTGTTCAATAAGGCCGGCGCACCGCACTTTAATTACGTCGGCGATTCGATTCTCGGCCATAAGGCGCATTTGGGGGCGGGCGTGAAAATCTCGAACATCAAACTTTTTCCCGGCAACATCACCGTGACTGCGGACGGCAAACAATTGGACACCGGCCTGCGCAAATTTGGCGCGCTACTGGGTGACGGGGCTGAGATCGGCTGCAACGCCGTGCTGAACCCCGGCAGCATCGTGGGGCGCGGCGCAGTGATTTATCCGAACGTTTTTTGGCGTGGCGTTCTGCCGGCAAAAAATATTGCGAAAAACAAGGCGGAGATTGAGATTGTGTCAATTTGAGCCTGATTGATCTTCTAAAGAAATTGAAGCCGGCGAACGAGTCAGCGGACGTTTCGCTTACTCCACGTGCGCAACAGGCGCTTATGCTCGCGCGGAAGGAAGCGCTTCGACTCAGTCACAATTACATCGGAACCGAGCACGCTCTTCTTGGGTTGATCAAACTAGGACGGGGCGTCGCTGTCGACGTGCTGGGAAATTTGGGACTGGATCTGGAAAACGTTCGGGCTGAGCCCGAAAAGCTGATAGGCAATACGCCAGACGAAAAAATGTTTGGTAATGCCCCATACACTCCCCGAATGAAACGCGTCCTTCAAATGACAAAGGACGAAGCCAGAGCCCTTCACCATACTTACATCGGCACCGAACACCTTTTTTTGGCGCTATTGCGGGAAAGAGAAGGCCTGGCGGCGGAGGTCTTCCAAAAATTTCAGCTCGACGTTGAGCAAGTACACAAGGCCGTCCTGAAAGAGTTGGATCCCAATTTCGACGGAGGTCAAAAGGGTTAAGGAGTGTATGACAGAAACGCTTACCATTCGTTTGCCGAAAGCGCTGGCGCGGGATTTTCGGGCCAGGACGCGCGCTCGGGCGGGAAAATGGGATGGCGATATATCAGCCGCGGAATTGTTGCGGAGTACGAGGGGCGTGTGACTGCTGGATTAAATGAGTGCGAATGCTCATGGCCTTTTCTGATTGAACCCCGCACCCGAACCTCCCGATCCACCGCATGGTCCTGGAGTGCGGTGGCTGTGACACCGCTTTCGGAAGACCAAATGATACAGAGCAGCCGATTCGACTTTGGAAAATGAACGCCGTTCGAAAGCGGTGTCCCCCGAAAGCATTCGGGGTTGACACCGCACTCCAGGACGCTAGCGCGATATCGAACCGTTCACGAAGACAATCGCTGCAAAATTTCTTCGGCCGTTTCCTCTGGCTTCAGTTCGACCTTTTTGCACCGGGCGTGACGGTGAAACCAGGTGAGTTGCCGTTTGGCGAACTGGCGGGTGCGGATTTTTACGAGTTCAATCGTTTCAGCCAAACTGCGTTCGCCTCGCAGATGTTCCACTGCCTGGCGATAGCCAATGGCCTGCATGGCGGTCCGGTTTTCGGCAAGACCGTGCTTGAGCAATTCCCGGGTTTCGTCCACCAGACCGCGCTGGAACATGAAGTCCACGCGAGAATCAATGCGATGACGCAAATCGCCGGATGAACGCACACAGAGAATCAGCGGGGCGCCTTTTGCCTCTTGTTTTTTTTGCCCCCAATCGGCCTGAGACGCGGCGAGGGGTTTGCCGGTTGTCCGAACGATTTCCACAGCGCGGATGACGCGGCGAGGATTGCTTTTGTCGATTTTGGCATGAGCTTCCGGATCGCGCTCGCGTAATTCCTCCAGAAGTTGCGCCAACGGCGCGGCTTCAAGTTCAGCGCGCAATTTGGCGTCCGCCGGTGGCGCGTCCCCGAGCCCGTCCAGAAATGCCTTAAAATAGAGTCCCGTGCCTCCGCAGAAGAAAGGAATTTTATTGCGTGACCGGATTTCCACGACCGCCTGATTTGCAAGGTGAACGAATTTCGCGGCGTCGAAAGTTTCCGTCAAATCGCAAACGTCAATCAAATGGTGCCGGATTCTATTTTGGGTGGCGGCATCCGGCTTGGCCGTGCCGATATCCAGGCCGCGATAGACCTGCATCGAATCCACGGAAATGATTTCGCCGCCGAATTTCGCAGCCAGGGCGAGGGCGATTTCAGATTTGCCGACGGCTGTGGGGCCGGCCAGAAAAATCGGGTTAGTCATTCCAGGCGTGGCTTACGTCTGTTTTACCTCGGTGCGGCGCGAGAGAATCGCGGCCAGAGCGAGTCCGATGATGAACATTGGCACGGAGATCCATTGCGCCGGTGTCAGCCCCAAATGATAGTGCAGGCCGGAGTAATCGCCGCGATAATGTTCCACGACTGAACGCAGAATAGCATAGCAAATCAGGTAGGTCGCAAATATTTGGCCGTCGAATTTTTTCCGCCTGAAAAGCCAGGTCAGGAAGGCGTAGAGCGCCAGGTTCAGCACGCCATCATAAATTTCCGTGGGGTGCAACGGCACGTTCAAGGGTGTGCCGGACAGATCGTGCGCCAGGGGATTTGTGAACGTGATGGCCCAGGGCAAATCCGTCGGACGTCCGTAACAACACCCATTGAGCAGGCAGCCCATGCGGCCGAAGAAACTCCCGAGCGCGATGCTGGGCGCCAGGACGTCAGCAGTTTTCCAAATGGGCATTTTTTTCAAAAGCATGTAGGCAATACCGCCAACGACGCCGCCAATGAGCCCTCCATAATAGACCAGCCCCCCATGCCAGACGGCAAAAATCTCCGCAATCGGTTGTCCGGCGAACTCTTCCTGCCAATAAGTCGTCACGTAAACGACGCGCGCGCCAATAATGGAACCGACCATCAACCACAAAACAACATCGGCGATGCGTTCCGCCGGGATGTTTTCGCGCCTGGCTCGGAGGGTAGCCGTCCAAAGACCGGCCAAAAAGGCCAGGGCGATCATGATGCCATACCAATGGATGGTCACCGGCCCAAAATGAAATGCAATCGGATCCACAAAAATATCTTACCTGATTTCGACCGATTGAAAACCCGGAAACGCGCCGCCACCAAAATTAGAGCGGGAGTAGGGACGCTGCGCTGCGGCGTCACCGCCCGTACAGCGGGCGGAATCTCGCAAAGTTGTACGTCCAATCGTCCAATGTCTAACTACGCTCGTTGCGCGGCTAACGCCGCAGGGCGGCGTCCCTGCCCAGAGATGCGCTGGCCAATTTAACCATTATTCGTGGCTACCGTGTGCATCTTTTTCGGTGAGGGCGTCAGTGTGGGCGGGACGATCCCCGGCGGGATGACAGCCGCAGTCGGCAGAGGAGGCCACTGCGGCACGTGGGCCACGAGATCGCGCCAGGCCTGCCGCTCAGCCGGCGTCATTTGCGACCAGCGTTGGGCATTTTTCAGGAATTCAGCCCGTTCTTCCGGGCTCATATTGGAGAATTTACCGAAGGCGCGAATGCATTGGGCCCGTTGGCGCTTCGGCAAATTGTCAAACGCCTGCAACGTCGCCTCGGTCTGCTTGAGCTCAGTGGTTGTCAATTCCCCCAACGCCTTCTGTTTCTCCGCGGCCGAGAGAT
>Ga0210390_10005629_pt1 | contig 10490 bp, 6 predicted proteins | sample IncBWH11OmetaG_FD_161050 | JGI IMG/M metagenome (GOLD analysis project Ga0210390, IMG submission 161050) | Forest soil microbial communities from Barre Woods Harvard Forest LTER site, Petersham, Massachusetts, United States - Inc-BW-H-11-O ... | reverse complement strand
CCAAGTGAACTGGATGCACCAAAGCACGCCGCAATCCAGCCCCGGCAGCACCGGTGTCAACGTTTTAGATGCAAACAGCACTGTGGCCAACGTCGGCTACTCCCAGGGCTTCGGGCCCGGCACGCAGTTCACCGCCGGATTCGACAACATGCGCCAGACGCTGAACTCCACCGAGAGCGCTTACAGCCCTTACACACTCTCCAGCTTCGGAGTCACCGTGACGCAACCCTTGTTACGCGGATTCGGACTGGCAGTGAACCGGCGTTTTATCCGCATCGCAAAGAATGAGCGCAAAATTGGGGATCTTCTGCTGCGCCAGCAATTGATCGCTACGGTCTACGGCGTGGTCCGGCTGTATACTGACCTGGTCGCTTTATTTGAAGACGTCAAAGTGAAAGAAGACACACTGGCCGCGGCCGAGAAATTGTATTCAGATACAAAAGCGCAAGTGGACGAGGGAACGCAAGCCCAGATCGAGCTGACTCGCGCCAACGCTCAGGTTTTTTCCATCCGCCAGGATCTCATCAACTCGCGCGGGTTGCTGGAGGAGCAGGAAGCCGTCGTAAAGAATGTCATTACCCGCCGCAGCGCAAACCGGCCCGAGGTGCTGAACGCGCGGATTGTTCCCACCGATTCGCTCAACATGCCCGAGAAAGACAATTTACCCCCGCTGCAGGATCTTCTGGCCGAAGCCTTCCAGTCCAGGCCGGATCTCAAGCAGGCCGGGGTGCAGGTTGAAAATTCCCAAATCAGCTTAGAGGGATCGCGCAATGCGCTATTGCCGGAGCTGGATTTGGTGGGCTCGGCGCAGAATAGCGGCCTGGCGGGCCAACAGAGCCTGGCGGGGCCAGTGGCCGATCCGACCTTCCTCGGCGGATACGGCAACGCGCTGGAGCAGTTGGCAACGGTCAAATACCCCACCTATCAGGTCGGTGTCCAGTTGACCCTTCCGTTGCGTAATCGAATTGCGCAAGCTGACGTCGCGCGCGACGAAATCCAAATCCGGCAAACCGAAATTCGTCTCCAGCAGCTGCGAAATCAAGCCCAGCTTGAGGTAGAAGACGCGCTAGTGGCCATGCGCAAGGCCAGATCGTCGTATGAGGCGGCGTTGCAAACCCAAGCGCTGCAACAGGAATCACTCGAAGCCGAGCAATCCAAATTTGAAGTGGGCGCATCTACGAGTTTTTTCATTATTCAGTATGAGAGCTACCTCTCACAAGCCAGATCCACCGTGGTGGTTGCCAAAGGCGCCTATCTCAAAGCACTAGCGGCTTTGCAGCGTGCCATCGGAACTATTCTCGACGATCACCAGGTGGCCATCGATCAAGCCATTCGCGGCCGTTGACTCGGACGCTGTAAAAAGAATGCAAACAAATTGTACAGCCCTTCCGTCGCCGCGATTTGGCCCGTATAATCCAGGTAGCACGTGCTTCCGAGCATCCAACTGGAACGAGTTCCCGCACTGCGGCAAATCAGGGCCGCTGAAATGGCTGAACGCGCGGCGGGATTTTTGCTGCTGCTCGTGACCAGCCCTTTACTAATTGGTTCGGCTCTCGTGGTATCGGCTCTGTCCGGGCGGTCGCCTTTAGTGGCCCATCTTAGAATCGGCAGGCACAATCGTCCGCTCTGGATGTTGAAACTCAGATCAATGTGGGAAACGCCAACGTCGCGCGGCTCTGGCTGGATCGAGTACGTGATTGCAGAGCCGCCCGAAGACGGCAAGCTATCACGCGACCCCAGAGTGACCAGCCGGTTTGCGGCCTTCTGCCGCCGCCACTCGATAGACGAAATTCCACAGTTCTGGCACGTCTTTCGCGGCGAGATGTCGCTCATTGGCCCGCGCCCGCTCACCAGCATTGAACTGGTTCGCCACTATGGCCCGCACGCCTCCGAGCTGGTATCGGTGAAACCGGGTCTCACCGGACTGTGGCAGGTTTCGGGACGCAGCACCATTCAATTTCCCGAGCGGGCGGCGCTGGATCTGAAGCTTATCCGAGAATTGTCTCCAAAAATGTATCTCACCATTCTTCTACGCACGTTCCGCGCGCTACTCATCGGCCAAGGCGCCTGGTAGCCGGACGTCCCCTTGCTCACGCGCGGGGCTACTTTGCACGGTTGTCGCCAACCCAACGGATTGTGGCCGATGCGACGGATTGTCGCCAACCCGATGGATTGTCGCACGCGATGGATTGTCGCCGACGCGATGTATCGTCGCCAACCCGACGCCGGTGGATTTTTACAGATGATTTGTAGCCCCGCGCGTCAGCAAGGGGACATCCCGCGTAAGGCCGCCACCCGACCCATTCCTACCGCCTTTGCCGTACACGGCGTGCAAACTTCCCACGGCAAAGTTTCATTCTTGCATCCAGTTCTACACTGTCGGCGCTGTTCTGTCGATGGTTCTGGCGACATGCACACTTCCAATCGACGCGCTGCTACCGCTGTATGTTCTGTTCTAGTACTTACCTGTTGCGCGATGGGCCAGAATCTCGACAAGCCACAAGCTGCGGTCTCGAAGAAAGAGGCTGCACTCCTGGCCGCCGTTACTGAGGCAGCTCAGTGGAAACAAACAGATGCACGCGTCGCGAAAGCTTACCGGGAGCTGGCCGACTTCTATTCCGCGGAAGGCCGGTACCCGGAAGCGGAGAAGATTTTCGAGAAGCGGCTGGAACTGGAAGAAGACGCACTGGGCCGCGCGAATCCGCAGTTGATTGGCGCGGTCGAGGATCTAGCCAGGGTAAACTTCGCGCAGATGAAGTACGCGCGCACGGCTGAACTGTTAGAGCGCGCGCTGCGCATTCTGGAGCGCGAATACGGAGAGCAGGATGCCAAGCTTCTGCCCGCCATCGAGGAAGTGGCAAAAGTGCTGCAGGCGGACTCTAAATATCCAGAAGCGGAGAAATACTTGCGTCGCGCGCTGGCCATTCGCGAGCGAGCGGCCGGCGCTGAGAGCCCCGAGCTGGTATCCGACTTGAGCCAACTGGCTCGCCTTTACGTCTTGAAATCCAACTTCGCCTCGGCCCAGACTTATTATCAACGCGTGCTGAAAATCCAGCAGGCTGCGTTTTCGCCCTCGAGTCCTGAGCTACTGCCCACTCTCGATGGGCTCTCCAATTTGTCCCTGCAGCAGAAGCAGTACACCGAAGCGGAGCCCCTGCTTCGCAAGACACTGGCGATTCGAGAAACCAGCTTCGGACCCATGCATGCCGAGGTTGCCAAAAATCTGGACCAGTTGGGATCGCTGTACACCGAACAGAAGAATTACGGCGCGGCAGTGCGATGCTTGGAACGCTCGGTCTTCATCTGGACCAAGGCGTTGGGATCGGAGAGCCCCGAGCTGGCCGGCAAATACCAGAAACTCGCGGAAGTCTACGCGGCCCTGAATCGCCCCGTGGATGCCGAACCCTTGGTGCGCCAGGTGCTCACCACTCGTGAAAGTGAAACAGTGGCCAGCTTGAACACGTTGGCGTCCATCTATATCGCCAGAGAAAACCTCGCCGAAGCGGAGCCACTTTATCGGCTCTCCATCGCCATCCTGGACAAGCGCGGCATCCTCACAGCCAAGAAGCCGGTGGTCGCCGCGTCCGATCCCAGCCTGGAACTGCTGGCCGACACGGCCATCGACTACGTGGAGCTACTGAAGAAGATGAAGCGCAAAGGCGAAGCCTCCAAGCTGGAGGCGCGCATCCGCGCCGTAGTGGGAAAAAACTATAAAAAGCGCTCCAGTTGAGAACTGTACTACTATCCATCAGCTTCTTTGCTGCCTGCGACGATTCGTGGGGCGGACCCCAGGTCCGCGGCCGACGCCCACGTCGGCCAGCTCAGCGATTACTGCTGCACCGGGATCGTAAGCCCCGCCTGCGTCGAAGATCCACCGATCGTGATCGTCACCGCCGTGTCCCCATTGGGCGTGGAAGCCGGAATTCGCACATTGAACTGATACACACCCCCCAGCAATCCGGGCGACGCGCCGGCGTATAAAACATCCGCCGAAGACAATGTAGTGGTGCCGATCGTTACCGTGATGGCAGTGGCCAGCGAATCCGCTACCGTCGCCAATTGGCCGGTCGGAACCGGCTGCATAAAATCGCCGAAGCCCGTTCCCCATAAAGTGACGATCTGCCCAGGCTGGGCCGCTTGGCCACCTGGGACCAGCGACGGATCAGCAACCGGAATGCTGGTGCCGCCGATCTGCGCTGCAATGGTAGTGGAGTTTGGAATAAAAAAGAACGCCGGGGCATATAGCTGTTGCGAATTCAACGTCGCCACGTCACTGACTAATTGATTGGGAGAACCCGGATTCAAAATTACCGATAGCATTACCGGCCCCGTACCTGTGAACTCCGGCATTTGCGCGTTGATCTGCGAGTCCTCCACGAAGGCGATGGGAAGCTGGACAGGTTGGGTAATTCCCGGACCCGTCACTTGCACCGCGACGCAAGCCAACGTGGTAGGAAAAGTGGTGTTGTTGTTTTCTAAATCCCCCAATCCCACAGTGCGCTGCAATCCTGATACCTGAAAATTTGTGCCAAAGACCGTAATCATTGAATTCGAGGAAAACGGCGGCTGGAAGGACGCTCCGTTCATTACCGTTCGCAAGTTAGGCGCCACGGAGAGGGCGCATGCGCCCACGTTCGGCAGAGTTCCTTCGTAGGTATAAACAGAATCTCCCTGTGGCGTCCCATCTCCGTTCCCCGCTACCGCCGAAACGTATATATGCAGCCGGCCCACTTCGGTCTCAGGCGGTGTCCACGGCACCACCCATTCGTAACCCGCTCCCTCGGCCGTGGTCGGCGCATTCAGATGCTCCGCGAACTGCCGGCCGTTGTTCCCATTGCAAGGAGGCGCTGATCCAAACTGGGAACCGTCGTCGCAAACTACTGTCATGGGCTCGCCGGTGACCGTCGAGAACGTTCCGGCTTCCCTGGTCTCGTCGCTCACCTCGCGAATGGTCATCTGAAAGCCCCACACGGTGGCCGTCGGATTGGTCACTGTGACGTGAATCATCTGCTGCACGCCTGGATTGTAATTGGTGATTGAAACCGTCAACGATCCTGGCCCACTGTTGGCTGCAGAGCTGCTGTGGCAGACGGTGCAGTTCTGGCCATTGTGATCGGCCGGCGCGCCCGTATATCCGATGCTGGGCATCGCGCTCTCGGCCAACGCCACGGCGGGCGCCAGCGCGATCAGGATTACTGGGAGTAAGCGAGTCATCTTGCGGTGAGACTGCGTACACGAAAAAAAGTTACCAGTACTTCTAACATTGTCCCCTTACTTACGTGTGGGGCTACAACCCGTTGCGGAACATGCACTAATACGGATCGACGCCGGGCCTCGTAGCCCCGCGCGTAAGAGTCAGTGTGAAAACTCGAAAACAACGTCGCGTAACCACGACGCATAGTAGTCGAGGCGTTCCCGACGCGCGATATGTGGACGCGATGAGGAGTTTTCACACAGACTCGTAAGCGAGGGGACAACTAATCGACGATGCACTGCAGGGCTTTCTTCGCCGTAGTACTCAGCGGAACTTCATGGATTCTCGATCTCGCCAGCCAACGAAAGCCTTTCGGAACAACGAATAAGGACGCCCGGAAAACATGACAAAGGAAAGTAGTATTGACGATGGTATGCCGGAATTGGCCAATCCTCGATCCCAGCTTGGCCCCTTCCAATTGATCCGGCTCGGGAAGCTCCCAGAACCCCGCCAGCCGGCCATTTTCCCGCGATCTTTGCCAGATCAGGATTTTGCCGGCCCTCTCAATTACCAGCAGTTCTTTCTCTAGGCGACTGAAACCTGGCCGGGTAGACTTCACCGGCAGTTCATTTTGCACTCCCTGCTCCAGCGCCAGACAGTGCCGCGCCACTGGACATTTCCGGCATTGCGGCTGCTTCGGGAGACACACCAGGGCCCCCAGTTCCATGAGCGCCTGATTGAATTCTCCGGTGCGCTTGGGATGGAGCAGCTGTTCGGCAACTTCTCGCAATCGGTTTCGCACTCGAACGGATGCCACGTTCCCGCGTTCGCCGGTCAAACGACTCAGCACCCGCAGGACATTGCCGTCCAACACCGCGTGCGGCAAGTCAAAAGCGATACTGGCGATCGCCGCCGCGGTATAATCGCCGACACCCGGCAAGCCGCGGAGTGCCGAATATTCACGCGGGAAATTGCCCTGCTCCTCGATTTTCCGCGCGGCCCGCTGGAGATTCCGCGCCCTGGAATAATAACCAAGACCCGCCCAGGTTGCCAGCAAGTCCTGTTCCGGCGCAGACGCCAGTGCGCTCACGCCGGGAAACCGTTCGAGAAAACGTTCGTAGTAAGGAATAACCGCGGCCACGCGCGTTTGCTGCAGCATGATCTCGGAAATCCAGACGCGGTAAGCATCCCGGCTGCGCCGCCACGGCAAATCCCGCTTGTTCTTCCCGTACCACGCCAGCAGTCTCCGCCGTATCCAGCTAATCTCCACCTTTTTCGATCGCTCCTTACGGGTCACCAGTCACCAGCCAACCACCACTGTTATCATGCACTCGTGAATGTCAACGTGGGGCGGACCCCCAGGTCCGCGCGGGTCCCCCTGGACCCGCCTTTCAAGAATGTCCCGAAAACGCCGGCGAGGAGGGCCGCGGCCCTTCTGTTGTTATTTTTTTTCCTTACTTCCTGCGCCCGTCATTTCCACGCGCAAGGCATCGTCCTGGCCGTTGACCGTCCTAATCAGACGCTCACCATCTCGCATCGCGCCATACGCGGTTACATGGAAGCGATGACCATGCCATTTCACGTCGAAGCCGCCAGCGATCTCGGAAACCTAACTCCCGGCTCGCATATCGACTTCGAACTGAGAGTGACGCGGAGCACGGTCACCGCGCGGCACATCCATCTAACACAGGCCGCCGTGAATGACATCCCGCTGCCCAAAGCCGAGGACAAGATAGCGATCGGAGAGCAAATGCCGGATTTCACACTGACCGATCAAAATGGGCGCGCCATCAGATTATCCGGCTTCGGAGGACAGCTCGTAGCAGTGGATTTCATTTACACCCGCTGTCCCCTGCCCGATGTTTGCCCGCGCCTCTCGGCAAACTTCGCCCGGCTTCAGAAGCGATTCGCGGGAAAAATGGTGTTGCTATCAATCACGCTCGATCCCCGCCACGACACTCCCCAGGTTCTCGCCGAATACGCCCAGCGCTGGCGCGCCGATTCCCATACGTGGCTCTTCCTCACCGGATCCGAAGACGCCATTCGAAAAGTTGCCGGCCACTTTGGCGTAGTCTACTGGTCAGAAGAAGGAGCCATCACTCACACCTCATCGACCGCCATTATCAACCGCGCGGGCGAACTGTCGGCGTTAGTAGAAGGCTCCTCGTTCACTTCTCAGCAATTAATCGACCTGGTGCAAGCTGAACTCAACCGCCAGTCAGCCCCCAGCCCCCAACCCCTACTTCGTGGGGGGCGGAGCGGCGCCAGGTAGCGTGTAGCGGAAATCGACAAATCCCATGCTCAGATTTGCATTGTTCGGCAAAGTGCCCGTCACCAGCCAGGGATTCCGCTGCAGATACGAGTACTGGAAGATCAGGTTCAGAGCGCCCCACTTGGGACTTTTGGCCAGTGTACTGTTGGTACCGAACGTAATTTCCTGAATCGCCCGATTCTGTCCGTCGCCCGAGATTGGGCCGTATCCGATCAGCTTTCCGGTAGTGTCGTACGCCAAATTCTTCGCGATGTAAACGCCGCCGTAGTAGCCGAAAACCAGGGTATTTCCAACGTTGGCTTCAAAGCCTGCAACCGTCGAAGCAGAATGGACCAATGATAGATTTCCGTCGGGCCGGATCACGAAGTCTGGTGCCTGTCCGAAAATATAACGGCCGGCGCCCGCGCTCCAGAAATTATTGTCGATGAGACGGAAGTTCTTGAACAGCTGGAAATTGAAGTTGAACTCCCCGCCCCCGCCGGCCTTGGTAAAGGTCTGGTAAGCAGGCGTGCTGACCGGGCTCGAGATCCGGTTAGTGGACTCTATGCCCACGAATTCAAAATGCGCTTTCTCGCTCGGATCGAAGGCCAACTTCGCGATGATATCCGGATGCAGCGCGGAAGCCGAAATAACGCTGGCGCCATTGTTAACCTGCGTTCCCAGCAGACTCGCGTACGCCGCGGGCGCTATAATCGCGCTGCCGCCGTTCGCTCCGCCGACATACGGCTCCGAATTTTCGAGCGCCAGAGCGAATGCCGCTTTATTCCCCCAATGGTAAGCGCCCCGGAAGCCAGGAACGCGTTCCCAGGTCAAGCCCAACTGGTAGTTCACGTCCATGTCCTGCGTATAGAAGATGTCGCCGGGCAATGGGGAGACTCCCCGCCGGTTCGGCGTCGCCAGGCTCCACGATTGACCCGCCAGAAACTCCCATCCGTTTTTCTGCACGTCCACCCAATACAGTCTGAGGCGGAAGACATATGGATTGCTGCTGACCGCCAGGCCACCATTGGGCGGATTTCCGAGTTGTCCCAAAAAGTCAGACTCCCAGTATCCAGTGACGTTGTAATCTTTAAAACTCGTGTCCACGCGCATGCCGATACGTGAGTTCTGTGGGCTGAACCGTGTTTCCGTCAGGCTGCCGGTTTGCGTGCCTGAGTACGGAATGCTGCCGAAGTTCGTTCCAATACCTGTCCCCGGATTGGTGGATCGCGTCACCGAAGTCATATCGAGAAATCCCACCGGTGTGAAATAAGCGTCGCCCAGCTTAAACTGCAGCGGACTGGAACTGTCGCTTGAGGCAGGCTGCGGCGGCGGCGTTATCGATATCGGCGTTGGCGCCGGCGTATTAGGAAATATGGGCGTCGTGCTGGCTACCAGCGGACGCGTGGCCGGATCCAGCGTTCGCGGGCCGGCCGCGTTACCGTCCGCGGATGCCGCCGTGGTGGGCGCAGCAGTCTGCGGTTTGGAAAGTGCGTCCAGCCGGCGAGAGAGTTCCTCGATCTGCTTCTGTTGTTGCTCTACCTGCGCCTTCAATCGAGCGACATCATCGGCGCTCTTGTCCTGGGCGAAAGAGACTCCCGCCAGACCCAACACCAGGCAGGCCACGGTCCCCAGACGCGCCAAGCTTCTTATTGTCATGTTCCTGATCTCCTCATCCGAAATTGAGACTAAAATTGCAATTCTTCGCGCAATCGACCCTGATGAAGCCGTTGCCCGGTTCTTATAGACAATAGCGGCTGAGGTATTACCGTGTAATGAACGAAATGTTACGAACAGGTTAAATTGTTACAGTCCGTGGGTTGGACCCCTGGCCCCGCAAGGTCCCTCATGACCCGCAGCCATACTCTTTGGTCCACAGCCGGGCTCGTGCTATATTTCATTCGCGACCGGACCGACTGCATGCGAACGCGAATCGTCAGAAGATTCCTTTGGAGCGTCTTCATTCTCTTCGCAATTTCCCTATTTGGCGTTGATCTTTACGTTGCCCACCTCACTTCCGGTAACCAAATTGAGGATTTGCGTACCGCGCTCACCACTCAGGCACGCGTGCTCGCGGCCGGATTGCCCACCGCCGGCCCGCATCTCGATGCCTGGGTGAACACGTCGGCCGCGCAAACCGGCGCTCGCGTGATCGTTCTGGGTCCCGACGGCGCCACGCTGGCGGATTCCGATCCAAGCGGCACAACTACGGGTGACGACGCGCTTTCCGTCGCGGTTCCAGCACCGGGTGCCGCGCTGCCGGCCTCCCAGTTGCGGCTGGCCCGATCGCTCGAATCCGTCCGCGCCCGCGCTGGCGCGCTGCAGTTTCAGCTGCTAGCCATATCCCTGCTCAGTCTCCTCGCCGCGGCCGGCCTCGCCGTTATCTTTGTAGAATCATTCTCACGCCAAATCTCCAGCCTGCGAGCCTATACCGAACGTCTTTTGGATCCTCAGATTTCCGAACAGCAGCTACCCTCCGGCGACGATGACCTGGGAGCGCTGGCGCAATCCCTCCGCCGAACCGTTCCGCGCATCGGCGCCTTGCTCGAAAGCCTCAAGCTCGAAGGGGCGCGCCGTGAAGCCATCCTGGCCAGTATGGTGGAAGGGGTGCTCGCCGTGGACAAAGATCTGCGCGTGACATTTTGTAATGCTTCTTTCGCGCGAACCGTGGGCGCGCGTATTCCAATAAATCCGGGCATGCAGCTTCTCGAACTGGTTCGCGATCCCGCGCTGATCGAAATCATGACCGATGTTCTCGCCACCGGCGAACGCGTAGAGCGCCGCCTCACCCTCGCTGCAGCCGAGCAGCATTCTTTCGAAGTGCTGGCCGGCCCCCTGGCCGGAGCATCCACTCGCGGAGCCCTGGCCATTCTCCACGATGTCACCGAGTTGGAACGCCTGGAGCGCGTCCGCAAGGATTTTGTCGCCAATGTCTCGCACGAGCTGCGTACCCCGCTCGCCGCCATCCGCGGATATGCCGAAACCTTGCTCGACGGCGCGCTCCAGGACCAGGAAAATAACCATCGCTTCGTCGAGATCATTCAG
>Ga0210390_10005628_pt1 | contig 10491 bp, 7 predicted proteins | sample IncBWH11OmetaG_FD_161050 | JGI IMG/M metagenome (GOLD analysis project Ga0210390, IMG submission 161050) | Forest soil microbial communities from Barre Woods Harvard Forest LTER site, Petersham, Massachusetts, United States - Inc-BW-H-11-O ... | reverse complement strand
GTCATGGCTGACGTCGAAGCAGCCAATCTACAAGCTTCCGGTGGTCGAGATTACCGCGAATACCAATCTCGATGGAACAATCCACAATGGCCGGATTTTGATCTGCAGCCAGCCCGTCACGCTGACGCCGGTGCCGCTGAACATGGGCAGCGGCTTTTACTGCGACATAATCAACCTGAGCGGCGGCAATGTCACGCTCGGTTCCGGTATCATTACGTCGTCGGGTTCCGCCTTACTGCCGAGTGGCCAGGCCGCTACCATGCGCGTCGCAACATACTCCGGCGGCACCGTCGTCTTCGCCTCGCTTGCCGGGAGCAACGCCGGCTCAGCGCCGGCAATACCTGGTCAGGTCACCGGCCTCAGTGCCAGCAATCCAACGTCGAGCGGCGTCACGCTCAACTGGTCAGCACCCAGCTCCGGGGGCACCGTCAGCAGCTACACCGTCCAGTATCGCGTCACAGGAACCACGACCTGGTCGACCTTCGCGACCGACGTCACTGCCACAAATGCGTCGATGACAGGGCTCGCTGCGTCGACGGCATATGACTTCCAGGTGTACGCGCTAAACGGCGGCAGCTCTGGTCCGCTTTCCCCAACGGCAAGTGTCAATACAACTGCCCCACCAGGTAGCGTCATCTCAGTCACCTGGAATTTGGCGCCGACAGGTCCGTATACGCACGGCGTCGGATCGATAGGCGTGAATGCACAGATCAATCCCAGCACTGCCGCGGTTCAGTTCGGCTTCTCGCCCTCGGCAACAGTGCCCCCCTCGACGTGGGTCGTAGCTAACTACGTGAACACTGACCTGTGGGGCGCCTATGTCTCGACGCCAGACTCGGCCGGCACATGGTGCGCCTGGGTCGAAGGCACGGATGGCAGCGCACTGACAGTATATCCGACGCCATTTACGGTAACCTGACATGAACGTTGCGTTCGTCGCTGCGGGCCGGCCGATGAGTATCGGCGGCGCACGTGTGGCACTTTGGCGGGCTCTCCGCAGCAGTTCGTCATCATCGGGCAATGGCACCGTGAGTGGGCCCCGGCCGAACGCCATCGGCGATCTGTCCGGCTGGTGGGATGCGAGCGATACATCGGCTGCTCTTGGCCTCACCGGCACGCCAATTTCCGGTTGGAACAGCGCCGTCGCCAGCCTGTCAGACAAGTCTGGACATGGCACCACGATGGCTCCGTATTCTTTCGGTACCGCAGCCGGACTACCAGCGGCCACACCTCGACTGTCCGGTCTGCTTGGCGGACTGGGGCGCGTCGCCGGGGGATCCGGAACATTGGCCCCGGCACTCGATGTGGACCTGGGCCTTCAGGTCGCCAATGTGCCATTCCAGTCGAGCACAGCCTGGACCCGTTACCTTGTATGGTCCAGGCCAAACTGGCGGCAGAACTCCGGCCGCGACACCAATCCGATCGCACTGTTGACGTCCGGCGGCACGTGCGTGCTGCAGGCCGACAGCGCGTCCGGGTCGAACCGGCTGCTGCTGTTTCCTGGTATTGCCCAGACTGTAATCACCACAACACTGACCCGGCGCCACACCCATTCGATCATCCTGCGCAACCGCCCCGGCATCGGGGTCGACATTTGGCTCGATGGCACATTCGTGGCGGGCGGTGTCGGCAACCCGATATCGTCCAGCACAGCGGCGCCGTTGGTGCTGTTGCACGACACGACCGTATTGGGCGGCGCGCAATGCTGGCTCCATGAAGCCGCGACGTGGGAACGCGCACTCGCTGATACGGAACTGACAACCTTGCTGCAATGCGCCGCGTGCTGGGTGCGCGGTCCGCGCCGAGGTGTGAGCCTGTTGGTCAATGGGCAGTCGAACGCCGTCAACTACGTAATCAATGACGGCGCCGCACAGCTTATCGTTCAGGGTATCGCCTGGTATTTGGGTGCGCTGGCTTATAATGTCGTGGCGAATGCCAACTCGACGGGCTACACGATGATAGCAGGCCATGGTCTCTATCCCGCGGTGGAGGGGATCTATAGTGGCAGTTTCGTCAACAATCCAAATGACGGATCGAATCCTGCGACCTGGCAGCTTGGTACCGATGGCCTCGCAACGCAGTCAGCAATCAATGCACTGACTCAGGAAGACCAGCAGGACATCTGTGCCTCGCTATGGCCGTGGAGTGAGACGGACAGCCTGCGTGACTACAGCGAGAAGGCTACGTTCCTGACGGCCGCCGAACGTTTTCTGTCGCTCGAACGCGGCATGCTTGGACGCTCCGCGGATAGTCTTCCGCTGATCTGGTGGAATGCGATTCCATATGGCATCGCCGGCGGGATGCAGATGCATCGAGAGGTTGTTGCAGCAATCGCAGCCGATACGACGCAAAACGTCGTCATCGGAAATCCGCAAACGAGCGATAGCAATCCCCGAGGATCCTCCTGGGACCCGACAACAGGTATCGCTACCGGCGGCGATCCGGCGCACCGCGACAGCACGGACAATCAGCGCTTCGCCCAACTGGCCGCGCCAGTAGCGGCGCGCGCCATCCTGGCAAGCTGCGGAGGGGACTCACTGAATACGATACCAGCCAGTCTACCGGTTAATGGTGGCCCCAAGATAGTGCATGCGTATCGACAAAGCAGCACCATACTGGTTCTGACGATCCAGCACGACGCCGGCAACGATCTGATCGTGCCATTGCAGGCAGTGACTGGAGTAGGTTTCTGCGTGATGGACGGTGGTTCAACCGCAAGTCCGGGAACTGTCGTGCCGGCCACTGCCTGCGCGCGCATCGATGCCACACATCTGACCATCACGCTCGCGCAGCCGCTTCAGAATCTCAGCGCGTCGTGCAACCTCTACTACCCGTATGGCAATGTCACTATCGGCCGCGGCAACGCGGTAACCGATAATTTCTCGATGCTGGTCCCCCCGCCCGGATGGGACATCGTCGGCGATCTCGGTAGCAACTGGCGCTGGTCCTTCCCGCTGGCAGCGACGACAACTCCTGTCACGCTCAGCGACACTCCCGGTTGAACGTCATGAACAACTTTGATCGAATGTTCGACATTGTGGCCGGCCACGAAGGAGACTTCACTGCCGACCCGGCCGATTCAGGCAACTGGACAGGTGGCGCGGTCGGTGCCGGAACCTGTCGAGGAACCAGGTTTGGTATCAGCGCCGCGGCGTACCCCGACCTGGATATTGCCGCTCTCTCTCTCGATGCTGCCAAGGCTCTTTACCAACGCGACTATTGGCAACGGATTGCAGGGGATCTCTTGCCAGCCGCGCTCGCTCTGTTGGTGTTCGATGCTGCAATCAACAATGGCACCAATCGAGCGACACGTTGGCTGCAACTGGTCGCTCAAGTTCCGCAGGACGGCGTGATCGGTGAGCAGACCCTGCACGCCATCGATCGGACTGCCGCAAGACAAGGTGGGGTCATGGACCTCTGTTCCGATTTCCTGGCATTACGGCTTGCCTTCATGACGTCGCTGCCGACCTGGAAGACCTTTGGCATCGGCTGGGCTCGGCGCCTTTGCAGGCTGCCGTACGAGGCGGCGGACGCGGGCTATCTTGACCGATAAATCCGGCCGCTCAGTGGAAGTCGCGTGACCGGGGAAAAATCCGTTCTTGACGTGGATGACCGGGACTTCGAATCGGCAGCGTCCTAGCAGTCGCTGGTGCCTCGGCGATCCGGGCCATCATGGCGCTGCGGTCGTCCAACCGATCGGCGATGACATGGATGATGCCCTCCGGGCTGCGTTGCAAACGACCGGTCACCTGCAGCAGGCTGCTGCCCATCACGGCGCGGCGGAACCGATCCAACATGCTGGACCAGACCACGATGTTCGCGATGCCAGTCTCATCCTCGATGGTGCAGAACACGACATTGCCATTGCCCGGCCGCTGACGCACCAGCACCACGCCGGCGACGGAGAGCCGGGTACCATCGGCCAGCACCGCGACCTGGGCACAGCTCAACACACCTTCGCCGCTGAACAACGTGCGCAGGAAACGCATCGGGTGTGACTTCAGGGACAGACCGACGGTCTGATAGTCGGTGATGACGTGCTCGCCCGTCATCATGACCGGCAGCGGCACCTGGTGGATCGCAACCGGCTGGTGGGCAAACAGAGGCAGCTCCGCCAAGTCCGACAGGCCGCGCACCTGCCACAGTGCGGCTCGTCGATCGAGTTTTTGACTCCGCAGCGAATCTGCTTCCGCCAGCAGCACAAGAGCGGCGCGCGGAAGTCCGACGCGCACCAACTCGGAAAATCCCTGAGAGGTCTTCTCCCCCTCCCCTTGCGGGAGGGGGGTGTGGGGAGGGGGCGCCGCCCATATCCCGCCACCCCTCCTCTCACCTTGAGCCGTGACTAGCCGTTCCGCCCATTCCTGCGAAAAGCCAGTGATCAGGCGGAAACCAAGACGCAGCGCCCCCTCTTCCAGAGTACAGTCCCACGCGCTGGCGGCCACATCGACAGGCCGCACCTCCACCCCATGCTCGCGCGCATCGCGCACGATCTGCGCCGGCGCATAGAACCCCATCGGCTGCGAGTTCAGCAACGCGCAGGCGAACGCCGCCGGATGATGGCACTTCAGCCAAGACGAAACATAGACCAGCAGAGCGAAGCTGGCAGCATGGCTTTCCGGGAAACCGTAAGTGCCGAAGCCTTCGATCTGGTGGAAGCAGCGCTCAGAAAAATCCTGCGTATAGCCGCGTGCCGTCATCCCAGTGACCATCTTCTCAAAGAAGCGATGGATGGTGCCTGTGTTGCGGAAAGTCGCCATCGAGCGGCGAAGCTGATTGGCTTCCTCCGGTGTGAACTTCGCCGCATCGATGGCAATGCGCATCGCCTGCTCCTGGAACAGCGGCACACCCAACGTCCTGCCCAACACCTGCTCCAGTTCATTGGCTGAACCGGATTCAGGAGCGGGTGACGGCAGCTCCACTTTCTCCAGTCCCTGCCGCCGACGCAGATACGGATGCACCATATCGCCCTGGATCGGCCCAGGACGAACGATCGCCACCTCGATCACCAGATCGTAGAATTTGCGCGGCCGCAGCCGCGGCAGCATGTTGATCTGCGCTCGTGATTCCACCTGGAACACGCCGATCGAATCCCCTCGGCACAGCATGTCATAAACGGCTGTGTCTTCCGTCGGCACCTCAGCCAGGTTCTTGATCCCTAGCATCTCGAACGCCTTCCTGATGCAGGTCAGCATCCCAAGCGCCAGCACATCGACCTTCATGATACCCAGCCGGTCGATGTCGTCCTTGTCCCACTCGATGAAGGTGCGCTGGTCCATTGCGGCGCGACCGATCGGCACGGTCTCGTCCAACCTTCCGCGCGTCAGCACAAAGCCACCGACATGCTGCGACAGATGACGCGGCAGTCCCACCAATTGTCGCGCCAGCTCGACCGAACGGCGAAGAATGAAGCTCGTCGGATCAAGGCCGATCTCGGTCAGGCAATCATCCGACCACAATCCTTCCCCCGCATGCCATGCTTGCGCCGACAGCGCGGCTGTGGCGTCCTCCGACAGCCCCATCACCTTGCCTACCTCGCGGATAGCCCGCTTCGGCCGATAGTGAATCACCGTTGCAGCGATGCCTGCGCGCTCGCGGCCATAGCGCTCGTAGATATATTGGATGACCTCCTCGCGCCGCTCGTGTTCGAAATCCACATCAATATCAGGCGGCTCTCGTCGCTCGGTGGAAATGAAGCGCTCGAACAGCAGATCGATCTGCGCCGGATCGACAGCGGTGATGTGCAGGCAATAGCACACAGCGGAATTGGCCGCCGAACCACGGCCCTGGCAAAGAATGCCGCGGCTGACGGCGTAGCGCACGATGTCGTGCACCGTCAGGAAATACCGCGCGTAGTTGAGCTGCGCGATGATGCGCAGTTCCTTCTCGATGGCATCGCGCACGTCCTGCGGGATGCCATCGGGATAGCGCACCGCAGCGCCTTGCCAGGTCAGATTGGCAAGGTGCTCATCCGGCGTCTGGCCTGGCGGAATCGGTTCGTCGGGGTATTCATAGGCGAGCTCCCCGAGCGAGAAGCCGCAGCGCTCAACGATGTCTTCTGTGCGCCGCACCGCACCGGGGTATTCGCGAAACAGGCGAGCCATTTCCTTTGGCGATTTCAGATGCCTCTCGGCGTTGGGTTGCAGCGCGAGACCCGCCTGATCGATGCGGCAGCCGAGACGGATGCAGGTCATCACGTCCTGTAGCGGACGCCGGTCAGGCAGGTGATAGAGAACGTCGTTGGTCGCCACCATCGGCAACGGCAACTCGGCCATTGCGCGCAGCCGGCCAGCATCATCGCCGCGATAGCGTCGGCTGGCGGCTAGATACGCCCGACCGCGAAAATCCGCTTTCAGGCGCCGAAGATTTTCCTGAAAGCCGCCATCCAGCCGATCCGGTGCGACAGCAAGCAGAATCTGTCCTTCGCCATGCTCCAGCAGGTCGGCGTAATGCAGGAAGCAGCGATTGGTGGCCTTCGCGGCATCGCCGGTGTCGCCATGCGGCACGCGCCCCTTGCCGACGGTTAGCATACGCGTCAGCCGCCCCCACGCCGCCCGATCCCGCGGGTAGCAGAGCAGATCAGGCGTGTCGTCGCGGAATGCCAGGCGCGCACCCACCACCAGACGGATGCCGACATCCTTCGCCGCATCCCACATCCGCACTACCCCAGCCACGCTGTTGAGATCGGTGACGCCGATGGCGGAAATCCCCAGCACCGACGCGGTGGCCGCAAGCTCCTCTGGCGACGAAGCCCCGCGCAGGAAGGAGAAAGCGCTCGCCACCTGAAGCTCGGCATAAATTCTCCCCCTCTCCTCGCGGGAGGGAGCTGGGGGGAGGGGGCTCTGGGAAATGGGCACAGCCCCTCACCTCACCCGAACAGCCCATGCAGGTACCACCGTGGCATCCGGTCCTCGGCATGCAGGCCGGCACGAAAGATCCAGAACCGGGCACCATCGGAATCCTCCACCCGGTAGTAGTCGCGGATCAGGTCCGTCTCTGGTCGCCTGCCGGATTGCTTGCCGCGCCACCATTCGGCAGCGATCCGCTCGGGACCCGCGGAGGCACGCACGCGATGAGACGCCCCGCGCCATCGAAACCTGATGGGCGGATCGTCCGGCACCGGAGCGATCACCTCGATCTCTTCCGGCCGATGCAGCAGGCGGATCGGCCGAGGCGCGGCGGGATCGTCCACCCAGGATGGCTGCTTGAGCGGCAGCGGCGGCACGCGCCGCACGGCACGCTCCGGCACATGGCTCGCAAACGGTACGACACGAAAAACGCGACCCGAACCCAGGCGGTTGGTCAGCGTGTCAACCACGCCTGTGAGACGATCGGCCGCGCCCTGAGCAGCGACATCGGCAAGCTGGGCCTGCGCTGACTTCAGTGGCGCCACGGTCTCGGCCTCCATCGCGATTACCTCGATGCCAAAGCCTGGATCGACGGTGTCCAGCTTCTCGCGCAGCAGCTTGGTCAGATACGCCGGGTCGCGCACCGGCAGTGCGGTGCTCACTACGATCTGCGGCACGACATCATCGACACGGAAGAACCGCGCGACGATGCGCTGAGCGCCTTTCTCCTGCTCCGCCAGACAACGGCACAATTGTTCGGCCAGCAGCGAAAGCGAGCGCGCCAGGTCCTCCGACGTGCCGATCGGTTCGGCGAAGGCCAGGCGTTCATGCCACTCGATCGGCGGGTGCGGCCAATCGATGGCTTCCTCGATCGCGCCCAACGCCTGATCCAGCCGCAGCACCGGCATGGCACCGAACCGAGCAGTGATCTGTGCCCGCGGAATGCGCAGCAAATCCCGCACCGTCCGCAGGCCAAGCCGGCGCAGTCCTGCCACCGTGCCCGCATCAAGCCGCAGGCTGGCGATGGGCAGATCGGCCAGCGCCGTCTTTTCCTCCCTCGGCGGCAGAACAACCCGATCCGCCCCGGTGTGTGCCAGCGCCCAGGCAGCCCCGGTGGTGCCGGCAACCGCCGAGCGGCAGAGAATGGCACTCCGCTCCAATCGGGTAGAGAGGTCCTGCACCAACTCCGCTTCAGTCGCGAACACAGCGGTGCAGCCGGTGATGTCCAGCCATAACCCATCCGGTGGATCAGCCCCCGCCATCGGCGTGTAGCGCTCGCACCAGGCGGCGAGCCTGCCCAGCGCAGCCTCATCGGCCGCCGGATCGGCATCGAGAGGCACCAGCGTCGGGCAGACAGCGCGCGCATCGGTCAGCGTCTGCCCGGGCCGCAGCCCCTGCGCCTCGCCATGCTCGCCCACCGCGACAAGATGCCGCACGCCGCGGACGGCCTCGACAGTGACCAGCGGCCTATCCGGCGAGGCGGAGACGCTGCGGTTCAGGCGCGTGATCGGCCAGTGCGGCAACCACACGGAGAGGATGCGTCGCATCATCCGAAGCCTCCATGATCCATTCCCCTGGCCGGCCACTGCGGGCATGCGTCAGCGCCACATGCCAGCGCGGCCGTCCCGGTTCCTTGCCATCCTTCACGCTGGGCACCGGCGTGAGATGCCAACGGGTTACGGCGACGCTGGCCTCCCGGTCCGCGGTCCTGTGACCATGCAGCCAGCGGCGCAGTACAAAGGCGGTGGAGCCGTGGCGCAGGCAGGCAAGCTGCAGGCGGCGCGAGGCGGTGCGGTCGAACTGTGCCACCTCGCCCACCACCGCAGCCGCGACACCCTCCCGCAGCGTCACCTCCATGGCGGCGAGCGTCTCGACATCCTTGGCGGGATGCACCAGCACCAACCGGTTGGGATCGAAGCCATAGGGCAGCAGACCAGGCGGATGCAGATCGCTCTCAGGGCCGATCCAGAACACCGGGCGACTGGGAACGATACGGGCCAGCAGAGCGGCGATAAACCCCGTGGACAGCGCGGCGGTCTCCGCGTCAAGCCCGGCCGCACCGATCTCATGCAACTGGCCCAGCGCCAAGCCGCCGCCCAGACAGCTATCTAACCGCGGATCACCGAACGGCAGGAGAGCGCCGGGTGACTTCGCTGGCCCTCGCAAGCCAGCCAGATGTGCCGGCAAGGCTTTTGGCCGGCTAAACCTGCCCATCCGGCCAGAGTCCTCGGCCTCGGAGACAGTTGGGGATTCGTCAGCAGGCCGTTCAGTGATGCAGGATGGCATGCGCATGGCTATGTTCTTTATTTGTTCCTAGCCAGCGCTCAGAGTCAACGACTCGAATCGGGACTCCGATTCGTCAGTCCCGCACGAATCAGGAACTCGCGCGCCGGCGGCACCAGCCCCTCCCCAACCTTGGCCAGAAATGCCGAAAGCCGGCCCTTCGGCACCACCAGCATTTGCTCGTATTCCGCATTTCCACGCGCCCGGTGCGCCGACAGCACCGCCTTGGCGCTCAGCTTCGTGGCCAGCGCCATCCCGAGATCCGAGACATGACTGCCCGGATGCTCCACGACGCAAAGCGGCCGCGGCTCCCCCACCGCATCAGGCAAAAGCCCGAGTTCTTCCCGCAATTCCCGCAGCAACTGGCGACGAAGATCGGCAGTGCCATCCTCGGACACGGCAGCCGCGTCCACGCTGCCAGCCGGTGGCAACTGCCACATGCCAGCCTGATAGATCGCCGCCCGGTGCCGCCGCCCCACCATCACGCCACCTGCACAGAGCAGCACTCCGCACACCGCGAACGACCGCACGCCCAGCTCGGCGAACAGCTCGGGCCGCTCCATTTGTGCGACGACGCGGCGGTATTCAGTCAGATGGCCGGAGATCAGGTGCGGTGTGATCGTATCAGCGCTGAACACCCGGCCATTGAACATCTGCCCTGCCCCGCCGGCAGCCACCCGCTGGAACGCCTCCTGCCATAGGCGTTCCACCTCCTGATCCACGGCGCGCGCCAGCTCCGGCATCGCGCGCTCAATCCGCACCACGACATCCGGCGCGACCTCATGCACGACAAATCCGTCCACCGCCTTCCCTTCCCGCGCCGGCGACCCGATAGTAAGGCCGGATCAGCCGAAGGAAGCAGGGCATGAGCCAGCACGACCATCATCACGAGGCGCCGGCACCAGGCACCGTGGACTGGCGCCATAACGGCGTGCGGGTCATCAAGGGCAACCAGCTCGACCCCAACACCGCGCAGACGCCCGGCATGAACCGCGCCGCCGCGATCAATGCCGCCCGTGTCGGTGCCCAGAAGATCTGGGCCGGCACCGTCAGCATCCACGCCAATGCCAAGACCGGCGCCCACCACCACGGCGCGCTTGAAAGCGTGATCTACGTCGTGCGTGGAAAGGCCCGCATGCGCTGGGGTGAGCACCTGGAATTCGTCGCGGAGGCCGATGCAGGGGACTTCATCTTCGTGCCCCCTTACGTGCCGCACCAGGAGATCAACGCCAGCTCCGACGAGACGCTGGAATGCGTGCTGGTGCGCAGCGACAACGAGGCCGTGGTGGTCAACCTGGACATCGAGCCGGTCGAGAAGCCCGAGGCTGTCTACTGGGTCGACCCCATCCACAAGCATCCTTAG
>Ga0210390_10005624_pt1 | contig 10496 bp, 8 predicted proteins | sample IncBWH11OmetaG_FD_161050 | JGI IMG/M metagenome (GOLD analysis project Ga0210390, IMG submission 161050) | Forest soil microbial communities from Barre Woods Harvard Forest LTER site, Petersham, Massachusetts, United States - Inc-BW-H-11-O ... | reverse complement strand
GGGCCCACCTGTAGTACCCGGAATGTTAAAGTGGTTTGGGTTCGGAATGTCAATATCTTCAAGCCGCCAAAGAACGCCCTGGGGAGAATTTCCGCGAATGACAATATCATTTCGTGAGTCATCGTTGCCTTGCACGCCTGCAAAATTGGAAGCCATTCGGGGTATGTCTGAACGGCTACCGGCATAACGCTGCACTTCATCCACATTAAATGTTTTGGCGCTTACTACGGCCATTTCATTTATATGACTTTTGCTTTGAACAACCGAAACTGTTTTCAACTCTTGTGCCGATTCCTCTAATGCAATAGTTAAAATAACTTCTTTGGCAGAGGTTACAACTATATCAGGAACAGGAATGGTTAGATACCCGAAATAGGAAACAATTAAAGTATGCTTGCCGAGAGGTACGTTATTGATTTCAAATTTACCGTTTGTATCTGCAACACCTCCTATTGCTGTATCCTTTAGTTGAACAATTGCTCCGATCAGCGGAGTATTGGTCTCTTTATCTACAACTGTTCCCTTAATAGATTGAGCCCTCACTGCCGTTATTTCAAGGAAGAACAAAATGGTTAACAGCAGGTAGTTTTTTGTGTTCAATAGGATCGGATAAATGTTTCTATTTCCAAAAATAGTAATTAAAGTTCTTCTCATTATGAGATAGGTATATATTCAAACTTAGACGAGATTAATCGAACATACTTTTATATTTGTAATAATTAAACCGCATGGCAGAACAGATAAAAGACCCCGGTATTGGCGAAAAGTTTAATGCACGCTCTGGGCGTGTAATGAACAAGGATGGAAGTTTCAATGTCCGTGCCAAAGGATTTGATATTCGCCGTTTGCATCTGTTCCAATACCTCATTCGTGTTTCCTGGATAAAATTTTATTCCATATTGCTAATTGCATTTGCAGTGGTTAACCTGGCCTATGCATTAATCTATCTTTCGCTCGGCGATGGCTTAAAAGTCTCGGGCGATATGGCACCGATAAAACCTTTCTGGCAATGTATATTTTTTAGTTTGCATACACTCACTACTGTTGGCTATGGCAATTTTTACCCTTCGGGTTATGCGGCCAATGCATTGTCGGGCATAGAAGCTATGACAGGTTTATTGGGTTTTGCAGTTGCAACCGGTTTGGTATACGGGCGTTTTTCAAGGCCTACATCAAAAATAGAATATAGCAAAAATGCTATTATAGCCCCATATAAAAACGGAAACGCATTGATGATGCGTGTTGCCAACTTGCGCGACAGCCTGATGACCGAGGTGCATGTTGATGTAACGTATACGTATATAGAAAAAGCAGGAGAGCAGTTCATCCGGAGGTATTATCTGCTTCCGCTGGAAAGGAATGATGTTATTTATTTGCCACTGACCTGGACCATGGTTCACCCGATTGATGAAAAGAGCCCGCTATATGGAAAAACAGCAGAAGATCTTAAAGGCATGGGCTCGGAGATAATGATAAAGCTGAAAGGGCATGACGAAGGATTTGGTGAACATGTGCATTCGCGCAATTCGTACCTTATGGATGAGCTTGTTTGGGGGGCCCGCTTCCTTCCGGCATTTTATGTAGATGAAAAGGGCACAGCACTTATAGAGTTTGATAAAATAGGCTCTTACGAAAAAGCAGAATTAAATAATAACCTGCCTGCTGTTAAAGAAACTGTAACAATATCTTAAAATATAATTATATGAACTACTGGCTTGTAAAATCAGAACCCTCGGTTTATTCGTGGGAGAAATTTGTGAAGGACAAAAAAACAGTTTGGGATGGTGTGCGTAATTATGCTGCACGTTTGCATTTACGCGCCATGAAAAAAGATGACCAGGTGTTTTTCTATCATAGCAATGAAGGTATGTGTATAGTAGGTATAGCGAAAGTGGTGAAAGCAGGATATCCTGACCCAAAAGATAAAGACTGGACCGTGGTTGACCTGGCACCTGTTGAGGCATTGAAAAGGCCTGTATCACTGCAAGATATAAAGGCCGAGAAGAAACTTGCAACCATTCCGCTGATACGCATTGGCAGACTTTCAGTAATGCCAATTAAAAAGGAAGAGTATGATATAATCATGGGAATGTCGCGTTAGTATTTGCTTTTGAAGGGCTAATTATTACTTTTGTTGCCCTTTTCGACCTGGCTATAACATATATGAAATTACACAGGTATTCTTTTCTATCGTTACTACTGGCAATTTGTTTTGCTTTTACAGCATCGCATTCAGTAGCACAAAATAACACCGGAACAATTCGCGGCTTTGTTTATTTGAAAAAAACAGGCGAGCCTGCACTGTTTACAAACGTTTACCTGCAAGGTACAACTATAGGAGCAACAACCGATGTAAACGGATATTATTCAATTACCCATATCACCCCCGGAACATATACACTGGTTGCAACATCGGTGGGGTATGATACCGCGCATGAAAGTGTTACCGTATTGAAGGACCAGATAGTTACTAAAAAACTTTATATAGCAGATGCCAGCATAGAACTAGGCTCTGTAAATATCAGTGCATCAGAAAAATCGCGCCAGTCAGATCCTAATGTTAACGTTACTGTCATTACTCCGCAAATGATGAAGCAGATACCAAGCATTGGAGGGCAGCCCGACATAGCTCAATATTTACAGGTATTGCCGGGTGTGGTTTCTACCGGTGACCAGGGCGGACAACTTTATATTGAAGGCGGACAACCTATACAGAATAAAGTGATACTGGATGGTATGACCATTTTCAATCCTTTTCACTCTATAGGTTTATTCTCGGTTTTTGATGGTGATGTAATTAGCGACGCTACGGTATATGCAGGTGGATTTAATGCCGAGTATGGAGACAGGGTTTCGTCCATTATGGATATACGTACCCGTGATGGAAATAAGAAAAGAGTAAGCGGAAAGATTGACGTTAGCCCATTTGGTGCACATGCTTTGGTTGAAGGCCCGCTGATTAAAAATGCAAATGATGATCCTGATAAAGCAAGTTCTTCATTTATACTTTCTGTAAAAAATTCTTACATAGGCCAGACTTCGAAAGCACTTTACCCATGGATAGATTCAGGCCGCGGTATACCATTTAATTTTGCCGATTACTATGGTAAAGTATCATTGAACACAGCCAATGGAAGCAAGCTTAATATTTTCGGATTCGACTACAACGATAATGTAACTTATCCGGGTATTGATACCGTTAAATGGCAGGAGTATGGTGTTGGAGCAAACTTTATTCTGGTGCCGGGTAACTCAAGTTCACTGATGGAAGGGAATATTGATTTTTCTAATTATTCCATCAGCGATGCACAAAAAGATGGATTGCCAAGGCAAAGCAGTATCAATACCTTTGACCTTAACCTGAAGTTTACATCCTTTATGGGTAATACCAATTTATATTATGGCTTTGATATTTCGGGTACCCAAACAGCTTTTAACTTCTATAATAGTGCAGAGCGTTTTATTAATGACTCACTAACTTCAGATGAGTTGAACGGTTATGTGAAGTTGAAAATAACAAGTACCAATAAAAAACTGATCGTTGAACCGGGCTTCCGCGTACAGTATTATGCTACCTATAACCAGCTCTCACCCGAGCCAAGGCTTGATGCTAAATATAATATTACCGATAAGTTCAGGGTTAAGTTCGCAACCGGAATATATTCACAGGACCTTATAAGTATTGTTGATGAAAGAGATGTGGTAGATCTGTTCTACGGCATAAGCACTGCGCCTCCAACCGCAGACCTGCCTTCGCAGTTTACCCAGCAAAATGGTTCTACACAGGCTGTTACCAGCCCGCTGCAAAGAGGTTATCACCTGACAGGCGGCTTTGAGTACGATCCTTCTAATTTCGTACATATTAACATTGAAGGTTATTATAAAAATTTCCTGCAAACCTCTACACTTAATTACAATAAAATATACGACGATAATGCCGATAATTATTTAATACCTGATACACTTAAAAAAGATTTTTTGGTGCAGAGCGGCAAGGCATATGGTGCTGATATAACTATCAGGTACGATCATAAGAATCTTTCATTGTATGGTGTTTACTCATTAGGCTATGTTGAATATTGGGATGGAAGCTACCAGTTCCCTCCTCCATTCGACCGCAGGCACAACGTTAACTTAGTGGCATCGTATACTTTTGGTAAAGATCTTAGCTGGATGGCCGACGTTCGTTTCAACTATGGTTCAGGTTTTCCGTTCACACCAACACAAGGTTATTATCCTAATGTTCCGTTCAATAGTATTGGCACTAACTACACAACCACTAACGCTAACCTGGGTACGTTGTATGGTACATTCGATGGTTCAAGGTTACCTGACTATGCACGCTTAGATATTAGTTTAGATAAGTCTTTCCAATTGTCGGAGAATGTAGGCCTGCATATTAATGCAAGTGTTGTAAACTTATTAGACAGGCAAAATATATTCTATTACGATCGCCTTTCGGGCCAGCGCGTAAACCAATTGCCTATTCTGCCAACGCTTAGCGTGGCAATGACATTCTAAGGTAGTACTTGTGAAATTATTACTGATTAAACTAAGTAATAGGTTTTACATATAATCAGGACCATGAGGTTTAATAATCAATTTAGGATGCTTGGGTAATAAATCAATATTAAAACCAAGCCCGAAGTTGAAGCTTATTTCACTCAGGTTAAACTGGCTTTCTTCAGTTGATTCCTGCCCAACAGTATAGCGAATGTTTGCCTGTATGTGAAACCATTTCTCTCCGAAGAAGTTAAATCCAAAAACAAAAGAAGCAAGAGGAGACAATGCACCCGGGTCAGCTTTAGCATTAGCAGTATCGCTGGTGCGGGCAAAAGCTAATCCAGGCTGTACACCAATTAGCGGATCAAAACCGGAGTGGGTAGGGAAATGATAAAATGCACCGAAGTAAACAGAGCTGTTCTGTTTTAAGGGACTGCCTTGCTCAAGTGAATTGACGAAGAAATATCCATCTCCCCGTATCGATACATTTTTCTGGGCATAATATTCTATGTTGCCCGTTACGTATACATTCGAAATATTGTTTTTGGGCATTTCACCAACACCAACTGTGCCCACAGCGGCCAAAATACCTTTGTGTACAAAACCTGAATCTGTCTGTGCAACAGATGCTGTTATGCTCGTTATAAAAAACGCTATGACTGCAACCAGCTTCTTCATTATAGTTTACCTAGCATGTAGTTTAGACTGAATGTAATAAGCAAGTGACCATCGAGCGAAGCACCCTGTGGTGTAGTGATAGTAAGATATTTCTCACCCTGTTCGGTGTAGTCAATTTCTGTTTCAACGTGCTTGCCAAGATGCATCATATAGAGTGCAATGAGTGAAAGATCGAAGTGATCAGTTAGTTTATAGGTGGCGCCAATACCTCCCTGTGCCGCTGCTGCACTCCATCTTTCTACGTTGTTTTTATTGTAATCGGAATATACATTGGTATAGTCGAAACACTGGCCAGCCAATATATAGGGAGTTATTTTATGCATCAACAGCGGGTCCTTATCCATATAAAACACTACTGACCAGCCAATATGCCCATCTCGGCGGAAGCCGATACTTTGAATATTGGTATTGATATAATCAGAATACCAAACCGTGTTCATGTGCTTGGTTATACGTATCCAGAACTGTCCGCCCGCACCAAGACCTACGCTGCCGGCATCAGTAAAGCTGCTTACCGTGCTGCGCATACCCAATGTAAATTCTCCGGCTGTAGAATCTTTCTGTGCAAATACAGAAGTGCTAAGCAGTAATAATGCTGCTGCAATAATGCCTCTGAAGTTTTTCATGCTGATATTCATCTGTTACAAAGGTAGTAATACGATGAAACTGCAAATGGGTTACCGCAACTGCAATTCGAAAAAATTATTGCTTTATGGGAATAGCAAATAAAAAAGCCACAGATCCTTGAATCTGTGGCTTTGTATTTTTTAAGGGATTAACCTACAGCAACCGCTGATTTCTCTTTGCGTTTGCGTTCGTTCTCATCCAATACTATCTTACGCATACGTATGCTCTTAGGAGTTACCTCTACGTATTCATCTTCCTGGATGTACTCTAACGCTTCTTCAAGTGAGAACTCAATCTTAGGAGCAAGTTTAACAGCTGTATCGCTGCCGCTTGCACGCATGTTGGTAAGCTGTTTTGCCTTGGTAATATTTATAACCAGGTCATCAGGGCGAACGTGTTCACCAATAACTTGTCCGCCATAAATTTCATCTCCCGGCGCAACAAAGAATTTACCCCTGTCTTGTAATTTGTCAATAGAATAAGCTGTTCCAGCACCTTTCTCCATGCTTATAAGCACACCCGCATTGCGGCCCGGTATGTTGCCCTTGTATGGCTGGTATTCGTGGAAACGGTGTGCAATAATTGCTTCACCTGCTGTAGCGGTGAGCATTTGGTTACGCAAGCCAATTAAACCACGAGATGGAATGTTAAACTCTAAGTGTTGGTAATCGCCCTTAGGCTCGATCATGATAAGATCGCCTTTGTGTTGTGTAACAATATCAATAGCCTTGCTCGATGAATCGATAGGGGTATCTACGGTAAGTATTTCATACGGCTCATATTTCACGCCGTCAATTTCTTTTATAATAACCTTAGGCTGTCCTACCTGCAACTCATACCCTTCGCGGCGCATGGTTTCAATCAGAATAGATAAGTGAAGAATACCACGGCCATAAACCAATAAGGCATCAGGTGAACCGGTTTCTTCAACACGCAGTGCAAGGTTTTTTTCTGTTTCCAGTATAAGCCTTTCGCGTACGTGGCGAGATGTAACATATTTACCTTCCTTACCGAAGAATGGTGAGTTGTTAATGGTGAACAACATATTCATGGTTGGTTCATCAATAGCAATAGGTTTCAATCCTTCAGGGTTTTCAAAATCGGCAACGGTATCGCCAATTTCAAATTTGTCAAGCCCGAATAAAGCACATATATCACCGGTTTGTACTTCTTCCACTTTCTTTTTGCCAAGGCCTTCAAAAGTGTAAAGTTCTTTTACGCGGCTCTTTTCAATTTTTCCATCGCGGCGAACCAATGATATAGGCATGTTAACTTTTAAGTTACCACGCAACATACGGCCCACAGCTATTTTACCGGTATAGGTAGAATAGTCGATAGAGGTAATTTGCATTTGAGGAGTACCCGGGTTAGCAGGTGCCTCAGGGAAATAAGAAACAATAGTATCTAACAGCGGGCTAATGTCAGTAGTTGGTTTCAACCAGTCGGTCGACATCCAGCCATGCTTAGATGAACCGTAAATGGTAGGGAAGCCTAATTGTTTTTCGGTAGCATCTAACTTGCAGAACAAGTCAAATACACCTTCCTGGGTTTCTTCAGGGGTACAGTTTGGTTTGTCAACCTTGTTTACCACCACAATAGCGGTAAGGCCCATTTGCAATGCTTTTTGCAGTACAAAACGGGTTTGAGGCATAGGGCCCTCAAAAGCATCAACGAGTAATAACACGCCATCGGCCATATTCAATACACGTTCTACTTCACCACCAAAGTCAGCGTGACCGGGAGTGTCAATAATATTGATCTTGGTTCCTTTATATGCAACCGAAACGTTCTTAGAGAAAATGGTAATACCACGTTCGCGCTCTAAGTCGTTGTTATCCATAATAAGTTCGCCTATCTCTTCATGTTCTTTAAAGAGCTGGCACTGTTTTAAAATTTTGTCAACCAGTGTAGTTTTACCGTGATCGACGTGGGCAATAATTGCAATGTTCCGGATTGAAGCCATAGTAAATTTTATAAAAACTTTTAATTTAAGCGTGCAAAGGTACGACTAAATCCCCAATCTGAGGTATTTGAGTCATTAAATAGGTGTTATTAGGCTGTTATTTAGCCACGAATTGCACGAATTAAGGCGATTTTAACACAGAGTACACAGAGCTTTAAGAGTTTCACAGAGAATAGGTTTAATACTCTTTGGAACCTATGATTACTAAGTATTTATACTGATTACTATATACAGGAAACCATTTATATTACCATCCTGAAATTAAGCGAATACGAGTTCTTAAACCCCAATACATCGTCATGAGAAAAATATACCTTACAATTATCTGTCTATGGATGATTGGCATAGCAGATAAGGCCGTTGGCCAGGTAGCGCCGAGCAATAAAGTGCTTATAGTTAGTGGAGGCGGTGCACGCGGAGCCTGGGGCGTGGGAGTGGTGGAGCATTTAATACAAACATCGGGTGGTTATAATGCGGTGTTTGGTACCAGCACAGGCAGCCTTACAGCACCGCTTACGCTGCTTACAAGAGACACGGCCCGCATGGCATTTTTGTACACACACGTTACCAAGGATAGTATATTTAATGTAGATCCGTTTAAAACTACGGAAACCTATACTAACGGTTTACCGACTGTTACCACAACCATGCGCGGAGGCAACGCTGTTTTCAGGTTGCTGTTTGGTAAAGAATCGTTAGGGGAAACCAAGCCACTGCTCAACCTCATACATCATAATTTTACACCGGTAAGGTATGATTCTATAAAGAACTATTACCACCTGCACCTGAATGTGGCGGTTACCAATATGGTATCGGGCCATGCCGAAATAAAAAACTCCGACGAATATAGTTACAGCGATATGTGCGACTGGATATGGGCCTCGGCTAACGAACCCATATGGATGTCGTACCTGCACAAAGATGATTCGGTGTATTCCGACGGAGGAACAGCAGAAGTGATACCTGTGGTGGAAGGGTTGAACTATGCTTTTCAAAAAGGAATGGATACGGTAGATGTGATAATGAATGACTCTCCGCAGGGAGTAGCTAATAACTGGTCGAGCAAAGGAAGCTGGCTGAACGGGCTGGAACGCATTGTTGAAATTATGCCTACCAGTATTGAGAACGACGATATTTCGATTGGTATTTTAATGACCCAGTTGCATGATGTGCAGACAAGCCACGGAGGGCACGATGCAGATAACGACGGCCCTGCTTCTGGTAAAAAATACGACGGGCACAGTAACCATATTGTGGTGCTGCGTGTTTATACCATGCCCGATTCTATTGCCATGCACTACCGCGATGAGTTGGGCTTTTTTGCAGATGCCATGACCATTTTACTGAACGATGGCAGGCACAAAACCCCTGCACCCGAAGTGTATGCTATCGATTATAAATCATTTTCTTCATCGGCCAACTATGTAAAGAAGCATTTGAAGTATAAGATGAAGGAGTATAAGTAAGGGTCCTATTCCACTATATATTTCAAATAATAGGTATTTGTACCTACGATTAAATAATGAAAACTATTTATATTACCATCGCTCAGTTTGTCGATAGAATCAATCGTATGACGGATTTTTTATTGAGGAAGAATTAACTAAATGCTCATGAACCATTAAACGTAATTACACTAAAGATTTTACAAATGCCTAAAAAGAAAGTGATTACTGAAATAACAACAGAAGAAATAATTAGCGCTAAGCCCAAACTCCCATTAGTATTCATTAGTCATGATACTAAGGATGCTGATATAGCTGAAGCGTTTAGCAAACTTTTAAGTAGCGTTAGTACTGGAGTACTAAAATCATTTCGCTCGTCGGACAAGCGGGGTACTCAAGGAATTGAGTATGGTATAGAATGGTTTCCAGAAATCATGAAAAAGCTTAATGATGCATCAGACATTGTCTGTTTACTTACGCAACATAGCGTTGATAGACCATGGATACTATATGAAGCTGGCGTTGCAAAGGGTAAATTGAGTGCGAATGTTTTAGGAGTTGCAATTGGTATCCCATTGCAAAAAGCAAGTAATGGCCCATTTGCTCAATTTCAAAATTGCTCTGATGATGAAGAATCATTAACAAAACTTGTTTTACAACTTGTGAAAAGAATACCTAATTCTGAACCAGATGAGGATATTATAAAAAGTCAGGTAAAGAGTTTTAAAACTAAATTAACAGAGCTAACAAAGAAACAACCTAAAGCAAAAGAGCAAACGGCTGATGAGATAAAGGAAGATACTTCAGTTGCAAAACTTTTTGAAGAAGTTAAAATAATGTTCAAGGACCTCCCTTCAAGAATAGATAGACATTTAGATGTCGATACAATTAGACAAAGGAGACCTAGATTTCATCCAATGATGGCCGAAGAATTATTTCATATTAGTAGCAGGACTAAATCACCTGAACTTGCTTTTCTAATGATTCTAGGTTTACTTAAGCCTTTCTATCCATGGCTTTATGAAATTGGAATTGAAACATATCATAGCATTTCTAAGCTAAAACCAGGTCCGGAGAGAGAAAGAATGGTGATTGATTTTCATGACATTATTGAGTTTTCAACTGATCATCCCTTAATTAGGGAATTTTCTGGTAGATCTGAAGAGGCATACATGTATAGCAAAGACTTAAAACATTTCCTTCATAAAGCGTTGGATAGATTTGCTTTTGACGATAAAAAAAGATTGAAATAATTTTTTCTATTCCTTACAACCTCTCCA
>Ga0210390_10005623_pt1 | contig 10496 bp, 8 predicted proteins | sample IncBWH11OmetaG_FD_161050 | JGI IMG/M metagenome (GOLD analysis project Ga0210390, IMG submission 161050) | Forest soil microbial communities from Barre Woods Harvard Forest LTER site, Petersham, Massachusetts, United States - Inc-BW-H-11-O ... | reverse complement strand
ATCTCGCTCCAGGATCTGTTTGTGTTCGAGAGGCACGGAATTTCCCCCGACGGCCGGATCGTGGGAGTTTTCTCGGCCACCGGCGTCAGGCCAAAGTTTGCCGAAAGGCTCAAAGCCGCCGGCCTCGACCTCCCCCCCAACATGTTCGATCAGTCGGCCAGCCGCCGAAGATGACTGTGCAGGCTGCCGTCCTTCCCACACCCGGCCTGGGTCAAGCCTTGCAACAAGCCCTGCAACCGCTTGGGGTTAGACACTACAAATAATTCCTGAAACGCTTTGCCTGTTTCTAACACTATCCATATGTGGAATGCATCGTGTTGCTCCTGCGATGGCCACAGCTCATGGACCCCGCCGGTAAACCACTGGGTAGGGTTCTCGAAGGTGCCGGAGGCGTCCGGGGGGAAGCGCTCCGGCACTTTCCAAATGAGCATTTCAGTACAGCGGAGCGTAAAAGTCCCCCTGAACGGAGTTTCTACTTGGCGCACTTGGCCCGTCCGATCCCGCCCTCCGGTTGCCGTCGTCGCAGCCTCTCGCTCGTGAAACGCCAGATTCCTGCCCCTGAAGTTCCTCTACCCGAAGACGCCGTCACCGCGCCCGCTCCGGTGCTACACTGTCTGCCACTTCCGAATGCCCGGGGCAAGTACTTGCAGTTCCAATCATTTGACGAGTCCTATGTCAGGCGCCTGCAAGCGGGTGATTTTCGCACCCAGGAACACTTCTCGGGCTATTTCGGAGCGCTCATCAAGATCAAGCTGAGCTCGCGCCTGCACTCACGGGAAGCGATCGAGGACCTGCGGCAAGAGACTTTTACAAGATTCTTTGCGGCCCTGCAGGCCGGGAAGATCCATCAACCGGAGCGCCTGGGCGCATTCGTGAACTCGATCTGCAATAACGTCTTGCTGGAACACTACCGGGCCGCCGCTCGCAGCACACAGCTGGATGAGGATGATGAGAAGAATTGCCCCGTCTCCGACTTCGATCTGCTGGTTGCGCTTAGCGCCAAGGAAACAGAAAAGAAGGTCAGAGCAATCCTGGATACGCTTTCGGAGCGCGATCGGCGTCTGCTGCGCGAAGTGCTCATGGAGGAGCGGGACAAGGATGCGGTTTGCCGTGATTTTGGGGTCGACCGGGAGTACTTGAGGGTGCTCCTGCATCGTGCGAAGCAGGCATTCAAGTCAACCTATCTGAGGCATATGGGAGAGCGTCCCCCAGATTTTTCTCCTGCTTAGGAAGAGTTGCTCAAATGTATGAGGCATGTATTGATCTGTTTTTATCGACAACGAGGGGAAACCAAACCATGGACCACAACGAAGTGGTTCGACAGAAACTGAGCGAAAAGTATCTGCTCGAAGAACTCGACGGCGAGACCCGCGACCAGTTCGAAGAACATTTTTTTGACTGTTCCGAGTGTGCGCTCGACGTCAGGGCAGGATCCGAGTTTGTGACCCAGAGCAAGATTGTCTTCGCTAACCCGGAACCAGCGCAGGAAGCGGTTCGGGCTCGTCCTTCGGGCGGCTCCGGCTGGCTGGCATGGCTGCGCCCAGGTTTGCGACCAGGGTTTGCCGTTCCGGTGCTGGCGCTCCTGCTGGCTGTAATCGGCTATCAGAATCTGGTTAGCTTTCCGCGATGGCGCAGCGCTCGAGTCGTGCCGTGGGTTGCCGTGGCCATGGAGACATACGGCTCCGAGGCATCGTCCGTGACAGTGCCGCAGGGGAAGGGTTTCATCATCCTCGTGCGCATTCCATCCGAACGCACCTATGTGCGGTATATGGCGGACCTATACAACCCAGCCGGCAAGCTGGATTGTTCTCTGGCGATTGCGCCTACCGGAACCGAAGACCAATACGCAGTGTTGGTCCCCGAGGGGAATCGCGAAGCCGGTAACTACAGGATTTCCGTACGCGGTGTCTCTGCCTCTGGCGAAATCAAGAATCTGGGGAGTGCGCCGTTCACATTGCAAACTCAGAATTGAGTTCGAGAGAAACGGAGAGTATCATATGGCGACTATGACCGAAGTAGCAGCGACCGTCGACCGAAAAACCCCTTACCACGACTACCATGCCACGGCCAGTGTGCTCCGCGGCCGTTTGGAGCGCCCGATCGAGCAGGAGATCGAGGAGCAGGCCGCCCTAAAGCTGGAGGACCGCAGAGGCGGCCATTTAACAAGGTTCAGTGAAGAGGTGAGCATCGAAGGGCTGATTACTTTCACCAAAGGCAAGACCCGCGTCTCAGGCAGCCGCAGCCGCAAGAACAACGGCTGGATCACTCTCTCCACTTCGATCATCGAAGGCCTCAACGCGCTCGAGGTCATTACCGCGGACCGCGTCGTCTCTCAGGTTTCCACTGAGCATCCCCATGACGACGGCCATTTTCCACAGGTCACATTTCTGGGCACTCAGTTCACGAATCTGGCCGTAAGCGGGTTCCCGCTCCAGTTGACCTTCAATTTCGGAATCTGCGGAAACAGGCCGGCCGAAAATCGCTCCTACTTGCGGGATGTTACTTTCCTCAACGCCGTCAAGCAGCAGACCCAGAAGATCGCCAATGCCGCGGGTCTTCCTACGGAACTGAAGGCCGTTTACCTTGACAAGATTACCGCCATCGACGAGCTCATCCGCACTAAGGGCGACAATGAGCCGTCGCGCCCACACGAGCCTAAGGTCACATGTTCCCTGATCGAGAGCATCGGCAAGATTCCGATTCCGGGTGTGACCTCCTACGGGAACCTTCTGGTGATTCCAGACTTCGGCACAGTGACTCTGGGCGAGATCGTAGTGGGCGAGAAGAACTACGAAGACTCCACGAAGCCGGGCGTCTACTTCGAATTGACCGGGATCAACATGCAGATGGGTTGCGTAGGGGACGGAAACGCCCAGGCCGCGAACGCCAAGGCCAACGGTACAACCCGGCCATAGCGTCAGCCCCAAGCGGTGCTAGGATGCTGTTCGTCGACTCCCAAGCCGACGGACAGAGATGCCAAGTTCCCCCCAAGTGCCGGGTACGCGCAATGTTCCTGCCAATGGGCAGCCCGGCAGACGTGGTGTGTCTCTGCGGTTCTTCCTTCTAGCCGCCCTCGCCTCCCTGGGCGCCTGCAGTCCACCCCAAAGTCCCCAAGCTGCTTATGAACACGCGAAGGGGACGTTCGTTCACGGGGACCTGGCGACCAGCCAGCAGGAAGCCGAACGGGGTTACCAGCGGTTTCGGAATTCCAGCCCCGAGTGGGCGTGGCGATTCAGAGTTCTGGAAGGCCAATCGCTTCTATGGAGTGGTAGCTACCGTGAGGTCCTGGCCCTTTTCGAAAGCCCAGCGGCAGACTCAGCCCCCGAGGATCTTCACGTTTCGATAGTTGCGCTTCAAGCCGTCGCCCTGGCGCGACAGCATGACCTTGGAGCCTCCGAGGAAAAGCTCAGAGAAACTGACCGCCTGTGCGCCGCCGGCATACCCGAAGGCTGTGGCGAAGCTTTTCAAGCCCGAGGCCTGTTCGCCCTGGGACAGAATCAGTACGCGGAGGCTCGGCAAGACTTCGAACGCAGCCTCGCCTTCGCCAGGGCCAAGAATGATGCGTTTCTGGAAACAACCTCGTTGCTAAATCTGGGCGGAGTACTGGTCAAAGAGGGCCGCTACGACGAAGCCGTCGACAGCTCTGAGGGGGCGTACAAGGCCGCGCTAGCGCTGAAGGCGGACGATATCGCCCTCGCCGCTCAAGAAAACCTGGCGTGGTCCTACTATCGGCTGGGGGACTCTGACCGGGCACTGGACCTGATGGTGGTGGCGGAGAAACGGGCTGAACAACTCGGGGATACCTTCGACGAAGAAAACGGGCTCACCAATATCGGGTATGTCTATTTGGACGAGCGAAGATTTGAGTTGGCAGAGGAAGCGTTTTCGCACGCGCTCGCACAGGCACGAGTTGGAGACAGAAAAGAGCACATGCTCAACGCGCTGCGTGTTCTAGCCCGTCTCTCCTTACAGATGAATGATGCAGGGAAGGCCAGCGAATACGCCGCGGAGGCTTTGAGTATTGCTCACGCAAGCGGAAATCACGCCGATGAGATTTACCCCACGCTTGTACAGGGACAGATTGCGGCGCACCTCGGCGATGCCGCGAAGGCCAAGCAGATATTCCAGGCCGTCGAGGGCGATTCGGTGTGCCCCACCTCTTTACGGTGGGAGGCGCAGCACTCGCTGGCGCGGCTTTACGAAGAGCAGAAGCAGCCGGTTGCGGCGGACCGGGAATATCGCACCGCGCTCGCGACCTTCGAGACGGCGCGCGCCGACGTGCGGCATGAAGATTTTCGTCTGTCATTTGTCACGAACGGCGCCCGCATTTACGACGACTATGTTCATTTCCTGGTGACGCAGGGCACACCGGAGCAAGCCTTGCGCTGGGCCGATTACAGCCGGGCTCGCACCCTGGCAGAAGGGCTGGGCCTGCTCTCGAACGAACGTACATCTGCGGACTCGAGATCCAATCAACTTGAACCGCCGCGGTTCGATGCCCGGTCGATCGCCAGACGCGCCAGAGGGGCCCTGCTTTTTTATTGGCTCGGCGAAAAACAATCGTATCTGTGGGCGATCACTTCGCAAAAGACTGAGTTGTTCACTCTGCCTCCGGGCCCCGAGATCGAGGCGGCCGTGCGGCGCTATCGTACATTGCTCAAGGGTCCACAGGACGCTCTCCAGTCCGGGGGAGACGCGCGGTCACTTTACGGTGTGCTCATTGCTCCCGCGCAGTCACTGCTGGCACAGGAAGCGAAGGTATTCATACTCCCCGATGGCGGCCTCAACAACCTGAACTTCGAGACGCTGGTCGTGCCCTCGCCCAGGGCGCACTACTGGATTGAGGATGCCGACGTTGTGAACGCCAGTTCTTTGCGGGTCCTGGCCGCATCGCTAGCCGGCAGGGAAACGGGATCCCGAAGGCTTCTGCTCATTGGCGACAGTGTTGCTGTCAGTAACGATTATCCGGAACTGCCCGGGGCGGCCGACCAGATGGCCAGTGTCGCCCGGAATTTCGCCGCCACAGAACAGCGGGTGTACCAGCATGAGTTGGCCACTCCCGCCGCCTACCTGCAAAATCGTCCCGAGCAGTTTTCATACATCCATTTCGTGGCCCACGGCACGGCAAGCCGCCTCAGCCCGCTCGATTCCGCCATCGTGTTGTCGAAAGAAGCCGCTAATCGAGATTCCGCTAACCCGGATTCCGCTGACACCGACTCCGCCAACCCGGATTCGTTCAAGCTCTATGCTCGCGACATCATTCACCATCACTTGCGCGCCGATCTGGTCACGATCTCGGCGTGCTACGGCGCCGGTGAGCGCCAATATTCCGGTGAGGGTCTGGTCGGACTTGCCTGGGCCTTCCAGTTCGCTGGGGCGCGCAACGTCATCGCCGCCCTCTGGGAAGTCACCGATCCATCGACCGATAAACTCATGAGCCGCTTCTATCAGGAACTCGCGAAGGGCGCCGCTCCAGACGCCGCCCTGCGCACCGCCAAGCTCGAACTTCTCCGCGGCAACACTTTCCACAGTCCTTTCTACTGGGCGCCGTTTCAACTCTATACTGGATGAAAATTTTGGCAGAAGGAGTGCTGGGGGCCTGGCACGAGAGCGACTCCGAGCCTGGCCCACGTCACAACCCAGATGGCGGCTAGTCTTAATTGGGCTGCTTTTGGTTGCGCTAATCGTGGTTGGGCTAATCTTGATCGGGCTAATCGTGGTTGACCGCGAATTTGCGGCCAGGTGTAGTCAGATCCAGCACTGGTGGCGCGGGAGGAGTGGCCATGCGCGGCGGCGTTTGCAGCTGCGACGGCGAAGCGTTGCCGGTCAGCCTGGCTTCTGAGTGATGGACGACACGCTCACTTCCCGCTGCCGGAGCCATATAGCCGATGCGCGCCGTCTCCGGTGCTCCGACCAGTTCGGGAGTCAGGTAGTGGCCGCGGTCGGCACCCTTGTCAGCTTCTACCTCCATTGGATGCGCCTTTTCCCAGGCGTCGTTTCGCACTCCCGTCACTTGCCAGGAAACCTTGCTGCCGGGTTTGCCTCCCGCGATCTTGAAGTGCCCTCCGCAAACTTCCTCGGCAATGTAAAGGTCTCGTCCAGGGGCGCCAATCGGGGTGAGTTGATAACGGAAGTCTTTGTTGATGACCTCGAACCAATCGGGAAGCTTCACCACCGCCTCGCCCGAAGCGTCGAGCACGATGTTACCGCTGTAAAGATTCAGGACCTCAGAAGACTCGACGGCCGCGTGGAGAAGATACTTGTTTGCGGGGTCCAGGGGATGATCGATACGAAAATTCTTGGTTCCGGTGGCGCTTAGATTGCCAGTGATGTTTACATCGCCGGAGGGATCGATGGTCATCGCGGTCAAGGCATTGTTCTGCGTGCGGAAATAGATAGACCGGTAGGAGCGGCGATATAGGTGTTAACCCCATCCCCCACCATGGAGTAGTTCCCGCAGCTCTCGAATCCGGCAAATCCAAAGGCAATACCGGCAAAGGGATTCGCCCCGCATCCGGGATTCCCAATGAAGGTTTCCAGTTTGAAACCAGCGACATCCAACGTCGCCAGCGGTATCCTGGTTCCAATGCCGACGTTAACGCTGGCAGTGGCGCCGTTCAAGCCATTGATGCTGCCCAGCACCATCGCATTGTCGGCCGCGACCTGCGCGTTGGCACCGATGGCGGTGGCGTTCGTGTAATTGTTATTGGATACACCGACGATTGCACCTGCGCCAATCGCCATCGTGCTGGTGAGAATCCCATTTCCAACGGCTCCGGAACCCGCGCCTACAAAGGTGTTGTAAGAACCGGTGAAGCTTGGTTCCGCTTGCCTGCCGCCGACTTCGACGTTGCTGCTGCCCGATCCCAGGCCCAAGAGGGCTCCAACTCCAACCGCTGTATTCAAGTTACCGCCCGTGACGTAGGGAAGAGCCCCGCTGCCGATTGCAGTGTTGTTCGACCCCGTAGTGTTCGAGAGGAAGGCTAACGCGCCGACGGCTGAATTTCCGGTGCCCGTCATCGTCGTATTCCCTGCAAATCCGAGGAAGGCATTCCGGGGTGTGGAAGACCCGAAGGCGAATAGGACCCCGGGGCCGGTTCCTGCGATCTGAAAACCGCTGCCGCTTACGACTCCGCTCGCGCTCAGAGTCCCGCTCACCGCCTGATTGCCGGTGAAAGTATTGGCAGCGTTGAGTTGCGGCACGACGGCCGTGTTGATGCTCAGAGTTCCGCTGCCTGTGATGGGACCACCCGTCAGCCCCGCCCCGCTGGCCACGCTGGTAACGGTGCCCGAGCCGGTGGGGGAAGCGCAGACCCAGGCGGTGCCGCTCCACTGCAGAGTCTGTTTCGTGGCGCACGTGTGGGTCAGCGACAGGTTGAGCGTGCCGCCGGTTCCTCCACCAATCAGCCCGCTACCGGTTGCCGTAGTGATACCAGAGATTCCTCCGCCGCCGCCCCCGGCGAACACGATGTCCAACTCGGCCGCATGGCTGGTCGAAGTGCTCTCCTTGCTGTCGAAGGTCGCATTCAGCGGACTATTGCCGACGAGCGCAATGCCGTCATTAGTAGTTCCGCTCAGCCACGCCTGCACCGCCGTGGTGATGTCGATGAGAATGTACTGGTTCTTGTCTGCCGTGGTGAGCGGGACGCTGGCGGCGATCGTGGTTCCGAGCGCGGGTGCCAGGTCCGCAGTAATCGTGTTTTCCGCCCACGTGCCATTGACGTAATCCACGTTAAAGCTGCCCGCCGTAGTCACCGAATTGACGTAAAGCTTTAGTGTCGCCTTGGTGATGTTGGCGCTGCCGTAGTCGGTTGGGATCGACGAGAGATCGAATCGAATGTAAGCTGTTTGCGAGGCGCTCTCGACGTCGAGCAGCGTCTTGGCTCCGAAGTTCGTGGCCGGATCGACAGTGTTCGTGTACGAATCCGCGTTGGGGGTCAGTTGTGCATAGGCGCCGCTCAGCAAAAAGATCATGCAGAGCATAAGAACGAGCAGCTGAGATTTCGAGCTTTTCATGACACGCTCCAAATTTGTTTTCACTGATTCACGAACAAAACGGGCGCTACGGGATCACGCGGAACGCCTGATTGCTCTCGAGAGTTCCGCCCGGTGTCGTCACCGTTACGAATCCGCCGGTCGCTCCGATGGGTACAACCGCCGTCAGATAAGCCTTCGAGGCAACGTGGAAAGTCGCCGCCTTTCCGTTGAAAGAAACGGCAGTCGTGCCACTGAATCCCTGGCCCAGGATTTCAACGGTCTTTCCAACTTTTGCGGAGGCGGTAACGAGCCGGACAAACGGCGAGAGGCCGGCGCTGAATGAGTAGAAGGTCCCGAGATCATCGCTGCCGCCCCATGCGGAGTCGCCATAAAAAGTTCCGTTCGTATGCTGAGTCAGCGGCGCCCCTGGAGCATTACCCGACGTACCATCGAAGCTGTACAAGGCGCCAAGGCCTCCGCTGCCTAAAGGAATGGAGTAAATCGTCCCGACGTTGTAGGTTCCCCCAGAGGTCGTTGTGCCGTACAGAATGCCGTTCGTGCCCTCGACCAAAGCAGAGAACGGTTCTGCGCCGTCAGTATTGGGATCGAAGTCAAACAGATCACTGAAAGCTCCAGCCGGGCTCATTTCAAAAATGACGCCGTTGTTGTAATTGCCGCCGCCTTCGGTCGTGCCATAGAAATTGCCGTCGCTGGCCTGCATCAACGGGGCATATGGCTCACCGCCATGGGTTCCGTCGAAGCTATGCAGGAGAGTTATAGCGCCCGCAGGAGTGATCTTGAAGATCGCACCCAAATTAGGATTACTCACCCCTGTCAGGACTAGAGTCGTGCCATAGAAGTTTCCATCGTTTCCCAGTACGAGGGGCGCAAGGGGCTGGCAGCCGTGGGTTCCGTCGAAGTTATAAAGAGTCTTGAACGTTCCTCCGGCAGTAACGCGGTAGACAGTGCCGCAGTCTGCCGAACCTCCAACTTCGGTAGTTCCGTAGTAAGCGCCATCCGCGCCTTCGACCGGTGCACCCCATGGGGCCGAGCCATCGCTGCCGTCGAATGCGTGCAGAACTGTGAGCTTCCCGCTAGAGCTGATTTTGAAGACAGTTCCGTAGTTCGAGGGGCCGTTTATATACGTGGTGCCATAGAAGTTTCCGTCGGTGCCGAGCGTGAGTCCGCTGGAAGGGAATGCGCCTGTTACTCCATCAAAGTTGTAAAGTACGCTCACCTGTCCCGCAGGAGTGACCTTAAAAACTGTGCCGGCATTGTCAGTGCCTCCGTCGTGGGAAGTGCTGTAGAGGTTTCCATCCCGGCCCTGAACAATGAATCCGGGATAGTTGGCATGCGCCGGGTCGCCAGCGTGGGTTCCGAAGTTGTAGAGGAGGGTGACTTGTGCCCCGGCACTTGAACCAAGTGTAGCGAAGCAAGCCAGCGCTAGAATGGTCCAGATCCACGGTTCTTTGGCGATACTCGATGCGATTTCCTTCATGGCTTCTCTCGCGGATGCTTCTCTCACGGATGGTAGTAGGTACAGTTCCCGACTTTTCATAGTCACTCCCCGTAATGCATCGTCGTTCGTGTTCCCAGAAACGCTGCCACTTTCGACCATGTTCGGGTTTCGGTCAAGGAATTCTCCCTAGACCCTGCATGACTTCGTAAAACCAGTGGCCATATGGGGTTACGAGGTTTCATGAACTCACTTTTTCCGATAGAATGATGGCCCCCGCAGGAAGCTACCAATGGAGACCCCTCAACCCAGGCTCGGCTCGATGCGTGCTGGCTTGTTCGAGATTGACCTGGACGCGGGCGAGCTGTCCAAAAGTGGCCGAAAAGTAGGGTTGCAGGAACAGCCGTTTCGGGTTCTGAAGTTGTTGCTCCAGCGCCGGGGAGAACTGGTAACGCGCCAGGAGCTCCAGACTCAACTCTGGCCTGCCGATACCTACGTGGGCTTTGACGAAGGCCTGAACACAGCCATCCGCAAGCTGCGAACGGCTTTCGGAGATTCTGCCGACAGCCCCCGCTTCATCGAGACAGTTCCGCGCCGCGGATATCGGTTTATAGCTCCCGTGACTCGAGTGGCACCGCCCGCCGCTGTTAGCGACACACAGAGACCAACCGTCCGCCCCGAGTCGCGCCGATTCTCCGTACGGACACTCGCTGCCTTGGGTCTCCTGCTAATGGTGCTTTCGCTGAGCGCCATTCCGAGAATCAGGAGGTTTGCCTGGGGATTTGTGTCGCCCCCAACGCAGGCGCCGCTGTCAACGACGATTCGTTCCCTGGCGGTTCTGCCTCTTGAAAATCTCTCCAACGAACCGGCCCAGGAGTACTTCGCCGATGGCATGACCGATCAGTTGATCACGGACCTCGGACAGATCAAGGCCCTGCGCGTAATTTCCCGTACTTCGATCATGCAATACAAGGGCGTGCACAAACCTATCGCCCAGATTGCACGGGAGTTGAATGTAGACGCTGTGGTCGAAGGCACTGTAATGAAGTAAGGAAAACAGGTA
>Ga0210390_10005622_pt1 | contig 10496 bp, 8 predicted proteins | sample IncBWH11OmetaG_FD_161050 | JGI IMG/M metagenome (GOLD analysis project Ga0210390, IMG submission 161050) | Forest soil microbial communities from Barre Woods Harvard Forest LTER site, Petersham, Massachusetts, United States - Inc-BW-H-11-O ... | reverse complement strand
CAGCACGGCCAGTCTCTGGCTAAAGTCATCGTGAAGTTCCGAAGCGATTCGGCGCCGCTCCTGTTCCTCGGCATTGATCAGCTCACTGCTTAGATGTCTTTCCCTCTCTTTCGCTAATTTCAACTGTCGCTGGTTGTATTGTAGGTAGGCGCCAAACACAGATAGAGCCAACATGATCAGAAGCGTGGGAGCCCAAAGCCACTTGGTGCGTTCCCACAGACTTGGTTCGCGAAAGAGCACAACACTTGCGTAAGGAAGCCGGCTTTCTGGAACGTGCCACCGCTTCAATTCATTCCAGTCGAACATGAACATACTCGGAAGAGTCTTGATGGGAATATCTTCAGCTTTTTCCCCATCGAGGAGTTCCGAAACGATCTGGGCCGTGACCTTTCCTTGTTCTCGAAAATTCATCAGGTCCCCGCCGACGATGCCATGTCCTAAGTACGTGTCCGACATCCCAAATACCGGCGCGTTGGCAGCTGACGCGATCATAGGAAGTGCCTTAGTCGCATTTAGAAACTTGTTTCCGACGGAATCTTGGAAGAAAGAGATATAGAGCACGATGGAGTTCTCGGGCAGATTCCTGAGCCGTTCCAGCAATCTTCCCATTTCCATGTCGACTAGATAGGAGAATTCCGTTTTTGGCTGGAAAGAGCTGAGCAGTGCTTTTGTGGCCGCAATCTTCACCCGATCATAAACCGAACTCCCTCCAACTACGAACACGTGGCGGGTATTCGGAAAGAGGTTCAGGGCTGCTTCAAGTGTCCCCACGGGCTCGAGTTTCTGCCATGTTCCTGTGAATCGGGAATCCAAATTCAAGGTTCCCGCTTGTTCTAAGAAACTCCCACAAATAACGATGGGAACGCCAGAGAACAAGGTATGGGCGTAGCTTGCTAAAAATCTAATTGAGTCCGGCCCTACGGCTACGACTACTTCGAACTTGTGACCGCCATACTGCTCGGCAAACCACTTCTCCCTTTCGGAAAACGCCGGTCTGTCAGCCACATAGAGTAAGTCCAAGCTTTCTGTGAAGAATTCAACGTCATGGCCCGCCGTGCTTCGTACTTCGCTGACAATCTGCTGGGTCATTAGGTCGGTCAGGGCGTGCGAGAGGCCCACCTCATTGAGAATCAGGACGTCTTTCTTCAGAGGCACCTGTGCTGCGGCGCTGGACCCGCTCGCCAACCCAACGACGAGGAGCACCGACAGCACCGAAATCAGGCGTAGGCATTTCCCCGAAAGACGCTTTGCTTGACCTGAGTGCGGACAATTTTCGAGATTCGTTTCGCCGTAACCACCAGCAAATAATCCTCTTGCGCGTGAACAAGACAGTAATCGGCTCGCCTGGCGGCGTCGGTTTCGGCCGGAGACAGTCCGTCCCACCAGTCCGGCTACGGCGGCGGTATCGCCTCCTAACCTGACCTTGCTTGATAGAATGCTCGCGGTTGCTCGGGCATTCATCAGCAGTAGAACAAAACCGATCGCCTGTCCTTCCAATTGCGATCCGAAACCGCCGCCTTGTAACGCCACCATGGTTGGAGGCCCCCAGCGTCCGCTAAGTCATCGAATCCGCTTTCGAATGCCAATGGCTGAATCGAATTCCTGGGACGGGCTATCTTCCGCCCGTACTGGAAAAGGTCGGTTCGCTGAAATCGTCGGAATCAGTAACAGGTCGGCTATACGCGTTGCGCGGAGTACAGGATGAAAAGGCAGAGAGCCAGTTCCGTTTTCTCGGGTGAGCCCATGGGCCTTAAAAGCGAGTCCTGCGTGGAGATGTTGAACTCGATGGCGGGTTTCCGGGCTTTTCTGGCGCTATCGAGAAAGGGCGAGATTGACCAGTCTGCCCTGCGCATCGTAAAGTCGTTTGCAGTGTTATCGGTCAGAGAAAGAAGCTCAGGCAACTCTGAGGCAAAAACCGCACACAACAGCAGGCTGACTAAGGCAATACCGAACGTACTGACGATTATCGTTCGACTGGGCATTTTGCGATAACCGATTAGCGGCTTTATACTCCTTCGCGTCAGCGAAAGCAATATATAATAAGTTGGTTACTTCATACGTTCAAAGAATCATTCCCCTTACCGCATCCTTCCCGCAACTGAACCCAACAATTGCTTCATCGACGAATCCTTTACAGCGCCCGCATCTTAGGGATTTCCCTAGTTGTGACTCCCCGCACCTTCCTCTAAAAGCGATGCAGATATCAATACCGCAAGTGCTGTACGCGAGATTCGTTGGCGTTGCGGGAAGCGGTTGGCAATTGCGCGTGGCGGTTGTGTGCTTGACGCTGACGAACCGTGGAGGAGCCGTCCATGATCTTTAACTACTCCCGAGTCTCTCAACGAATCGTGATCCCGTTGATCACGACCTTGTTTCTCGCAGCGCTTGGAGAACGACCCGCCCGGGCGCAACAGCAATCTTCGCAGACACCCGATATTCAAGAGATGCAGAAGAAGTTGCAGCAGCTTGAAAAAGAGCTTTTGGAACTAAAGCAGCAGCTGAATGCCGGCTCGGGGATATCGCAGCAAGCCGTGCCCGGGCCAAGCGTTCCGGACACTACCGACACTCGCCAAGGCGAAGAACACTCGGAGGAACCGAAACCGTCGAGTTCGATCAATTTTTACGGCTATGCGATGACGGACACTGGTTATAACTTCGGTTCCATCAACCCAAATTGGTTTGACGTCGAGCGCCCCACACAACTACCGGCCTTCCAGGGGGAGTTCGGTCCGAACGGCAGCGCATTTTTCGGCGTTCGACAGACCCGCTTTGGCGTGAAGACCTTTACTCCGACGCCTCTGGGAGATCTCAAGACCATCTTCGAATTCGAACTCTTCGGCACAGGTGCCGACGCCGGACAGACTACCTTCCGGTTGCGTCATGCTTATGGCGAACTCGGCCACTTCGGCGCCGGACAGACCTGGAGCGCTTTCATGGACATCGATGTCTTTCCAAACTCGCTCGAGTACTGGGGACCGAACGGCATGGTGTTCTTTCGAAATGTGCAGGTACGCTGGACCCCGATACAGGGTGCGAGCAACGTCGTAATCGCCCTTGAACGCCCCGGCGCCAGTGCGGACGGCGGGATTTACGCCGATCGCATCGACCTCCAAAACATTTCTCCCCAATTCAAGTGGCCCGATCTGACCGGCCATGCCCGTCTTGCTAGAAGCTGGGGTTACGTCCAGGCGGCCGGCATTGTGAGAAAAATCGCCTGGGTCGACACCAATGGAGCTCTGCCCAATCTCAGCGGTAGCGCCATTGGCTGGGGCGTAAATCTAACCTCAAATGTCAATTTTACTAAGAAGAACGTCGGCCGGTTCGCATTCGTGTACGGAAAAGGCATCGAAAATTACATGAACGACGCCCCTGTTGACATCGGCGTCCAAAACAATTTCTCGAATCCCGCAGCTCCAATCAAAGGCGTGGCGTTGCCCGTTCTCGGAGTTGTTGCCTTTGTCGACCACACTTGGAGCGAGCGGTTCAGCAGCTCGATCGGCTATTCCTTCTTGAACGTCTCAAATTCGAACGCAATGACGGCCGCCTCGTTCCATCAGGGCGACTATGCCTTGGTCAATCTTCTCTACCATCCTTTAAAACAAGTAACAACGGGCGGCGAATTTCAGTTTGGGAGGCGCGTGAATTTCGCCGATGGCTTCAGTGTTAACGACTACAAGCTGCAATTCTCCTTCCGCTACGACTGGAGTAAGGGTTTTGAGTTCTAACGGCTGTGCTGGTTTAGAAATGAAATTCGCATTGCCGAGTTCATGGAAAGACGCAGTCAACTAGTTCTAGTTCTGGAGGCAGCAAATGTTCAGAGTTAGTTCTCGGTTTGGGACGTTTTTCTTGGGTGCATTCTTGGTCGTTGCACGTATCTGCACCGTTCCAGTTCACGGCCAAAGCAACAAAAGCCCGGTAGCTCCTAACCGCGAGCGAGTTGAATCCGCTGTGCGAGAAGCCTATGACAAGTATCGCAGCGACACGAATGGCAAGAATGCCGATTACATTCCCTACCTCGCGCAGGTGGATTCCAAGCTGTTCGGCGTAGCCGTGGTGACCACGGACAATCAGGTCTATGAGCTCGGCGACGTCAAGTACTCGTTCTCCATCCAATCCATTTCGAAAGTCTATACGCTGGCGTTGGCCATGGAGGAACTCGGCTTCGACAAAGTGTTTCAACGGATTGGATCCGAGCCGACCGGCCGGGCTTTCAACTCCGTGCTTGCTGTGGTGGACATGCCGACGCATACCGCCAACCCGCTTGTGAACGCCGGCGCCATTGCGACCACGAGCTTGATCTCCGGAAAAAACGAAGACGAGAAGTGGAGCAAGATTCTCGATTTCTACAGCAAGGTGGCCGGCGAGAAATTGATCCTGATTGATGAGGTGTACAAATCGGAGGCCGCCACAAATGCCGGCAATAAGGCCTTGTCGATGCTGCTCGCTAAATACGATCGCATCTACGCCGACCCGTTTGAGTCCGTGGATATCTATACGAAACAGTGTTCGGTCGGTGTGAATGCGACCCAACTCGCGCGCATGGGCGCCGTGCTTGCCAACAACGGCAAGAACCCGGCGACAGGCGAGCAAGTCATCAAGGTTGAAGACGTGCCTTTCATCCTCTCCACGATGATGATGGCCGGACTTTACGACAGCTCCGGTGCCTGGGCTTGGCATGTAGGACTTCCAGCGAAGAGCGGCGTCGGTGGCGGAATCGTCGCCATCGTTCCGGGCAAAGGTGCCATCGCCGTGTTCGCTCCGCGCCTCGATGATGCGGGAAACAGTGTGAAGGCACAAAAGGTCATCGAGTTCGTTGCCGATAAGCTTGACTACAACCTGTTCTCGCCGCAATCCGTCGGCTTGAAGAAGTAGTCCCAGTTGGTTGACGTCACAGGCCTAATTTAAGGGCGGTCCGTGGCCCTAGAAGAGTCTTCGGGAGGCGTAGTAGTTGCGGGCAAAAGCGCTATCGGTTCGCTCTACTCGACGCACAAGAGCTTTTCGATGAGGTCGCAATGCAACTGCGATTCGGTCGAATAAAATCCGGGTTACTTTTGTTGTTATTTGTATTGACCGTCAGATCCTGTCCGCTTTCCGCGCAGACGCCGACGGGGCAGGAGGCCATGGCCAATTCACAGAAGCAGGTATCCGCCGAAGTTCTGAAGAAAATCGATCAGCTAGTCCAACAAAACGAACAGCTCGAAAAGCAAAATCATGAGCTGATAGATCAAATCAATTCGTTGCGCCAATTTCTAGGCACATCAACCGGACCGCCAACAGAGACGCTTAAGATCGGCGCGAAGTCGCCAGAAAGTTCAACTACCGCTACTGCGGGAAAGCCTCCACGAGAAGCACCAAGTCCCGGTGCCGATCAATTGGAGCCAGACGGAAACGGCGGCGAATCCTCGGCTGCCTCCGTTCCCATTACGGATTCCTCCAGCGGCCAAGAACAACCATCGCGATGGGGCACGTACACTCCGAACCTGGGATTCAAAGTCGCGAATACCGAACATGGCGAGATGAACGTCAGCATCTATACCTACGTTCGTTACTTGAACCAGCTCGGCCTCAATTCCACCTACACAGACTTTTTTGGGAACATCAAACCAGTTCAGAGGCGTCAGGACGTTCAGCTCAATAAAGTACAGATAAAGTTCCTAGGCTGGCTGTTCAATCAGAATTTTCGCTATTTCCTCTATACCTGGACCTCCAACGCTTCACAGGGACTGGGTGCTCAGGTTGTAGTCGCTGGGAATTTGAATTACACGTTTAATAAATACTTCACCCTCTCGGCCGGGATTAGATCCCTGCCCGGGACGCGGAGTGTCGAAGGCAACTTCCCGTTTTGGCTGGGCGTGGATACCCGTCTGATTGCTGACGAGTTCTTCCGCCCCTCCTACACATCGGGCATCTGGGCAACGGGTCAGATTACCGATCGCCTCTACTATCAGGTCATGCTAGGCAACAATCTGAGCACTCTCGGGGTTAGTGCGGCACAACTGAACAACAAATTCGATACGCTTTCCACGGCAGTTATCTGGATGCCTACCACCGGCGAATTCGGCAAGGGCTTTGGCGACTTTGAAGACCATCAAAAGTTGGCCACGCGCTTTGCGGGGCATTTTACACGCAGCAATGAGGACACGCAGGAGCAGCCCAACAGCAACCAGTTCGAAAATACTCAGATTCGGCTGGAAGATGGGAGCGTTATCTTTACGCCTGATCTGCTCGGCCCTGGCATCACGATCACTGATTTAACCTACAAGATGGCCGACTTTGACGCCGGCATCAAGTACCACGGTTATTCCCTGGACGCAGAATATTTCTTGCGGTGGCTTAACAATTTTCACGGACCAGGTACTGCCGGCCTCCCGCTGATTTTCTCCCACGGTTTTCAGATGCAAGCTTCAGCGATGGTCCTGCCTAAGACTTTTCAGGTTTATCTCGGCGGATCAACGTTGTATGGCAAGTATGGCAATCCGTTTGACTTTCGCGCCGGCATAAATTGGTTCCCCTGGCACAACAGAGTCCTGCGCTGGAACACGGAATTCCTTTACCTTTACAAATCTCCGGTGGGATACACAGCCGTTCCCTTCGCGCTCGGAGGTACGGGACCTGTCTTCCATACAAACGTCGAGCTCGCCTTTTGAGCTCATGAATAATGAGGACTCTTTTAGAAAGTGAGGCTTTCGTGCCGAACACATCTCATCCCTAGCGGTGTGGGAGAAGCAAGTTTATTTTCAATCTGGCCTCTCTGTTACTCCTTTGGTGTTATTCAACGGCGCCACAATCCACATCAGGTCAGGCCGAACTAAATGACGTTCATTTCCATTTGACCAATTACATTCAACAGGGAACAGACATTCACGACTTTCTCGCCATCATGGGCCCGAAAGTGGGGCGTGTGGCTCTCTTTGGCATTCCACTCCAACAGCAATGGTCTTTCCAAAATTCCGGCGACTTCGCTCCGACCTACTATTTGCAAACAGACGCCCCGCTCTACTACTACTCCTTCACTGATGCATACATCGCGATGGCTTATCGTTCTCTTTCGCCGGAGCAGCAGGCTCGTATTGATCCGATGATTACAGGATTCAATCCCGCTGATATGTATGCCGTCGATCATATCCGCCGTGTGTTGCAGACCTTTCCCGGTGTCTTCTCCGGCATCGGCGAATTCACGATTCACAAAGAGTTTGTTTCTTCGAAAGTCTCCGGAGAAACTGCCAGCCTAGCCAACCCGGCCCTCGATCGAATTCTTGATTTCGCTGGTGAGGCTGGCCTCATTGTCCTGATTCACAATGACGTCGATGCGCCGTTCCCCAAGGAAGGCGCCGAGCCACTCTATCTCGCCCAAATGAAATCGCTCCTCAAACGACATCCGAACGTCCCGATTATCTGGGCGCACTGCGGGGTGGGTCGTGTCGTTCGTCCTGTCAACCAACACACGGCGATGCTGGCATCCATTCTCGGCGATCCGGGGATGCGTAATGTGTACTTTGATATCTCCTGGGATGAAGTCGCGAAATACATCGTTGCCAGTCCCGAGTCTGTCCGAATCACAGCAGACCTCATCAATCGCTATCCGGAACGCTTCCTCTTTGGAACAGACGAAGTTGCTCCGCCAAATCAGGAAAAATATCTTCGGGTCTACTTCCAATACGAGCCACTGTGGAATGCGCTCTCTCCCCAGGCAAGCGAAGATGTTAGGAAAGGAAATTACGAACGGCTCTTTGATGAAGCGCGGAGAAAAGTTCGGGCATGGGAAGCGGCTAACCCAAAAGGACACAGTTCTACTCCGGTCGCTGGTGGGCTTGCTTCGGAATTGCCCTAAGGATTGGTAGCTGTTGAGAATAGTTCATCGGTATCACCGATCGGACAGAGGTGATGGATATAGATAATGAATGGACTCGCCGGCGCGAATTCTTGCTGATGCTCAAGAGAATTCTCATAGCGGACGACCTCACCCTGATCCGGGCCGGCTGGAGGCGCAAATCGGGGTTCCCGGCTAGAACTCGGCAGATTTCCACTTCCCGGAGAAGTACTCATGCCTCGTTCCAGGATTGTTATCGAAGGCTCGGACCTGCAGCCCCAATTTCTCGATGGATTGGCACCGCTCCAACGCAAGACAGTCCTTGGAGCTGCAACCAAGCGCCGATTCTGCGCTAACACTGTGGCCACAAATGAGGGCCACCCTGCCGACCAGCTTTTTCTGCTAACGAAAGGCCTCGCCAGGTGTTTCATCATCACCGAAGAGGGCAGGAAACTTCTCTTTCAGTGGCTTGGACCAGGAGATCTGTTCGGCACTCGGGCCGTTTTGTCGATCCATTGTGCTTATCTCTTCAGCACAGAAACTGTGACGGACACCTCTGTATTTGTGTGGGACCGCCCCACAATCCGAGATCTGATCGGACAATATCCCAGGTTGCTGGAAAACGGGTTGTTAACTGCGTCAGACTATGTGGCTTGGCATCTTACGTCTCACATAGGTCTGGCTTGCCATACTGCTCGACAGCGGGCTGCTCAAGTACTCGTTACTCTTGCCCGCACGATTGGGAAAAAAGTTCCAGGCGGTATCGCGCTGCATATCACCAACGAGGAGCTGGCGAACGCGGCGAATGTCACGCGCTTTACCGCAAGCCGCCTTATTAGCAAGTGGCATCGCAACCGCGCCTTGGTAAAGCGTCGCGGTAACGTCCTGCTTGTGTCACCAGAACGGCTTTCTTACGAATGATATGACCGCAGTTCAATTTACTCCGTCCTTTTCCCTCTGCCGTCGCATTCCGTGATTGCGCTTGAGCAAATTCAAGATTGCTCTGAGGCGACGACCTATTCATTCCCGCATGTGACGATCCAACTGCCGCAATGGGTTCAGTACTACCAGTCTGTCGAATTGGTCTAGAACCCCAAACAAAAAGAGGCAACCTGTTCCCTCCAGGATTCCAGGATGGTCGAAAGTCAGTGGCGGGAGTTATTAAAAGCCGCGATTGTTGAGCTTGACCCGGAGCGACTTCAGCTTCGCGTGAAAGCGGCTGAGGAAGCTATTAATGCACGTGCCTCGTCTGACGCCCCGGTTTCTCGCGACGAGCAAAGAGCAATGAACGACGCGTTGTCTACCTTGCGCGTCTTGAAAAAGAAGCAGTCCTAAGCTTTCGTGATTTGTGCTGGCGAAACTTGCCACAAACTGAAGCACCCAACTCCTGATTGATGTCACAACGTCGCCGGCCTTGACTGCAGCCTATCGTCATTACTACCAGTGAAGCCCCCGCCCTGGGGCCCTATGGCACGTTCTCATATCGATTCGAGTATCGAGCGGCAGCGGCTGGCGAACTAGAAGGGGAATAAGCGAGTGGTGCATCAATAGCCTACGCGAGCGATAAAATTTACCGATTCGCATTTCGGCTGCGGTGAGGGTTATTTATCGAGCAGTGGAGGCCCGCCGACTCGCTTTCCCTTGAGGTGGAACTCTACGTCAACAATTGTGTCGTCAGAAAGCTAAGGCACATTGTCAACAATGGCCGCACGCTCGCGGTCGAGCAATCCGTTAATCGTTTCGGTCGTCTTTCGGGTCTCAAGACACGGGCAGCAAAGCGCAACGTCGATGCGAGCAAAGCTTTCGGAGACTACTTACTTTCTTTCATCGAGGGCAAGAGCGGCTTGCTGTTCAAGACGAAGAAACGAACTCCTCTGCGTGCCGGGAATCTATGCCGTCGATGGCCGGATAAGCGGCTCGATGATTACGGCTTTCACAGCTTCCGCCGATTTCGTATCACGCATTTGGAAGCGGTGCGAGCGCACGGACATCTGACCAAAATATGGGCGGGACATTCTCTCGGGAACGACATCACGTCGGAATATGCCAAGTCGCTCAAAGAGAATTTGTCCTTGCGGCTCGAAGAAGCCGAGCGGGTTGGCACTGGATTTGCTATACCTGCTCCAAGTTGCTCCAAGATTTCTGGGGCACAAGCGGTTGCGGTGGCGGCGTAAGTAATGGAGAATGATTGGAGTAGCCAACGATGGGCGTGTAGCTCAGCTGGGAGAGCACCTGCTTTGCAAGCACACCTTCATTTCACCTAAGCCGTTGAATCGGCGTCTCTTTACAGTGCAGAACCCTCTGCTTGTTGGGCTACCAATTGGGCTACAAAAAGCAAATGTACTTTGTGCAAGTTTGGGCAAACCCTCCGAAAAATGCATTCGATTCGAGTCGGCAAGCACCCTACCGGAAGAACGGCCTCGGCTTGTCTTTCTCGTGGCGTGATTCCTTGGCTAAACTCTTTGGTCCGTGGAGTGACGAGCGGATCAAGGAATGATTGAGGGACGGATCCGACCATGAATCCTGTAGACAGCGAAGTCTCTCTTGTCCACGGTGAATATTTTGCGGATACCTTCTCGCTCGGCAATCCGGATAAGCGCTGCGTCAGCAAGATCCATCGGGCGGTCGGCGTATTTCCGCCGAAGTTCACGGAAGCGAGGCAAATCGACCAAGCCAAGCGGAAGCA
>Ga0210390_10005619_pt1 | contig 10498 bp, 11 predicted proteins | sample IncBWH11OmetaG_FD_161050 | JGI IMG/M metagenome (GOLD analysis project Ga0210390, IMG submission 161050) | Forest soil microbial communities from Barre Woods Harvard Forest LTER site, Petersham, Massachusetts, United States - Inc-BW-H-11-O ... | reverse complement strand
GCGGAGGAAAACGTGAAGAAAAGAATCTTAGTCGTAGCCGTAGCGCTGTATTCCGGAATCATGCCTTCCTTCGGTCGCGCCCAAGAGAAGCACACACCGACGGTACAGGAAACCTTGAGTTTGAAATCCATCGGTGACGCCAAAATCTCGCCCGATGGCCAGCTGGTCGCCTACCAGGTCGAGCAGGCCAACTGGAAAGACAACGAATTCGTTAGCCAGATATGGCTCGTGAATGTCTCCACAGGAAAAAGCATTCAACTCACCCGCGGCAAAAAATCGGCTGGCAATCTAGAGTGGTCGCCGGACGGACGCTGGCTGGCGTTCTCCACCGAACGCGAGCCCGCCGCGATTGAGCCCGTGCCGCCGGCCGAAAAGAAAGACGAGCAGAAAGACGAAAAGAAGGACGAGAAAAAGGAAGACAGGAAAGACGGCGAAGGCAAGCCGGCCGCAGCACAAATCTGGCTGATCTCGCCACTTGGGGGTGAAGCCTGGCAACTGACGAAATCGGAGTCCGACATCGGCGATTATCAGTGGTCCAAAGATTCCAGATTCATCGCCTTCACCGCCAACCCTTCGGAAAGCAAAGCCAGCAAGGATCGCAAGGAAAAGTACAACGACTACGATGTGTTCGAAAAGGATTATCGCCAGAATCAGTTGTGGTCCGTCGACGTCACCGAAGCGGAGAAAAATTACCTTCCGCAAGCGGCCAAGCGCCTAATGACCGACCTTTCGCTCAACGTCACCGGTTTTGCCTGGTCTCCCGACTCGAAGCAAATCGCCTTCAGCGCGTCGAACAATCCGCTTTTGTCGTTCTCCGGCGACCAGGATATCTACCTTCTGGACCTTACGAAGGACAACTCCTTCAAGAAAATTGTTGCCCTCGCTGGCCCCGATGCCGCGCCGATGTTTTCACCGGACGGCAAGTCGCTCGCCTTCCGAACCTCGCTCGCGCAGCAATACTTCTATTACGCGAACGGCCACATCGCCATGGTTGATCTCGCCACCGTCCTAGCCAAGCCGGCCACCACGCCCGCCGACGTTCGCGACCTCACCGCAAAGTTTGACGAAGATCAATACACCCTTGACTGGGGGCCCGATGGCATCTATTTTGCGGCCAGCCAAAAGACCAACGTGCATGTGTTTCGCATCAATGCTCAGACGGATCAGATCCAGCGCATCACCTCTCCCGACGCTCTGCTCGTCGAAGATATCTCCTTCACTCCCGATTTCAAAACCATGGCCATCGTTACCGAGGATCCTGCGCATATGCGCGAGCTCTACATCTCTCCGGTGGCGAATTTCGCTCCAAAGAAGCTCACCGATATGACCGCGCAGGTGACGGACTGGAATCTGGGAAGGCCCGAAGTCATCTCCTGGAAAAGCAAAGACGGAACGGGAATCGAAGGCGTACTCTTCAAGCCCGCGAATTATGATCCCTCTCGAAAGTATCCTCTACTTGTCATGATCCACGGCGGTCCGACGGGAACGTCGCAGCCGCGATTGGCTGCCGGCAATTACGCCTATCCCCTGCAGCTCTTTCTTGCCAAAGGCGCGCTCGTCCTGCAGCCCAACTACCGTGGCAGCGCCGGCTACGGCGCGGCATTTCGCGAGCTGAACGTCCGCAACCTCGGTGTCGGTGACATGTGGGACGTCATGAGCGGCGTAGATTTCCTGATTGGCAAGGGTATGGTTGACCCGAACAAAATGGGTGCGATGGGTTGGTCGCAGGGCGGTTACATCTCTTCCTTCCTCACCACCCACACGGACCGCTTCAAAGCAATTTCCGAGGGTGCCGGCATCAGCGACTGGATGACCTATTACGTGAACACTGACATAACTCCGTTCACGCGGCAATATCTGCACGCAACACCATGGGATGACCCGGAGATTTACGCCAAGACTTCTCCGATTACCGCTATCAAAGAGGCCAAAACGCCCACGTTGATTCAGCAGGGAAGCAACGACAAACGGGTTCCGGTGCCAGACAGCTTCGAACTCTATCGGGGATTACAGGATCAGGGCGTCGAGTCTCGCCTGGTCCTCTACTCGGGATTCGGCCACGGCATCAACAAGCCGAAATCCATGCTGGCTCTGGAACAATCAAACCTCGATTGGTTCAATCACTACATTTGGAACGAACCCATCCCTAAAGATTCCCCAATCTACGGCACCAGCGAACTAGAAAAATGACGCCCCTATCCACGGCCCATTGTTCACTCGCTCCCAATCGAGCGGCCGACTTCTGTTTGCCCTGAGGCACGAAGGGAGTGAAGACCGCTTATTGCTCTACAACTCTGCTTCGGCCCAACATCGTATCGATCGCATTCTTTTCCTCGCTGCGAAGAACGCGATACGCCCCTTTCGCCAATTCCCCCAACCTCACCGGCCCAATCGAAACGCGAATCAACCGTATCACTCCTACGCCCAGGCCCTCCAGCATCCGTCGGATCTGCCGGTTCTTCCCTTCATCCAAAACAATCTCAATCCACGAATTCTTCTCCCCAGACCGAAGCAGCCTCGCACTCTTCACGCGAAGCGTCTCGCGTCCCGAATCGACACCTTGTTCGAGCTCCTGCAGCAATCGCTCATCAGCCACTCTCCCGATCTGCACATGGTATGTCTTGTCGAGATGCGAGCCAGGATCAGTGACCCGCGCAGCCCACTCCGAATCATTCGTGAAAAGCAGCAAGCCCTCGCTCGCTTGATCCAGCCGCCCAACTGGCGAGACCCACGGAAGATCCGAAGGTAACAGCGAATAAACAGTCTCTCGCCCTTTTTCATCCGAAGCCGTCGTCACCAGGCCGCGCGGCTTGTTGAGTACCAGATAGATTTTCTCGGCAGCTGCGAGAACCGTGTTATCCACCTGGATGCGATCCCGTCCAAGCCGAACTGCAGCCTCGGGATTTTTCGTAACCGCCCCGTTAAGCCGCACCCGTCCCTCGCGCACTAACCGTGCCACCTGTGCCCGCGAACAAAACCCAAGTTTGGAAATCGCCCGCGCTAGGCCCACGTGCCTGGCCTCTCCGCCAATCCGGCTACCATTTTTATTCGTTTTCACACCCGACCACATGGAGTGTAACGCGAGCTCTTCTGATTTTTGAAGCGGCGGCCTTGCCCTGAGGAACGAAGCGAAATGGCCGCCTTCCAAAAATCTCCTAACAACAAGATCTGTTATAGATACATCTGCGGAAGATATAAAGGCAAACCGCTGCATGACACCCAACGAAATCCCGGACGAATGCAAACCCCTCCTTCCCCTTACCCCGGCGGTGTTCTTCGTACTCTTCGCTCTCGCCTACGGAGACAAGCACGGCTATGCCATCATGCAAGAAAACGACGAAGCTCTCGAATCGTGAGTTCCGCATGGGCCCGGGCACGCTCTGCACAACGCTGCAACGCCTGCTCGATTTGGGATTGATCGTCGCAGTACAGGCGACAGGCACAGTAAACCAGCGCGACAGTCACCGTCGCTATTACCGGCTGCACGGGAAAGGCAAGCTCTTGCGGCAAGCCGAGCTCAGCCGTCTGGACTCTGTTGTGCGGCTTGCCAAAAGGAAAAAATTGGTAGCGAGGCCGGCGGAGTAACACCATGGAGATGGTTCGCACAAGCGACGGGATTTAGAGACGCTTGCTGAACTTCTATCCGAGCGAGCGGCATCGCCGCTTCGGCGCGGACATGGTGGAAGTCTTGGAGGACCTCTTGATGCAGTGTCGCAGAAAGAACTGGGTGAGCCGCACCATAGGGACAAAGCAGTTCGATTAAGACTTTTTGTCAGTGGCGGCAGATTGCGCTGGATGCTTCACTTCGCCGTAACGCTTCGCCAGCCACGCGCGCACTTCCTTGGGATCGTACTTGAACGGCCCGTTCCCGCCCTTGTAGGAGATTTGTCCACTTTCAGCCACGATGTACAGCCGCTCCGGCCACGCCGCATACGCATCATTCGCTGCGTTGGACATCTCATCGATGCCGAACGGAACTCCAAATTTGTAGCGCTTGGTAAAATCGTTGGCGATAGCGACGCGATCTCCAATGCTCTTCGGCTGCTTGTAGCAGACATCATCCTTGTCCTTCTCGTTGGACCGCATCATCCACTCATCTGTGGGATGCGCCTCGCGAATATAAATGGTCAGGAAATCGGCGTGGTCCTTGTAATCTGTGTAGAGTTGCGCGATGTCGCCAACCTGGCGACGGAACGGCGGTCAAGTAAAACTGCCGAAGACCAGCACCAGGGGCCGCCCAGCAGTTCTTTCGCGGATGTGAAAGCGCGTCGAGCCATCGAGCGCCACCAGCCACGCGTCCGGTGCCTGATCGCCCACCTTCAGCTTGCCCCGGCTCATATGCGGCAAGGCATAGCGGACCATGTACAGCGCATCTTTTGGTCCGCCCGCCATCCAGCTGAGCAGCGCAAAGACGCCTACGAGGAGAACCGCCAGTGAAATCAGAACCCTTTTGAGGACGGTCGGCATAAGGTCGGGGTCAGTGCGCCGCGATCAGGTCGTCGCGAAGCGCCTTGTAGCGCAACAGTGCTTTTTCGATGATGGTAAGGGCGGCGTAGGCCGGGCGAATGTCTTCAACTTGCACCTGCTTGCCTTCGAGCTGTTTGTAGTCCTGGAAGAAGCGCTTCACCACCAGCAACCGGTGTGCCGGAAGATCGCGCGCTTCGATGTAATCGCTGTACTCCGGATCGTTGGTAGCCACGGCAATGATCTTGTCGTCGCTCGCCCCGGAATCGATCATCGTCATGACGCCGATAGCCCGCGCCTTGATGAGCGCCAAAGGCTGCACCGGTTCCTGGCATAGCACCAACACATCGAGAGGGTCGTTGTCCTCCGCATACGTCTGCGGAATGAATCCGTAATTCGCGGGATAGAAAACGGCCGAGTGAATGATGCGGTCGACTTTCAGCAACCCGCTGGCTTTGTCTAATTCATATTTGACGTTCGAGCCCAGCGGAATCTCGATTAGCGCCTGAAAATCACGGGGCAAGTCTTTTCCCGGAGAAACGTCATGCCATGGATGCATCAGCTCGGAGCCTCGCTGCGAAATGTGTGCGCATCCATTATCGCCTGAGAACCCCGAAAAACGTTAGCGCTGGTATCAGGCCGTTCGCTTGGTCCATGCGCCCAGAATGGCCCCCATCAACACCAGCCCGAAGAGCGGATAAAACTCATTGATGGCGTACAGCGCTCGTGGCCGCATCTCGAACATGTACGTCATCAGCGTAATCGGCCCGACAAAACCGATCCACACCAGCACCCCGACCGACGCACCGCGGCCGATGGTGTTGGCATTACGCCAGATGCACAGTTGCGCCAGCGAATACGCGATCAGCAATTCGAGAAGGAACGAGACCACATAAGGAATTGTGGGGTTTACGTTGTGTGCCTGCTCGATGGTCATCTGCTCCAGTGTCATCCACTGCTTGCTGAACAGCACGCCGTACCAAACTGCTCCGAGAAGCCAGTACGCGATGGCAGCGACCACCACCGCCGGATAGTTGATCCGCATGTGGAATTCCCCCTGTGAGTGCCGCTGCAATGCGAGGACTAGCGGCGATCAGTTGCGCCGAGTCTCTAACTTGAGGGAAGGGAAGTCAAGCGCGGGCTTTATCGATCATTTCTTCCCAAATCCCTTTTGATTTGAGGATGAGCTCGACGGCATCGCGAATGGCGCCCCGACCGCCGGCCGAAGTGGTGACGAAGTGAGAGGCCTTCTTAACTTCAGGGACGGCGTCGCCCACCGCGACCGCAAGACCCACGCGCCGCAGGATCGGCAGGTCCGGCAAATCGTCCCCCACATACGCGACCGCGGAATCCGGCACGCCGGCTTTGCGAAGAATCTCTTCGTACGCGGGGATCTTGGCCGCTTGCTTCATGTAGATGAATTCCATTTTCATTTCATTTGCGCGTCTCAACAATGCAGAGCTTTCGCGCCCAGTAATACAACCGGTGCGCACTCCCGCAGTGTGGGCGAGAGTAAGTCCCTGACCATCGTGAGCATCAAATGTCTTGATTTCCAGCGCCGATCCATCCACCTGCGACAGCAACGTGACTCCTCCATCGGTCATCGTGCCGTCCACGTCCATCAACAGCACCTTGATCTGCGCCGCACGCCTCTTCACTGCAGGAGAAATCTTCAAGCCACGAGCCAAGTGACCCTCCACTCCAAGCAAGCCCTAAAGTCTATCAGTAATACCGCCTTCTCCGACCACCCATTGCCCAAATGGAACCCTTCCTTCCGGAATCCCTCTTTGACGGACCTGCACGCAATATTTCAGCAAAAAATGGCTTGACCCTCACGTTACGTCGGGCTCGAGCACGAGGGTGGAGGAGCTGTGAAACCGGCAACCAAGGAATCTATCGCGCCAAGGAATTGGAAAGCCTGGCTGGCGTAACCGTGCGAGGGCCATCCGCGCTATCGGCAACGCGCAACTCGTTTTGCCCGGAATGACTAGTGCTGTAAGGCCGAGCCGGTTTCTCGCCCGCTAAATCAGTTCCAGGGTCCACAAATCGTGAAGGTGAACCACTCCAACAACTTTCTGCGTGGCAGGATCCACAACTACCACCGACGTGATTTTCTTCTTTTCCATCAGGTTCAGCGCTCCGCTGGCAAGCAGGCTGGGGCGAATCGTTTGCGGCGTGCGCACCATACAATCCCCAGCGGTCATCGAAAGCGTCGCGCCTCCGTGCTTCTCCATCAGGCGGCGCAAGTCGCCGTCCGTCAAGATGCCCGCGAGCCTCCCGTCGGCAGTCGTCACGGTAGTCATGCCAAGTTTCTTCGCCGACATTTCGTGAAACGCAGCGGGCATGGGCGTTTCCGGCGAAACGCGTGGTAACGCTTCGCCCGTATGCATCAAGTGCTCGACGCGCAGAAGTTTCTTGCCCAGTCGTCCGGCGGGATGCAGTGCGGCGAAATCGTCCGGCTGAAAGCCGCGCCGGTCGAGCAGCGCAATCGCCAGCGCATCGCCCAAAGCCATGGCCACCGTAGTACTGGCCGTCGGAGCCAGATTCAGCGTGCAAGCCTCCTCTTTCACGCTGACGTCGAGGACAACTTCGCTGGAACCGGCGAGCGTGGACTTGGGATTCCCGGTTAAAGTGACAATCGGCACTTGCAGCCGCTTCAGCGCTTCGAGAAGATTCAGAATCTCAGGAGTTTCCCCGCCGTAGCTGATGGCGAGAAGGCAATCGCCGCGCGCCAGCATACCCAGATCGCCATGCAGAGCATCCGCGGGATGCAGAAAAAAGGAAGGCGTCCCGGTGCTGGAAAGCGTGGCGGAAATTTTCCGGCCAACAAGGCCGGATTTTCCCATCCCGGTGACGACCGCTCGGCCTTTACATTTGAGAAGTAGCTCAACAGCAAGATCAAAAGAAGAATCGACTCGCGCCAGCAGATCACTAATGGCCTGGGCTTCAATACGCAGTACGCGCCGTGCGGAATCAAGGCTCATAAGAACGTGTCCCGTCGCTCATGCGTCGCTCCAACGGCGAACCAGAGCAGAAAGTTCCTTTACTCGCTTAAGAAGCTGCGGCAGTTGCGCCAACGGCAGAGCGTTGGGGCCATCCGAAAGCGCAGCAGCCGGATTGTCGTGAGTTTCCAGGAACAGACCGTCGACCCCAGCCGCAACGCCGGCGCACGCCAGCGTTGCAATGAATTCCGGCTGCCCGCCGCTTGCGTACCCGAGGCCCCCGGGAATCTGCACCGAATGCGTCACGTCATACACCACGGGATAGCCGAATTTCTGCAAAACCGGAAACGCGCGCATGTCGACGACAAGATTGTTGTAGCCAAACGACGCCCCACGTTCTGTCAAAATAATATTGCAATTGCCGGATGATGCCACTTTCTCGGCCACGTTGCCCATATCCCAAGGCGAAAGAAACTGCGCCTTCTTTATATTGATGACCCGTCCGGTTTTTGCCGCGGCCAGAAGCAGATCGGTCTGCCGGGCCAGAAACGCCGGGATTTGCAGAATGTCCGCAACTTCCGCGGCCGGCGCGGCCTGCGAAGCTTCGTGAATGTCGGTCAGAATCGGCAGCCGAAAATCCGCTTTGATCTTCGAAAGAATACGCAATCCCTCGCTGAGTCCCGGCCCGCGAAACGCCTTTACGGAAGAGCGGTTCGCCTTATCGTAAGAAGCTTTGAAGATATACGGAATACCTTCGTCCGCGGCGATTGTCGCCACGCGCCCGGCCATCATCCGCGCGTGCGATTCCGATTCAATCACGCAGGGCCCCGCAATCAGGAAAAGCGGATTGCCCCCACCCAGGCGCAACGAGCCAATCGCAATTTCACGTGTGATCATCGGCTCGAAGATAGCATACCCGTTATCGGGGACGCTCGATTGGCAGGACCTGAAACCGTTGTTTGCCGCCTATGCGGTACACTGAGAAATCCCCTTGATCTAGCGTGAAAATCACGTGTATGGACTCCCGTGCCGCCAAATGGACGAGCGTCGCGTCAGCAAAATCCATGGGACGATCCGAATAACGAAGCATCAGCGACTTAATGTCGCTCAATTCCGAGTGTTCGATGGACGCCAGAGAGACGATTCCCGGTTGCAACAGTTTCCACGCAGCTTCGATTCGCGATGGGAAATCACCGACCAGGTGGAACAACTCCGTGAGCACGGCTTCGGAAGTGAGCAACGGAAAGCGCAGTCGCCGGAATGTAGCCTGACAAGCAACGTGCCACTCGTCTGATTTATCCAGCAGGGCCAAAATTGCGCCCGCGTCGATCAGAGCTTCAGCGGCCATACTTGCGCGCCAGGCGCTTGCGGACTACTCGTCGGACGGATTGGGAACTATGACGATCCCCAGAGGAGAATGCCCCAATACAACGCTCCGCGAACGCATGGAGCCGCCGTTGTTCCGGGTCTGCCGCGACGTCTTGGCGGTTTCTGGCAAGCCACTCACGGGCGGCGAGCTCTAAAACGGCAGACATGCGCACTTTGCGATTTCGGGCCGCTCGCTCAAGGTCCTCCTTCAGGCCCTGCGACAATCGCCAACTATAGACTTCCGTCTTCATGCACTACAGTGTAGTGCATGAAGACGTTTCCAGCAATTCCGTCGTTCGCAGGCAAGGGCTAAGCAGTGCCCGCTCAATACGAAGAGGAGATGTGGATTGTGATCGTCGCTACCGCCCCGCCGTTAGGCGGAGGCCTGCGGCGCGGTTCGAAACGCCGGCGTGTGCGGCTGGTCGACGGAGGCTACGCTGGGTGTCGGGCGCGATTTCTGCAGCCGATGCTCGAGCGAAGCGCCAAGGAAAGCCGCAAACAACGGATGCGGCTCGAGCGGTTTGGACTTGAACTCGGGATGAAATTGACAACCGAGGAACCACGGATGCTGCGGCGCCTCGACGATCTCCACGTAATTCTCGTCCGGTGTGCGGCCCGTGATCTTCAACCCCGCAGCAACCAAAGTTTTCTCGTACTCGCGGTTGAACTCGTAGCGGTGGCGATGCCGCTCGCTGATTTCCAGCGCACCATATGCCTTGTGAGCGAACGAGCCCGGTTCCAGCTTGCAAGGCCAGGCCCCAAGGCGCATCGTGCCGCCCATCTCGTCCACACCAAGCAATTCCCGCAGTTTGTAAATGACGCGGTCCGGCGCCTGCGGATCGAACTCCGTGCTGTCCGCTCGTGTTAATCCCGCCGCGTCGCGCGCATACTCGATTGTGGCGCACTGCATCCCCAGGCAAATGCCAAAAAACGGAATCTTGTGCTCACGCGCATACTGAATGGTGTACACCATGCCCTGAATGCCGCGCTTTCCAAACCCACCGGGAACCAGGATCCCGTCATAATTTTTCAGCCGCTTTTCCGCGGCTTCGAGCGAATCAATCTCTTCGGACTCGATCCACTCGATCACCGTCTTGTGATTGTGCGCCAACCCGCCATGTAGCAGCGCTTCTCGCAGGCTCTTGTACGCATCCTCCAGTTGTACGTACTTCCCGACGATCGCGATGCGTACCTCGCCCTTGGGATGGTGCAACCGGTTCAGCATATCCAGCCAAGGCTGCATGTGGGCCGGTCGGTCTTCGAGGCGAAGTAGCCGCGTAATCTGCCCGTCCAGCCCCTCGCTGCTCAACTCAACGGGAACTTCGTAAATGGTCTTCACATCCTGCATGGAAATGACGCAGGATTCAGCGACGTTACAAAACAGCGCAATCTTGCGTTTCAAATCCGACGAAATCTGGCGGTCGCTGCGGCACAGCAGAATATCTGGCTGAATCCCGATGCCGAGCATCTCCTTCACGCTGTGCTGCGTTGGCTTGGTCTTCAATTCTCCCGCGGCTGCGATGTAGGGAACCAGCGTCACGTGAACAAACAGCGTGTTCTCCGTACCCAATTCCAGGCGCATCTGCCGGATGGCTTCGAGAAAGGGAAGCGACTCAATGTCGCCGACCGTCCCACCGATCTCGACAATCACCACGTCCACGCCTTCAGAGACGCGCTTGATGCAGCGCTTGATCTCATCCGTGACGTGCGGAATCACCTGAACG
>Ga0210390_10005618_pt1 | contig 10499 bp, 7 predicted proteins | sample IncBWH11OmetaG_FD_161050 | JGI IMG/M metagenome (GOLD analysis project Ga0210390, IMG submission 161050) | Forest soil microbial communities from Barre Woods Harvard Forest LTER site, Petersham, Massachusetts, United States - Inc-BW-H-11-O ... | reverse complement strand
GCTAACGTTGCCAGCCTGCGCGGCGATTGTCAAACGGCGCTGGAACGGGCGGGTTAACAACCCGCCGCAGGATGACATCCTGCCCCACTAACCTACTCGTAGCGCAAGGAATCAATCGGATTGACGCGGCTGGCGCGGTTAGCTGGGGCATAAACTGCTGCCAGCGCCACAATGCCCAAAACCACGGGAACCGCAACGAAGACCGGCAAGTCGTGCATCTGAACGCCGAAGAGGAAGCTGGTAATTAACCGCGCCAAGCTCCACGCCGCGGCAAGACCAGCGACTACGCCAGCCACTGCCAGGCTCATCCCCTGGCGCACCACCATGTTTCTTACGTGATGCGACTCCGCACCCAATGCCATGCGGATTCCAATCTCGCGCCTGCGCTGCTCTACTGTATATGCCATGAGTCCGTAAACTCCGATTGCGGCCAACAATAGCGCCGTGCTTCCGAACACAGTCATCAGCAGCATGGCGAACCGCTGTGGAGCAGTCTGGCCCCACACCACCTGCTCCATCGAAGCGACGTCGGTCACCGGCAAGCCCGTCGAATGCCGTAACTGTTCCTGAATCGCTGGAATCATTCTGCGCGGCTGGCCTTCGGTCCGAACCAGCCATGCCAGCGGCAGCATCCGGAGAAAGAACGCATTCTCTGCATCCGGGAGCTGCGCCTGCGGGATATACATAATTGGACGCGGTTTGGTATCCAGTCCCTCGGATCGAATATCGCCGACGATCCCGATAATCTGCCGCACCGGCTCATCCTTGAACTCCTTCATCCCGCCGGCCCGGCCAATCGCGATCCGTTCTCCGAGTGCATTGCCGTCCTTCCAATATTTGAGAGCCATGCGTTCATTGATCAGCGCCACTGCCGGCGACTTTGAATCGTCACCCGCGTTCAATGATCGTCCGCGCTTTACCGGGATTTTCAACACCTCGAAATATCCAGGTGAAACGGTCGCCCACCCAGCGGCTTGGTTGGCTGGCGTGGTTGCGCCTGACTGGCCTACAATATCGAAATTCATATCATAGGTGCCCTGCGCTAGCGGCAGGCAACAGGTGGCGCTCGCTGCCGTCACGCCTGGTAACGCGCGAAGCTGCTCCGTTCCAGTGCGAATCGCATCCGCAACGCTCGCCGATTTCGCATACTTGGGACCGGCCAGCGAGACATTCATGGTCACTACATTATTAGCGTCAAATCCCGGATCCACTGCGTAAAGAGCGGCGAAGCTGCGAATTAACAGGCCGGAGCCGACCAGCAGAACTACCGCGAGGCTCACTTCGCTAATCACCAGCAACGCGCGAGCCTTATTCTGCCGCGGGCCTCCGCCCGAGCGCCCACTTCCATCCTTCAAGACGGCATTGAGATCCGCCCGTGAGCCCGAGAGCGCGGGGAACAGGCCAAAAATAATTCCCGTCCCGAGCGATATCAAAAGCGCGAAGCCCATTACTCGCCAATCGATGGTGACGGCCGTTCCGTTCTCACCAACCATCGACAGCCCAGCGGTGTTGATCGCAAGGAGCACCCGAATCCCGCCGTAGCCCAGCAGTAATCCAAACGCGCCCCCGACCACAGCAAGTAGCGCGCTCTCGGTGAGCAGTTGACGGATCATCCTTCCACGTCCGGCGCCGATCGCCGCGCGGATCGCAATCTCGCGTCTTCGGCTCGCCGAGCGCACCAGCAGCAGGTTTGCCACATTGGCGCAGGCGATCAGCAAAACCAGGCTCACCGCGGCAGACAGCACCAGCAGCAAAGGACGGTCTCCGCCGACCATGTCTTCGCGGAAGCGTTTGGCAGTGAAACTTTCTTTCGGCCCAAGATCATCAGGAAATTTAGCGCGGTATTCACCGGTGGAAGCTCGCAATCGCGCCCTGGCCTGGTCGAGTGAAATTCCAGCCTTCAGCCGCGCCACTACGTCGAAGTAGGCGCCGCGATCGCTGGAGTTCGGATCGATCTGGAAAGGCACGTACACATCTGAAAAAGGAACGTACGCGCGCAGCGCCGAAATGTCCCCCACAATCCCGATCACGGTGTGAGCTTCGCCATCAAGAGAGACGGTTTTTCCAAGCGTCCCCGGATCGCTCGCAAAACGCCGCTTCCAAAGATCCTGGCTGATCAACGCCACCCGAGTACCGTTCGGCAAATCCTCTTCCTGCGTAAACGAGCGCCCTCGCACTATCGGTATCCCGAAGCAGTGAAAGAAATTCGCCGACGCCCGTGTGGATTTCCACTGCTCCACCACCTGGCCGCCTGTATAGTTCTTCACGGTGGAAAAATAAGCCGATACATCCTGGACCACGTCCGATTGAGACCGCCAGTATACGAACCTCGCCCCCGACGCAGCGTCGTCATCGCTGGGCGTTACCGCCAACACCACCAGGCGGTCCGGATCGGGAATTCCGAGCGGCTTGAGCAGCACCGTATTGACAATCGAAAAAATCGCGGTGGTTCCGCCAATCCCCAGAGCCAGCGCGGCGACGGCCGTGATGGTGAAGCCGGGACTCTTGAGGAACATCCGGATCGAATGTTTTACATCCAGGAAAAAAGCTTCCATTGGCAGACCCTGTATGCCATTGTGTTACATTCATTCACCATCGATGGCCTCCGCCGACAGCGTCCGGACTCACAGCGCCGAACTCAAAAAGGAGCTCGGCCTTCGTGACCTGATCCTCACGCAGATCCTCTATGTCGTCGGATCACAGTGGGTGGGAACGGCGGCCAAGCTGGGCGCGTCGCAGATTGTTTTCTGGTTCTTGGCCCTGTTGTTTTTCTACGCGCCACTCGCCGCTGTCGTGATTTACCTGAACCGCAGCATGCCGCTCGAAGGTGGCCTCTATCAATGGGCCAAGCTCGGCTTCAACGATTTCGTCGGCTTTCTGGTGGGCTGGAATCTGTGGCTATATATCATCCTGTTCATGTCGTCCCAAGGAATGGCCATCTCCGCCAACATCGCCTACGCCCTCGGATTCAATTCGTTGGGCGCTAATAAATGGTTCATCCTCATAATCACCAGCGCGCTGGTAGCGTTCCTCATCGTCATAACAGTGTTGGGACTCTCTGTCGGCAAATGGTTTCAAAACGCCGGCGGCGTGGCCCAGATCATCATTTATGGAACGCTGCTCGCGATTCCATTTCTCAGCTTGCGCAGCGGAACTCTGCGCGAGTATCATCCGCTGGCCATGGCTATGCCGTCCGTCTCATTGTTCAGCCTGAATGTATTCGGCAAAATGTCCATGGGCGCATTCAGCGGATTCGAATACGTGGCGATTTTGGCGGGCGAATGCAGAAATCCCGCGCGCGCCATTGGCCGTTCGGTACTGATCGCTTCGCCGATCATCGCGCTGATGTTCATTCTGGGCACGAGCTCGATACTGGCTTATGTTTCTCCCGATCAGGTGGATTTAGTCGGCCCCATCCCGCAGGTGCTGAGCATCGCCTTCCATCGATTCCCGTGGGCGGGACTCATCGGACCCATCGTTATCCTGCTGCTGGTAGGCCGGCAACTCGGCGCATGCACGCTGGCAGTGGCGGGAAGCACGCGTCTCCCCATGGTTGCGGGATGGGATCATCTTCTGCCGCAGTGGTTTTCAAAGCTTCACCCCAAATACAAGACGCCCGTGAACTCTATTCTGTTCGTAGCAGCCATGATCCTGATCACGGGCCTGATCAGTCTGGCCGACGTCGGCCAACAGGAAGCATTTCAGATTCTCGATAACGCATCTGGGATCTTCTACGCCCTTGCCTACCTGGTAATGTTCGCCCTGCCGATCGCGAATCACCGCGCTCCATTATGGCTGCGCGCCGCGGCAGCTTCAGGTTTCGCGGTAACGCTGCTTTACTCAATCCTGTCGATCTTCCCGATCATTCAGGTGGAAAGCTGGGTGAAGTTCGCGGCAAAGATCGGGGGAGTGGTGGTGTGCGCCAATGCGCTGGGCGCGGGTCTCTATTGGATGGAGCGCCAAAAACAAATTAGCCGCGGATGAACGCTGATCAACGCGGATAGAAAGACGCATATCCGCGTTGATCGGCGTTCATCTGCGGCCTAATGACTTTTCCCCTGCCGCCACGCGCTAAAATCGAATCTTATGCCGCTTCGCGCTTTCCTTTGCGCCTTTTTGCTGGCCGGCAGCCTGGCCGCCCGCCAACCTGTTCTCGGGCAACACGCCATGGTGGTGGCGCAGGAGCCGCTGGCCGCCGATGTCGGCCTGGCTGTTCTCAAGGCTGGTGGCAACGCCGTGGATGCCGCGGTTGCGGTGGGGTTCGCGCTGGCCGTCACTTATCCTTTCGCGGGGAACATCGGCGGCGGTGGTTTCATGCTGGTGCGCTTCGCGGATGGGCGAACCACATTCATCGATTTCCGCGAGAAGGCCCCGCTCCGTGCTTCGCGCAACATGTATCTGGATGCGAACGGCAAAGTGACCCAAGATAGCCTCGTCGGCTGGCGCGCCTGCGGTGTTCCCGGCACCGTGCGTGGATTCGGATTGGCTCATCAAAAATACGGCCGCAAGTCTTGGGCTGAGCTGCTGGATCCAGCCATTCAGCTGGCCGCCGAGGGGTTCCCGGTGACATTTCAGTATTCACAATCGCTGATCACTGGAACCATGACTAACAAGCTGCTGTCGCAATTTCCAGAATCGAAGCGCATCTTTCTGGCGACGCATTACGGCGACAAGCTGATTCAACCGGAGCTTGCCGGAACTCTGAAGCGCATCCGCGACAAAGGCCCCGGCGATTTTTACCAGGGAGAAATCGCCCACCGACTGGCTGCCGAGATGGAGGCCAACGGCGGATTGATCACCCTCGACGATCTGAAGCGATACCAGGCTGTGGAGCGCACGCCGCTGCGCGGGAAATATAACGGCTACGAAGTTATCACCTCGCCCCCTCCCAGCTCCGGCGGCATTGGGATTCTGCAAATGCTGGGAATGCTGGAGGGCTCCGGCTACGAAAAAGGCGGGGCCGGGTCAGCCGCGACCATTCACTATGTCGCCGAAGTCATGCGCCGTTTCTACGCCGATCGCAGCGAGTATTTCGGCGATCCAGACTTCTTCAAGGTGCCTGGCGCGAAGCTGCTTGACCCGCGTTACATCTCCAGCCGCCGCGCCAGCATCGACCCGCAACAGGCCACACCCAGCCAGCAGATTCGCGCCGGCAATCTGACACCTTACGAGAGCACCGAAACGACACACTTCAACGTCGTGGATAGCGAGGGCAACGCGGTGGCTGTCACTTATACTTTGAATGGCGGATATGGCAACGGTGTCACCGTTCCGGGTCTGGGGTTTCTCTTGAACAACGAAATGGACGACTTCGCCGCCAAACCGGGTGAGGAGAACATGTTTCACTTGATCCAGGGCGAGGCGAACGCCATCCAACCCGGCAAGCGGCCGCTATCGTCCATGACCCCGACCATCCTAACGCGCGACGGCAAGGTGTTCATGGTACTGGGCGCACCCGGCGGATCGCGCATCATCAATGGTGTATTACAGGTGATCCTGAACGTTGTCGACTTCCACATGAATGTGCAGGACGCTGTGGATTGGCCGCGCTTCCATCATCAATGGATGCCGGATCAGCTGTATTTGGAGAGAGGGATTTCTCCGGATACGGTGGCCATCCTGCGCGGAATGGGCCACAAAATCGCTCCTTACGAAAACACGAATCCGGTGGTGGCGCGCGTCGAAGCGATCGTGAGCGACAATAGCTGGCTGCAGGGCGGCGCCGATGGCCGCGGCAACGCCAAGGCGGAAGGATACTGAAAAAAACGTTCTTCGGTTCGTCAGTTCTTCGGTTCATCGGTTCCGACAGCCCGGGGCTCCGAACTGAAGAACCGATGAACTGAAGAACCAAAGAACAGTTTTATGGATCATGTTTTATCGACGCATTTGTTCGTCAACCATCGTCTCAACACGGTTTGGTTAGACAAGATCCGCCTGGCCGGAGTGCCGGCGGTAGAGATATTTTGCGCGCGGCAGCATCTGGATTATCGCGATAAGGCGCAGATCAATGAACTGGGTTACTGGTTCCGCGCGTCCGAGATGAAATTGCATTCGCTGCACTCGCCGATGTACAGCGACGACGTGTGGGGACGCTCCGGCCCGAACTCCCATATCAATATCACGGAGCCCGTGAAATCGAAACGCCTGCTCATGATCGATGAGATCAAGCGCGCTTTGGACATCGCGGACGTAATTCCGTTCCGATATCTGATTCAGCATCTCGGAGTTGGTGAAGAGGAGTACGACGAGTTCAAGGTGGAGGCAGCATTCACGGCGCTGGAGGAAATCAACCTGTTTGCGCGCGAGCGCGGCGTGGAAGTGCTGCTCGAAAACATCCCCAACCAGCTCTCCAGCGCCGAGCGGCTGTTGACGTTTCTGGAGCTGACGCATCTCAAGATGAATTTCTGCCTGGATGTCGGCCACGCCAATATGAAGGAAGGCGTTTCTACGGCCTATACAATCTTGAAAGGGCGCATCCGATCCACACATCTGCACGACAACAACGGCAAGGAGGACAGCCACCTGTTCCCGTTCTTTTCAGAAGGCGGAACCATCGATTGGAAAACCACCATGGAACTGCTCCGCTCCAGCGCCGGCCAATATCCACTTCTGCTGGAGCTCCGCGAGCCTCCCGATTTGCCTTTCCCTCAGTCGCTCGAAATGATAAAACAGATTTTCGAAAAGCTGGAGACAATTTAATGAAGTGGGGCAGGCGCTTTCGCCTGCCAACTCATCTTTAACCCACGCCATGTCCTACACCCGCATCAGAATCGAAGACGCCGGACGCCACATCGGCGAACCCATCGAAATCGCCGGCTGGCTCTACAACCTGCGCAAATCCGGCAAAATTGTGTTCCCGCTGCTGCGCGACGGTACGGGCATCATGCAATGCGTGGCCGTGAAAGCCAATCTGGACGAAGCGCTGTTTGAAACCCTGAAAAATCTCACTCAGGAATCCTCGCTGATTCTTCGCGGCAAGATTCGCGCCGAGCAACGCGCTCCGGGCGGCTACGAAATGGATGTCGAGGGCGCCGAGGTGATCGATCGCGTTCCAGAATCGGCTCCCTACCCGATCACTCCCAAGGAACATGGCCCGGATTTCCTGATGGACCATCGGCACCTTTGGCTACGCAGCAAACGCCAGCACTCCGTCATTCGCGTGCGCCACGAAGTGATCAAAGGGGTGCGCGATTATTTCGATTCGCACGGCTTCACTCTGGTAGACACGCCTATCTTCACGCCCGCCGCCTGCGAGGGCACCACAACTTTATTTGAAGTGAATTATTTCGACGACGAGAAAGTGTTTCTCACGCAATCCGGCCAGCTCTACAACGAAGCCAATGCCATGGCGTTCGGCAAAGTTTACTGCTTTGGCCCTACCTTCCGCGCCGAGAAATCCAAAACGCGCCGCCATCTGACCGAATTCTGGATGGTAGAACCGGAAATGGCCTATGCAACGCTCGACGACGTCAAACAGTTGGCTGAGGATTTGGTTGTTTACGTAGTTGGCCGCGTGCTGGAAAACCGCCGCGCTGAACTACAGGCCCTGGAACGCGACATCAGCAAGCTGGAAACTATAAAAGCGCCGTTCCCACGCATGAGTTACGATGACGCCGTGAAGGCGCTACAAGCGCGCGGTAGCGAAATTCAATGGGGCGGTGATTTCGGCGGGCCTGACGAAACCATGATCACCGAAGGCCTGGATCGGCCATTGATGGTGGACCGTTACCCCACTCAAGTGAAAGCGTTCTATTTCGAACCCGATCCCCAGCGGCCAGAACTCGCCTTGGGCGTGGACGTGATCGCGCCCGAAGGATATGGCGAGATCATCGGCGGAGGCCAGCGCATCCACAATCTGGATCTGTTGATGAAGCGCCTGGAAGAACACAAACTTCCGCCGGAAGCCTTCAATTGGTACATTGACCTTCGAAAATACGGCAGCGTGCCGCACGCCGGCTTCGGCATGGGCATCGAGCGCTTCGTAGCCTGGATGTGCGGCCTGGAACACATCCGCGAGACCATCCCATATCCCAGAATGCTCTACAGGACTCGCCCATGATGCTATCTCCTAGCACGTGGTTCACAGGCGAAAGCGCCCGCGCCACCTTGCCTCAACAATACGCGGTACGAGTGGGGCAGGCATTCAGCCTGCCAAGTCCCCGGTTCCCAGTCCCCAGCCCCCTATGCAAAAATCCCACATCGCGATAATCGGTGCGCCGCTCGATCTCGGCGCCGGACGCCGCGGCGTCGACATGGGGCCATCCGCGGTCCGCGTGGCCAATCTGAACGGCCGTCTAGCCGAGCTGGGCTACGTGGTGGACGATCTCGGCAACGTGCCGGTGGTGCAACCCGAGAATCAACCGGAGGGACAGCCGCAGGCCAAATATCTTCCGCAGATCACTGAAACCTGCGTGCGGCTGGCGGAGATGGTGACGCACGCCCTGGCCGAAGACAAATTTCCGCTGGTTCTCGGCGGCGATCATTCCATCGCCGTAGGTACGGTCTCGGGCGTTTCCAAGCACCTGCGCGATCACAAGGGAAAACTGGGAATGATCTGGATTGACGCGCACACCGACATGAACACACCCGGGACAAGTCCTAGCGGCAACGTGCACGGCATGCCGCTGGCGTGCTGCATCGGCGCCGGCCCCGACGAGCTCACCCGGATTTTTGGATTCTCCCCGAAAGTGGACGCCGCCAATGTCGCGCTGGTGGGAATTCGCTCCGTGGACGAACAAGAGCGCGTCAACGTCCAACATTCCGGCGTTCACGTATTCACTATGCGCGATATCGACGAGCGCGGCCTGGGACCGGTGATCGAAGAGGCCATCCGCGTGGCAAGTTCCGGAACAGTTGGGTTCCATGTGTCGCTGGACATGGACGCCGTCGACCCTCAGGAAGCTCCAGGAGTTGGAACGCCGGTTCGCGGTGGAATCACCTACCGGGAGGCGCATCTGGCCATGGAAACGCTGAACGACACCGGCAAAATGTTGTCCATGGAGGTGGTGGAAGTAAATCCCGTGATTGATGAAGTGAACCGAACCGCCATCTTAGCCGTCGAACTAGTGATGTCCGCCATGGGAAAAAGGATTCTGTAACTCGAAATGAAAAAGCGTGTAGCGGTTATTTACGGCGGGCGCAGCGGCGAGCACGAGATATCGCTCCGCTCCGCCAAATCGATCATCGATGCTCTGGACCCTGAGAAATACAAGGTTCTGCATTACTTGATTTCGAAAGAAGGGAAATGGAGCCCTCGGCCCATCGTTCCGGAGCCCCACGGCAACCCGGAGATCGACGTGGTCTTCCCCGCCCTGCACGGCACTTTCGGCGAAGATGGCACTTTGCAAGGGTTACTCGAACTGGCGGGGCTTCCTTATGTGGGCGCGGGCGTTCTGGCTTCTTCGGTCTCCATGGATAAAGAAGTCATGAAGCGCCTGGCCAACGAGCGCGGATTGCCGGTTGTGGATTACCAGGTTTTTTCGAGCAGCGAATTGAAGAATGCGGAAGGCCTGTGCTCGAAGTTCGATTTCCCCGTATTTGTGAAGCCCGCGAATCTGGGATCCTCGGTGGGCATCTCCAAGGCGCACAATTGCGCGGAATTGAAGGCTGCGCTGGAGCTGGCGGCGTCATTCGACCGAAAAATAATCGTGGAACGCGGCATTCAGGGCCGTGAGTTCGAGTGCGCCGTCCTCGGCAATGAAGCTCCCGTCGCTAGCGTCCCTTGTGAGATTCTCCCGTCCCAGGAGTTTTACGATTACGACGACAAGTATCTACTCGACAAGGCTGGGACCGTAATCCCCGCGGATCTTTCCCCGGTCGAGACCGCCGAACTGCAAAAGCTGGCCGTGGAATGCTATCGCGCGGTGGAGTGCGAAGGCTTGGCGCGCGTGGATTTCCTGCTGGAAACGGCCTCGAACCGGCTCTTCATTAACGAGATCAACACCCTTCCCGGCTTCACCTCCATAAGCATGTACCCTAAGATGTGGGAGCATTCAGGGCTGCCCATGCCGAAATTAGTGGACCGGCTCATTGAGCTGGCTCTGGAGCGGCATGCGGCCAGGCAACACCTGCGTTATTCGAAGTAGATGATTTTTCCTCTCTTGTTTTTTCTCGCGGCTCCCAAGTCCACAGTGGATCTGGACAGCTCGCTCAAGCGCTTCACCGAAGTGTTGGCCACCGTGCAGCGCGAAGCGGCGGACCCGGTGAACACGGAGGGCGCGGTGTATCAGGGCGCCATTCCAGGCATGCTGCGGCGTCTGGATCCGCACTCCATCTTTTTCGATCCGCAACAGTATGACCAGCTCAAGGAAATGGAAAGGTCGGAGCGCAAGGGATTCGGCACGGTAGTATCCATTCTTCCAGGGCGCGTCATCGTGCTGCAGGCAATGGCGGGGACGCCGTCCGAAAAAGCGGGGTTGCAGCCTGGCGATGAAATTGTCGCGGTCAACAACGTGGCGCTGGCGCGGCTGGAGTTCGAGCAGATCGTCGGATTCTTAGGC
>Ga0210390_10005616_pt1 | contig 10501 bp, 9 predicted proteins | sample IncBWH11OmetaG_FD_161050 | JGI IMG/M metagenome (GOLD analysis project Ga0210390, IMG submission 161050) | Forest soil microbial communities from Barre Woods Harvard Forest LTER site, Petersham, Massachusetts, United States - Inc-BW-H-11-O ... | reverse complement strand
ACGCGAGCAGCCCCGCCGTCTTCGCCGCCCGAACAACGTCCGTCGCCGCGTGCGGCGTCACGATGAGTTCGCCGCCGGCGCCCTTGATCTGAGCCACATCGCTTGCCCGCATGACCGTCCCGGCGCCGATCAGCGCACGTCCCGCGAAGCGGCGTGCGAGGGAGCCGATGCTCTCGATGGGCCGCGGAGAGTTGAGCGGCACCTCGATGATCGCAATGCCGGCGCCAACCAGCGCATCGCCTATCGCCTCGACCTCATCGGGCGTGACCCCGCGCAGAATGGCGACGAGCGGACACCGCTCCAGCCAGGCGGTCAGTCCGTCCATGCGACCTGCGCCCCGATCATCGCCAACCCGCGCGCCGCGGCCTGCTCGGGTCCCGGCGTCGCGCGTCCGCCGCACGCGTCGATCGCTCGCACGTAGAGCGCGACGAGCGCCGGAGCGCCGACCACGGTCACCGCCGCGCTCGGCGTGAGCGCACTTCGTATCTCGTGGCCGATCAGCAACCCGGAGAGATACGACTGGGACTCCGCCGGTGTGATGCGTCCGGCCAGCCCGAGCGTGCGTACGCCGAACAGGTGATGCAGCACCCCTTCGCCGTCGGCTGACCGGCTCACGCCGGCGTCGAACGCGGAGCCCGCGACGGGCGGCTCGGGTCCCATGAGCTTCGCCAAGAGTGTATGCGCACGGAGCGCCGCGAACGCCTCACCAGTGAGATAGGTTGCGTACGAGCGAATAGCCCCGTCCTCGACGCGGACCCACTTGCTGTGCGACCCCGGCAGGCAGACGCATCCGGCATTGATACGGGCGCCGCTGATCTCGACCTCTTCGCCTCGCATCACCTCCGGCACCCCAGCGGTATCCACGCCGGCGACGCCGGGCACGATCCGGACGCACGCCTCCTCAAACGGGACGGGCTCCACCGCCCTGGCGAGATCCGCCAGCCGTACGGGGCACTGGACCGGTCGCGTCTCCCGCCATCCGTTGCGACTGCCGACGGTGCCGGAGAGGAGGATGCGCCGTTCTCCGTCGGCGATCCACGGCCCCACGAGGTCGCGCAGCACGTCGGGGAAGCGTCCAGGTTCGACCGTGAGGACGCCATCACCAGAGTCGCGCTGAGCGACGATCACGCCCGTGGCCTCGTCGGTCAGGCGATACGCCCGCACATGACTTGTTCCCCAGTCGACGCCGATCACGCGACGGTCGCCGCGCTCCGCCCCCGCGCCGCCACGGGCCAAGACGTCTCGACGACATCGCCGCGGAGGCCGACGATCGCCTCGTGGAGGTGCACAACGATACAGACGTGGTTCGGCACGATGCGCACCCGCTCCCCAACGCGCGGACGCCACGATGTGTTCGCGAGGTCGAGGACGCCGTGCTCCTCTGACATGCTCACGACCAGTACGTCCGGCTCGCCGAGCACACTCCCGAATCCTTCGCCAGGCACGCCGCGCACGGGCTCGCGCCCGAGCGCCTTGCAGCCCGCGTCGACGACGGCCTGCCCGGGCACCGCCGTGCTGACGACCGTGGCGAGGACGGTCAACGCGCAATCGTCCTCGGTGCAGGCGCCGATCTCCGACGTACCCCGATCATTGTAGACGTACGTGCCGGGCCGCATCTCGGTGAGATGCGCGATCTCGTGCGTCTGCCAGATGGTCGGCGTGGATCCGCCACTCACCACGGGTGGCGTCAACCCGGCCTTCGTGAGCTCGCCGACCGCGGCGTCGACATCCCGATTCAGCCGGTCGAGTTTTGAGTGCTGATCGCTCACCCGATCGCGGATATGCCCGGCGTAGAATGTGATGCCACCGTAGCGAAGCGAGGCATACCGGCCGATCGCCCGAATGACGCCGATCGCGTCGGCCGCGCTCTGTACGCCGACGCGATGCATGCCGAGATCGAGCTCGACATACACGGCGACCTCACGCCCGGCCGCCGTTGCCGCCTCGCCGAGCTGCTGGACCGCCTCGACCGAGTCGAGCGCCACCGTCAGGCGCGCATGCCGCGCGACGTGCATGAGCCGCTCGAGCTTCGACCGGCCGAGCGCGGGATATGCCAGCAACAGGTCGTCACTCGCCGCGCTCATCACCTCGATCTCGCGCGGCGTCGCGCACGTCAGCCCTCGCGCACCCGACCGGATCTGCTGCTCGGCGATGAACGGCGATTTGTGCGTCTTGACGTGCGGTCTGAGTGCGAGCTCATGCTGCTTCGCATACGCCGCGGTCCGCGCGAGGTTGCGCTCGAGCCGGTCCATGTCGACCACCGGCACCGGCGTCTCCAAGTCTTCGATGTCGATCGCCATGCATCGAAGTGTACTGGCTTGGCACGCGAATGTCCCCCCGCCGCCGTGGCGAGGGGACCGTCGCGCATCCGACGGGCGTCTGTTTAGTTGAGGCGCATTGTACCGTGCGGCAACGCACGCACGCGGGCGAACGTGGAGCCGTGTGTCGCCTGCAGGCGCACCGCACTGATCGCCGTCGAGGTCAGATCGATATCCTGATACTGCGACGCGATCCCGGCCGCGGCCTGGAAGTGCAAGTGACCACCGATGGTGGCGCTGGCCGGCGTGCAGGTGGTGTTGACTGGATCGTACGTCGGAGCGAACGAGTAGACGTGCGAAATCGAAATGTTCGTCGCGCACGACGACGACTTGACCGCCGGAGCGACGGTGACGGTCGATGAGTCGGCGCTGCTGCCGGCTCCCGAGGAGAGATAGAACACCCCCGCCTCCAGTCCCGGCAAGGAGGTGTTGATCGCCTCGGCGAGCATGAAGGATGACACGACGGTGTCCGCCCACATCGAGATGAAGACCTCCGAGTCCGATTGCGCGGAGTCGACGAAGATCGCCGCGTCTGCGTACCACGTCTGAGCGACGCCGCTGGCGCTCACGCTGATCTTGGTCGGCAGCTGCCCATAGGCGATCGGACCGTTCAGGACGCTGATGAATTCCGCGTCGATGCTGTCGGCAGCGGTACCGGCGGCCAGGTGTGTGCCGGCGAGCGCGTCATAGTACGCGGCTACCTGGGCCGGCGATTGTGCCTTGGGGCTCGTGCTGCTGCTGCACGCGGCGAGGAGGAGTAGCGCGGTTGCTAATGTCCAACGCGAGTGAGTCATGACGGATGCTGCTCCGCGTGAAAGGCTGAATGAGAGGTCAGTCACGAGGGAGACGCGTCACGCGCCGGAACGTCAGCGAAACTCGACAGGGACCACCCGTCCCTACCTATTTGACGTCCGGGTACTCCGTAACGGTTAGGGGCTTCGCGACGGCGGCCGCGAGGATCGGAGCGACGCGATCGAGCGCATCCGTCTGGTCGCCGTTGGCGATCGCCACGCTCACCTGATGTCGGCCCAGGAACAGGGCGTTCAGCGACAGCGACGACGATCCGGAGAATTGCGCCGGCGTGAGGCGCGTGAGGACGACCTGTTGTATCTCTCCGAGGGGGATGCGGACGGTTCGATCCTCGGCGCGAATGATCAAGGCGTCGTCGCGTGTTCCGACCACGACCGTGTCTCGAGCTCCGGACACGCGATTTCTCCGGGTGTAGACGGGGGATGCACAGACCAGGGTGTACCCGCGTGCGGAGGTGAACAGCTCGTCGAGCGGCCGGGCGGCATCCTCGGTCGGATGAGCGAACGGAAAGTCCGGCCGCACGTAGATCTTGGCGTCGACCCACAGGTACGGGTTATGTCCCTCGTACACGTTGCTGTACATCGCATTCCGTTCCTTGGGCCATGCGATCACGCGAATCATGAAGAGTCCGATCCGCCAGCAGCGCTCGGACGCATTGCTGGCTGACGCGTCCTGACCTTGGCCGAGGACCGCCGTCAGCTGCGCCACCGCCCGATCGAAATTCGTTTTCATGTCGTCGGTCGGATGGAACTCGTGGAAGTACGTCGCGGGCGGCAGGTCGAAGTCGACCGCTCGACTCACCGGCACCTTCCAGATGGGCCCGAACCCGGCGAACGGTTGCGTCAATTGAAAGGGCAGCACGACCGACGACGGCACGCCCCAATCGAGCTCTTGGGGAAATCGCATCGCGATATCGCGGACCATCGCGGTGAAATCGAACCCGCAGGACTCGAACACCGCCAGCAGCTGCGGCTCGCTCGTCACCATATCGGATCTGGCGATATTTCCCGGGGATAGCATATTGCTTCATGCAAGTCACGCGACCGCTGTTTCACCTCGCGATCATCGCCAGCGCTGCCCTCGCCGCGGCGTGCGGCAGCAGCACGGCTCCCGGCGGCGTCCACTCCGTGGTTATCGATGCCGACCCCGCGCTCGTGTTCAAGCCGACGCCGGATACCATTGCGTCGGGTGACACCGTGCAATTCGCGTGGCATTCTGTCCCGCACAACGTGGTCTGGGACGCCACGCCAACCGCCGTGGCGAACATCGGGGACGGCGACACAGGCTATACGAGCGGGGACTCGAGCCGCGTGCTCACTGTGCCGGGGACGTACGCGTATCATTGCGACATTCACGAGGGCATGACCGGCGTCATCGTCGTACAATAGGACGCTTCATACCGCCTGGCACGTCCCCATGACGAGTCGCACGCGCGCCTCCATGAGGTTACGGCCAAGATTCGCGGCCATCTCGCGCATGCGCTCACCCATGACCGCTGCGAGTGTGAGCGCGTTGACCTGTCTCATCTGCTCTTGCTGCCGCGCAATCCACTCCACGCCTATTGGCGTGATGTCGTCGAAGGCCAGCATGCGAAAGCCCGCATCCTCCAATGCGGCGACGGTCGTCCGCTTGGTCAGCAGTGTGCTCGATGCGGGTGTCTCGGCCCAGGGCACAGGATACAGTGGTGCGTCACCCGTGTCGGGCAGGTACGGATCGTAAAAGGCGAATGTCCCGCCCGTTTTCAAGAGGCGCCGGAGCTCGCGATAGAGCGGAAGCCTGTCCGGGATGTTCATGACGACATGCTGGCTCCAGACGGCATCGAAGCGCCCATCCTCGAATGGCAGCTCGACGATGTTGCCAACGCGGTAACTCACTTTGTCGCTGAGGCTGGCGCGGTCCGCTAGAAGGGTGGCGACGGCCACATAGGGCGGAGTCAGATCTACTCCAGTAACGCGACAGCCGATGGTCTCGGCGAGAAAGCGGGACGGACCGCCGAGGCCGGACCCGGCATCGAGCACATGCATGTCGCGCGTGATGTGCGCGCGCTTCGCCAGTTCCGCTGTCGCCGCCAGGCCGCCCACATGAAATTGATCGAACCCCGCCAGCTTCTCCGCCGTCAGCGGTGGCTCGATTGCGTCGATGGCGCGGGTGACTTTGGCGAGCAGTCCCGCCTGGTCCTGTATCCCGGCCTGGTAATGGTCGCGAACGGCTTCGGTCATAAGTTTGAGGATGGCCAAACAATCGGCGCGTCACATTGTGATCGTGGCGGTACCTCCAGTACGAATACTCGATGTGTTCGGTCCGGCGGAAGTGTTCGGCGATGCCAACCGCCAGCATGGCGGCGACCCGGCGTATCAGGTCTCGATCATCTCGGGTGGCCCGGACCGCGTAGTCGCGAGCGAGATCATCTCGCCAGTTCACGCGGATTCAACGTATCGGGAGTACCGCGGCCCGATCGATACCCTGCTCATCGCCGGCGGCGCCGGCGCAAGCGAGATGCGGTACGAACGAGGATTTCTGGATTGGCTGAGACTCGCGAGCCGCGATGCGCGACGCTTTGGCTCGGTCTGTACCGGTGCGCTGGCGCTGGCAGACGCTGGCTTGTTGGACGGAAGACGCGCGACGACGCACTGGAACTGGTGTCGCCAACTCGCCCACGACTACCCTCGCGTCACCGTCGACCCCAACCCCATTTATGTTCGCGACGGCAACTGCTACACGTCAGCGGGGGTAACCGCTGGCATCGATCTGAGCCTGGCACTGGTCGAGGACGATCTGGGCCGCGCGGTCGCGCTCCAAGTCGCGCGGATGATGGTGGTGTTCTTGCGCCGCCCCGGTGGGCAGTCGCAGTTCAGCGCCACGCTCGCGGCGCAAACGACCGAGAGCCGACCGCTCGGCGAGCTGTTGGCGTGGCTCCCGGACAACCTCCGGCGCAACCTCACGATCGCCCAGCTCGCGCGCCGCGCCGCGATGAGTCCGCGCAATTTCGCCCGGCTGTTCCGACAGGAGGTCGGCACAACGCCGGCGAGACACATCGAAGATCTGCGCCTCGAGGCGGCGCGCCGTCAGCTGGAGTCGACGTCACGGAGCCTCTCCGAGGTCGCCGCCGCGAGCGGGTTCACCAGTGCAGAGGTGCTGCGTCGCGTATTCGCGCGACGGTTGCGAACGACACCCGGCCAGTACCGCGACTCGTTCGGCCGGCGCGGGGTCCGCTAGTTGGCAGAAATCGTGGGCTCGTTGTCAGGAAAAGCTCTCCGTGATGCGGGCGCGCCCGTCTAACGTACGGCATGTCGAACATCACGCCGTTGCTAGAGCGCAATAAGGCGTTCGCCGCGACAGGGACGTGGCGGAACGCCCCGCGCCTGCCGTTCCTCCCCTTCAAGGGTCTGTACGTGATCACGTGCATCGATCCGCGGACTGACCCGGCAGAGTTTCTTGGACTCCAGTTCGCCGAAGCGATCGTCGCCCGAACGGTGGGCGGCCGCGTCACGGACGCCGTGATCCAGGACCTCTCGTACATTGGCTACCTGGTGGAGACCAAGGCACCCGACGGGCCCTACTTCGAAGCCGTCGTCATTCACCATACGGACTGCGGGAGCCGACTGCTCGAGGATCCAGCGCTCCGTCATGGCTTCGCGCAGCGCTCAGGCTATGACGAAGACATGCTTGCGCTGCTCCCGGCTACTGTGCCGGCCGAGACGGTTCGCTCTGACGTGCGAAAGATTCTCGCCGCGCCCCAGATCTCGTCGCGCATCACGGTGTCCGGCATGGTGTACGACACGGCGACGGGATTGCTGGAAACGGTGGCCGAGCCGGCGCACCCCGTAGCCGACCTCTGCTTAGTGTAGCGCCGTTCGCCACAGCGTCGTCGCCCAGACCGCGAGCAGCGCGAGAGACACGGCGACGAGCACGACGAGCCACTCGACGCGGATGGCAAGTTGTGGAACCCGCGCGAGCGATGCGAACGCGATGAACGTGCCCGTGGCCAGCGCGACGATCGCCCAATCTGCCCAGGTTCGTCGCCGGCGATCCGCGGTGAGCTCGGCGCCGACGCCATAGCGGGCGGTCTCGCGCGCGGCCGCCGCGTCCCACCGGTCGTGCTCGCGCTCGTCCGCGGACGCGGATGCGATCGCGCCCGCGGCGAGCAGCATGAGCACCGAGCCGCCGATGACCATGAGGCGCACGGTGCCGGACGCCCCGCGCAATTCGCCGAACACGAGGACGCCCCACAACAATCCCCACAGCTGATTCGTGTTCGACAGGGGAATGCCGCGACTGATCCCGACGTATTTCACCGCATATTGCTGCGCGAGGTCGCCCAGGACCCACACGAATCCGCCGAGCAAGAGCCAGAAGAGCGCGGATCGGGCCGCGGTGAGAGCATGCCACAGCGGCACCACACCTCCGCTCTCGCCCAGCGCGAGCACTGACATCGTGACGACTTCGCCGATCGTGAAGAATGTCAGAAAAGACAGCGGGTTCATGCCGGTGAGGTACGCCTTGCGGTAGGGGATGTACATCGTGCCCCACAAGACACCTGCCGCGAGGGCCGCGGCGATACCATGGGCGACATCGCGGCGCGGTGCTTGTGCGGCAGATGCTTCAGCAATGAGGAGCGCGGCAACGAAGAGGACGAAGACGCCGGCGACGACCGTGATCTGACGCGCGCGCCGTGCGCTTCGGAGCTCGCCAAAGAAGAGCACGCCCCAAAGCATCCCGATGACACCGTTCGTGTTCCACAGGGGGAACGCGATGCTCAACCCGACATCGCGGATCGCGTACACCGTCAACGTGTTCGCCACGGCCCAGAGGCACCCGGCGAGCACGCCCCAGACGATGAGGTGCGGAGCGCGCCGCGCATCGTCGCCGACGGCGCCGATGCCGCGCACGAGCGCCGGCGCGCTCCAGCGCGCCAAGAACACGCCGATGACCATGCAGAAGGAGACGAGGATCGGGCTCAATCCCGCGATGACCAATTTGGTCGGCGCCTCCGCGGCACCGAGCCACGCGCCGGCCGTCAGCCCCGAGAGAACGCCGACGGTTTGCGTTCGACGCCGCCGAACGTCTCCGCTGGCGCTCAGCGAACCCATCCCAGCACGAGCACACCCGCCACGAGCACGACCACCGGTATCCAGAATTGCGCGTCGCGCAGGAGGGGCGCGACCCAGGACGGCCAGTGGCGTATGCGTATCATCGTGAGATTCAGGACGATATGCCTGGTGAGCCCCCTTCGCCATACTCCTCCGGCTGGCCCGGCCGAAGGTCGTACCATACATTGCCGCACCGCTGCCCTCGGGGAGGGGGTGTGAAACACCGGACTCTGAATTGGGCGATGGCAGCGATACCCATCTGGCGTCAGTGGCGCGCGCCGGCCGCGTTGGCCGCGCTAGCATTGCTGTTCGCGTGCCTCAAGGGACGCTCGCCAACCGATGGCGACGCCAACGACGTGCGGCTGTCGATCAATGCGCAGGTCGTCACGACGACCGCATCGCAACTCCACATCTCGATCTTCTATCTCGATCAAGGACCAACACAGGTCGTCCTCGTCGACAAGACGATCTCCACGGCCAGTGGCACGACCAGGCTGCCGCTGACGATCGATCTGTCGCGCTGCCTCGACGATCCGCGCCGTGTCAGCACCGGGGATGACTGCGCGCTGATCATCAGTGTGGCGCTGGTACAGAACGGGACGGTCGTCGACAGTGTGACGCTGCCGGCCGTTATCGCGGTTCCTGGACAGGTGATCAACGTCACGCCGACGATCACGGTGTCCGCTATCGGATCGGTCGTCGTCGCGCCGGCGACTGACACGGTCAGCGTGGGCTCGCAGGTCCAACTGACGGATACCGTCAGGGATGTGAATGGCACTGTGCTGCCCGGACACACCGTCACGTGGGCGAGCGCCGACTCGACGATCGCGCGCGTCGATTCCACCGGCGCTGTGACCGGTGTCAAAGTCGGCACAACGCAGGTCACGGCGTCGGCTGGAGGGCAGCTCGGAACGTCCGTCATCACGGTCATCGCGGCAAGCGGACTCACCCTCAGCTCACCGATCGTCACGTTCTCGGCGCCGAACGGCGGCCAGATCCCGGCGAATGCCCTTATCACGGTCACCTCGACCGATACTACGATTGTATCAGGACTGACGGCCGCGATCACTTACTCCGGCCAAACGACCGGATGGCTCGCCGCCAACGTGAGCGACTCCGGATTCGGCTTACGCGTCCACCCATTGCCCCGCGTGGCGGGGCGATCGGTGAGGGCGCAGACGGCCGGCGTCACCACGCCCGCAACACTCGATATCGTGCCGACGACGACGTCGCTCGCCGACGGCCAGTACACGGCCAACGTGGTCGTAACCGGCAATGGAGGGGCGTCGGCATCGTTGAGCGTGACGTATACGATCAGCTCCGGCGCCATCATTTCGGTGTCGCCGGCCGCCGTCGTCGACACGGCAACGCAAGGCGCCGGTCCGACGACAAAGACCGTCGCCATCACCAACGCCGGCACCGGTACGCTCAGCGGACTATCGGTGAGCACACAATACGGCGCCGGCGCGACAGGCTGGGTCTCGACATCGCTCAACACGACGACCGCGCCGGCGACACTCTCGGTCACCGTCACGCCCGGGTCACTCGCGGGTGGGACCTACTCGGCGGGGCTCACGGTGTCCTCGTCCGTGGCTGGCGTGTCGCCGCAGACCATCGCCGTGCAACTCGACTTGAGTGGCGGCCCATCGATGGGCTTCAGCGCCAACCCGCTCACGTTCACCCAGTATGGGAACGGCACTACCCCGGCCGCCGCACAGACGACAACGGTGATCAACACCGGCAGTGGTGCCCTCGGCACCGTGAGCGGCGGGACGGTGGTCTATGGGTCGGGCGCGACCAACTGGTTGACGCTTGGCTTGAGTGGAACCACGATCACCGCTCAGCCGAGCACCACGGCAGTGCCGCTCGGCTCCTTCAGCGCGACCGCGTCGTACACGGCGACCAATGCCAGCAACAGTCCGCAGACGCTGACCATCAACCTCACGTCCGCGGTGACGTTCACCAAGATCGCCACGGGATCGGCCTTTGCCTGCGGGCTGACGACGGGCGGCACGGTCTTCTGCTGGGGCGACAACAGCTACGGCGAGCTCGGGATCGGGACGAACAACTCCGGATCGTATTTGCCCACGTACGTGCCTATTCCGACGACCACCGGACAGTCGGTGCTCGACGTGGTCGCTGGGCAGTACCACGTCTGCGCCCTGATCACCGGTGGCAAGGCGTACTGCTGGGGGAAGAACGACCGCGGACAGCTCGGGATCGGCTCGACGACGAGTCCCATCACGTCGCCGACCGCCATTACCACCACGACGTTCTCGCAGA
>Ga0210390_10005615_pt1 | contig 10501 bp, 7 predicted proteins | sample IncBWH11OmetaG_FD_161050 | JGI IMG/M metagenome (GOLD analysis project Ga0210390, IMG submission 161050) | Forest soil microbial communities from Barre Woods Harvard Forest LTER site, Petersham, Massachusetts, United States - Inc-BW-H-11-O ... | reverse complement strand
AGGGTCCGCTGATGGCCACTTCGCAGTTCTTGAGCTGCTTGGCGGCAGTGCTGTAACGGTTCTGGTATTTCTCAACCGACTTGGAATCGATGAGATGGGCTATGTCGATGAGCATGCCTTGGGGCGCAACCTTTTTGCAGCTCACTTCCTCTTCGAGGGGATTAAACAGCTTGTGAACCTGCACCGAGAGGGCGCGGGCCTTGGTCTGGCGCTCGCGGTCGCGGGAAGCCTTGACGCGCAGCTTGGAAAGATAGTCGCCGCCGACGGTGTCGGGCAGGATGACATCGATCATAGCTTCGCGCAGCGAGCCATCGGTGACCGTCAGCTTGATGTGCATTTCGGACTTGCCGCGGAGCCGGGCGACGCTCAGCCCGAAAGCGCGCCGGTTTACCCGGACGGCTTGGCGGAGGGCGTCGTCGCTTTCGAAAATGGTTCCGAAGCGGAAAGGCAACACTGTGGAATTGCGGAAGCAGCCGCTTACTACGCGGGCGTGCTCGATGGCTGACTTCTGATCAAGTTGTGTTGTGCTTTGGTCGAATTCGCTCACAATCACAGCAAACTCGCCGCTGGGATAGCTGAGGACTGGGGCTCCGTTCACGCCTTGAACATTCTCAATTACGAAAGGGCGTCGGGAACGGGTGCCGTTGGGAAGGGTCTGGTGCTCGGTAAGGCAGTACGCGTACCACGCCATATTAAACTCTCCGAACCGGGACGGAGGCGGACCTACCACCTCTTATCTTGTTTTTTCGCAACCAGCTGAACAGCGAGTGTTGGAGTTTAGAAACGAGCGGTACAGGGTCTAGGAACCGGGAATGCTTACTGTCAAGCTCCGTAGTGCATATTACTTCGGAGTGAATGGAAAATGCAACTTTTTCGTGGCAGCGGGCATCGCTGTGGATTTTGGAGGACGCTGCCGGGTGGCAGGCTTGGCCCGAAGACTCCGTATGACTTACGGTCAGATTATGGAAGCGCACCCGCATGAACAGGCATCGCACTGTGCGCGGCGTTCTTGTAAACCACGCCTCCCTTCATCACGAATACGACCCTCCGGACGGCGGTAATATCTTTCAGCGGATCGCCATCGAGCGCGATGATGTCCGCCTGAAGACCGGGCGCGAGCGAGCCGATCTGATCAGCCATGCCGAGCGCTTCCGCTCCCAGGGAATTGGCGGAGACCATTGCCGCCATGGGGTCCACTCCGCCATCGCGCACACGATTGATAAAGTCCTCTGCGTTGCGACCGTGCGCGCCTGCCACCGCGTCGGTGCCGTAAACAATCTTCAGTCCTGGGACACGGACCGCTCGTTGAATAAATTCCTGGTGCGCCGGAATGAGAGCTTTCATCGCTGCAAAACTCTCTTCCGTGTAATAGGGTGGAGCGAGATATTTGTCTTTGTATTGGAGATAGGTTTCAAGCAGCAACCCGGCTTGCGGATCGAGATACGTCCCGCGTTCAGCCATTAACTTCAGATCATCGTCCGACGCCCCCAGGCCGTGCTCGACTTCAGTGCAGCCGGCAAGCGTTGCGGCGCGGACGGCATCTCGATAAGCATGCACCAGCGTCCGCAGGCCCTGCTTCTTCGCTTCATCGCAGGCCGCATTTAATTGTTCCTGAGACATCGTCATCGGACCGCGGGTCATGCCTCCCGAGGCATAGATCTTGATCAGGTCCGCGCCAGCTGCTTTTTGTTTGCGTACGAAGGCGCGGATTTCATCCGGCGTGCCCGTCTGCTCGCCTCGGCCCATAATCGGCTCGACTGCCGTAAGGATACGCGGGCCCGGGAGCAAGCCTCTTGCGATGGCGTCCCGCAAGGGAACGTCGGCCGGAGATCCTACGCTCTGAATGGTGGTGAATCCCGCCATTAGCGTCAGCCATGCATTCGAGGCCGCAGCATAAGTGGCTTCCGGGGTTGTCCCACCCTGGCCGGCATTTTTTCCATCTGGGCCGAAGCTCCAGGTGATGTGCACGTGCGCGTCAATCCAGCCTGGCAGAACGGTCAGGCCTCGCAGATCGTAATCGACCGGTCCTGCCCTCGTGTCATCAATTTTGTCGACGGCGACAATCTTCGAGCCTTCGACCACGATGCGAGCGTTGTGCAGCACTTGCCCCCGGCCATCGAGCACGGTGGTCGCGGCGATGACTATGCGTTTAGCCGGTGCGGGCGTCTGCGAAGAAACTTGTTGCGCGAGAGCACTCATGCCCAGAATACCCACCATGCTGAAAATCCCCAAGGGTCGCATGGGATGTAACTTTACCTCTGCGGTTTGATCCAAACGAATTCTGTCACATTCTTGAAACTGAGTTTACTCGTAACGCAGGCTCTCGACGGGATCGAGCTGGGCAGCCCGGGCGGCAGGGACGGTGCCGAAGATCACGCCGACCACCGAAGAAACGATGATCGCGATGACGGCGGACCAACCGTTGATTGGTACGCGGTACTCGGTGAGAAAGCGAACCGAGTAAGGGATGGCGAGGCCGATGACGATGCCGGCAAAGCCTCCGATGAGCGAAATGAGGATGGCTTCGGCGAGAAACTGGAAGCGGATTTCGCGGTTAGTGGCGCCGACGGCTTTGCGGATGCCGATCTCGCGGATGCGCGAGGTCACGGTGGCAAGCATGATGTTCATGATGCCGATGCCGCTGACCACCAGAGTTACCATCGAAATCAGAAGAAGAACCCAGGTCAGCCCGGTCGCGATGCGGTCCATCATGGCGAGCACGGCGGTAAGGTTCTGCACGTTGTAAACCGACTCGGCGCGGTGCCGCGACTGCAAGACGCGCTTGATCTGCGCAGTCGCCGGTAGCACCATGTCAGCATCTTCCATGGAGAAATAGACCATCTTGATGCTGGGCGTTTCGAGGAAATACCGGCTGACGCTGTACGGGATCGCCATGGAGTTATCACTGACTTCGGTCTCGCCAAAGGTTTCCCCGCTCTCCTTGAACGTGCCGATCACGGTGAAGGGCAGTCCCGTGAGCTTGATGATTTTCCCAACCGCCGCTTGCGGCGAACCGTAGATTGACCGGGCCATCTTTTCCGTTATCACTGCGACTTTGTTGTGAGCCTGCGAGTCTTCGCGATCGAAGAAGCGTCCGGAGACTATCGTCAGGTTGCGCACGAGCCGATACTCGGGATACACCCCGAGAATCTGCACGTCCTTCTCGTCGCCATTGCCGATCGGGATGCGCTCGCCGAGAGTGACGACGGGCGAAGCTGCAATCACACCTGGAACCTGTTCCTGCACTGCCTGCACGTCTTCCACGGTCATCGGATCAAGGCTTGAATTGCTGATGTGCTGCGCGCCTTCGTATTCCGCCCAAATCTCATTAGTACCGATGGCCTGAATCTGGCCGAGGGCGTACTGCCTGCCAGTCATGCCAATGGTGACAACGAGGATGAGCGATGCGGTGCCGATGACCATGCCCAGCGCGGTGAGGATAAAGCGCACTTTGTTGCTGCAGAAAGTGTCGTAGGAGAAACTCAGAATCTCGCCGAACGCCATATTAGGTCGCGGGCGGTCGGGCATGAGGGCAGCGGCCATTGTAGTTAGATGCTACGTACAGGGGATAAGGGGCGCAAGAGCAGGAACCTCGGAGACTAGGAGGAAAAACCAACCGGAAGGGTTTGGTTGTGGCAAAGTAGAGGCTCATCTTTTTGATACACGTCTCGATTGGAGCGAATGGCCTCTGTAGCAACGACCGAACTTAACGCGGGCGGACCGGGAACGCCGGGGAAAGCCCGGCGGTGGTTGTTCTGGATGGTCGTGGTGGCGCTCCTGTTGCGGCTTCTCGTGATGTCGTTCCTGTATCCGGAGCGGACGGACCCATACCGCGATCATTGGCGATTGGGCGGCGAGAGTGGCAGGATTGCGCGCTCGATCGCTCAGGGCGAGGGCTTCAGCAATCCTCTATTTGGCCAGACAGGGCCAACGGCTTGGCTGGCCCCGGTGTTCCCTTATTTGCTCGCCGGAATCTTCAAGATATTCGGCGTTTACAGTAACGCCTCGGCGATTGCGGCGCTGGCTCTGGACTGTTTGCTCTCGGCGCTGACCTGCATCCCGGTTTACTTCATCGCGAAAAAACAATTTGGCGAACCGACGGCGGCATGGGCGGGATGGGCCTGGGCATTCTTTCCCTATGGAATCTATTTCTCGGCGGATTTCATCTGGGCAACAACTCTGACCACACTTTTGATGGCTCTCGTCTTTCTTGTGGCGCTTTATTTGGAAACCTCGTCCTCAGTTTGGCTGTGGGTAGGGTTTGGCGCGCTCAGCGGACTGGGAGGTTTGACAGATCCAGTCGTAATGTCAGTGGCGCCGTTTCTTGGAGCGTGGGCGTGGTATCGCCTCTACAAGAGCGGGCAACGATGGCTGGCGCCGGGATTGGGAGCGGTGCTGGCTGTGACGCTGGTAGTTTCTCCGTGGTTCATACGAAACTATGAGACTTTTCACAAGGTGATTCCCTTCCGCAGCTGTCTGGGCCTGGAAGTTTATTTTGGAAACAATCAGGATTCGTGGCACTGGGGCCCTCCCGGCTACCATCCTTCGGATAATGAAAACGAGTGGCGCGAGTATCAGCAACTTGGCGAGATCGCGTACACTTCGAAGAAGTTTCACGAAGGGCTGGCGTTCATCAATTCGCATCGGCTTCTTTATGTGAAGCAGACGCTCCGGCGCGTGATTTATCTGTGGACGGGATTCTGGAGCTTCAGCCACCGCTATCTGCAGGAAGAGCCGGCCGATCCGTGGAATATGGTCTTCTGCACCGGGCTTACGGTGCTGACTTTGATTGGACTCCGTCGGGCGTGGAAGCTAGACCCGAACGTCGCCATGCCTTATGTCATCGTGTTCTTTTTCTTTCCTATAATTTATTACCTGACGCACCCGGAAGATTATTACCGGCGGCCGATTGATCCGCAGTACGTGGTGCTGGCAGCTTACGCTGTCGCTTCGTGGGTTGCGGAGCGAAAGCGAAGGCGAGCGAACATTCCGCCCAAGGTCGCGACGGTTGAGTGAACTTCATTCTTGCTGAAAAATATAGGACGCCGGTTATTCTGCTGCTGCTGACGGCTGGGGCACTATTGGTGCACGGTTATCATCCCTACGCCGAGGATGCAGAGATTTATCTGCCGGGGGTCGAGAGGATTCTGCATCCAGGACTGTTTCCGGCGGGTCAGGAATTCTTCGCCTCGCATGCCGGCCTGACAATCTTCCCCAATCTGATCGCATTTTCTCTACGGGTGACTCACTTGCCGATGGAGACCGGCCTCTTCTTGTGGCATGTGGCGTCCGTTTTTCTTCTGCTGCTGGCGTGTTGGGAGTTGAGCAGTTTGCTTTTCCCGAGTGCGAAGGCGCAGTGGGGTGGAGTCGGTCTCGTCGCCGCGCTATTGACGATTCCAGTCGCCGGAACCGCACTCTACATCATGGATCAGTACCTGAACCCGCGGAATCTGGCGGCATTCGCCGCGATCTTCGCCGTAGCCCGGATTCTGGAGAAGAAGTATTTGCGGGCGGCACTGTGGCTGGCGTTTGCCGGAAGCGTGCATCCGCTGATGGCCGCTTTTGCATTTTCATTTTGCTTTCTTTTACTGATCGCGGAGAGGTTTCAGAGGAGAACGGCAGCACCGGCCGCCCAGAGTTCGCTAACTGTAGCGGGGTTGCTGGTGTTTGGGATTTCTCTGGACCCTCCGACTTCGCCGGCTTACCACGCGGCCGCGATGCGCCATCAGTTTCACTACATCCAGCTCTGGCGCTGGTATGAGCAGTTGGGCATCCTTGCCCCAGTGGTGTTGTTTTGGTGGTTTGCGCGCATCGCTCGGGAACGGCAATGGCAACGATTGGAACTTGTGTGTCGGGCGCTCGTCGTCTATGACCTTGTCTACTTTTTCGCCGCCCTCGTAGTTGATTTGCCGGTGCGATTTGAGAGTCTGGCTCGCCTGCAGCCGCTCCGCAGCTTGCATCTGCTCTACATGCTGTTGTTCCTGATCATGGGCGGGTTGCTGGGCGAGTTTGTGCTGAAGAATCGAGTGTGGCGCTGGCTGACGCTCTTTGTGCCGCTGGGCGTTGGGATGTTCATCGCTCAGCGGGATCTTTTTCCGGCGAGCGCTCACATCGAGTGGCCCGGTGTCGCTCCGAAGAATGAGTGGGCGCAGGCATTTGTCTGGGTTCGTGACAACACGCCCGTCGATGCGGTGTTCGCGCTGGATCCCGATTTCATGCAGCTACCGGGAGAAGATACGATCGGGTTCCGTTGTCTGGCGGAGCGCAGCAGGCTGGCGGACTTATCAAAGGACAGCGGCGCGGTGAGTATGTTCCCTCCCTTGGCCGAGGATTGGTGGACCGAGGTGCAGGCGCAGACGCCGTGGAAGAGTTTCCACGCGGAAGATTTTTTACGGTTGAGAAACAGATATGGCGTGAACTGGGTCGTGGTGCAGCAGCCGGGAGTTGCGGGGCTCGACTGCGCTTACCAGAATGCTGCCGTTCGGGTTTGCCGGATTCCTCAGCAGCAGTAATAGCGATGGGTCTGGCTCCGAAAATCCAGTTCCGGGGGCGGTCGATCATTTACAATGCACAATAATGTCCACTGCTTCGGCCGTTCAAACCCCCGTCCGGCTCTTTCCCTACGAAAGATGGGGATCTCCGCTGCCTGAGCTGGCCAGGCAATATCGCGAGAACCATCCTTGCCCGCATATTCTGCTGAAGGATTTTCTTGATGCTGAAGTTGCGCGGGACATGGCGGCGCAGTTTCCTCAAGCTGCCAGTGACGCCTGGACGCAGTACAAGCACGCGAACGAAAACAAGCTGGGCATGCCCAAGCGCGAGCTGTTCCCGGCAACCATCGGAGCGGTTACCGACGAACTGAACTCGCCCGAGTTTGTGGCCTGGGTTTCGGAGTTGACCGGAATTCCGAATCTGATGGCGGACTCCATGCTCGAGGGCGGCGGCCTGCACCAATCCGGGCCGGGCGGTTATCTGAACGTGCATACGGATTTTTCCATGCACCACTTCCACACCCACCTGCACCGGCGCGTGAATCTCATTCTGTATCTGAATCCGGGATGGCAAGAAGAGTGGGGCGGAGCCATCGAATTGTGGGAGCGGAAGGATGGGAAGATGGCGCGTTGTGCGGCGAAGTATCCGCCGCTGTTGAATCACGCGCTTATTTTTACTACGGACGAGCGGTCGTTGCACGGCTTCCCTGATCCTCTGACCTGCCCGCAAGGACAGTCCCGCAAGAGTCTCGCTTTGTATTACTACACGGTCGAGCAGGGCAAGAAAGTCACGGGACATTCCACTGATTACTTTGCGCGGCCGCAGGATGGCTGGGGAAAATCGGCAATGATCTGGCTGGATAAGAAGGCTGTCGACCTTTACTCGCGGGCCAAAGCGCGGTTTGGGTTCTCCGATGAATTCGCCAGCAAGGTGCTGGGATTTTTGTCGAGGAAGAAGTAAGCGGCAATCCAAAGTTCCGTCCACGAAGCTTCTCCAACTCTCTGTACCATTGTTCTATGCCGGACGAGCGGTTCTGCGCGCGTAGTACGTGGGATAGCCTGGTTCCAGCTTGCGGCCTTTGTCGCTGAAGCGGGGCAGGTTGATTATTCCCGTCTTCTGCAGCGCGAATTGCAGAGCGGTCGCCAGCACTCCGAAACCATATTTCACACTGCGGCGGAAGTTGATGGATGAGGCTTCTTCGAAATACTTCGTGGGACAAGATACTTCTCCGATGCGGAACCCGAAGTGCACGCACTGGGCGAGCATCTGATTATCGAAAACGAAATCGTCGGAGTTCTCGAGCAACGGCAACTCGGTTAACACTTTGCGGCTGAAGGCGCGGTAGCCGGTGTGGTATTCGGAAAGCTTCACGCGTAAAAAGAGATTTTCGAATGCGGTGAGCAACCGGTTTGAGACGTATTTGTAGAGCGGCATGCCGCCGCGGAGCGCCGTCCCGCCAATAATGCGCGAACCTAGCACAACGTCATAAACACCATAAGCCACCATGCTCGCCATCGCCGTCACCAGCAGCGGCGTGTACTGATAATCGGGGTGAAGCATGATGACCACATCGGCGCCGGCAGCCAGAGCTTCGCGATAGCAGGTCTGCTGATTGCGGCCGTAACCGTAGTTGCGATCATGCTGGAAAACTAGCAAGCCGAGGCGACGAGCCACGTCGACAGTCTGGTCAGAGCTGTGGTCGTCGACCAGGATGCGGATATCCACGAGCTCCGGCAGTTCTCCTACCGTGGCCTCGAGGGTTTTCTCCGCGTTGTAGGCGGGCATTACGACCGCGATGCGTTTTCCATCAATCATTCTTGTCTGGTGCTCTGAGATTCTCCTGACAGAAATTCTTTAACACAGGGGTCACAGAGGAACACAGGGTACAGCTTCGCACTTCCGAATGATACCTGACGTCTTGAAAATAATTGTTCGACTCACCCCTCGGAACGGGATCGCCTGGTCAGGTTTGCTCGCAAAAACCGAGGTACCCCCTCCCCCTCCCTCTCACTGGAATCATCGAGTTAGCACGAAATTCCCGGCAAAATCCGCTTGGCAAAGGGGTTAGATACCATAATATAGAAAACAAACGGCTTACGGTCTGGCTATTTCGTCTTCTGCGGACCGTCACTGCCTCGACAATGATCGCGCGACTGCGGGGCTGTGCGCAAGGTCAGATGTCACAAGTGGGGTGTGGAAAATTCCTGGATGGATTACGGATTGATGTGGCGGTGTGCCGTCGAGGATTAAGAGAAGTCGGAGACGAGGACGAGCGGCCCGATACACCTGGGCCGCCGGACAGCCGAGGACGGCTGTCCCCACATGAGTTTGTGGGGTATCGGCTAGCTCGGGCGAGCTGCTGGCGCTGCGCCTTGCTCCGGTTCGACTTCGTGTGAAAAACTGGTTGTTGGGAGACTATGGCGTCAACGCGAACACTCTTCGAGAAAATCTGGGATGCGCATCTGGTGGCGCAACCGAGCGGGCGTTCGCCGATCGTTTACATCGATCTGCATCTGGTACACGAAGTCACTTCGCCGCAGGCCTTCGATGGGTTGCGAGCGGCGGGAAGAAAGGTGCGGCAGCCCTCGCGCACCGTCGCCACGGTCGATCACAACATTCCGACCGAGCCGCGAGGAACTCCAATCACCGATCTGATTGCGGCCAAGCAGATTGCGGCGCTACAAGCGAACTGCAAGGAATTTGGTGTCCTGCTGTTTGATATGGATTCGCCCGAGCAGGGGATTGTGCACGTGATTGGGCCCGAACTGGGGCTGACACGGCCGGGGATGACCATTGTCTGCGGCGATAGCCATACCAGCACGCACGGGGCTTTTGGAGCGCTGGCCTTCGGCATTGGAACTTCGGAAGTGGAGCACGTTCTGGCAACGCAGTGCCTGGCCCAGCAAAGGCCGAAGACGATGAAGATCGATGTGCGAGGACGATTGGCGGAAGGTGTGACGGCCAAAGATCTGGCGCTGGGAATCATCGGGCAGATCGGCACTGATGGCGCGACCGGATACGTTATCGAATATGCCGGGGAAGCAGTGCGGGCGCTCTCGATGGAAGGGCGCATGACGCTGTGCAATATGAGCATCGAGGCCGGAGCGCGGGCGGGGATGGTGGCACCGGACGAAATTACATTTGCGTACGTGAACGGCAAACGGTTTGCCCCTAGGGACGCCGAATGGGAAAAGACTGTCGAGAACTGGCGCAGCTTGCCGACGGATGAAGGCGCAGTGTTCGACAAAGTCGTGGAGATTGATGCGGCGCAGCTTTGTCCGTTTGTGACCTGGGGCACGAATCCTGGAATGGTTGCGCCGGTGACGGGACGGGTTCCGGATGTTGGAAGTTTGAAGGAATCCGATCGGCGCTCGACTGAACTTGCCCTGCAATACATGGGGTTGGAACCGGGGAAGCGCATTGAGGACATCGGTATCGATCGCGTCTTTATCGGGTCGTGCACCAACTCGCGCCTTGAGGATCTGCGGGCGGCGGCGCGCGTGGCCAAGGGTCATCATGTGAGCGCGAAAGTGCGTGCGATGGTGGTACCGGGATCGCAAACCGTGAAGCGCGCCGCGGAACAGGAGGGGCTGCACCGGATTTTTCTGGACGCTGGGTTCGAGTGGCGCGAGTCGGGATGCTCGATGTGCCTGGGAATGAATCCCGACATTTTGCAACCGGGCGAGCGCTGCGCTTCGACCAGCAACCGGAATTTTGAAGGGCGTCAGGGACGCGGTGGGCGGACGCATCTGGTGAGTCCAATGATGGCGGCGGCAGCGGCGATTGCGGGGCACTTCACGGATATTCGGGATTGGAAGTTTCAGTGATGGCGATCCGGGCGCGACTCGCTGGCATCCCTGAACCCGAGCGGAGGCTGTATAGAGGGTAGGGATCCTTCGACTGCGCTCAGGATGACAATCGGGAGATGAAACGAGAGGGATATGAAACCGTTTCGTACACATCGTGGGCGTGTGGCTCCGCTGGATCGGGTCAATATTGACACCGACCA